>Ga0208297_1000347_pt1 | contig 105200 bp, 71 predicted proteins | sample LMS_cellobiose_e_FD_187367 | JGI IMG/M metagenome (GOLD analysis project Ga0208297, IMG submission 187367) | Rumen-fistulated moose microbial communities from Alaska, USA - LMS_cellobiose_enrichment (SPAdes) (version 2) | ecosystem: Host-associated > Mammals > Digestive system > Stomach > Rumen... | reverse complement strand
CAACGAGAACCGGCCGCACGATTCTCTTGGGGACATGTCCCCAAGAGAATACAAGTTGAATTATATTGAAAATTTATGTACCTTTGCAAGTCCAATATAAAACTGTCCTAAAAAGGGGATGTTTACAGCTGGAGATGAATAGGTTTCGTAGAACTGAATCATTTTGTAGAGGGTACGGTAGCTCCACTCCCTCACAGTGGAGTCTTGTGTGTGAATGAATTCCGCCAATTGACGGACGACACCGCTGCCCCAAGCAGCGGTCTTCAACTTATCGGAGACAAAACCGCCCACTTCCCACACCATCACCACCGTCTCTCCGTTGACTTTCTGCACCACACGATCGCGATGAGCGGCGATGGTGCCGTACACCGCCTCAAAATCGACTTTGTACATTTCCTTTTCCATCTTTGATTGTAAATTATTATCCGTAACACTTAAAATTTAATGGTTTGTACTGTCTGCAAAGTTACTTCTTTCAAACTGAAAAATCAATAGTAAAATTAGAGTTAATTTACTAAAAATGTATAGTAGAAATTAGAGATTTTTTGTATGTTTGCAGAGTCAAATATTTTTCTGCGATAAACCTTAAAATGAAATAAAATGGAAGAAGAAAGAAATGGAAGAAGCCACAGGGGATTAACGATATTCCTTGTCTTTGCATTTTTGGTATTTATTGTGCTCATGCTTTGGCGTAGCGGATTAATTCGCGTGGAAAACACTTCTGAAAAAGATGGAGAAAAGCATGAAGTCGTTGACGGAAGCCAAGCTGTTATCACCGTGGCCGAATGGGAGTCAATGAAACAGGAGGTCAACAACTTGCGTAGTGAATTGGAACAACTCAAAACCAAAACTGGCAATACCAACATCAAGTCAAAACAAACAACCGCAGCTCCTATAGAACAGAAAACAAACGCTCCGGCTGCCGCCACAACAAATCGGTCCAAGGCCATTACTTTGGAAAATTACACCCACGACTGGGTAGAAAGTGAAGCTTCTGTTGCTCTTAAAAATAATACAAATAGCACGGTTACACAAATAAACGGACGTATGATTTATTATGACATGAATGGTAATATGCTTGACTACAAAGATTTCCAGAAAGATATTACCATTGACCCCGGAATGGTTAAGACCATAATATTACCTGGGTACGGCCATAAAGACGATTATGCATATTATAAAAGTAATGTGAGAAATGATTTACCCAACCGCAAATACAAGGTCAGTTTCCAACTAAAATCCTATAGAACAAGATAACACCAGCCCACTGACGGCTGTGCGCAGGGGATGCCGACAACAGAAGGCCATCAGAACAATAACGTCCCTATTTCGCGGCGGCAGGGAATGTGCTGCGGCGCATACGTTACCCGCGCCGCGACCGTGATGCGTGATGTGTGACAAATCCCATTTCTATTGATATTAATCTCCCTACGGGAGAAAAAAAATGAACTGGGCATACCTGAATTCTATTGATGTAGAATCCCTGACGGGATTCGATGATGGTGTGCACTCTCTCCTCTCCAGGGTGTCGGGCGTCACACCTCTTCCCCAAAGCGATGCCCTGGGCTGTAAGCTGGCAGGCCTTCAGCCTGCTGGAATATTGGCAATATGCTCCATTTCCCGCAACTGCGAGACGCAGTTGCCTACATTGACATCCCCTATTCACTGATCACTGACTCCTGAACACTAATCACTGAAAATTGGCACATTAACCAATTTGCTAATTAAAAATTTTGTATCTTTGCATCGCGAAACTGAGAAGCGGATTTATCTTCTTCGAAGCAAGCGAACTTATCAATAAACATCTAATCCAAAGGAAGTTACTAATGGAAAAGAGAATAGGAACTGTCAGTATCCTGATTTCAGACACCAGCATTGTACCCGAAGTAAACCGGATTTTGTCCGATTTTGGCACTATGATTATCGCCCGCCAAGGCGTACCCATGCACCAACACGGATTCAATATCATTACCTTGATTATCGAAGGCACCACCGACGAGCTCAGCAGCCTCACCGGCAAACTGGGACGTTTACAAGGGGTGGAGGTGAAGTCGATGCTGGCGAAAACCAAGACAATTAACAGTTAACAATTAACAATTAATAATTAATAGTTAATAGTTATTAGGGGGAGAATTCAAAATTCAAAATTCAAAATTCAAAACATTTACTCATCAACACGAAGTCAATAACAGCGAAGCTAATCAACACGAAGTCAATAACAGCGAAGCTAACTAACACGAAATCAACAACATCAAAATAACAACATCATGGATGCATCAAAGAAATTCAAAAACTTTATCGACAGGGAAAAACTGTACGGATTAATTGAGGGAGCAGCTCCCACAGAGGCCGAACTTAAGCAAATTCTGAACAAGGCATTGGAACTGAAAGGCCTTGGTCTGGAGGACGTTGCCGCACTATTGAGAGTGAAAGACCACGACCAGATTTACGAGATCATGGAGACTGCCAAGAAAGTAAAACAGGACATCTACGGCAAGCGTCTGGTGCTTTTCGCCCCTGTCTATACGGGCAACAAATGCATCAACAACTGCGTATATTGCAGCTTCCGCCGCGACAACCACCTCATCAAGCGCAAGATCCTCAACATGGACGAAATCGCTACCGAGGTGAAGACCCTGCTGCGTGACGGCCACAAGCGTATCCTACTGATTTGCGGCGAAACCCCCGCCAACGATATCAACTACATCTGCGAGGCTATCAGAACCACCTACGCTGTAAGAGAAAACGGTCAGTATGTGCGCCGTATCAATGTGGAGTTGGCTCCTATGTCGGTGGAAGATTTCCGTCGTTTGAAAGCCGAAAAGATTGGCACCTACGTTTGCTTCCAAGAGACCTACGACCCGATTCTATACAAGGAATACCACCCGGCCGGTTCTCCCAAAGCCGACTACGAAAACCGTTTGTTGGTAATGGACCGTGCCATGGAAGGCGGCATCGACGATGTGGGTCTGGGCGTGCTGTTCGGCCTGGCCGACTACCGTTTCGAAATCCTGGCCCTGATGGAACATGCCCACCACTTGGAAGAAGCATTTGGCTGTGGCCCGCACACCATCAGCTTCCCGCGTATCGAACCCGCAGAAGGCGCACCGCTGCCAGATAATATCCCACACAAAGTCAGCGACGACGACTTCAAGAAAATCATCGCCATCATCCGTATCGCCCTGCCATACACCGGTATCATCCTGAGTACCAGAGAGAATGACGATATGAGAACCGAGCTGTTCAACTATGGTATCAGCCAGATTTCCGCTGGTTCCAGAACCAATCCTGGCGCTTACGCCTCTGAAGAGGAGCACACCGGCAGCCAGTTCCAGCTGGGCGACCACAGAACCTTGGACGAAGTAGTGTCCGGCATGATCGACTCGGGCTATATTCCTTCGTTCTGCACTGGCTGCTACCGCAAAGGACGTGTCGGCCACGACTTCATGGACCTCGCCAAACCCGGCTTGATCAAAGAGTTCTGCATGCCCAACGCCCTCTTCACCTTCCGCGAATACCTCAACGATTTCGCTTCTCCTGAAACCAAAGAGAAAGGCTACAAGCTGATGAAAGAGCTCATCGCCGGCGTGGAGAAACCCGCCCTCAAAAAGACCATCGAGACCAATGTGGCCAAGATTGATGAGGGAGAGAGAGACATCTATTTATAGAGGGGGAGACAATGCACAATGCACAATGCACAATGCACAATTAACAATTAACAATTAATAATTAATAGTTGGTAATTAGAGTTTAGAGAAAAGACCTTATTGTAATTTGACATGATAGAAAGCGCGCGTTTCTTCGGGGACGTGCGTTTTTCTTTTATCTGAAAAAATCATCAGCGACAGGGTGTAAAACACTATCAGACAGTGCACATACAGAAATCTCTCCATTACCCGCCAAGCGCTGCAAACGGGACAAAACTGGAGCATTCTCAAACTCTTTACGATACACCTCATCTTCCACAAGGATATAATCAAAATCAAAAGCAAGCGCATGGTTCACAATCTCAGGATTAGTCCACATGACCGCATAACCTTCCCTATCCATCATCACAAAAGGTGTATTTTGTGGATATGAAAACAAAGTCAGAAAACGCAACTCCTTTGAGCCATAGCCAGATTCCTCAAGCAGATGGTTCGCACTCTTATACCGCACAGCGGTTTGCAATGCCTCAACGCCTTCCATACGACGAATCCTCTGCATCTTACATGATTCAGCGGTCATAAATCCAGACAACAACAACACAACGAGAAGGGCCATTATCTTGCCCCAAAGTTTTGCCGGATTCGGAACAATGCCCAATAGACCAACCAATAGCATCACAATCGGCAGGAAAAGACTATCCAAAAAATAATAGTCATGGTCGCAAAATTGCTGAAACATAGCCATAACAAAAAGAATCTCTCCCAAAAACCAGATCAACAGCAACCACCATAACGACAATTGATGATGAGCCTTGTTAGTTTTTTTCCTGTTCACCCAAAGGGTAATTACCACCGCCAAAGCCACCACCACATACAGCCAATGTTGCATACGCTGAAAATAGTGAAAACGCCAGCGGTCATGCATATTTTGGAAGACATAACAAGCATCCTCCCAGCTATGAACAGGTAGCAAGCTACTAAGAAACAATGACCCGTATTGCTGACGCAAATGATAGCTCCACAACCACCACAACACATACAACGCGGCACCTGCAACAAAGGGCAGCCACGAACGCCACCGGGTTTCATGACGCATAAAACGCAACAATTGGAAACATGCCACCGCCACCCATAAAACAGCAAATGAGGTCCGTGACATCATGGATAAACTAAGCAATAAAATGCCGACCCATAGCATCCACGTTTTTCCTTTCTTAAGATGGAGCACATAAAACAACAATCCCCCCATAGCCAAGGACAAGGCAGGCACGGTTGGAAGAAACGAGGCACTGTAATACGCATACGACGGGGCTGTTGCTGTAACAAGCGACACCAGCAAGGACTTAGCCCTGGAGTGTGTCAGCAGAAACGTCAGAAAATAAAGAGCCCATAATCCTATGATGGCAACTGCCAATGTCATGCCACGGAAAACCCACGGCTGACGGCAATCCGTTACAGACATGACCAAAGACACAATCCAATGATGTAGCGGCAAATCACAAGCTGTAATCAAGGATTCGGGATCATCAAAGCCTTTCTGCTGTTTGTTAAAGATAAGAGTCTGAGGATGAAAAAGATCTCCACCATTATGTTGAAATCCCAATGCCAATGAATAATTATCCGACTGTGTCCACGCATGTATATATGCTGGTGGTTCATTAAGATGACGAAAATTAATCAAAATTGGTATCAACAATAGGAATAGTAAAGGCAAAACATGAGCTTTTAGCCCAACAATTTTTTGCTTCAACCCAACTGTATTCATACCTTCTTTATGCTACATATCAAATCACTTCCAAAGAGGAAGCTTCCACCCAACCTTTCTCGCCATTGGGCAACTTTATCTCCACCCAAGTGCCTACCCTATCTGTAACAGCCACCTTCAGTCCCTCGTGGATGACAAACAAACTTGTACCCGACTCATTCGGTGTGCCTTTGGCATTCACCACCGACTGCATCACAATGGCTTCGGGTTGGTTGACATAACGCTTGGCTTCCTTCGAAGCGAAAATCAAAGAAAAGATGGCGATGAGCAGCGAGATAAAAGCCAGTGCCACAGCGGTAACACTCAGCCAGCGGCGACGGGAGACCAATATCAAGGCTATCGAAAGGGCAAAGAGTGCTCCGAAGACCACTGCCATCACCGCCCAGCCAGTCACAGTCATACTTTTGGAAAGGGCATTCCACCAGCGAACGATAAACAGTTCTGGCAAAACCTCTATCTTATCAGTAATCTGCAAGTTAGCGTATGTGATGTTATGTTTGATATCTTCGTTGGAAGGGTCCAAACGCAAGGCTCTTTCATACCATAACAAGGCCTCAGCCGTTTGTTTGGCTTTAAAATAGGCATTCCCCAAATTATAATACAAGATAGCCCCTTCATTACCGTGGTCTATTATCTCTTGGTAACAATCAATAGCCAAATCATAATCTCCATTCTGATAGGCTGCATTGCCTTGCCGCATCAACGAATCATCGACAGAGGCAAAAGTGAGATAACTGATTGAAAGCAGTATAATTATAGCGAATAATCTTTTCATAGTCAATTATTTATCTTCTTTCTATCTTAGTCATAAAATCATGGGCCCGCTGATACATGTCATTCATCATCTGCGAGCTGTCACCTGGGGCGAAACGGGCGAACTCGCACTGATTCAGGGTTTCCAGAAATTCCTTCACAGAATCCTCTTCCACCTTCTTTTCCTTCAGTTTTTCCTCTACGGTATCCATTGAAAGCTGTGACAATGGAATATGGAATTTGTCGCTCATATAGCCCCACAGCACCTGTGAGATTTCCACATAGAACTCCTCCTTCTGACCCGCTTTCAGCAGCTGACCAGCACGTTTCAAGCGCTTCTTGGCCACCTTATTGGCCCGTTTATCTTTCAGCAAAACCACATTCTGCTTGGTTTCCATAGTTTTTCTCCAAATAATGACAAAGATTATCAGGAGCAGGAAAGGCAATATCATACCCACATAAAACCACGGTGAACCAAAGAATTCGCCACGTTTGGGATGGAAAGCATTGCCATTGGTTTTGATAAAACGTATATCCTTTGAGAGGAATTTAATATCTTTTTGATTGGAGGAGGATGTTGTCACGCCACCACCCTTGCCTTTCTCCACCTTCATCTTATAACTGTCGGATGTCAATGTTTTATAGCTATGGGATTTGAGGTCAAAATACGAGAAAGAGGCGGCCGGAATAGTGAACTCGCCCGGCTCACGGGGGATGATGATGTATTCAAAGGTACGGCTACCCGTCACCGTATTACCGCGGGTATTGATATTGTCGGTGATTTTCGGATCGGTTACATCAAAATCGGCAGGGAACTCGATGGCAGGAGCCTCAACATGCTGGAGGTTGCCGGTTCCGCTGACGGTAATGGTCAGATTGGCCGCATCATTGGTTTTCAGTTCATTACGGCTCAAATTGGAACTCATCGTGAAGTTACCCGACAATCCACTGAAATCCTCTGGCTGATTGGCTTCTGGCAGTGATTTGCAGTTGAGCACCACACTGTTGGATTTCAGGTCCAGCTCATAATCCTGCGCGTACTGGCGGCCTCCGAAGAACATGTCAAAGGGGTCGTTGCTCTGCTGAGTGTAGATTACACGGCACACAAAACCTATCTCAAAAGGAGTGACCGTAATCTTACCTGACTTTTGAGGGAAAACGGCCGTACGACGCACTTCAAAAACCGTAAATCTCTTGCCATCAATCACTTCTGTCGTACGAGGCGCCTCCGCATCAGGATTGCCTAAAGTGTATGACCAAAGACCGCTTTGGGTAGGAGCATTGACGGAAGTGACCTGAAAACCGCCATTGACGCTGGGTCCCACATATAACTTGTGAGTAATGATGACCTGCTCGCCCACGTAAGGATTGCTATTGGAGCAATAGGCTTTTACATACACATCACGTTTGTCGAAGCCTTGAGAAGCTTGGGCACGCTGTTGAGACTGTCCTCTTCCAGCACCAGCAGCAGCGCCTCCTCCGCCACCACCTTCTACCACATTGATAGTCAATGAATTTGACTTTACTTGATTGCCATTGACCAAAAACACCATTCCAGGAATCGTGAACTGGCCCTCTTTCTTGGCAGCCAAAGTGTAAGTGAAGGTATGGGATGATGATTGGGTCATTTGTCCATTCACGATGCTGATTGAGGACGAAGAACCCTGGCTGGGTCCGTTCAGCACATCAAAATTGCCAAAAGAAGTGCTGACAATCTTCGATGGTTTCTCGTTCAGTGTCACCTGATAGCGGAAAGCCTGCCCCACTCCCACTTCGGAAGGGGCTTTGGCGGTGCAGGACACCTGGGTCCAAGCAGAGACACAAAAAACTGTAAATAAAACCGTTAGAAATATCTTGAGGGCAGTTATATATTTATTCATATCTTCAATACTTAGGTCAAGCAAAATAACGATGCAAAAATACAAAAATTGTGCGTGTGGTTTCAAAAAAACATTTAAATTTGCGTTTACACAATTAAAAATTCAACCCTTTAAAAATCAAATTCTTATGAATTCAGAAGTAGCATTAGTTTCCGGCGGAGCCAACCGAGTATTAGCCGAGAAGATTGCCGAGTACTTGGACATGCAACTGTTATCCGTTGATATTCCGCATTTTAAGGATGGAGAAATTCAAGTGTACTATAACGAGACCATCCGTGGCAAGCACGTGTTCATTATCCAGCCCACCTTTGCTCCTGCCGAGAATATCATGGAATTATTGCTTCTGATAGATGCCGCCAAGCGTGCATCCGCCTATAAAATCATCGCTGTCATCCCCTATTTCGGTTATGCCCGTCAAGACCGTAAGGATAAGCCCAGAACCTCCATCGGTGCCAAACTGATGAGCAACTTGCTGACAGCCGCCGGTGTGGACCGTGTCATCACCATGGACTTGCACGCCGACCAGATTCAGGGTTTCTTTGAGATTCCCGTTGACCACCTATTCTCTTCCAATGTCTTTTTGCCCTACATTAAGGGTCTCGGATTGGATGATCTTTGCATTGTCTCTCCCGATACAGGAGGCACAAAACGCGCTTCCACTTACGCCAAGGCTTTGAAATGTGACTTGGCCATAGGTTACAAGCAAAGAGCCAAACAAAATGTGGTGGCCGACCTGCAAATCATCGGTGATGTGAAAGATAAGAACGTCATCATTGTTGACGACATCATCGACACAGGCGGCACCTTGTGCAAAGCCGCCGCACGCTGCAAAGAAGCCGGCGCCAAACGTGTGCTCGCCATGTGTGCCCACGGATTGCTCTCCGGCAGCGGCATGGACAATGTGGAAAATTCCGCCATTGAAAAACTGATCATCACAGATACGATCCCGCTCAAACGCCCGTCTGATCACATCGAGGTGGTTTCCGTAGCCCAACTTTTGGCCGATGTCATCAGAAGCGTGATGGAGAAAACTTCCATTTCATCACATTTTGACGTGTAATTGTAATTAGCAAATTATTATGGGGGTGTTTCGGGCTATGCCCTCAAGGGGAGTCTCGCACTTTGTGCTCGAGGGGAGTTTCGCTACGCTCAAGGGGAGCGTTTTTGAATTTTGAATCCAGAATCTTGAATTATATTACTACCCCGCCCTTCGGGCACCAAATAAGGAAGCTACGCTATAATGTTTGCGTCACTACCCCGCCCTTCGGGCACCCCTTCTATAGAAGGGGAATTAAACCTCCCCGTATGTAACCTGTAACCTGCAACCTAATAATATATGGAACAAGAAGTAAATCCCAAAGTTGAGGAACTGAAAGAATTAGGCAAATTTGGCCTGATTAAGCTGTTGGGTGAGAAATTCAATCATCACAATGCCTCGTCGCTGACCGACATTAACGAGAATGCCGCAGTGATAGCCCACGGCAATACCGACAGTGTCATCAGCAGCAAACTCTTCATCGAGAACATCCATTTCGACCTTACCTACGTTCCCCTCAAGCACTTGGGTTACAAGACGATAACCGTTGCTGTTGCGGACATCATCGCCATGAACGCCCTGCCTAAGCAAGTTATCATCAACATCGCCATTTCCAACCGTTTCTCACTGGAGGCGGTGAACGAACTGACCGATGGCATGCGCCGCTGCTGTGACCGCTACGGCATCGACCTTGCCGGCTTGGACCTGTGTTCCTCGCAAACTGGCCTCACCATCACCGTCACAGCCGTTGGAGAAACCGACGACGAACATTTAGTGCAACGGGTAGGCGCGAAAGAAAACGAATTGTTATGCGTTTCCGGTGACTTGGGAGCCGCTTATACGGGTTTGGTTCTGTTAGAAAGAGAAAAGAAAGTTTTCGAAGTTAACCCAAACGAACAGCCTAACCTTGAGGAGTTTAGCTATTTACTGGAACGCCAACTGAAGCCGGAGCCCCGTGTTGACATCATCCAAAACCTGCAAAAAGCAGGCATCACCCCGACCAGTATGACCAACGTTTGCGATGGTTTGGCCTCTGCATTGATCCATCTGTGCAAAGCCTCGAAAGTGGGTTCAGTGGTTTTTGAGAACAAGCTGCCTGTTGACATGCTTACATTCAGGACCCTGAAAGACATGAATATCGTTTCCACCACCATTGCCCTCAATGGCGGAGAGGATTACGAACTACTCTTCACCGTTGCCCAGAAGGATTACGAAGCTCTGAAAGGAGTAGAAAACGTATCTGTCATCGGCTACATCAAAGAGGAGGCAGCCGGCAATCAGCTGATAACTAACGACGACAGGCAGATTGAGCTGAAGGCACAAGGATTCGGAGAAGTGAAGGAATAGGTTACAAGGGACAGGAGGATTTTAATGTGCTAATTAGCAAATGTGCTAATGTGCTAATTGAATTAGCAAGGTGAAAGGGAATGTCAATGTAGGCAACTGCATCTCGCAATTGCAAAAAAAATTGAATTTTGAATTCCAAATCGAGAAATAACATAAAACAAAAAATAACATGAAAAACGTTTTTATTACCGGAGCAACGAGTGGCTTTGGAGAAGCCATCGCCTATAAATTGGCCCAGCATAATGTAAACATGATCATCACCGGCCGTACAGAAAACAAGTTGAAAGAGGTAGCTCAGAAAATTGAGAGCACCACACAGAGCAAGGTGTTGACCTTAGCTTTTGACGTGCAGGATTACGCCCAATGCGAGAAAGCCATCAACAGCATTCCCGAAGCTTTCAAGCCCATTGACGTATTGGTGAACAACGCCGGTTTGGCTGTTGAATTGAACCCCGTAAACGCTGGAGCCATTGAGGACTGGGAGCGTATGATCAATACCAATATCAAGGGTTTGCTGTATGTCACCCGACTGATTTCCCCACAGATGATTGAGCAGAGAAAAGGCCATATCATCAACCTCGGCTCCACTGCCAGCCACGAAATCTATTATGGTGGCAATGTTTATTGCGCCACCAAACATGCGGTATTGGCTCTTACCAAGGGCATGCGCACCGACTTCCTGCCATACGGTATCAAAGTGTCGCAGATTTCTCCCGGCGCTGCCGAAACCAACTTCTCGGTGGTTCGCTTCCATGGCGACCAGGCCAAGGCCGACAAGGTATATGAAGGTTACGACCCCTTGGTAGCAGAAGACATTGCCGATGTGGTGGACTTTGTGCTGACGCGTCCCGCCCACGTGTGCCTCAATGAGATCATCATGACTCCAACGGCGCAGTTTAACGGAACAATCGTAAGAAACTGAAAACTGAAAACTGAAAACTGAAAGTTGATAAATAGGGGTTAGGGGAAAAGAATTCAGAATTCAGAATTCAAAATTTAAGTTACCCGCAACTGCGAGACGCAGTTGCCTACATTGATACCACTGACCACTAACCACTAACCACTAACCACATACAAGTTCAGGAGAGTATAGCTTGGCACAACGATTGATGATGATATTGGCTTTTTCAAAGCCCGCATCGCAAACCTTTTTGTCCTTTGCACCATCATATCCCATAAACAGGTGCATTGTATCATAGCCAGCAACAATTGCTGCCAGCAATTTGCGGTCTCGAATGCTAGCAGCTTCTTTGTATTTTTCGATTGATGGGCGACCTTTACCATTGCGCACATGCAAAACTGCCTCAAGGGCAATGAGACACCCTTTCCAAAGTATATCTCCCGCTGTCTTAATATACTTACTGTCCGTATAAATATTTATTTCAGGGTCATAATTGGCGTGCACGATAATCTCTTGTGCATTGGCCAAGTATCGCCGAGCCTCATCAATTGGATTTTTTCCGTTCTCTTTCATAATTCAATTTTTACAACTTAAAATTCACATCTTTTCGTTTGCAAAGATACAAATGGAAATCCAAAATCTCTAGAAAAATGACAATATTTTTGTTACTGAAAATCAATATATTATAAATTTAATTGTAATATCTTTACTATTTTAAAAATTATTCTGGAAGAAATTTAACATAAGAAAATTTTTATGTGACATTCCATTGCATTTCCCTTCGGATTCGACAAATCGCGTCCCTACTGGACATAGAGGTATGTATCACACCCTGTTGCTGCGTGCGCAAGTAAAGCCAACACACGGAGCAAACGCGATGAATCGCATCCCCTACAATAAAATTCAAACGTTTGTATATAATTCAAGATTTTTATGTAACTTTGCATTTTATTTTTCACCGAAAAAAATTAAAATGAGACAGCTGGCTATTGTCATACTGAATTGGAACGGGAAACGCTTCTTGGAGAAGTTTCTTCCAACCTTATTGGCCAACTGCAACGAAAACAGCGAGGTGGTGATAGTGGACAACGCCTCTACCGACGATTCCATAAAATTTCTCACCACCAACTATCCGCAGCTACAAATCATCATCAATGATGAAAACTACGGATTTGCTAAAGGCTACAATGTTGGTTTGCGCCAGATAGAGGCCAAGTATTACTGCCTGCTGAACTCAGATATCGAGGTCACACCTCATTGGACAGAGCCAATTATCGCCCAGATGGAGGCTGACGAACAGATTGCCGCTGTGCAGCCCAAATTATTATCCTACCACAATCGCACCCAATTCGAATATGCTGGTGCCGCTGGAGGCTTCATTGACAAATATGGTTACCCGTTCTGCCGAGGACGATTTTTTGACGTACTGGAAGAAGATAAAGGACAATATGACAAGGAGATGCGGATTTTTTGGGCTTCAGGTGCAGCCTTGTTCGTCCGCAGCGACATTTATCACCAGTTGGGCGGTTTAGATGATGACTTTTTCGCCCACATGGAGGAGATTGATTTCTGCTGGCGTATCAACAACGCGGGCTACAAAATCATGTTCAACCCCAACGCTGTAGTCTATCATATCGGAGGGGGAACCCTACCCAAGGAAAATTCCTTCAAGACCTTCCTCAACTACCGCAACGACCTGTTCCTGCTGCTCAAAAACTTGCCCAAACGACGACTATTTATTACCTTTTTCATCAGATTCTTCCTGGATATATTAGCCGCCTTTGTCTTCCTGATGCAGGGCCACAAAAAAGATTTCACCGCTGTTTTCCGTGCCATGAATGCTTTCCGCAAGGGATACCGCAACATGAAACGAAAACGTGGACATATCTCAGAAGAAGCCTTCCGAATGACCTACCCCCACTCTATTGTCTTTGCAAGGTTTATCAAGCGGAAGAAGTATTTTGATGGGCAGAAACTGACGTAAAGTCATGGTAATCAACAATCAACAATTAATAATTAATAATTAATAATTAATAATCATAGAAATTTACAACACACCCCATTATTCATTGTTCATTATTCATTATTCATTAATCAATTGCCGCCATGGAAATTTTCAGCATATATTATAATTATCTCCTATGGATTATGACCATCCTGGGGGTTATCGTTTTCATCATATTGCAATTTATCACGCCCGCATACGGCATGACTTACAATAATCGCTGGGGTAATTCGGTAAGGAGCAAAACAGGATGGTTCATCATGGAAATACCCGTTTTTGCGGCTATGCTGATTATGTTCCTCATTTCCCTGAAATATGGTCATGGCTTTAACTGGGTGACATTCACCATGTTCTGTTTCTTTGAGATTCATTATCTTCAACGTTCTATCATATTTCCATCACTAATGAAAGGCACCAGTATGATGCCTATTTCCATCATAGTTGTAGGAGTGTTTTTCAACACTTGCAACGCGTTGATGCAAGGTGGCTGGCTGTTTTACCTTTCCCCTGCCGACTACTACCCTATCAGCTGGTTCTGGTCACCACAATTCATCATCGGCACCTTTCTCTTCTTTTCAGGCATGGTCATAAATCTATCCGCCGACCGTATTATCCGCGCATTGAGAAAAGATAAAAACGACAACAACTATTACATTCCATACGGTTGGCCCTTCAAGAAAATAAGTTCCGCCAACTATTTTGGAGAAATTATGGAATGGGTGGGCTTTGCCATACTATGTTGGTCTGTTGCAGGTTTAGTATTTGTGATATGGAGTTTCGCCAATATTGTGCCCCGCTCCAAAGCCGTGTATGAACGTTATACCCAGTTCTTTGGCGAGGAATTCACAAAGCTGAAGAGATACAAGATTTTTCCGTACATTTACTAAAACTGAAAGTTGAAAACTGAAAATTGATAAATAGGGATTAGAGGAAAAGAATTCAAAATTCAAAATTCAAAATTCAAAAAACTCCCCTTGAGCGCAGCGAAACTCTCCTGATGCGAAGCATCACTCCTCTTGAGGGCGAAGCCCGAAACCCCACTTTTAATAATTTGCGCATAAAAAAAACTGTCAGTTGTCAACTTGACTGGCCACTGACTACTAACCCCTGATCACTGATCACTGAAAATTAGCACATTAACCAATTTGCTAATTTGCTAATAATTCCGTATTTTTGCCGCCGTATTTGAAAGGGGTGCTTAACAGCTGAGATCATACCCAATGAACCTGATACGGATAATGCCGACGAAGGGAAAAATTGCAGTAGTCTTACTTATTTCAACCTCTTTCGTTTTTTAGTATTAACCTTAAAACGGAAAGAAATGAAGTATTTCGCAAATCAAAAACAAAGTTCTTCCTCCAAGAGGAAATCCAAATTCTTAAATGTCACCATCCTCTGCCTGCTGGCTATGCTGGCAGGAATGATGGACACACGTGCCCAAATCATCACCGATTCGCTACAGCCTATCCAGTTGGAAGGTATAGGAATTTCATGGAGCAAACCTGGCGGTGAGGAGATGTTCTCTGCCACCAGTGTCAGCAAAGACGACATCAACCGAAACATGGGTAATGGCAGTATCAACAACTTATTTGAGCTGGTACCATCTATGATTACCACCTCCGATGCGGGAACCGGCATCGGCTACACTTACATGCGTATCCGCGGTATCGACCAGACCCGTATCAACGTTACCATCAACGGCATAGCCCTTAACGATGCTGAATCCCAGGGGTCCTGGTTCGTGAATGTACCCGACTTCGGTGCCAAAGTACAGAACCTGGATGTGCAACGCGGTGTTGGTACCTCCAATAACGGATCCGCCGCTTTCGGTGCTACCATGAATTTTGGGACATTGGACAATTCCCACCAGCGTTTCTTTGAGATTAGCAGCACTGTTGGTTCCTTCAACACCTTCCGCAATTCCGCCACTTTCGGCACTGGATTGATTGGCGATGTCTTCGCCGCCACCATCTCCTATTCCAACGTGCTGAGCGATGGTTATATTGACTTCTCTTCCGCCAAATTACATAGCCTTTTCTTTTCCAGTGATTTCTATCTGAAAAACAAAAAGAAAAACAAAGACTACGGCAAACTGAAGCTTAATATATTATATGGTAACGAGAAAACCGGTCTGGCCTGGAACGGTGTGCCCTCCTATATGCTCGACAGCAATCGTCGCTACAATAATTGCGGCGAATTTTACGATGCTACCGAAATGAAACACCATTATTCCAACGAAACCGACAATTACCAACAACTTCATGCACAGCTGTTTTATGACTACAACAAACGTATAACCGACCGAAACCTTCTCAAAGTGAATGTGGCAGGACATTTCACCCGCGGCATTGGCTATTACGAACAATACAAACAGGATAAGAAATACTCCAAATACGCCTTGGACAATCCAATCGTTGGAGAGGACACCATACGTCGTGGCGATTTTGTAACCCGCAAATATCTGGACAATTATTTTTATGGCATGACCTTTAACGTTAAACAATCTTTCCTGAAAGTGGGCAAGAAAGAAATCAACAACCAGCTGTCATGGTCAGTAGGTGGTGGTCTTAACCACTACGACGGAAAGCACTACGGAACCATCGAATGGGCCCAATACGGCGGTGTGCCTTACAACTACCACTGGTACGACGGCAAAGGCGACAAAACACAATTCAATGTATATGGAACTTTGGACTACAGCCAAGGCCGCTGGTACACTTACATCGACCTGCAATACAGAATGATAAACTATGTCATCGCGGGTACTGATGATGAATTAACAGATATAGGCCAAAAATACCTATGGCACTTTTTCAACCCCAAAGCCGGCGTAAGTGTGGACCTGGACAAGAACAGACACCACAGCCTGTATCTCTCTTTGGCTCGCTCGCAGCGTGAACCCACCCGCAGCGACCTTACCGACAGCCGTCAGGATAAAAGACCCGTACCGGAAACCCTGTACGATGTGGAATTTGGCTATCGTATGAAATACAACAAGTATGCCTTCAACGCCAACACCTACTTCATGTACTATGACAAACAGCTTGTACTTACAGGAGAGATCAACAACGTGGGTGCTGCCATCATGACCAATGTGGATAAAAGCTACCGTCTTGGTATCGAGTTGATTTCCGCATACCGCCCCGTCAAATATTTCACTTGGAACATCAAAGGAACTTTCAGCCTGAACAAGATACTGGATTATACCGAATATGTGGATGATTGGGATAATGGCGGACAGGTGGTCAAACATCTCGGCACCACCGACATTTCCTTCTCGCCAAACATTGTGGCCTCCAACGAATTCATTGTGACCCCCGTTGACAACTTCAATATAGCCCTGACCACCCAGTTTGTGAGCCGCCAGTACCTCGACAACAGCAGTAACAAGGCATACTCGCTGAAGCCATACTGTGTCACCAATCTGAACCTCAGCTACTGTTTCCACACCAAGCCAGTGAAAGACATTGAGTTGTTCTTCCGCATCAACAACCTCTTCAACGCCAAATACGAAAGCAACGCATGGATTTATCGGTACATTTACGAAGGCGTTGAGTGCGTCGATGACGGCTACTTCCCGCAGGCCACGATTAACTTTATGGGTGGGGTGAGGATTAAGTTTTCCAAGTAACCGCGGAGACGTGGAGACGTGGAGACGCTCACTTCGTTCGCTTGTTAAGACGACATTTGCAGTAACGCCTAACCGAATCCACGAAGTGCCTGACTTAACGTCTTGACGAATGCACGCAGTGCTTGACTTAACGTCTTCACGCCTTAACGAAAAAAAACGAAAAGACAATGGACACAGCAACTATCATCGAATACATCGGCGTAGCTATCGGCCTTGCCTATCTGATTTTGGAATACAAGGCATCATTCTGGCTGTGGCCGGTAGGAATACTCATGTCGTTGTTTTACATCGTCATTTTCTTCCAGTCAAAATTTTATGCTGACGCGGGTATTTATACCTATTACTTGGGAGCCAATTTATACGGATTGATTGAGTGGCGGAGAAACAGCCAGAAAACCTCGGAAAAATCCATTGAGATGCCCATCACACATACGCCGAAAGACAAAATCTTGCCGTTAACACTCATCGGGCTGGCGATATGGGCGGCATTGTGGCTATTGCTCAGCCACCTCACCGACAGTCCTGTACCTTTTGGCGATTCTTTCACCACTGCTTTGAGTGTGGTGGCCATGTATCTATTAGCCAAGAAGCACATTGAGCACTGGTGGTTATGGGTGGTAGTCAACCTCGTATCCACTGGACTTTACGCATGGAAAGGACTCTACCCCATGGCAGGCTTCTTTGCTTTTTACACGCTGATAGCTGCTTTAGGCTATGTGCGGTGGCGGAGAGAGATGCAGGGGCAGACAACTATCGCATAAGATAAGACATTCGGACCAATTCAGATTAAGCAACTTATTTGTTGTACCCCTTCTTTACCTTATTGGCAGAAGGGGTTTTTATTTACATTTAGTGACATCGTTAATTGTTTTTTTCCGTATCTTTGCTTTTTAATTCAATGCAATGAATACCATGGAAAAACTGTATCAACTGTATAAACAACACCCACGCATCTGCACCGACACGCGGAACATTATCCCCGACTCATTATTTTTCTGCCTGAAAGGGGAGAATTTTGACGGCAACAACTTTGCCACCCAAGCTTTGGATGCTGGTGCTGCATACGTGGTGACCGAAAGGAAAGATTTGAGCGGCAACCCTCATTGCGTTGTGGTGGACAACACGCTCAAGACCTTACAGCTATTAGCCCAATACCATCGCCAGCAACTACGAATTCCAGTTATTGGCATTACTGGTACCAATGGCAAAACCACTACCAAAGAGCTGGTAGCTGCTGTATTGTCAAAAAAATACAATATCTGCTATACCCAAGGCAACCTGAACAATCACATCGGTGTGCCCCTTACCCTGCTCAACATCAATGACGAGCATGAGATTGCCATTGTGGAAATGGGGGCTAACCATCCGGGCGAAATCGCAGACCTTTGCACCCTGTCAATGCCCAATTACGGTCTCATTACCAATATCGGCACCGCCCATATCGAAGGCTTCCTTTCCAAAGAGAATATCATCACTACCAAGAAAGCCCTGTACCGCAGTGTTATGGGCTGTAAGGGCACCTTGTTTGTCAATATTGATGATGATATCCTTACACACGATCTTGATTATCAACCCGTCATAACCTACTCCACCGAAAAAGCTGCCGACATAAACGGACGCATTGTCCGCAACGACGGCCTCATCAGCATCGAATTGTTCGGGAAGGAGGTTAACACCCAGCTGACAGGTGCTTACAACTTGTATAATATGCTGGCTGCAGCAACCGTTGGACAACATTTCGGGGTGAGCGAAAAGGACATTTGTGCCGCCATCGCCCAATACCAACCCGCCAACCACCGCTCGCAGGTGGAACACAAAGGCAGCAATACCATCATTGCCGACTATTACAATGCCAATCCCACCAGCATGACCGCAGCCCTGAACAACCTCATCGGCATTGAGCATCCGCACAAAGTGGCCATTCTTGGCGACATGCGCGAGTTAGGTAGTGTTAGTCACGAAGAGCATGCCCACATCATCAAACTGTGCCAAGACAATAATATCGAGACCTATTTCGTGGGTAGCGAATTCCATAAGCAACTGGCCGGCAATCCTCACAGTTTTGACAATGTAGAGGAAGCAAATAACTATTTTGCTGTGAATCCTATCAACAATGCCATTATTCTGGTAAAAGGCTCGCATAGTATCCATTTGGACAGACTTGCACTGCTGCAATAAACATCTTTTTCCTTCAAAAAATAAAACAAAAAATCCAGTAATATGGCACTTTCCTCACTGAAATACCACCATGTCATAGGCATCATGTCCGGCACTTCCCTGGACGGGCTGGATTTGGCGTATTGTGTGTTTGGGGAGGAAAGGGATAAGGTATATAAAGACCTTAAAAATAATGACAAAGAAGAGAGAAAGAGCCCAAACTATAGTTCTGGCAATAGTTGCTGGGAGTATGAGGTGCGTAAGGCTGTTACGGTACCCTACCCCAAAGAACTAAGTCAAAAATTAGCACAAGCCATGAGCCTGTCGGGCTATGAGTTAGCACAGCTCCACAACGAGCTGGGCCGCTATATCGGAATGCAGGTTAATGAGTTCATGGCCGATTTTGCCGAAGAGGTAGAGCTGATTGCCTCGCACGGACATACCGTTTTTCACCGGCCCGACTTAGGCATGACCCTGCAAATTGGCAGTGGAGCGGACATTGCCGCCATTTGTGGAAAGCCTGTCGTCTGCGACTTCCGCACCACAGATGTGGCACTGGGCGGACAAGGCGCTCCCTTGGTGCCCATCGGCGATGAGTTACTATACGGACAATACGATATTTGCCTGAATTTGGGAGGCATCAGCAATCTGTCATATCGGCATAATGGCAAACGTAAAGCCTACGACATTTCGCCCTGCAATATCGTGCTTAACCAGCTGGCACGGCAAATGGGCAAAGCCTACGATGCCGACGGTGAAATTGCCCGAAGCGGAAACATTGACGCTATCCTTTTGGAGCAAATCAACCAGCTGGATTACTACAAACAACCAGGATCCAAATCTTTAGGGAGAGAGTGGATTGACAGCCAGTTCTTTCCTTTGCTAAGGCGATGCCAGTTGAGCATCCCTGACCAGATGCGGACCGTTTGTGAACATATCACCGAACAAATAGCGGATGCTTGCAACTCCACAGGCGGAAAAAATCTGCTCATCACCGGTGGCGGGGCACACAACACTTTCCTCATCGACCTCATCCGTCAGAAATTCGACGGGCAGGTTATCATTCCCGACAACAAAACCATCGACTTCAAGGAGGCCATTATCTTCGCCTTTTTAGGCTTCCTCCGTGCCAACGGCTTGCCCAACTGCCTCGCCTCAGTCACTGGGGCGCAGAGGGATTCGTGCGGCGGCGCATTGTACAATATAAGCGACTGCGTCCCACTGCCAGACGATGTAAGCGACTGCGTCCCGCAGTCAGACAATGTAAGCGACTGCGTCCCGCAGTCGCAAGACAAGAAGCAAGACAACTACATATACCCATACTTTGACATACAGGATGTGGAACATCTGCATCGAGCATCCAAATTACCCCACTGGCATCAAGATAACAAATACGTTTTTATCACCTTCAGACTATTTGACTCCATTCCTCAAAAAAAAATAAAGGAATTAAGAGAAGAAAAAGAGTATTGGATGAAATTGCATCCAACACCTTGGAATGAAGAAGAACGAAAAGAATACATTAAACGCTTTGCCTCCAAAATTGACAAATGGTTGGATAATGGGTATGGCAAATGCTTTCTAAAACGACCAGAAAATCGAAAAATAGTCGAAGACGCATTATTCTTCTATAATGGAACTAAATATCACCTGAAAGCATTTGTAGTTATGCCCAATCACGTGCATATACTATTACAGTTATTTGAGAATCAAGAAATGGAAACATTCGTGAAATCCATAAAAGGCTACACAGCAAAAAAAATCAATCAAACTGAACATCGAACAGGCAAAGTGTGGCAAACTGAATCTTACGACCATCTCGTTAGGAATGAAGACAACTATAAGCACATTTTAAAATATATCCAAGCTAATAATAAAGACTTAGCATGGATTGAGGACGATTATCTTCCATAAACAACATCCCATCTGCGAGGACGCAGATGGATACGATGTAAGCGACTGCGTCCCGCAGTCGCAAGACCCCAAAGGTCACATCCCACTAACACAAGAAAATAAAAAAACATGATCCCCAAAAAAATAAAACACACATACACAAGATATAAAGCTAATCACAACAACATCCCATCTGCGAGGACGCAGATGGATACGATGTAAGCGACTGCGTCCCACAGTCAGACAATGTAAGCGACTGCGTCCCACAGTCAGACAATGTAAGCGACTGCGTCCCGCAGTCGCAAGACCCCAAAGGTCACATCCCACTAACACAAGAAAATAAAAAAACATGATCCCCCAAAAAAATAAAACACACATACACAAGATATAAAGCTAATCACAACAACATCCCATCTGCGAGGACGCAGATGGATACGATGTAAGCGACTGCATCCCGCAGTCAGACAATGTAAGCGACTGCGTCCCGCAGTCGCAAGACCCCAAAGGTCACATCCCACTAACACAAGAAAATAAAAAAACATGATCACACAAAAACACCCCTCCCTGAAACCCTATAACACCTTCCACATCGACTGCAGATGCAAGGAATTGCTAATTGTGGAGGATGAAAGTGATTTTGAAGAATTATTCAGCAAAAGAGTCTTTTGCCAACCATTTCTGATTATTGGAGAAGGCAGCAACATGCTTTTTACCAAGGATTTTGAAGGCACCGTCATCAAGCTGGCCACCAAAGGCATGGAAATCATCAATGAAGACGACGATTATGTGTACATCAGGGTTGCCGGCGGAGAAAATTGGTCGGATTTTGTGCGTTTCACCATCGAAAACAAATTTTACGGTGCGGAAAACCTCATCGGCATTCCCGGACTGGTAGGAAGTTGCCCTGTACAAAACATCGGTGCCTATGGCAGTGAGGTCAAAGACATTATCTACCAAGTGGAAGGGTTTTATCTTCCTGATGGTGAACCCTTTGTTTTTTATAATGAAGAATGTGAATTTGCTTATCGCGACTCCATCTTTAAAAAAGAACTCAAAGACCGTTGTCTTATCACTGAAGTAGTATTCAAATTAAGCAAGGAAGAACATTACAATCTGACTTACAAGCAGTTAAAAGAAACAATCGAACAAACTGGCAACACTGTCACTCTTGAATTGGTGGCCGAGACAGTACAGAAAATCCGCAACAGCAAGCTGCCAGACATCACCAAGGTAGGTTGTGCCGGCAGTTTTTTCAAAAATCCCGTGGTCAGTGAAGCGAAATTTGCGGAACTTTCTGCCAAATTTGACAATTTGGTTCACTACCCTGCCCCTGGCGGTGTCAAATTAGCAGCAGGTCAGTTGATAGAAAACTGTGGTTGGAAAGAGATCAGAAAAGGCGATGTCAGCGTCTATCCGACACAAGCCTTAGTCATCGTCAATTGGGGAAATGCCAAGGGAAAAGAGGTTGTTGACTACTATCAGCAAATCATCAAATCGGTACAAGAGAAATACGGAATCACCATAGAACCGGAGGTAAGAATTGTGAGCTGAAAAATATTTTCAACAGAATGATGTTTGTATTAAAAAAATTTGTATTTTTGCAAACTCAAATTCAGAGAGAACAAAATAGAAAATTTTAGAGTTATGGCAAAGAAAAATAAAGAAGCTAGACAACAGGTCATCTTAGAGTGCACCGAACAGAAAGCCAGTGGCGTTCCGGGTATGTCAAGATACATCACCACTAAAAACAGAAAAAATACTACAGAAAGATTGGAATTGAAAAAATACAATCCCTATCTGAAACGTGTAACCGTTCACAAAGAAGTTAAATAATAAAAAATCTATAGAAAATGGCAAAGAAGGTTGTTGCAACATTGAAAAGAGAAGGTGGCGTAGCCTATACCCGCGTGGTAAAAATGGAACGCTCACCAAAAACTGGAGCCTACACTTTCAAGGAAGCTGTAGTTGAATCCACCAACGTAAAAGACTTTTTGGCTAAAAAGTAATATTTTGTTTTCATGGTTAAAAGGCTGGAAGATCCCCTCTTCTGGCCTTTTGTTTTTTTTAAACGTGTGTAATACGGAAATCCCACGCAACTTTCCTTCGCGCTTTTTTCGGACGCACACAGTGTCCTTACAATAAAATTCACACGTCTGTTTGTAATTCGGGAATTTTACGTAACTTTGCAAAAATTTATGTTATGGGCTTTTTTTCATTTTTTTCCAAGGAGAAGAAAGAAGAATTAAACAAAGGACTTGAGAAGTCCAAAGAGAGTTTCTTCGCGAAGTTAGCAAAAACCGTGGTCGGCAAATCCAAGGTCGATGACGATGTGCTCGACAATCTGGAAGAGATTCTGGTAATCTCTGACGTGGGTGTGGAAACAACCTTGAAGATTATTGACCGCATCGAAAAACGCGTCTCAAAAGACAAATACATCGGTACCAGCCAGTTGAACACCATTTTACGGGAAGAAATTGCCGGACTACTTTTGGAGAATGACATGGAAGGAAAACAGGATTTCACACTTCCCGAAGACAAAAAGCCCTATATCATCTTGGTGGTCGGTGTCAATGGTGTGGGCAAAACCACCACCATCGGCAAATTGGCCTATCAGTTCAAGAAAAAAGGATATTCGGTTATGTTGGGAGCCGCCGACACCTTCCGTGCCGCCGCCATCGAGCAGCTGGAAGTGTGGGCTGAACGTGCCAATGTTCCCATTGTGACACAAAAAATGGGTGCCGACCCCGCCGCTGTCGCCTACGACACCGTAGCTTCCGCCCTCTCGAAAGGCTCTGATGTGGTGCTTATCGACACCGCAGGACGTCTGCACAATAAAATCAACCTGATGCACGAGCTTACCAAAATCAAAAATGTCATCCGGAAACTCGTGCCAGACGCACCACACGAAATTCTGCTGGTATTGGACGGCTCCACAGGACAAAACGCCATCGAGCAAGCCCGACAATTCACCGCAGCCACCGATGTAAACGCATTGGCTATCACTAAATTGGATGGAACCGCCAAAGGTGGCGTGGTCATCGGCATCTCCGATCAGTTCCAAATCCCAGTGAAATATATTGGCGTGGGCGAGAAAATAGAACAACTACAGGTCTTCAACCGCCTCGAATTTGTCGATTCACTGTTCCCCGAACAATAAGAAGTCCGCATGAACATCACCATTGACAAGGATTCTGGCTTCTGTTTCGGGGTTATCAATGCAATCCGAACGGCAGAGGAATATCTGTCCCAACACCAGCATCTGTATTGTCTCGGTGATATTGTCCACAACAATGAGGAGGTCAAACGCCTATCAGACAAAGGTTTAGAAGTCGTTTCCAACGAACAGTTCGCCCAATTGCACGACACCACAGTGCTGATTCGTGCTCACGGAGAGCCACCAGAGACCTATCACTTAGCCCAACAAAACAATATCAAGCTGATTGACGCCACCTGTCCGGTAGTGCTTCACTTGCAGCAAAATATCAAGAAAAAATACGAAAGCAGCAGTGAGCAACAGCAAATCCTGATTTTCGGCAAAAAAGGACACGCCGAAGTCACAGGTTTGTTGGGGCAAACGCGGCACAATGGCATTGTCATTTCTTCAGCAGAAGACCTTGACCTCATCGACTATACCAAACCAGCAGCACTATATTCCCAGACCACACAGAGTCTGGAAAACTATTTCCAGCTGATAGACACTATCAAACAACGATATGCGGACCTACAACATGAGGAAATGTTTGAATACCACGACACCATCTGCCGCCTAGTTGCCAACCGTTCACAGCATATCCGCGAGTTTGCCAGTCAACACGACACCATTCTGTTTGTCTCCGGCGAGAAAAGCTCCAATGGCTTATATCTCTATGATATCTGCAAGAAAAGCAATCCACGTACCTACTTTATCTCTCGTATCGAGCAACTGCAACAATACCACTTTCAGCCTGATGAAAGCATCGGCATCTGTGGCGCCACCTCCACTCCCATGTGGCTGATGGAAGAAATCAAACAGGTTATCCTCAACAATACCCTTTCATGCGAAAAATAGGCCTCCCTTCTTTGCTGTTACTGTGCATTCTTTGTCTTGCCGCCTGCCATCGGCAAGATACATCAGCAAAACAGCCAGTTCCATGTCAGGATTTTGTCTATATCGAGCACGACCATTTCATGCTCAACGGTAAGCCCTGGTTCCCGCTGATGATGAACTACAAAGCTTTGTTCAGGGTGAAAGGCTTCTCCGCACGGGTATCACCCGACGCCTACTATCAAAGCAACCTGTCAAAAGATTTCCAACGCATCTCGGGCATGGGTTTTAACAGTATAAGAATATGTTTGGATACCATTCCCGAAAAGAGCAACCATAAAGCATTATACCGGGCCGCGGAACAGATGTTAGACACAGCGCAACTATGCCATTTGAAAGTGATGTTGCTCATCAAACGTCCCTTGGACAGCGAACTGGAAATTTTTACCGTGGGTTTGCTCAAGCACTTGGCCCATCATCCGGCACTTTGGGCTTACGACTTTTTCAATGAGCCACTGTATTTCGATCCGGTACAACACAGAGACAAGACTGAAGCCTATCAAATTGTAAAAAAATGGCAATCCCTGATGAGGGAAAATGCACCTCATCAGCTTTTCACCATTGGTTTTGCGGAACCCATTGAGGTCTTCAGCTGGGACCCCACCCTTATGCCTGTTGATTTTGTGGAAATCCACACCTACAATCCACTCAGAATCGCCAGTGAGATGCACTGGTACAGCGAAAACTGCAAGGATAAACCATGGATGGTGGGAGAAACTGGCCTGCCCGCGGACGATGTACGAGTCAGCTATGAGGAGCAAAGGAAATTCATGATACAAACCTATACGCTCGCACGCCAGTACCATAGCGCAGGCTACGGTTGGTGGTACTACCGAGATAATCCCGACGCCCATGTCTTTGAGGGGCAATACACTGGCCTGATCAATCCCGAAGGCCAAGAGAAACCCGCCGCCAAGGAAGTGAAGAAATTAAAGGACATCCCCATTCCCGACAATGGCCACAGCATTCCATCCAACTATTACAACATGCTGGGATACAACAACATTGTTCTCAGAGGGAAAGTCATTGATAAAAAAACGAAACAACCCATACGCGACGCTGTCATTCGGGGCTGGACCAAAGACTGGATAGGAATGAACACCTATTCTGACAGTTGTGGCAATTTCACGCTTTACAGCAACGATTTCAACATTCACTTTATGGTTTCCGCTCCCGGAATGAAAACAGTCAGCATCTTCAAGGATAACATAGTCTATCAACACACCTCTCCTGAAGCCGCAAAAAATTGGCGTTTTGATGCCCTTCCGCAACAGAATTTGGAATACCACAGCATAGATTATCACGATTTCTTTGACGGAGATACCATGACCCTGCAATTCAATCCCAAACACTTCAACCAAAGCAAGATAGAAGGAAATATGGGAGTGGTGAAAATTAGCAAATTAGTTAATTAGCAAATTAGTTAATTAGCAAATTAGTTAATTAGTTGATGTGTTAATGTACCGATGAAATTTGCGGTGGAACAGCAATTGTTATTTCAAATATTCATTGATTTTATCCATCACAATGCCGATGCGGATGTCGAAGGCTTCGCGGGTGGCATAACCCACGTGAGGCACCAAAACACAGTTAGGCGCACCGAACAACTCATGATTTTGGGGAAGCGGCGGTTCCTTTTCAAACACATCTATACCGGTACCTGCCAAACGGTTTTCTTTCAGGGCAATAGCCAAAGCTTCCATGTCCACCACATTACCTCGCGCAGTATTGATCAATACTGCCGTCGGCTTGCACAAGGCCAGTTTTTCCGCCGAAATCAGGTGATGGGTTTCAGCGGTCAGAGGAACATGCAGTGAAATAATGTCCGCTTCACGCATCAGTTGATCCAGTTCCACATAATGGAAGGTATCGCTTTCCAATTCAGCGTATTTTGTGCGGCTCCATGCCAATATCTTACAGCCGAAGCATTGCAACAACTCAGCAGTCTTACGGCCGATGGCGCCTGTTCCCACAATGCCGACGGTTTTTCCAGACAATTCCCGTCCCAAGAAATTTCTACGGCTGAGGCAATTACGTGTGTCCGCATCCAAAGCGGTGATATGACGGTACACATCCAACATCAGACCGATAGCAAGCTCGGCCACAGCAACGGTCGCATAACCGGCAGCGTTTTTCACCACGATATTATGAGTCTGGCAATAGGCCATATCGATATGGTCGAGACCTGTAAATGCCACGGCCAGCATTTTCAGCTTTGGGCAGCGGCATAACACTTCCGTTCCTAATTTGATATTAGAGATGATAACAATATCAGCGTCGGCCATACGTTCGGCCAGCACTTCAGGGTTCTCGTTCCTGTCGGGGAAACAGACAAATTCGTGTCCACGGCGGGCAAAGTCGGCGGCTAATTGTCCAGCCAGGGCCGGGGTTATGCCAATAGGTTCTACTGCGGTGATTTTCATTTTTTGTTTATTTGTTGATTTGTTTAATCGTTTATTCGTTAAGGCGTTAAGACATGCACTTCATGCATTCGTTAAGACGGAACTTTCCCCGCCTCCGCATCATGACATTTCTTTATTTTTCCTCACAAATAAAAAAAACGCTTTACAAGAAAGCGTTTTTTTATTATGAAAACACAAAGATTAAGGATTTTAACCTCTTTTTTCTTTGATACGTGCTTTCTTACCTGTAAGGTTACGCAGGTAGAAAATACGAGAGCGGCGAACAACACCATGTTTGTTCACCACGATATCGGAAATCAGAGGGGTAGCGAAGGGGAAAACTCTTTCCACGCCAACACCGCCTGAAATTTTTCTGATGGTAAAGGTTTTGGTTGCTCCAGTGCCTGCAATTTGCAAAACAACGCCCTGGAATTGCTGGATACGCTCTTTGGAACCTTCAACGATTCTGTAAGAAACGGTGATGGTATCGCCAGCCTTAAATTTCGGAAACTCCTTGGTAGTTACGAAATTATCTTCTACATACTGAATCAAATCTTGTTTCATCTCTCTATTTTTTTATTTTATTTCTCTCTTCTTTTTTGGGGTTGCAAAAATACAAAAAATTTTAATACACAATACACTATTTCAATTTTTTACAAAACAATTTTATCCATGTCGGAGACATGACATTTTTTTCAACTCACAAAGGTCTTTTTCCACCAACATTTTCGCACCTTGATTGAACATACTTTTTCTTTGTTTTTTTCTCCAATCTTAATCACTTTTTTTTACATGGTATAAATATTTTTCGTAGCTTTGCAAAAATTTATCCTAAAAATGAGCTATATAGAATTTGACAAGAATGAATTGGTCAACATTCCCTTCTCGAAGAAAAAGGAGATTGTGCGATGCAGCCGTACGGGAGCCTTCGCTTCCACCACCCTGCTGGGCCTGAACACCCGCAAATATCACGGGCTTTTCATCCTTCCCCAAGAGAATGTTGACGGAGAACGTCACGTGCTGGTATCCACATTGAACGAGAGCATCATCATCGATGACATGGAATTCCATCTCGGCATGCACCAGTACAAAGGTGGCATTTATGACCCGAAAGGGAACAAATATTTACAAAAATTCACCGCTGATGTCATCCCCACTTACTATTTCCGGGTTGGGCACTTCAACTTCACCAAGGAGATTCTTTTCTCCGACAGTCTGGAACGCATCATCATCAAATACACCATTCTGGATGATTTTGAATCAGCATCATTCCAATTCCGTCCCCTTTTGGCCTTCCGCCAGATACACCATTTGACCCATAAAAACGACCAAGCCAACACGGGCTTCGAGAAAGTCAGACAAGGTGTAAAATATTGTTTATACGACAATTACACCCCTGTTATTCTGCAATGTTCTGAACCCATCGAATACCAGCACCAACCCGACTGGTATTACAATATAGAATACGAAGAAGAGATCAAGAGAGGCTACGACGGATATGAGGATCTCCTCATGTTGGGAAACATCAATGTGCCACTCAAGAGCAAGGAGTTGTATTTTTCTATCGGCACAAAGGCTATCGATCCAAAGAGAATCGCCACCATTTTCAACAAAGAGCTGGAGGGTCACCGTTCTCGCAACAGCTATCTGAATTGCCTCAAAAACGCCGCCGAGCAGTTTATCATCGACCGTAACGGTAAAACCCAGATTATCGCCGGTTATCCATGGTTTGGACGATGGGGACGCGACACTTTCATTGCTGTTCCCGGCTTGACGCTTTCAGTGGTCAACAAGCCCAAAGAATGCAAGAAAATCATCGACGACATGCTTTCGGAGATGAAAGACGGCTTATTCCCCAACATCGGCAGCGGCGACCAGGCTGCCTACAACTCGGTGGACGCCCCGCTTTGGTTCTTCCGAGCCTTGCAGCAATACGCTTCTTACACCCATACCGAGAAGAAAATATGGAAAGAATATGGCCCAGTAATGCGCGATATTCTGAACGCATACCGTAACGGTTCCATGTACAACATCAGAATGCTGGACAACGGACTCATCTATGCCGGCAACGAGCATGTGGCCCTTACCTGGATGGATGCCGTGGTGAACGGTGTGCCCGTCACCCCGCGTACCGGCTGCGCAGTAGAAATCAACGCCTTGTGGTACAACGCCATCCAATTCAGTCTGGAGACGGCACGCTTGGCGAAAGACAAAGCTTTCGTGGAAGAATGGGAATCGTTGGCAAAAACCTTCCCCGATACTTTCAAGGCCACCTTCTGGTCCAAAGAAATAGGCTGGTTGGCAGACTATGTCAATGGTGACTACAAGAATTTCCAGGTACGCCCCAACATGATGATTGCCGTGTCACTGCCCTACGCGCCTATCAGCGAAAAAATCAGACAGCTGGTATTGAAGAAAACCTGCGAGGAACTACTGACAGAGAAAGGCATCAGGACCCTGTCGCCCAACGATCCCGACTACAAGGGGCACTACCAGGGCAACCAGGCCGAGCGCGACGCCGCCTATCACCAAGGCTGCTGCTGGCCATGGCTGCTGGCTCCGTTCTCAGACGGAATGCTCAGCGTTTATGGACAAAACGCTGTTCCCGTGCTCGAGAAGATTTTCTACAATTTCGACAACTGCATGAAGGATTACGGCATTTCCACAATCTGTGAAATCACCGACGGCGACCCACCATACAAACCCAACGGCTGCTTCTCGCAAGCATGGAGCGTGGCCGCCCTGCTGTACCTCAAATGGCAGATTGACCAACACAAACAATAGCACATTACCGCTGTTAATCATTAATTGACCAAGAAAAAACATACACTGATGAAAGTTCTAATGTTTGGATGGGAGTTTCCCCCGCATATTGCCGGCGGTTTGGGCACAGCCTGCTATGGTCTGACCAAGGGTTTGGCCGTCAATGGTGTGGATGTGGCTTTCGTCATGCCCAAGGCGTCTGGCGATGAGGACCAGAGCCTGATCAAGATCATCAACGCCAGCGATGTGGAAGTGGACCCCCGTTTCTCACCTTTCTTCCAGCAAGGCGGAGAAACCACCTATATCCAAGTCAACTCACGACTGATTCCATACGTCGGTTTGGACGACTACTACAATGTCATCAATCAGATTGACAGTGGAGTATTCTCAACCGAGACGTATGGTGGCAAACGGAAATACGAGTTTTCCGGCCGCTATGGCAGCAACCTGATGCAGGAAGTGGAACGCTATGCCCAGGTAGCCGCCGAGATAGCCCAGCACGAGGATTTTGACATTATCCACGCCCACGACTGGCTCACCTACAAAGCCGGTATCGCCGCCAAGAAAGTCAGCGGGAAACCTTTGGTGGTACATATCCATGCCACCGAGTATGACCGTTCTGGCGAACACAATATCAACGACATTGTGTATGGACTCGAACGCTATGGCATGAGCGAGGCCGACATGGTGTGCGCCGTCAGCGACCTGACCCGCCGCATCGTCATCGAGAAATACCATATTCCCGCCGAGAAGGTGGTAACCCTGCACAATGCCGTCATTCCCAACGACAAGACTGGTGAGCGTGAGAAAAACGTCAAGGAGAAGATCGTCACCTTCTTAGGTCGTGTCACTTTCCAGAAAGGCCCCGAATATTTCGTGGAGACAGCAAAAAAGGTGTTGGAGAAAGACCCCAACGTGCGCTTTGTGTTAGCGGGCGACGGCGACATGATGCCTCGCATCATCGAGCGTGTGGCCGAGCTGGGCATCGCCGACCGTTTCCACTTCACAGGCTTTTTGCGTGGCAGCGACATCGACAAGATGTTCGGCATGAGCGACGTGTACGTGATGCCTTCCATCTCCGAGCCCTTCGGCATCTCGCCCCTTGAGGCTATGAGAGCCGGTGTTCCGGTGGTCATCTCCAAACAGTCAGGAGTCGCCGAGGTACTGCAATACGCCATCAAGGTCGATTTCTGGGACATCGACGCCACCGCCGACGCCATCTACGGCATCCTCCACTACCCTGCCCTGTCAAAACTCTTTGTCAGCAAAGGAAAAGAAGAGGTCGATAATCTGAAATGGGAAAACGTGGCCAAAAAACTCAAAAACATATACGCCAAAGTAGTCAACAGATAACAATAACGCATTCAAATATTAAGATTATGCATAATATTTGCTTCCATTTTCATATCAGCCAGCCGTTCCGTCTGAGAACGTATCGCTTTTTCGACATCAACCAACATCATCAGTATTTTGATGACTATCAGAACAGCTATCTGGCCAACCGTTTGGCCGAGCGGTGCTATTTGCCCGCCAACGCCATGCTGCAAGAGCTAATCGCCCAATACGGTGACAAAATCAAGGTGAGTTTCAGTTTGGCGGGAAGCTCCATCCATCTTTTCCAGCAGTACTGTCCCGAAGTAATTGAAAGTTTCAAGCAACTGATAGCCACCGGCAATGTGGAAATCACGGGAAACACATACACGCACAGCTTGGCCTCGCTGCACAACAAGAGTACCTTCATGGAACAGGTGCACCTGCAGGAGAAACTGCTGAAAGAGACATTCAATGTGCGTCCAACCTCATTCTGCAACACCGAAATCATTTATTCTGACGAAATTGGCGAGTGGCTGCACGAAGCCGGCTACGATGTGGCGTTGACCGAAGGAGCCCGACACATCTTGGGATGGAAAAGCCCGTGCTATCTGTATTGCAACCCATTCCAGACCGATTTGCGCCTCCTGCTCAGAAGCTACCGACTCTGTGACGATATCACCCTGAGATTTGAAGAAAAAGACTGGGATGGCATAGGACTGACCGCCGACAAGTATATCAGCAACCTCAACAAGATACCCGAAGACGCACCTTTCATCAATCTTTATTTCGACTATGAAACCATTGGCGAATACCATACAGCGGAGACAGGTATCTTCGACTTCTTCAAGGCATTGTTCTCACAATTGGCGGAAAGCAAGAATTATCGATTCATCACACCGAAAGAAGTGACAAAAATGAAGGTGCCTTGTTCCACCATGCACGCTCCATGGCCCATATCATACTCCGGTGACGAGAAAGACACCGCCGAATGGTTAGGCAATGACTTACAGCAAGAGGCTTTCAACCAATTATTCAAGCTGGAAGACCTCTATAATCAGTCCAAGAACAAAACCGCCAAGGAAAACTGGTTGCAGCTACAGGCCGCCGACCACTTCAATTTCATGAGCACCAAATGGTTTGCCCATGACAGTGTGCGCCGTAACTTCGACGTTTACCCCTCACCCTATCAGGCATTCATCAACTATATGAACGTATTGAATGATGTGAAATTACAATTGGAAAACAATTGATTCAGTGACACTTACATCTTCTCTTACGAAGTCAGGGAAAAAACTTTCGGCAAGTGTCAGGGATAAGGAAATTTTTCGTATTTTCGTATGCTAATTTTCACAGCACAAAAAAGAACACATTAACCATATTTACTAACACATAAAAAATTAAAATTATGGCATTTAAAGGAGCATTAGTCATCAACACTGAAAAGTGCAAAGGTTGCGAAGTGTGCATCACAGGATGTCCACAGAACCCTGCCTGTATTGCACTTTCGAAGAAAGTAAATGCAAAAGGTTACAACTACCTTGAGGTTGTCAATGCCGACGCGTGTATTGGCTGCGCCAACTGTGCGGTCATCTGCCCCGACGGCGTAATCGAAGTTTACCGCGCCAAAGAGTAACCGCGGACAGAAGCAAGAAAAAACAAAACAATTAACAACTAAACAAATTACAAAATGGCAAAAGAATTAAAATTAATGAAGGGTAATCAAGCCATTGCAGAGGCTGCCATTCGTATGGGTTGCGACGGATACTTCGGATATCCTATCACTCCCCAGAGTGAGGTTCTCGAGCATCTGATGGCTGAAAGACCATATCTGACAACCGGCATGGTTGTGCTTCAAGCCGAAAGCGAGTTGGCCTCTATCAACATGGTTTATGCTGGCGCATCTACAGGTAAACGCGTCATGACCTCATCCTCATCTCCCGGTTTCTCCTTGATGCAGGAAGGTTTGTCATACATTGCCGGTGCCGAGCTGCCCGCATTGTGTGTTAACGTCGTTCGTGGCGGCCCAGGTCTGGGTACCATCCAGCCTTCACAGTCCGACTATTTCCAGACCACCAAGGGTGGCGGTCATGGCGACTACAGACTGATTACCTTGGCACCCGCATCCGTACAGGAAATGTACGACTTTGTGGAACTCGGTTTCGACTTGGCTTTCAAATACAGAAACCCCGCTGCCATCCTTTCCGACGGTGTTATTGGCCAGGTAATGGAAAAAGTCATGGTTGACGATTACAAACCACGCTGGACCAACGAATATATCGAAGAGCATTGCCCATGGGCCGCTACCGGTCATCGTGCTGGCGGCAAGAGCACCATCGTCACTTCTCTTGAACTCGAAGCTCTGAAACAAGAGGCTATCAACGAGAGAATCCAAGCCAAATACAGAAAATGCGAAGAAGAAGACGCCCGCCACGAGGCTATCCAGTGCGACGACGCTGAATACCTGTTCGTAGCATACGGTTCAGCCGCACGTATCTGTATGAAAGCCATGGAACTGGCACGCGCCGAAGGCATCAAAGTCGGTTTGGTGCGTCCTATCACCCTGTGGCCCTTCCCGACCAAAGCTGTTGCTGAAATCGGTGGCCGCATGAAGAAAATCCTCAGCGTTGAAATGAACGCCGGTCAAATGATCGAAGACGTGAAACTGGCAGTGAATTGCAACGTTCCCGTTGAGCATTACGGCCGTTACGGCGGTGTCATCCCAACCCCGGTTGAGATTTTCGAAGCTTTGAAAAAAATGGTAAAATAATTTAATTAGCATTGAAATTATGACAAGAGAAGATATTATCAAACCCGAAAACTTAGTGTACAAGCGCACCTCTGTTTTGAAGGATGCTACCATGCACTACTGCCCAGGCTGCGGACACGGCACTGTTCACAGAATCATCGCCGAGGTGATTGAAGAAATGGGCATTCAGGACAATGTCATCGGTATCTCACCGGTAGGCTGCTCTGTTCTGGCTTATAATTATTTTGATGTTGACTTCGTGGAAGCCGCCCACGGCCGTGCTCCCGCCTGCGCATCAGCCATCAAACGTCTGCGCCCCGACACTTTCGTGTTCTCATATCAGGGCGACGGCGACTTGGCATCTATCGGCTGCGCCGAAGTGATGCACGCCTGTAACCGTGGCGAAAACATCACCATGATCTTCATCAACAACGGTATCTACGGTATGACCGGCGGTCAGATGGCTCCCACCACCCTCGAGGGTATGGAAACCGTGACCTGCCCCTACGGCCGTGACCCCGAAATCATGGGACACACCATGCGTCTGACCGAAGCATTGGCCCAGCTGCCCGGCACTTACTACGTGACCCGTCAGGCTGTCTATACCCCCGCTTTGGCTCGTAAATGCAAGAAAGCTATCCGCCAGGCCTTCGAGAACCAGAAACTCAACAAGGGCGTTTCTTTCGTGGAAGTTACCTCTAACTGTAACTCCGGCTGGAAAATGACCGCTGTTCAGGCCAACAAATGGATGGAAGAAAACACACTGAAATACTTCCCGCTGGGCGATATGAAAGTGGATGGCAAGTTCGATCCCAAGTTCATCGAACGCATCGCTACCTTCGACCAACCCAATGAGACCCTTTATTCATTGAGAAAAAAATAATAACCTTAAATTCACAAAGCAATGACAGAAGAAATAATTATAGCAGGCTTCGGCGGTCAAGGTGTACTCTCAATGGGTAAAATCCTGGCTTACGCCGGCATTATGCAAGAAAAGGAAGTCAGCTGGCTTCCCTCCTACGGACCTGAAATGCGTGGTGGTACTTCTAACGTAACGGTGATTTTGAGCGACGAGCGTATCTGCTCTCCTTATCTGAACCAGTTCGACACCGCCATCATCCTGAACCAGCAGTCCATGGACAAATTCGAAAGATCAGTAAAACCCGGTGGTCTGTTGATATATGACCCGAACGGTATCTCCCACCACCCCACCCGTAAAGACATCAACATCTATCAGGTGGCCGCTGCTGACAAAGCCAGCGAACTGGGTATCTCAAAGCTGTTCAACATGATTGTGCTGGGTGGTTTCCTCAAGGTGAAACCCTTGGTAACTCCCGAAATGTTGCACAAGGGACTTGAAAAATCTCTGCCTGAACGTCACCACCACCTCATTCCCAAGAACGAGGAAGCAGTGGAAATCGGCAAAGGTTTGCTGAAACCTTACCACACACTGTAATCGGTTGGGCGGATGAATGTTCGCCCTATCCATATTGTAAAAAAGCCCGCAGTAGCGGGCTTTTTTTATGATGTAGGCACCTGTGTCCTCGCAAGTACGGTAATGTATGCAACTGCTTCTCACTGGCACATAAATAATGACAGCATCTGCGAGACGCAGATGGCAACATGTAAGCGATTGCATCTCGTAATCGCATTATTTCATGCCAACACCTCTTTAGGCAACAGCATAGCACAACGGTCGATAATGACATTGGCATAATCGAAGCCTGAATCGCAAGTCTTTCTATTCTTTGTGCCGTCATACCCCATGTGCAAGTGCATAGTATCATAGCCGGCCACAATAGCCGCTAACAGCTTCCGATCGCGCTGGCCTGCCGCCTCCTTATACTTTTCTATTGACGGACGGCCTTTCCCCTTACGGATGTTCAGCAATGCATCAAGGGCTATCAAGCAGCCATTCCATAGGGTATTGCCTGCCATTTTAATGTACTTTCCATCGGTATAAATCTTCAATTCCGGATCATAGTTGGCTTCTATGATTACCTTTTCCGCATTGGCCACATATCTTCGGGCCTCTGCTATGGGATCTTTTAACTCTTTCATAGTTATATATTCGTTTTAATGTTTATACTAATTCCCTTATCTGTCGGACATACGATTCAACTCTCTTTCGAGATTTGTTACAGCAGAACTTCCTCACGACATCAGAATACTTCCCTGTTTTTTGGTTTCTCTAAGGTAAACATCCCCTCACTGAGGGGAGAAAGTACATAAAGTCCCTTACGTTGGGCGTATTTGTCAGAACCGTTGGCAAAGCGCATGGCCGCGATGGCCACATATACCTTCTTGCCCTCGAACTCATGGAAGATTATTTTGAAATTTTTCATTTTTTTGAGGAAGTAGTCGACATCCTTCTTAAAGCAGGTGGTCTTCACCTCCACCGCCACAGCTTCCGTTCTGTTACATAAAAGCGCGTCTACCTCCATTTCTTCCTCACCAGCCCTCTCTCTACGAGACCCTTCGTAGGTATGATCAATGTCAATCCCCTCTGTCTTAAAAATTCTCAAAGCCGCCGGCCTGCACAGGTCTTCTATCATCTTGCCGAATTCGTTCGTGAAACCACCATATCGCTTATTGGCTTCCTCAATTTGTTGTTCGGTACGATTGATAATCTCCATTATCTGCAAGTGATTTTCCTGCATTCTACGGTCGGTTTCTTCACGCATTCTTTCCAGCTTGTGTTCATTTGCATGCACCAACTCTGCAGTTTCCTTCATTATGCGGTCAGTCTCCTGCATTCTACGGTCAGTCTCCTTCATCTGCTCAGAAGTGGCAAGGATTGCCTTTCTCACATCTTCCCATGAAGGCTGTGACTGTGCTTGAAGTATCATATCTCCCATAGTTGTTTGTTTTAACGTTTTAACACTTGCAAAAATACAACAGAAATACAATTTTCTCAATGAATTATAAAGATTTTTTGTTACTGAGAATCAATAAATTAGAAATTTAATATAGATTTTTAACTAATAGTTGTTAAAATAAATAGTAGTTTTTAAAAGAAAAAACATGGATTATAGACACAGGCTGTGGTTTTAAAAATAAAAAAAGGAGGACCTTTGTCCTCCTTTAGTTTTTTCAAGACCGATACTGTTATTTCTGCTTCAGCAGGTCTCTGATTTCGGTCAACAGAACTTCTTCCTTGGTGGGTTCGGGAGCTGCGGGAGCTGCAGGAGCTTCTTCTTCTGGTTTCTTCACCATGTTGGAAGCCTTGTTGATCAGCTTAATCACCAAGAAAATACAGAAAGCGACGATGAGGAAATCGACTGTTGTCTGAATGAAATTACCATAATTCAACGTAACAGCTTCTTTCACCACCTCCTCGCCATTCATGACGGCGGGGCGCAGTGTAGCGGAAAGAGTAGTAAAATCTACATTGCCGATTAAAGCACCAATCAATGGCATCAAAAGGTCATTGACTAAAGAGGTTACAATTTTGCCAAACGCACCACCGATGATTACACCGATAGCCATGTCCATAACATTGCCTTTCATGGCAAATTCCTTAAATTCTTTGAAAAAACCCATAGTGTAAAAAATTTAGTTAGTAAATAAAAATGATTTTCGTCATAAATGCTTCGGCAAAATTAAAAAAAAAACTCTCTTGTTGTACACAAAGAGAGTTTTATTTTAAAGAAAATCTCAAGAACGTGCTGACTATTCTGCGGCAGGAGCTTCTTCAGTAGCGGGAGCTTCAGCAACTGGAGTTTCAACTTCAGCCTTGGGAGCTGATTTTTTGCTACGTCTTGTTCTGGTGGTTTTCTTCTTGGTTTCGGTAGTGGTATAAGTTTCGTTATAATCCACCAATTCGATGATGCACATTTCAGCGTTATCACCTTTTCTGAAACCGGTTTTCAGGATACGGGTGTAACCACCGGGGCGGTCAGCAACCTTCTGTGAAACTTCTCTGAACAGCTCGCTGACGGCGAATTTGTTATGCAGGGAAGCGAAAACCATACGTCTTGAGTGAGTGGTGTCATTCTTGCTGCGCGTAATCAACGGTTCCACAAACTTCTTCAACTCTTTAGCTTTGGCCAAAGTGGTATGGATGTGTTTATGCATGATCAAAGAGGTGGCCATATTGGACAGCATGGCAGCTCTATGCGCGCTTGTTCTTCCTAAATGATTGATTCTTTTAGCGTGTCTCATGATTCTTAATCCTTATCTAATTTATACTTTGATACATTCATTCCAAATTCCAGACCTTTCGACTTCACCAAATCTTCCAATTCGGCCAAAGATTTCTTACCGAAATTTCTGAATTTCAACAAATCGCTCTTGTGAATAGCAACGAGGTCTCCCAAAGTCTCCAACTCGGCGGTCTTCAAGCAGTTCAGAGCACGAACTGACAAGTCCATATCCACCAGTTTTGACTTCAGAATCTGACGGGTCAGCTTGGAAGCATCGTCAAATTCCTCATTGGAAACGCTGGTTTCAGGAGAATCAACAGCAATTTTCTCGTCTGAGAACAAGGCAAAGTGCTGGATTAAAATCTTGGCAGCTTCCTTCAGAGCGTCTTTTGGATGGATAGAGCCATCAGTATCGATGTCAAGCACCAGCTTTTCAAAGTCGGTACGCTGCTCAACACGGTAATTCTCAACGGCATATTTCACATTCTTGATAGGAGTGTGAATAGAGTCGATGGTGATAACACCGATGCCTTCGTGCAGTGACTTGTTCTCTTCGGCAGGCACATAACCGCGGCCCTTGTCGATGGTGATTTCCATGGAGAGCACCACTTCAGGTTCCATGCGGCAGATGAGCAAATCCGGATTCAAAACCTGGAAATAATTCAGGAAACGGTTCATATCGCCAGCTGTGAATTTGTCCTGACCGGAGATGACGATCTTAGCGGTTTCAGAATTATTGTTCTCAATCTTGTTTTTGAATCGAATTTGCTTGAGGTTAAGGATGATGTCGGTAACATCTTCCATAACACCCTGGATAGAGGAAAACTCCTGCACCACGCCTTCGATTTTGATGGATGTGATGGCATAGCCTTCGAGTGAGGAGATTAACACACGACGCAAGGCGTTTCCAATGGTCATACCGTACCCTTGCTGCAGGGGGCGGAACTCAAACTTACCATGGAAGTCGTCGGCTTCGATCATGATAACCTTGTCGGGCTTTTGAAACGTTAAAATTGCCATTTCTATTTATTTTTATTGTTATTAATCGTTATTTTTGGACAGTCATCTAATGCCTATCTTCTGACACCTGTTCACTGTCCACTGATCACTGATTACTTGGAGTACAATTCTACGATAGCCTGTTCGTTGATAGTTTCAGGAATTTCCTCTCTTTCAGGATAATTCATGAACTTTCCGCTCATCATATTGCCATCCCATTCCAACCATGAGAAAGTGTTGGTTTTACCGCTCAGTGAGTTGGTAATCACTTCCAAAGATTTTGAACGTTCGCGAACTGCAACAATGTCACCAGGAACGAGCAGAGCTGAAGGAATGTTGCAAATCTGGCCGTTCAGAAGAATATGTCTGTGGCTCACCAGCTGACGTGCAGCGGCTCTTGAAGGAGCGATACCCAAACGGAACACCACATTGTCCAAACGTGATTCGATGAGTTTCATCAAGTTCTGACCGGTGATACCTTTCTTACGGGCAGCGGCGTGGAACAATTTTCTAAACTGACGTTCCAGAATACCATAGGTATATTTTGCTTTCTGTTTTTCCTGCAGCTGCATACCGTATTCTGATAATTTTGAACGTCTTCTGGACTGACCATGCTGTCCGGGAGGATAATTCTTGTGTTCAAAATATTTGTCAGCTCCATAAATAGGTTCATGGAACTTTCTTGCAATCTTGGTTTTAGGTCCTGTATATCTTGCCATTTTCTTGCTATTTTAAGGTTCTTTATACTGATTTTGATAAATTATACACGTCTGCGTTTTGGGGGACGGCAACCATTGTGCGGAAGTGGAGTCACGTCGGTGATTTCTTCCACCATGATACCGGCGGCGTGAATAGTTCTGATAGCGGATTCTCTACCACCACCAGGTCCTTTTACAAAAACCTTAACTTTTCTCAAGCCAAGATCGTATGCGACTTTTGCGCAATCCTGGGCAGCCATCTGAGCTGCGTATGGAGTGTTTTTCTTGGAGCCTCTGAATCCCATTTTGCCAGCGGAAGACCATGAAATAACTTGGCCGTCGCTGTTGGTGAGGGAAACGATAACATTATTGAACGACGCATAAACGAAGGCCTTGCCCATTGCATCAATTCTAACAACTTTTTTCTTTGTTGATTTTGTATTCTTTGCCATAATACTATTTCCTGATAATCAATTAATTACTTAGTTGCTTTCTTCTTGTTTGCAACAGTTTTCTTACGACCCTTACGAGTACGCGCGTTGTTTTTGGTACTCTGTCCACGTAACGGTAAACCGATACGATGACGAATGCCTCTGTAGCATCCGATGTCCATCAGACGCTTGATGTTCATCTGAACTTCCGAACGCAAAGCACCCTCAACCTTCATTTCATTGATCATTCCACGGAGTGCTGCCAACTCATCATCATTCCATTCATTTACCTTCTTGTCATGGCTGATACCGGCTTTGTCCAAAATACTAGCTGCTGTGCTGCGGCCAATACCATAGATGTAAGTCAAACCGATGACGCCTCTTTTGTTTTTCGGTAAATCAATACCTGCAATTCTTGCCATAGCTTAAAATCTATTTTTTAATGTTAATACTTATTATCCTTGACGTTGTTTTTCTTTCGGGTTCTTTTTGTTGATAACATAGACCACGCCGTGTCTTCTTACCACCACGCAATCTTCCGATCTCTTTTTAACTGAAGCTCTTACTTTCATCTCTATTATTTTTTTATGATTTATGTCTGAATGTGATACGTCCTCTGGTCAAATCGTAAGGAGAAACCTCCACCTGCACCTTGTCACCGGGCAGAATCTTGATATAATGCAGTCTCATCTTTCCCGATATGGTAGCGATGATCACGTGGCCGTTTTCCAGCTGCACACGGAACATGGCGTTCCCTAAGGATTCGATGACGACACCGTCTAATTCAATGGATGATTGTTTTGCCATATCTTGATTCAATTATATTTTCTCTTCTGTCCCCAACACTTCCCCGATGAACTTGTATGTTGATAAAACCCTGGTACCGTTTTTGGTGATGGCAAGCTGATGTTCGTAGTGAGCTGCGGGTTTATGGTCCATGGTTCTGATGGTCCATTCATCACGTTCGCAGTAGATCTTGCGCGAACCCATGGTAATCATCGGTTCGATGCAGATGACCATACCCTCACGCAGTCTGTCACCCTTGCCTGGTTTGCCGTAGTTGCACACATCCGGTTTCTCGTGCATGTTTCTGCCGATACCATGTCCGCACAACTCACGGACAACCCCGTAGCCGAACGACTCGCAATAAGTCTGCACGGCGTGGCCGATATCACCGGTGGTATTCCCCGCGACTGCGGCAGCTATTCCACGGTAGAGAGACTCTTTGGTACGTTCCATCAGCAGTCTCTTCTCTTCCGACACATGTCCCACCGCAAAAGTGTAGGCATAGTCGCCGTGATAGCCATTCAGGTAGGCACCACAATCCACAGAGATGATGTCTCCCTCATTGAGCAGCATTCCTTCCTTAGGGATACCGTGGACCACCACATCATTCACCGAGAGGCAGAGGGAAGCGGGAAAACCATTGTATCCTTTGAAGGATGGCACGCCGCCATGGTCTCTGATATAGGACTCCGCGATTCTGTCGAGATAGAGCAACGGAACTCCCGGTTTGATGTACTTGGCCACTTCGGCCAGAGTTTTTCCAACAAGCAAAGAACTTTTTTGTATTATTTCAATTTCCTCTTCGCTTTTCAAGCGAATTTTGTTGAACATATTCATTAGTATGCACCGCCGCTATAGCGACCTTTAATTCTGCCGGATTTTGTCAAGCCGTCGTAATGTCTCATCAACAAATGGCTTTCGATCTGCTGAAGAGTATCCAGAACAACACCCACCATAATCAACAGAGAGGTACCGCCGAAGAACTGTGCGAACTGTTGGTTCACACCGAACAATCTCACGATGGCGGGCAGGATGGCCACGATAGCCAAGAAAATGGAGCCCGGAAGGGTGATTCTTGACATGATGCCTTCTATCAATTCAGCGGTCTGTCTGCCAGGTTTCGTTCCCGGGATAAAACCACCGTTCTTCTTCAAATCTTCGGCAATCTGCTGAGGATTGATAGTGATAGCGGTATAGAAATAGGTAAAGAGGATAATCATGAGGAAGAACACGATGTTGTATCCCCAACCGTTATAGTCGATGAAGCTGTGCCAGAAACCGCGGGTTGACTGTTCGGTAACAGAAACGAAGGTCAATGGCAGGAACATGATAGCCTGGGCGAAGATGATAGGCATAACGCCAGCAGCGTTCACCTTCAGAGGCAGGAAGTTTCTCACACCACCATATTGTTTGTTACCCACGATTCTCTTGGCATACTGAACAGGAACACGGCGTGTACCTTGAACGAGCATGATACAGAAAGCGATAATCAGCATCATCACCACCAACTCGAGGATAAAGATGATAGGACCACCGGCGTTGTCGCTGATACGAGCGCTGAACTCTGCTTTCAGTGCGAAAGGCAGACGTGCGATGATACCGATCATGATGATCATGGAGATACCGTTACCGATACCATTGTCGGTGATACGCTCACCCAGCCACATGATGAACAGGGTACCTGAGATCAGGAGGATAAATGAGGTGAGGGCGAATACTGACAAATGACCGATTACCGGGGTGAGCATAGTCGGGGAGATGGCGCCGCTGAACTGGCCTTGGATCTGAGCGATATAAGCGGGTCCTTGGATAGCGACCACTGCCACGGTCAGGTAACGGGTAATCTGGTTCAGTTTCTTTCTACCGCTTTCGCCTTCTTTCTGCAGACGCTGGAAATAAGGAACTGCCAATGTCAGCAGCTGGATAACGATAGAGGCGGAGATATAGGGCATGATACCCAATGCAAAGATAGAGGCATTGGAGAATGCGCCACCTGAGAACAGGTCCAACATACCCAGCAGACCTTCCTGAGCGGATTTGGTGAATGCTGAGAGGGCACCAGGGTTGATACCCGGAAGCACCACATGAGCTCCCAAACGATAAATCAGGATGATAAAGAGGGTATAAAGGATTCTCTTTCTCAGATCTTCAATCCTGAAAATGTTTTTTATGGTCTCGATAAATTTTTTCATGAGATATAAAAATAAGTATAATTTATATTGTTATTCAGCTGCGGGAGCTTCCACTTTCTCACCAATCACGGTAATCTGACCGCCGGCATTGTTGATGGCTGCCTTTGCGGTTTCCGAGAAAGCGTGCGCGTTAACTTTCAGAGCGGCTTTCAGCTCGCCTTTGCCCAACACCTTGATCAAAGATTTTTTCTTGGCCAGACCGTTAGCCTGCAAAACTTCAGGAGTGATCTCTGTCACGCCCTTGTTATCGGCCAGACTCTGAAGGGTGCTGATGTTGATAGCGTTGTATTCAACACGGTTGATATTCTTGAAACCTCTTTTAGGCATAATTCTGTAGATAGGCATCTGACCACCTTCGAAACCGATCTTGCGGCTGTAACCTGATCTTGACTGGGCACCTTTGTGACCTCTTGTAGAAGTACCGCCTTTACCTGATCCTTGACCTCTACCTACTCTTTTCGACAACTTAGTTGCGTTCTCAGCTGGTTTTAAACTGTTCAAATTCATCTCTTCTATGTAATTTCAAGATTAATACTCAATTAAATTTCTTCTACCGTTACCAAATGTTTAATAGCGTTCACGATACCCAAAATCTGAGGGGTAGCGTTGTGTTCTACAGTCTGGTGCATTTTTCTGATTCCTAATGCTTCCAATGATCTTTTCTGGCGCAATGGTTTGTCGATAGCGCTTCTCACTTGTGTGATTTTAATTCTTTTCATCCCTTCAATATTATTTTGTTGTTAATTTCATTGTCCATTTAAAAGCAAAATAGTGCAAATTTGGAAGAAAATTGCAACTATTTATTCACATTCAGACATTCATAAAACCCACCAGACACAATCCAACCATTATTATAAAGTCCGTGAAATCAAGTAGTTGCGAGCAGTATTAGTTCTTTTTTTCTACTTCTTCTATTTCACTTCAAAAGGTTTGCAAATATACATCTTTTTTTTATGCAAAAACAAGGTTGTACTTTTTTTGTTGAAAAATTTTTCTCCATTCGAAAAAAAAACAAAAAAAATTTCAGAACTGAATATTTTCTCAAAAAAAATTACTACTTTTGCATGGTAAAAAAAACAAAGAAGATTTTTAAGAGAAAAAAACATTTAACATTAATTATTAACCAAAAAAACAAACGCTTATGAAAAAAATCTTTACACTTTTTGTTGCTTTATTTGCTGTTGTTGCATTGAATGCACAATACGTAGTTGACTTCGAAGACGGCACATTGCAAGGTTGGAGCAACCTTGATGCTGACGGTGACGGATATGACTGGGTAACTGGTTCAGCAATTGGTGGCATTTATCTCGTTGACGATGCAGATCTTACTGGATCAGCCCACAACTCTTCCTTAGACATGGCATGCTCTGGCTCGTATAGCAATGTTGTTGGTGCTCTTACTCCTGACAACTATTTGATTTCTCCCAAGCTTGCATTAACTTCAGGTGCAACTCTTACTTTCTGGGTTTGTGCTCAGGATGCTGGTTATTATCAAGAACATTATGGAGTTATGGTTTCCACCTCAGGAACTGCAGCAACCAACTTCACTACTGTTTTTGAAGAGACTTTCAGCCCCAACAAAGCTCAAACCAATTGGGTAATGAAAACCGTCGATTTGAGCAGCTATGCTGGTCAGCAAGTTTACATTGCTATCCGTCACTTCAACTGCACCGATATGTTCATTCTGAATTTGGATGACATTACTGTTACCAATGCCACTGTTGTTGGAAACAGCATCGACGAAATCAACAGCGAAGTCAGTGTTTATCCTATCCCTGCTAACAATGTAGTAAACGTAAATGCTATTTCTAACATCAGCAATGTTGAGATTTACAGCATTTCCGGTCAGAAAGTTGGTGATTTCACTGCTAACGGCACTACTACCTCTATCAACACCGAAAGCCTGTCAAATGGCATGTACCTGATGAAAATCAACACTGAAAACGGTGTGATCAACAAGAAATTCTCTGTTGCCCGATAATCATTAATCTTTTCATATTTCATTTGCATGCAGAGACGCAAGGTTATGCGTCTCTGCATTTTTTTGTGGACGCAATAAATAACGTCCCTATTTTTATCATAGTACATATTAAAAAAAAGCGATTGCAAATTATTCAAAAATTTTATGTATTTTTGCAGTTCATTACTTTTTAAATGAAAGATGTAAGAAAACAACCAAAAACAACCAAATATCATTAATTATCAACCAAAAACAACAATTATGAAAAAAATCTTTACTTTGTTTATTGCGCTATTTTTGATGGCTTTTTGTGCCAAAGCGCAATTCTTACTTCAAGAAGGTTTTGAAAGTGCAACCTTACCGACAGGTTGGACCATCATTGACAATGATGGTGATGGCTTCAACTGGTTTCCCACCATGTCCACTACGGAAAACTACTCTTACCATTCTGGAAGTGGATGTATTACATCCGCTTCTTGGGATAGCGATGAAGGAGCTCTGACCCCTGACAACTGGCTGATTACCCCAGCTATCAACCTCACCAGCAATGCAACATTGACATTCTGGGTAGTTGGACAAGACCCCAGTTATGCTGAAGAAAACTACAGTGTTTATGTGGCCACTTCCAATACGGTGGCAGCATTTACAGCTACCACTGCTGTGCTTACGGGTGTTTCTACCGACACTTATACACAGAAAAGCGTTGATTTATCAGCATATACAGGACAAACTGTTTATATCGCTTTCCGTCACCACATCACCTCTGATATGTTCATGTTGAACATTGACGATGTGGAAATTTTCGCACTACCCACTAACCCCACTATTACCGTAGTGCCCACTGCCATCGATTTCGGCACTATTAGTATGCCTGGAAACAGTGTCTCCACCGCTAATATTACTGCCTACAACCTTACCGCAGGTATCACTGCCACCACTGCCGCTCCTTTTGAAGTGTCTGCCGATAGCACCACCTATGGCACCACCGCAACCATCGCCCAGGCTGGCGGCACCTTGTATGTGAGATACACCCCCACCACTGCTGGCACTGACAGCGGCACAGTAACATTATCTAGCACAGGTGCAAACAACGTTACCATTAGTTTAACAGGTTCGGGACTTGACTGTTCCAACATTCCTTGGCCTTACACTTGCAACTTCGACAATGATGCGGTTATACAGTGCTGGACAACTGTTGATGTTGCCAACGATGCTGAAGAAGGCTATGGCGAAATTGTTTTTAACACTGAAAATGGATACGCTTCGTATGGCTACTTGGCAGACAATCCCGCTAACGACTGGCTGATTTCCCCCATTCTTAATGTTCCCGCAACAGGTGGTGTCGCATCATTTGATTACAGGGTGGCAGGTTCTTCTTATCCTGAAAAATATTCTGTTTATGTTATCACCACAGGACAAACCTATGCTAACGCAACTCAGGTTGTTCCCACACAAACCGTAACAAACACCGATTGGGGAACCCAATATGTTAATTTAAGTTCCTATGCAGGAACTGCTGTACAAATTGGTATTAAAGTAGAATCAGATGCTGACATGTTCAGATTATACATCACCAACTTCACCGTTAATGACGATGTAGCAGCCTCTTTTGATGTCACACCCACAGAAATTGATTTTGGTTCTGTTTCAATCGGCAATCCATATTATGCAACTGCCATCATCCACAGTGTCAATGTCAACGAAGCTTTCGCACTGACAACCACCTCTCCTTACAGCATTTCATTGGACGGCACAAGTTATGCTACCACAGCCACTATTCCCGCTAATCCCACCTTGTCAGTCGAGGACACCATCTACATTAAATATGAACCCACTGTTGAAGGAACAGATAACGCCACCATCCAAATCGCATCAACTTCTTATTCAGCTACCATCACCTTATCAGGCGTTGCAGTTGATTGCTCCGGTGGTATTGAAAGTCTTCCTTTCACCTATACCTTCGACGATCGTATCGTTCCGCCTACCTGCTGGGGCTATAACGATCCCAACAACTTCTTAGTGGTTAATATTGATACGACAACCCAAGATTTTGGTATAGCCATAGGTGGTCTTGATTACCTTATTACTCCTGAAATCCACAGCACATCAGCTATGCACCTCAGCTTTGATTATGCGCACTATCTGTCCACTTACGCTTCCAGCACTTTCCGCGTTGGTTATTCTTCAACCACAGACGAACTCAACAGTTTTACTTGGATTGACAATATTACCGTAAACGACGGTAACGGTTTCACCACCTACACAAGTATTCTGCCAGCCGGAACCAAATATGTTGCATTTGAAGTGACCGCACTTGGTTCATACATCTTCTACAGTGACTATATTTTCTTGAACAATATTATTTTAACTGAAGCATCATCAGCCGAAATCTATACAGCAACAACCAACATTGATTTCGGTACTGTATCAATCAATGCCACCAGTGTAAACACCATAAACATTACTGGTGTTGCACTGACTACAGACATCACAGCCACCACTACCGCTCCATTTGAGGTTTCCGCTGACAACAGCACTTTCGGCACGACAGCCACAATACCAGCAGCAGGCGGCAACTTGTATGTACGTTATGCTCCCACCACAGCAGGTGCTCACACTGGCAATGTCACTTTAGCCTCTACCGGTGCCACCTCAGTAACCATCAGCTTGAGTGGTAACGCTGTTGACTGCTCAAGTGCAGCTTCTCTGCCATTCTTTGAAGGTTTTGAAAGTGAACTGAATGAATGCTGGACATTAATTGACAACGATGGTGACGGCTACAATTGGCATGTACTGAACAACTCACAAAGCCAGGAAGGCGGCTTTGTTGTACATTCAGGTGAGGGTCATATCACATCCGCTTCATGGTCTCAAGCAGCTTTAACACCTGACAACTGGCTGATTACTCCCGCTATCAATCTGAGTGAAAACGCCACCCTGTCATTCTGGGTAGCTGGTCAAGATCCAAGCTATGCGGCAGAAAACTTCTCGGTATATCTCTCGACAACTGGTACTGACATCAACAACTTCAACATCACACTGTTAGAAAATCAGACTTCCACTGCGGAAATGACCGAATTTACCGCTGACCTGTCTGCTTACACAGGAAACAATGTTCACATCGCATTCCGTCATCATAATGTCACCGACATGTTCCGTCTCAATCTTGACGATGTAAGTGTTACAGCAGGTGTTGGAATCAAAAATGCTGAAAGCGGCAATGTGACGGTTTACCCCAACCCCGCATACAATTACATCAATGTGAACGCCACTTCCAACATCAACAATGTTGAAGTTTATACTATCGCCGGTCAGAAAGTTGGTGATTTCACCGCTAACGGAACCCAAACCGTTATCAGTACTGCCAACCTGTCAAACGGCATGTACATGATGAGGATCAACACCGAAAACGGCGTGATCAACAAGAAATTCTCTGTTGCACGCTAGTTTGTCTTTTCATAATTCATTTGATTGTAGAGACGCAAAATTTTGCGTCTCTATTTTTTTTGCCAATTAAAATATTTTGTATATTTGTAGAATGTACTAGCAAAAGCTAACAAGTTAATAATCACAATAATAAGATCTTATCATCATGTCAAAAGTACTTTTTTTAGGAGATGAAGCCGTTGCTCAGGCAGCGTTAGACGCAGGCTTATCCGGAGTTTATGCATATCCCGGCACTCCATCTACCGAAATCACCGAATTTATCCAGGAATCCAAACAAGGCAAAGCAGGCGAGGTGCACAGCATCTGGGCTGGCAACGAGAAGACCGCCATGGAGTCTGCCATCGGCATGTCATACGCCGGCAAGCGTGCCATGGTGTGCATGAAGCACGTGGGCCTCAATGTGGCCGCTGACCCCTTCATGAACTCCTCCATCACCGGCGCCAACGGTGGCTTGGTGGTAGTAGTGGCCGACGACCCGTCAATGCACTCCTCCCAGGACGAGCAAGACTCACGTTATTACGCCAAATTCGCGCTGATTCCGTCATTCGAGCCCTCCAACCAACAGGAGGCCTACGACATCACCTACGCCGCTTTTGACTTTTCAGAGAAATACCGCACTCCCGTGCTGATCCGTCTGACCACACGCCTCTCCCACTCCCGCGCCGGTGTGGAACGCAAAGCCGAACGCCCGCAGAACCCCCTGCACCTCGAGGAAAACCCGAAACAGTTCATCCTGCTGCCCGCCAACGCCAGAGTGCATTACCGCAACCTGCTGGGCAAACAGGAGGCTTTTGAAGACGAAGCATGCAACTCTCCTTTCAATAAATATATTGAAGGAAACAACAAGAAAATGGGTATCATCGCCTCCGGTATCGCCTACAACTACCTGATGGAGAATTTCGAAAACCAGCAGTGCCCCTATCCTGTACTGAAGATTTCACAATACCCTGTGCCTTCCAAACTGGTGGCCAAGATGGTTGACGAATGCGAGACCGTACTGGTAGCTGAGGAAGGTTATCCTTTCATCGAGGAACAAGTGCGCGGACTGCTGAACCGCACCGGCAACATCATCGGCCGCTTGAGCGGAGCCCTGCCCCGCGACGGCGAGTTGAACCCGAATCTGCTGGCCAAAGCCATAGGCATGCCCGACTCATACGGAGCTCCCGTTCCCGAACTCGTGGTACCCAGACCACCCGCCTTGTGCCAAGGCTGCCCCCACATCGACTCCTACAATGCCATCAACCGCGCCATGGAGAAATACGGCAAGGGCAAAGTGTTCGCCGACATCGGTTGCTACACACTGGGTGCACTTCCTCCCTATAACGCCATCTACACCACCGTCGATATGGGCGCTTCCATCACCATGGCCAAAGGTGCCGCCGACGCTGGCGTTCGTCCCTGCTTGGCCGTGATCGGTGACTCCACCTTCACCCACAGCGGTATGACCTCCCTGTTAGACTGCGTATATGAGAACACCCCCGTTACCGTGATGATTCTCGACAACAGCACCACGGGTATGACCGGTGGTCAGGATTCTCACGCACTGGGCGTTCTGGGCGAAATCTGCAAGGGCCTCGGTGTCAAGGAAGACCATATCCACCGCATCAAACCCCTGCCCAACCAGCTGGAAGAGAATGTCAAAATCATCGAAAAAGAGTTGGAATACGAAGGTGTTTCCGTCATCATTCCAACCCGTGAATGTATCCAGACCCTCAGCCGCCGCATGAAAAAACAGCAGGCCGCGAAGAAATAATCCGTAGAGACGGGGCATGCCCCGTCTCTATAAAAATAACCAATCACACAAGGTAGAGACGCGATTAATCGCGTCTCTACAAAAAATAATAAAATCCCCTTCTTTTAGAAGGGGTGCCCGAAGGGCGGGGTAGTAAAATCACCCTATAGCCAAAATAAAAATATCAACAAAAAGAAATAACAACATGAAAATTGACATTATATTAGCAGGCGTAGGCGGTCAGGGTATCCTCTCCATCGCCACCATCGTAGGCCATGCCGCCGTCAAAAGAGGAATGTACATGAAGCAAGCCGAGGTTCACGGTATGAGCCAGCGCGGTGGTGACGTGCAGTCACATTTCCGCCTTTCAGACCAGGAAATCGCCTCAGACCTGATTCCCATGGGCAAAGCAGACCTCATCATTTCAGTGGAACCAATGGAGTCTTTGCGCTACCTGCCTTGGCTGAACAAGGAAACCGGCTGGTTAATCACCAACAGTCAGCCTTTTGTCAACATCCCCAACTATCCGGATTTCGACAAACTGAACGCCGAACTGGGCAAACTGCCCAACAAGGTGGTCATCGATGCCGACAAAATCGCCAAGGATTTGGGTTCCGCCCGTTCCGCCAACATGGTTATCTTAGGAGCCGCTTCTCCCTACCTGCAGCTGCCTTTCGAAGAAATTGAAGCCGCTGTGAGAGAGAACTTCGCCCGCAAAGGCGAGGATGTTGTCAACGTCAACATCGCCTGTCTGAAAGCCGGCCGCGAATACGCTGAACAAAACAAATAGTTCTACAGAACATACATCTGATTCATAATGAACAACCTGTCTGAATTTCTTAAACGGAATTTCCACTTATTCCTTTTTGTGATTTTACAGATATTGTGTATCATTATGATTTCCAAGAGCGTGAGATACACCAGCTTCGCCATATCCAATATATGTCAAACCATTGTTTCACCCATCAACGAAGCATGGTATAATGTTGTGCGGCATTTTTCTCTTGAAAAAGAGAACGAACAACTGGTGCTACAAAATATCGAGCTGCTGAATGAGCGTGACAACGCTTTCGTCATCCAAGATGATTCTGTCTATACTGCCTATCAGCAGGAAGACAGCCTCGGATTGAAGAAAATGAGATTATACGACTATTCATACGCCAATATTGTCTATAAAACCACGGACAAAACGCACAACTATATCATTATTGACAAAGGACGTGCCGAAGGAATCACCACAGACATGGCCGTTATGTCAGCCAATGGCGTGTGTGGTGTGGTCAGTGATGTGACAGAACACTTTGCTTCAGTCATTTCTATTTTGCACCCCGACGCCCGTATCAGCGCCAAATTACTACCAGCCAATCAGATAGGCACCGTTCTATGGGATGGTATCAACGCCCAGTATGCCCAATTGTATGATATTCCTCAACATGTTCCTGTAGATGTTGGAGATACTGTTATCACAAGTGGTTTCTCCAACATATTCCCGAACAATGTACTTGTTGGTATCGTATCAGACGTGGAAGACTCCGGACATAGTAGCTTTCTTACCATCAAAATACGCTTGGCTACCAATTTCAGCAATATCAACACCGTATATCTGATTCGCAATATCTATACTTCTGAGATTAACGAACTGAAAAGCAATTTCAAGGACGATGAATAACGTCACAGCCAACATATTACGCTTTTCTCTGGTGATTATCGCCCAGATTTTCGTGTTGAATTACATTCATCTGTTCGGCTGTGTCAACGCATATCTTTACCTCTTGGCCTTGTTGATGCTGCCTTTCGAAGTGCCACGCTGGATACAGTATATCATAGGTTTTGTCACAGGCTTCATCATCGACATGTTCACCATGACGTATGGCATTCATGCATCCGCCTGCACACTGATGATGTTTATCCGCCCTTATCTTGTCATTGCCCTTAATGGCCGCAAAACCGACAATGTTACCGACAAACCCATGCCAGGTATCAAAGAATTCCGTTGGCTACTTGCCTATACTGTCATTTTGGTCTTTGCACACCAACTTGAAGCGGTAATGTTAGAGACTTTCACCTTCAGACACTTCTGGAAAACCATATTGGTCATCATAGGAAACACTGTATTCAGCAGCCTTGTCATCCTATGTTGCGAATATATATTTATACCCGTCAAAAAACATAATTAATAATAAAACTATGAAACCCAAGTTAGTTGTAGGAAACTGGAAAATGAACAAGTCTTTCGACGATGCGCAGGACTTGATTTTAGATATTCAAAACGGATTAAAGGACATGAAGCTACAGACAGAAGTGGTGCTTTGTCCTCCTTTTGTCTATATGGAATTAATTACCGATATTGCTGAAGAAGAGGAAAGCCAGTTTTATGCTGGTGCCCAGAACTGCAGCGAACATGCAAGTGGCGCATACACCGGCGAGATTTCCGCAGAGATGTTAGCCTCTATGGGTGTGGAATTCTGCATTGTGGGACATTCTGAAAGAAGAAAATATTTTGGGGAGACCAACGCCACTATCGCCCAGAAAATCAAACTTCTACTTGAGAATGACATCGTTCCCATTGTTTGCTGTGGTGAATTGCTGGAGGAGCGCAAAGCAGGAAAGCATACCCAAGTGGTCCAGCAACAAATAGAGGAAGCCTTATTCGGATTACAGCCAGCCGAATTCGAACGAGTTATCATTGCCTACGAACCTGTATGGGCTATTGGCACAGGCGAAACCGCAACACCTGCCCAAGCCGAAGAAATGCACGCTTTTATCCGCTCGTTAGTAGAGAAAAAATACGGCACCGAAATGGCCTACAATACCTACATTCTGTATGGTGGCAGTTGCAATGCCAAAAATGCCGCCGACCTGTTCATGCAGGAAGATGTTGACGGTGGTTTGATTGGTGGCGCATCATTGAAAGCCGAGGACTTCATCGCCATTATCCAAGCCGGAGAAAGCGTGGTGAGGGAGAATTGACAATGCACAATGCACAATTAATAATGCACAATTAACAATGCACAATTAATAATTGATAATTGTTACTGAATAAAATGTAGGGCTGTCACATTGTGGCAGCCTTACATTTTTAGGGAAAGTACATTTAGTCACTACCCTTCCCTTCGGGCACCCCTTCTAATAGAAGGGAAATTTTTTTTGAGACGGAGCATGGTACCGTCTCTACGTTATTTAACAATAACCTTCTTGAAGAAGGCCTCTCCTACCCTCACCAAATAAATGCCTTTGGTGGAGATGGTAAATTGGCGTAATTCTTGGCTGTTCTGAGTATCGTATGCGACAAGTTTGCCCAGCACATCATAAATCTCTATACTCTTACCTTCCGCATGACATACCACAACCTGATGGTCATGGCTATATACACTGACAGCGGACAAATTGTTACCGTCAATTCCCACTGTGGGTTGGAAATTGGCCACGTAGGTCGCATTTCCTGTTACCGTGATATCTCTTGGATTGTCTGTGTTTCCATCATTCCAATATACAAATTCATAACCTGCAGACGGATAGGCCTGAATTTGGACCACAGAGCCATAATCACACATACCACCACCTGTCACTGTTCCCATAGCGTCATTAGCGCTTAATACTGTAATCTGATATTGGTCAACAGCGAAATTGGCGATATAGGTGGCATTTCCTGTTACTGTAATATAACGAGGATTACTGGTATTTCCATCGTTCCAACTGACAAAATGATGATTGGGGGCAGCATTGGCGGTAAGTTGGACAGTAGTGCCGGCAGGATAGGTGCCGCCACCGATTACTGTACCCATGGCACTGTTGGCAGAGGTAGCAGTGATGGTGTAGTTTGATGGTGCCACAGCCTGGAAATATGCGGTATAACTTGCATTCCCTGTCACCGTGATGTATCGTGGGTTGCTGGTATTGCCGTCTTGCCAGTTAACGAACTCATAACCCTGATAAGCGTTTGCCATAAGCTGAACTGTAGTGCCCGCAGGATATGAACCACCTCCAATAACCTCACCCATAGAAGTATTTGCAGACACCGCGGTAATAGTATAAGTTTGTGGTGTTGAGCCAGAGGAAAGCACCGGACGAACCATCCAAGTGTAATAGAAATTGCCGTATGCATATATTTGATTCCAAGAGTTACCATCCAACGATACCCAAGAGCCATCGGGGTTGCCGGCATACGTGCTGCCTGCGGCAGGATAGGACACGCCTGTGTTGTACAGCACAATCCAAAGAGGTTGGGCAGGGTTAATAGTTACCGGAGTTGAAAGCGTCGCATTGTACCAGTCTTCTGTTCCATTCAAACTGAAGGTTTGTGAAGCCAACTGCGTGCCGGGGGCATCTGTTCCTCCTTGACAGATACGGACCTCATACGAGCCGGCATACTGGTCCCAAATGCGTACGGAGTTCAAAGTGTTATATGATGACAACACATTAGCGGGAAATCTCACAGCCCAATATAAAGTGCCCCCAGCTCCCATGCTGTTGGCCAACGTTCCATTGTCGTAATGCAACTCGTTGGTACCCAAATCGGCGAAATAGGCGGTATAAGAAGCATTCGCCATGGCCGTAAAGTTTCGCGGATTATCGGTATTGCCGTCATCCCAACCTGTAAAACGATAACCCGCATTGGCTGTAGCCTCCAACGAAACGCTGGCACCTGCAGTATATGTTCCTCCACCCGTCACGGTTCCCATGGAATTATTGGCAGAAGTCGCCGTAATCGTGTATGATTGTGAGGTATTCACAATGGAAATATTGTCCAGCAAGAGATAATAACCATCGTAGGAATCATGCACAAAAGCAAGATAGAAACTCTGTCCATTGTAACCTGCCAAGTTAATTGTATATTGCTGATAAGTTGCAGGAACCACCGTCTTCTGCATCAAAATGGTATTGAATGCTGACACATTAGTGCTTCCTGTAGTGGACAATTTCACCCATAAAGAGTCAGGATAATTGTCATTAGCACAACGCGCATAAAAGTTCAGCTGATAATTACCTGTTGCCGGCAAGGTGATTTGCGGAGAAACCAAATAATTCTCCGCATTCAAAGCCACATTGTTATCATTATCATACGAAAATGAATAAAGGGTATAGTTTCCGTCATACGGCGAAGACGTTGTACGTCCCCACACATTTCCGTCACCATCGGCATCGATTGTCGTCCAACAATTCCAACCATTCTCAAAACTCTCGTTCCAAGGGAAGGTGGTGACCGTACAATTCGAAGACACAGGTTGGAAATAAGCGGTGTATGTCGCATTCCCTGTCACCGTGATGTATCGTGGGTTGCTGGTATTGCCGTCTTGCCAGTTAACGAACTCATAACCCTGATAAGCGTTTGCCATAAGCTGAACTGTAGTGCCCGCAGGATATGAACCTCCTCCAATAACCTCACCCATGGAAGTATTTGCAGACACCGCGGTAATAGTATAAGTTTGTGGTGTTGAGCCAGAGGAAAGCACCGGACGAACCATCCAAGTGTAATAGAAATTGCCGTAAGTGTATATTTGATCCCAGGTGCTGCCATCCAACGATACCCATGAGCCGTCGGGGTTGCCGGCGTACGTGCTGGCCGCAGCGGGGTAGTTCACTCCTGTGTTGTATAATACAATCCATAGCGCTTGGGTGGGATCGATGGTTAACGGAGATGAAAACGTTGCGTCAAACCATGCGCCCGTTCCATTCAAGCTGAACGTTTGTGAGGCCAACTGTGTGCCAGGAGCGTTTGTTCCTCCTTGGCAAACACTGACCTGGTATGAGCCGGCATACATATCCCAAAGGCGAACAGATGACAGTGTTGTGTAAGATGACAACACATTAGCGGGGAATCTCACAGCCCAATATAAAGTGCCTCCCGCTCCCATGCTGTTCACAAGAGTACCATTATCATAATGCAACTCTCCCGTACCCAAATCGGCGAAATAGGCGGTATAAGAAGCATTCGCCATGGCCGTAAAGTTTCGCGGATTATCGGTATTGCCGTCATCCCAACCTGTAAAACGATAACCCGCATTGGCTGTAGCCTCCAACGAAACGCTGGCACCTGCAGTATATGTTCCTCCACCCGTCACGGTTCCCATGGAATTATTGGCAGAAGTCGCCGTAATCGTGTATGATTGTGAGGTATTCACAATGGAAATATTATCCAGCAAGAGATAATAGCCATCGTAGGAATCATGTACAAAAGCCAAATAGAAACTTTGTCCATTGTAGTCCGACAAATTTATGGTATATTGCTGGTAAGCAGCAGGAACCACCGTCTTCTGCATCAAAATGGTATTGAATGCTGACGCATTAGTGCTTCCTGTAGTGGACAATTTCACCCATAAAGAGTCAGGATAATTGTCATTGGCACAACGCGCATAAAAGTTCAGCTGATAATTACCTGTTGCCGGCAAAGTGATTTGCGGAGAAACCAAATAATTCTCCGCATTCAAAGCCTCATTGTTATCATTATCATACGAAAATGAATAAAGGGTATAGTTTCCGTCATACGGCGAAGACGTTGTACGTCCCCACACATTTCCGTCACCATCGGCATCGATGACAGACCAGCAGTCCAAACCGCCCTCAAAACTTTCATTCCAAGGGAAAGTGGTGACCTCACACGTCGTGGGAGGTTGTGTTCCTCCAGCGCAAGGGGTATTGATAGTGAAACTGCTATTGAAAGGACCTGAAGCGGTAAGGAGTAACTGATTAGACGAATTATAAACTGTAAAAGAGCACTCGTTATCCCATTGGCTTCCCGAGGTCCATGTAAGTATCAAGCCCGAGGGGCACACGCTGAACTGCTGTGTGGCATAACTTCCATCGCTGAGGGTAGCTGTGCCATATACATAACCTGACGGCGAACTCAAGGTAAGGTAAGAACTATTCCATCCGTCACCGTAGCTATCATTCATTTCCAAAGTAATTTGACACATATCGGAAGAAGCGCATTCATTCTGCGATACCGTAACCGTTGCGGACTGGGTCCCTTGTGTAATGGTAACCAGAGCCTGACGGACAGCGCCTGTATTGTTGGCCGTAGCCGTAACATTCACTGTGGTTGTCACTCCCGAACCATATCCCGTTGTAGGAGAGACCGTCAACCACGGCTGATTACAACTGGCTGTCCAGGATGTGGTGCTTGACACGTTGCTGCTCACCGTAAAACTGGTTGTTCCACCCTCCTGAGGCAGGGTAAGGTGCTGAGTACTGGTATGAAGACCTGCAGGCTCAATACCCACCACAAGGGACTGGTTGTCATTATAGCTGTGTGTACTGCCGCTACCTGTGCCGCCACCACCCGGATTCAGGGCATTGTGGGCAAAATAGCCGTCGTAAGCACTGCCCCAGCCCCAGTTGATATGGAAAAAGCCATTGTTATCGTAACCATCAACAACAAAAGCATGACCTCCGCCGCCATGACCGGACTCTATCACAGGCCGTCCCGCATCCATCTCTGCGGTAAGCACGCTGACCCAAACGGCATCCGTTGTATTATCTTTATATACACTATGTATAGTGCTTTTATAACCAAAATAATCTTTCAGTGCATTTTCTGAACAGGCAAGATCGGAATAGCCATACGAATTGGTGTAAGCGCCGCTGGAACCGACACCATAATCCATTTCCACAGCCACACCGACATGAAACATCAAAGTAGCCACCGCATTAATTTGAGCTGTAGTACTTGAACTGTTCAAAGCATTGGGCATCAGAGACCATTGGTAAGTTGTCGCGCCGAAATTGGCGGACAAAGTGCCGAAATTGTAACTTCCCTGAAAATCATCGGTATAAGTATGGGAACCCGTACCCGTAACCGGCCAATTCCAATACTTCATCACCTGCGCCGTTGCCGTGGCCGTACATCCCGTAACCGCATGGACACCGGCGGAATCGGGGCACAAATTATTGTAATACGGACTTTGGTTCCAAGTGGTGGTCAACATTGGATTGACAGAAGTTGTATTTCTTGGAGTATAATATCCATTTCTCATGGACGTCCATAATTCCTCTATTTCACTTGTAGCCCGGAAGCCCGCTGATTTGTAATAAGCGATTTCCCGCTCATACCCTTGCAACTGGTCTTGCACATGTTCCGGCAAAGGGAACACAAAACTGTTGCTCAACGAATAGCCAATGATGGGCTGGACACAATCATCCGCAGCCACAATCACAAAGCCTTTCCCTTGTGGATGAACAAAAATGTAAAACTCCTGAAAACCTGACTGCGAGGTAACGTCTGTCAACGAAATCGAGCCTGACTTGCCTGCGTTTACTGCATAAAAATTGCTCGCCACCTGCATGGCTACAGAGGGAGACACTGGTGCCGCATACAAAGCGGTCATGGCCATACAAAGAAGGCTGAAGAGGATAGCTTTAAATTTCATATTGATTTTTTTTAAGTGGAAAACAAGTTGCAAAGATACTATTTTCTTCCAATAAAAAACTTTTCTTTCGGTAAAAAAAAAATTGCGACACGTAAAAATAGCACTCACTATTGTTTCTTTCATATTTTTGTTGTAACTTGCACGACAATATCAGCCGTGTAATCTTTAGAATACAGAAACCTTATAAACTGTTATGGATTCAATAAATAATCAAAAGATGGGGCAGTGCCAACTTCCAAGTTTGGCAGCCCAAACCACATACGAAGTACGTGTACAAGCCAACTGCGGCAATAACAACACCAGCGACTGGACTGCCGCTGTCAGCTTCACCACTCCCGCCGCTCCCGCTGATCCATGCAACGCTCCTACCAACCTGCAAGTAAACAGCATCACCCAGACCAGCGCAACCATGACCTGGACCGCTGGTGGTACCGAGACTTCATGGAAAGTGGGCTACAAGCTCAGCACTGCAAGCCAGTGGCAAGAGGCTACCGTGAACACTACCAGCTATGACATGACAGGCTTGACTGCCAACAGCACCTACGATGTGCGTGTGAAAGCCATTTGTGCTGCTGATAACGAAAGTGACTTCACCACCAGTAGTTTCACCACCACAGGTGTAGGCATCGACAACATTACGCTGGCTAACAGCATCAACCTGATGCCGAACCCCGCCGACAACTATATCGAACTGCGTGTTAACAGCAATGTTGAAGTGAAAGAGGCTGTGGTCTATAATGCCTTCGGCCAGATGATCCGGACTATACAGCTCACTGACAACCATGCCCGCATCGACCTGAGCAACATGGCCGCCGGCATGTATTTTGTGAGAGTGAATGGCGAGGGGGTGAGTGCGACGAAGAAGTTTATCAGACGTTAAGGCGGGGAAACGTTTAGGCGTTAAGACATGCACTGCGTGCATTCGTCAAGGCGTTAAGACGTTAGGTCGTCAAAGTAATTATCGTCTTAACGAGCGAACGAAGTGAGCGTCTCCACGCCTTAACGCCTAACCGAAGTAGAGACGCACGGCCGTGCGTCTCCACTTTTTTGATACACAACATATTAACATTTAACGGTGGATAATTTAACGATTATTCACCTTTTTTTATTATTTTTTCAAAACTTTTTTGTACCTTTGCCAACTTCAAAATGTTAATAATCTAACCAGGCTACAGGACACAACTCACATACAAAAACAATACACTAAAACACTGATAACAAATAATTTATTATCATAAGAAAATAAGAAACAATTCACTTTATTATTCACCTAATTCATCAAAAATGAAAAAACTTTTACTTTTTCTGTTGACATTGATGCTCGGGTTCAGCACCCTGCAAGTGTCGGCACAGGAAACACTAACCGTTCATGACGGGACTGCAACCAATGGTTATGTTCCTGTTTATGGTTTTTATGCTGATGCCTATCTGAAAGCGGAGTTTGTCATTTCCGCCAATGACCTCACCGACATGACTGGAGGCTCTATTTCCGGCATGAAATTTTATTCCTCCACCTCCTCCGCGTCGTGGGGCGTAGCCAACTTCCAAGTCTTTCTGACAGAAGTCAACAACGAAAGCATAAGTGCCTTTGAAGGCACTGGCAACGCCACCATTGTTTACACCGGACCTTTGAGCATTGCAAATGGTGAGATGGAAATCACCTTTTCCACAGAATACACATATAGTGGAGGCAACTTGCTTGTTGGTATTTACAATACCGTTGAAGGAACTTATGTGAGCTGTAGCTGGTACGGAGAGACCGTTAATGGGGCTTCCGTTCAAGGATACAGCTACAGTGATTTAGCAAGCGTTAGTCCCTCACAACGAAACTTCATACCCAAAACCACTTTCACTTATACCCCATCCGGAACCAACTGCTTCTCACCCAACAATCCTACAATTAGTGAAATTTCCGCTTACGAAGCCACCCTATCATGGACACCCCGTGACGGCCAAACCGCATGGGAAGTATGCTGTGTCTCTGGCGTATTCGATCCTGACCAAGCATCCTGGACACCAGTCACTGATACCTTCTACACTTTCACGAACTTGGATGCGGCCACCAACTATACTGCCTACGTGCGCACAGATTGTGGCACAGAAGTCAGCAACCCTCGCCAAACAAGCTTTACCACAGAAGCCACTTGTCCCAATATTCCGAGCAACATCTCTGTAAGCAATATCACTGCCACCACAGTGGATGTAAATTGGACTGCAGGATTCGACGACAGCGCATGGGAAGTTGTGGTGGTTCCCTCCAACGCCGCTCCCGAAACTGGAATTCCTGAACAGACCACCGACCATCCTTACACCGTTACCAACCTGCAAGACAATACCCAATACAAGGTATATGTACGCACCGACTGCGGTGGTGGCGACCACAGCTACTGGTCATCACCCAAGACTTTCACAACCCTTCCGTTTTGCTCATCTCCAAGGAATGTCACCATCAGCCAGATTACAGCCTCTTCCGCATTGGTAAGCTGGCAACCCGCCACATACGGCGCCACCAGCTATACCATTGAATACTCTTTCGCTAACGAGGAGAACTGGACCATGGAAGTTGTTGACGGCACCCAGTTCATGTTGACCAACCTTGAACCCGACTCCTCCTACAATGTAATGGTTTACAGCAATTGCGACATAGGCACCGCCGACACCGTGCACAAAAACTTCACCACGAAACACTGTTTAGTGGGCGGCGACCTGCAAATTGGCGAAGGCACCAACACCACTTCCTACTACCCCACCAACAGTTGCTACAACTACAGCTACACACAACAGATTTTCCTCGCCAGCGAAATGAATGGAGCCACAAACATTAATTCGATTGCCTTCGATGTCAACTCCATCCAATCCAGTTCCCGTCAAATCAGCATTTATCTGATGCATACCTCAGCGGCTTCCAGCGACTGGCTGACAGCCACCAATGCTCAGCTTGTCTTTACTGGTACCGTCAACCTTACCTTAGGATGGAATACATTCAACTTCACCACTCCGTTCCAATACAACGGCACGGATAATCTGGCGCTGATCATCCTTGACGCCACAGGTTCCTACAACTGTTCCAACTACTACAACTGCCACACCGCAAGCTCCACGCTTTCCCACTGCGAATACCAAGATGATGATCCGTACAGTATCAACTCTCTCCCTTCAGACTACGGCTACAGCGACATTTCTTCCACCCGCTGTAACGTCATATTTGGCACCGACTGTAACGATGACGCAACCTGTATAAGACCTAACGTTTATGTGACCGAAGTCAGCGAGTCAAGTGTTACTTTGGACTGGGCACCCGGCTATGACGAAAGCGCATGGGATATTCAATATTCCACAAACGACACGACATGGGAAGATGCCGGTACCGTTAACACCCATCCTTACGAAGTTACGGGCCTTAACTCCGACACCAAATATAACTTCCGTGTCCGCTCCAATTGCGGTAGTGAAGAGAGTGACTGGTCTGGAGCGAATGCCAGAACCGCCTGCGGTCCCATCACCCAGTTGCCCTACTTCAACAACTTCGACGACGTAATATCCATCGACGGCACCAACTTCATCACTTGCTGGAGCCGTTACACCACCAACCCCGACCGTGTGGTACGTTGTTACGGCAGCGCCACCCACAGCGGTTCCTACGCCCTTGACTTCAACTACTCGCCTTCCTGTACCACAGCTGTAGTCACCCCGATGATTGACCCCAGCATTCCATTGAACATGGTAATGTTGGATTTCTGGGCTTATAGCGGCCTTGGCCAAGGCTGGATGGAAGTGGGTACCATGAGCGACCCCAACGATTTCTCCACCTACGAGTTCTTTGACACCGTCCGCTTGAGTGCTCCCAGCACTTGGGAGAATCTGGTGATCAGTTTCGAGAATTACACTGGCAGCAACCAATACATTGCCTTCCTCGAAATCAACGGCACTACTACCTCTTACATTTTTGACGACTTCACCATTGACTACGCCACCAACTGTTTTCACCCCACCAACCTTGTGGTGGACTCCATCACTGACAACTCTGTCACCCTGTCATGGACAGAAGTTGGCACAGCTACCGATTGGCTTATCGAATATGGTCCAGTTGGCTTCACTCCAGGTAACGGAACAAGCGTTTCAGCTTCCGCAAATCCTTTCACAGTTGAGAATTTAACTCCTGCCACCCCTTACGATTTTTATGTATATGCCAACTGTGGCAGTGAACAATCCACCCCCTTCGGCCCAGTTTCAGCCACTCCCGGCCAGTACATCATGACCCAAACAGGTAGCGATACACTGACCACCTGTGGTATGATGATATACGACAACGGCGGCGCCAATGGCGACTACAGCAACTACTGTAACAGCACTCTTGTACTCTATCCCGCCAATCCCGGCGACATGATGATGATTACCGGCACAAACTCATCAGAACCCAATACCTATAGCGGTGGTTGTTATGACTATTTGCAAATTTATGATGGAGTTGGTACAAGCGGTACACAATTAGTCAACAGTTGCGGTACTGACCAAACCATCAGAGCTATTTCCACTACTGGTCCTTTGACCATTTATTTCTATTCCGATGGTTCCAACGTAGAATCCGGCTTTGCCCTGCTCGCCCAATGTTCAAGTTGTAATCCGCCGACCAATGTAACCTCCTCCAACTCGACGATAGACGGCGCAACCGTTTCATGGAGCGGCAACGGGGACAGTTATTTACTCTTCCTCAACGGCAACATGACCACAGGCTACGAGAGCGACGACACCACCTACACCTTTACCGGCCTGAATGCCAGCACAATTTATAGTGTACAGGTAGCGTCCATCTGCAACGGAGACACTTCCATGCTCTCTGCGGCAGCCACTTTCGCCACTGCCTGCGATGCCATCACTATCACTGAAGAAGACCCATGGACAGAAACTTTTGAGAACTACACTGGCAGCCAGTTCATCTGCTGGGAGGTCATGTCCGACTTCACCGCAGACAACGGCACCTTCCCGACAATATACAACTGGGCACCGGCTTGCCACTCCGGAACCAAATCCATTGAATTCAAAGGCGATGACCTCATGCTGGTACTGCCTGAGTTCAGCAACACGCTCTCAGATCTTCGACTCTCATTCTGGGCCACCAAGGTCGGCGGCAATTCCGCCCATTTGGAAATCGGCTATGTGACTGACGTGAACGACACCTCTTCATTCGTATTTGTCGCTAATGCCGGCACACCTGGCGATCGCGGTCCCAACGGCGCTTCTGTCGGCACATACGGCAACTACATGGGTCCCTATGACTTCAACGGAGTGACAGCCCCCGCCGGTGCCCGTATCGCCCTGCGCTATATCGACAACAGTGCATCTTATTCAGGCTCCATGTCATACAACCTCGACGACTTTACCGTGGAACTGACTCCTGACTGTCCTTCTCCTGTGAAGACCAGCGTGACCGCCACCAACCTTGGTGGACATGTTGCCACTATTTCCTGGGTTGACAACGATGACACCCATACCGCTTGGACAGTTTACTACAAAGCCAGTGCCGACAGCGTATGGAACACAGCCCCTGCCACAGACACTACCGTCACCCTCACAGATCTCAATCCTACTACAAATTACGACGTATATGTAGTCACCGACTGCAACACCCCCACTGACAATCCCGACGCTACCCATACCATCCACTTCACCACTACCGTGGCTTGCCCTGCTCCCACTGGTCTGACACTGGCCAGCGTCTCAACCGACGAGGCCACCATCACCTGGAACGGCATCGCCAGCAGCTACAACGTGGAATATGGCGAAACTGGCTTTACCCCCGGTTCTGGCACTCCAGATGTGGCTTATTCCGAGTCCATCACTCTGACAAGCCTCACACCGAGTACAAGCTATACCATTTATGTTAACAGCGACTGTAACGATACCAATGACAGTCTTTCCACTACCGTATCGTTCACTTTCACCACCACCCAAGTTCCCGAAGCTCTGCCTTATACCGCCGATTTCACTGCAAGCAACGAATGGATTCTGAATAATGGAAGTTGCAGCAACTACTGGGCTACTGGCTCTGTAAACGCTACACCCTCTCTGTTTGTAACTAATAACGGAACCACTCCTGGCTACAACATCGGAAGCACATCTGTTGTTTCGGCCGAGAAGTTACTTGCCGTTGGCGACAACGCCTCTGTTGTTGTAAGTTTTGACGCATACGTGGGCGGTGAAGGTACATCCGAATATTCATACGACTATTTAAAGGTGTTCTTTGCTCCGGCCGAAACCGAATATCCGGCAAGTACTTCCACTCCAACATACGCTTCCTACACTTATGAGACGAATGCAGTAAACTTCCAAAACTACCTCTCACAGACTGGTTGCTCCTACAATCCCTATAAGCTCAGTCTGACCAACGACACCCTGCACGTAACTGTTGAGATGCCGAACCCGAACGAGAACCCCACCTCCGCTTCCACCGCCAAACTGGTATTCTTATGGCGAAACGACCAGTCCCAAGGCACAATGCCTGGCGCTATCATCAGCAATGTCAACGTCTCGGTGAACAGTTGCCCGATGCCCACGGCACTTGCAGTTGACAACATTACAACCAACTCTGCCGATATCTCTTGGAACGCCAGCGATGAGATTTCCGCATGGGTATTGGAATATCAAGCCGAAGGCAGCACCACATGGACAGTGGAGAACGTCACATCAACACCCGAGTACACCATTAACAACTTAGCGACTGCCACAACGTACAATGTACGCGTCAAATCAGATTGCGGCAATGAGGAGTCTGGCTACCAAACTATTTCATTCACCACCCAATGTGATGTTATCACCACACTGCCCTACACTCAGAACTTTGACAATATCTCATCAGGCAGCGAAAGTGCCTTCCCGAATTGTTGGGCAAGACCCATCCAGTATTCAGGTTATCCATACGCTGTAACCGCATACTCACACTCCACGCCAGCCAGCTTGCGCTTCCAGTCATTGACCACTTCTCCCACCACTGCCGTTACTCCTCAATTTGCTGAAGACATCCATAACCTGCAATTGAACTTCTGGCTGAAAGCTGAAAGCACCACTTCATCTGGCACATTTGAGGTGGGAGTGATGACAGATCCCAACGATGTGAGCTCTTTCACCGGTGTATGGACTATACAGCCCACTTCTACCAGTTGGACTGAATACACCCTCAACTTTGACACCACTGCCATATCGGGTACCAACAAACACATTGCATTCCGTCAGCATTCAAATTCATCTATATACTATTACTGGTTAGACGATGTGGTGATAGACCTGAATAACGGATCCTCTCCCACCGATCCTACGGTAACCACCACTGCCGCTTCCGCTATCGGTCAGACTACCGCCACCTTGAATGCTACCATCTCCAACCCCAGCGGTGTGACCATCGACGCCTGCGGCTTCCAATGGAAAGCCCTCAGCGACGCCAACTATACAACAGTTACTCTGCCCAGTGTTGCCGCTACCATGACCCACAACCTTACCGGTCTGACCGCAAACACCAATTACACTTACAAGGCATTCATCACTGTAAACGGTGTCAACATTGAAGGCAACGATGTCAACTTCACCACACAGAATGACCAGCCGCAGACTTGCAATGTTCCCACTGGCCTTGCCACTGCCAACGTCACATACAACGCAGCCGATGTAAACTGGACCGCCGGTGGCACCGAAACCGCTTGGAACGTTCAGTACAAGTTAGCTTCCGCTTCCAACTGGGGCAACAGCATTCCTGTGACCGCTGCCACTTACCATATCTCCGGCCTCAATGCCGAGACCGCTTATCAGGTACGTGTACAAGCCAACTGCGGTGATAACAACACCAGCAACTGGACAGATCCTGTCAGCTTCACCACTCCCGCCGCACCCGCTGATCCTTGTAACGCTCCTACCAACCTGCAGGTTGGCAACATCACCCAGAACTCCGCTACTATGACATGGACTGCCGGTGGCAACGAGACCACTTGGAAAGTTGGCTATAAACTCAGCACCGCAAGCCAGTGGCAAGAGGCTACTGTACAACAGACCTCTTACGAAATCGAAGGTCTGACCGCCAACAGCACCTACGATGTACGTGTGAAAGCGGTTTGCGCCGCTGACAACGAAAGCGACTTCATCAGCACTACTTTCACCACCACTGGTGTTGGTATCGACAATGTTACTTTGGCCAACAGCATCAACCTGATGCCGAACCCCGCTGACAATTACATCGAACTGAACGTCAACAGCAATGTTGAGGTGAAAGAAGCTGTGGTCATCAACGCCTTCGGTCAGAAGATCCAGACCGTTGTTCTGAACGACAACCATGCCCGCATTGACCTCAGCAACATGGCTGCCGGCATGTATTTTGTGAGAGTGAACGGCGAGGGTGTGAGTGCGACGAAGAAGTTTATCAAACGTTAAGGCGGGGAGGCGTGGAGACATGCACTGCGTGCATTCGTCAAGGCGTTAAGACGTTAGGTCGTCAAAGTAATTATCGTCTTAACGAGCGAACGAAGTGAGCATCTCCACGCCTTAACGCCTAACCGAAGTAGAGACGCAATGCATTGCGTTTCTACACTGACCACTAACCCCTAAAAAAACGGGCGAAAAGATTTTCGTCCGTTTTTTTATGTATCTTTGCACCGTAAAATATATCATCATGTTCAATCAGACACGCAGATACCCCGTCGGCATACAAACCTTCTCCCGCTTGCGAAAAGAAGGCTATATTTATATTGACAAAACGGATTTGGTATGGCAATTGGCACATACCAGCACCTTCGCCTTCCTCAGTCGTCCAAGACGCTTCGGGAAGTCGCTGTTGACCACCACTTTTGACTCATATTTCAAAGGAGAGAAACAGTATTTTGAGGGACTGAAAATCATGGAGCTGGAACACGAGTGGGAACAATATCCTGTCATCCACTTGGATTTAAGTGTCGCTAAAAACAGGGAGTCCGCCAAGGAACTACAACATGTGCTGATGTTATTGTTGGAACCTTTCGCTGAGAAATACGGACAGAAAGCAGGCGAAAATTCACCTGGCGACTTGTTCCGGGGCATCATACAGCGCGCCTATGAAAAAACCGGTAAACAAGTGGCTGTCATCATCGACGAATACGATGCTCCCCTCTTGGATGTTCTGCACGAAGAGAGTCTGTTGCCAGAGTTCCGCCGTGTGATGCAGGAGTTCTACCAGCCACTGAAGGCAAGCGAGGCCATGATACGTTTCTGCTTCATCACCGGCATCACCAAATTCTCGCAGCTCAGCATCTTCTCCACCATCAACAACATCAGGAACGTCTCAATGCTTCCCGAATACTCCGCCATTTGTGGCATTACCGAGAAAGAACTGACCACAGCAATGGCAGATGATGTTCAAATACTTGCCAAGACATACAAGTGCACGCCTGAGGAGATGCTCCAGATGCTGAAGAGGCAGTACGATGGTTATAGGTTCTCAAAAGAATCAGAAGATCTATACAACCCATACAGTCTGTTAAAAGCATTCGACGACAAGATGTTGAACAACTATTGGTTCGAGAGCGGCACCCCAACCTTCCTCATCAGGCAGATGCAACGCTTCCGCACCGACATCACCTCCATGGATCACATTGAGGCTATGGCTACCGATTTTGACCAGCCGACAGAGGCCATGACAGACGCTCTTCCTCTTCTATATCAAAGCGGGTATCTCACCATTAAAGATTACAACAGACTGTCAAATTCCTATATACTGGCCATTCCCAACAAGGAAGTACGCACTGGCCTAATCTCAGGACTAATTCCAGCTTACACAGGATTGGAACGGAGGGGCACAAACGGCTTTGCGCTCAGGTTTTGGCGTTCTCTGTACAAGCAAAATATTGATGGCGCCATGCAGGAAATGAAAGCCTTTTTAGCCAGCATTCCCTATGTGGAAGGATTCAAGGAGAAACTGGCGGAAGTGAAAAATTACGAAGGCTTCTACGAATACACTTTCTGGCTCATCTTCAACATGTTGAACATATACGCCCACACACAAGTGAAATGTGCTGGCGGTCGCATCGACTTCGTGGTGCAGATGCCCGACGCCACCTACGTTTTCGAGCTGAAAGTGAACGGCACCGCCCAGGAGGCCCTCGACCAGATCAACAGCAAAGGCTATGCCCTGCCATACTACGGAAGTGATTGTGTCACGCCATCACAAGACGCGTCTGCGTCTCCGCAGACGCCTACCATGAGAAAAGTGGTGAAAGTAGGCGTGCAGTTCGACAGGGACACCATGACCGTGGGAGAATACCTTGTGGGTTGAAAGTGAGTGCGACGGAGAAGTTTATCACCTGCCATGTAACGTTTTTGCTGTTTTATGCGTCTATCAATATAGACTAATTGTGTTATGAAAACATATTCAAATTAAAAAAAAAATATTCATATTAAAAAAACACGTATATTTGCAAACTCCTAAATGTGAATATCCTATAATTGAATTTCATTCAAACAAAAACTTAAAAACAATAAAAACAGAATAATACGACTACCAATAATTCACAACTTTAGTATTAACCAAAACAAACAATCATGAAAAAATTTCTACGATTTTTAATGCTTGCGGTACTATTCCTGCCGTTCGCATTGCAGGCGCAGGTTTCCCTGCCCATCAGCATGGACTTTGAGGATGCATCTTCTATGAGTCAGTGGACTCTGATCAACTGCGAATCCTCGACCGGACGTACAACCAATCAAGCCCATGAAAGTACAGCTTGTTTTGGCTTCCATTGGACTACCAGTCCCAGCCAATTCCTGATTTCACCCGAGTTCGGAGCCGCTAGTGGCACAGAGGAGATTTCTTTCTGGTATAAAACTAACAGCGATTTTTATGCTGAGAGTTTCGAAGTGGGCTTTTCCAGCACCACTAACGACACAACAGCCTTCACTTGGAGTACAGCCGTGAATATCCCCACAACTATCTCATGGACAGAATACACTGCTCCGATTCCTGCTGGCACCAAGTATGTGGCCATCAAAAGTACCGCATACGATGCTTACTATCTATACATTGATGACATTTACATTGGTGATGCTCCTTCCTGCTTCAAAGTGACCAATGTAATCTTTGATACCGAACAAACCACCTCCAATAGTCTGACTCTTACCTGGACTGATGCCCTCAACAGCAATGCCACATACAATATATACAACATGAGCGACAACACCCTTGTTGCTTCAAACATCAATGACACAACTTATACCATTGATAACCTTAGTCCTAATACTTTATACACCTTCGGCATTGAGACAGACTGTGGTGGTGATCTTTCCGCTGGCTATGCAAGCGTCAGCGGCCGTACCGCCTGCGGTATCGAGACGATGCCTTGGAGTGAGAATTTTGACACTTGGACCTCCAAGTCTGATTGCTGGTCGTTCTTAAGCGGTGCCTATAATGGAGGCAATGGTACCCCTACCGAATACTCATCCGCATGGACACTCAACTCTACTTACGGCTCATACATCACCATCAGTGGCAATGCCCTGACCATGAACTTGTACAATACTCTCAAATACTGGGCTGTAACTCCACCCATCGAAATAACGAACGACGATGCCATGTTGAGTGTTGACGTGGCCGTGTCTGCCTGGAGTTCAGCAACACCCAACTATGACGATAATGACACGCTGGCATTTGCCATCAGCACCGATAATGGAAACACATTCACCACCTTACGTGTAGTCAACAACACAGAACTCAACACCCTCAATGCCGAATACACCACCCTTTATATTCCTGTTACAGGCTACAATGGACAAACCGTGCGCTTCGCCATCTATGGCGGTAGCATTAGCGGTACCAGTCCCCATGACAACCGCATTGCCATTGATAATGTGACCGTAAGCGATCCTATCAACTGCATGCCTGTCAGCGGACTGTCAGTAAGCAACATCACCTCTACTGGTGCCACCCTGACTTGGGAAGGCAATGCCGACGGCTACACCATCTGGAACATGGCCGACACTACCGTTGACCAATATGCCATCGATGTCACAGCAGATCTTTATGCCTTAGATCCCAACACCCACTATACCTTCGGTGTAACCGCCAACTGCGGCAGCGAAGAAAGTATGGTGCGTACTATTAGCTTTACCACTTTGGTTTCCTGCCCCGCTCCCACCAACTTGACAGCTACGCTTACGCCCGGCGATGGCAGTGTTGCAAGTTTAAGCTGGGATAACAATAGCACTGAAGCTTGGCAGCTTTGCCTCAACGGCGACACCAATAACCTCATCGACATTACCGACAACCCATACGAGCTCACCAACCTCACCCCTGAGCAGACATATACAGCAATGGTTCGCGCTTACTGCGATGTTGACGACCAAAGCGCTTGGAGCAACACCATCACCTTTACCCCGACCGATGCTTACACAATTACCGTGAACGACGGCACCAGCACCAACAGTTATGTGCCAATTTATGGACTTTATGTTGACAATATTACCAAGAGCCAATTTATCATCCCAGCAGCCAACCTTGCCGCCATGCAATTCGGCACCATCAATAAACTGACTTTCTATGCAAGCAATGAGAATATTGACTGGGGTGCTGCCACATTCAATGTCTATGTGACTGAGACCAACGAAACCACTGTATCAGATCTCGTCGATTATAGCAACATGACACAGGTGTATGCCGGCAGTCTCTCCATCGTCAACAACACAATGGAAGTTAACTTCACCACTCCCTACTTATATTTGGGAGGCAACCTTATGATTGGCTTCCTGCAAACCGCTACCGGCACATGGTCCGGCTGCAATTGGTACGGCACCTCTGCCACAGGCGCTTCCATGGGTGGCTACGGCACAGGTATCTATCAACAAAATTTCCTGCCCAAAACCACCATCGATTATACCCCCGGTGATGCAGACATCTGTTTACCCGCAACAGGTCTGACTGTCAGCAACATCACTACTGACGGTGCCACCCTGACTTGGAACGGTGAGGCTGATGGTTATACCATCTACGATATGTCTGACACCACAGTATATCAATACACCACCGACAATACTGTTGACCTCTATTCCCTCGAACCAATGACGCATTATACCTTTGGTGTAGCCGCCAACTGCGGTTCCGAAGAAAGTATGATTGTATCCGTGAGTTTCAACACCGCATGTTCTGCTGTTGAACTTCCCTACACCGAGACTTTCGACGCCACCAGCGGCACACGTAACTGTTGGGACTTGGTTGCCACCGGCAATATTGGCGGCACCTATGGCATGGGATTCGTCACTGTCGATAACAGAGAAGTTATACGCTTCAGCTCTTATAGCAATGCTACCGACTATAACCAGTACGGTTATTCACCGTTAATGGAGGTAAGTTCCAGTGCCACCAACCTGCTCGTGAATGTGGTCTATGCCACATACGGATCTAATGACGTTCTGAATTTCGGCTATGTCACAGCTACCGACACCATTTGGGATCCAACTGACTACACCACCACTGGCCAAAGCGATTGGCAAACCCTCGAGTTTGTTATCCCTGTCACCGCTACCCAGTTAGCCGTCCACTATTATGGCAATTACAGTTACTATGGATGGATTGACAACGTGTCTGTCACCGAAATGACTGGTGACTATTGCTATCCTGTCACCGACCTGACTGTTGACAGCACAACCTCCAACAGCGTTTTCTTGAGTTGGACCGACAACAACAACACCGCTACATACACTATTTATAATGGCACTACTATAGTAGCCACCAACATCGCAGCTACCGAATACGAAGTCACTGGTCTTTCCGCCTCCACCAACTACACCTTCGGTGTTGCCGCCGACTGCTCAGCTGACAATGAATCTTCAATAAGAACTGTCTCTGCCAGCACCGAATGTGGTACTGTTGACCAGTTCCCCTACGTTCAGGACTTCAGTGCCGAACCAGCTTGCTGGACAAAGATTGACGCCGACGGTGATGGATACAACTGGGATATTCCCACTGGCTATTCATCTATCCAGTCTGCTTCATACGATAATACCTCAGGTGCACTTACCCCTGACAACTGGTTAGTTTCTCCCCAGTTTGCTATTCCTTCAGGAAGCAACTACGAAGTTACCTGGAGTGCCACCGCTCAAGACCAGAGCTGGCCTGCCGAACACTATGGTGTCTTTATTTCCACCACAGGACACAACACTACCGACTTTACCATGATTCAGGAGTGGACCTTGACCGCTGGCGTTTTCAACCCCGTCATTGACCTGAGCACATACGCCGGCCAAAACATCTACATCGCTCTTCGTCACTTCAACTGCACAGACCAGTTCCGTCTCTCCATCGATGAATTCATCGTCCGTGAACAAGCTGGTGCCAACCAAGTTACCATCAACGTGACTCAAAACAACCCAGCCTACGGTTCTGTTTCCGGTGCAGGCATCTATACAGTTGGTGACAGTGTTACCGTAAGCGCCACCGCTAATTCAGGTTACACCTTCTCCAAATGGATTGATGACAACGGTAATTACATCACAGACAACCCATATTCCTTCATTGCCGCTACTGACCTTACTTTGAATGCGATCTTCCTTGATGCCGCCGGCACTACCTATACCATCACTGTTTTAGTGAATGACAGCACTATGGGTACCGCTACTGGTGGTGGTTCATACACTGCCGGCGACCAAATCACCTTGTCAGCCACCGCCAATGCAGGTCATCAATTTGTGAACTGGACCCAGGAATCCAGCTTTGGCATCAACGTCGTTGGCACCGATCCTGACCTTATCATCACCGTAACCGGCGACAAGACATTCATCGCCAACTTCGAGCCTGTGGGAGGTCCTGTTACCACATACACCGTGACTTTGAATACTGCAAACACTACCATGGGTACGGTATCTCCTGCCGGAGCAAGCACCGTTAACGAAGGCAGCTCTTTCACCGCCACTGCCACCGCTGCAAACGGATATCATTTCGTAGCATGGATGAACGGCACCACCCAGGTAAGCACCGCTAACCCCTACACATTCAATGTGACCGCAGACATCACGCTGACCGCCACCTTCGAGGCCAATCCTGTTACTCAGTACACCGTAACCCTGAACACTGCTGACGCTACTATGGGTACGGTATCTCCTGCCGGAGCAAGCACCGTTAACGAAGGCAGCTCTTTCACCGCCACTGCTACTGCTGCAGACGGCTATCACTTCGTGGCTTGGATGAATGGCACCTCTCAAGTGAGCACTGCTAACCCTTATACATTCAACGTGACCGCAAACATCACGCTGACCGCCACCTTCGAGGCTAACGATCCCGCTGTGACCTACTACAACGTAAGCATCACCAGTGCCAACACCAGCATGGGTAACGTGAGCAGTACCCACAGCGGCCAAGTGGCTGAAAACACTGAAGTGACTGCCACCGCCACCGCTCTTGAAGGTTATCGCTTCGTAAACTGGACCAACGATGCAGGTACCGAAGTAAGCAGCGCTAATCCCTATACCTTCACTGTAACAGGAGACGTCACTCTCATCGCCAACTTCGATGTTATCATTGGTATCGACAACATCACTTTGGCCAACAGCATCAACCTGATGCCGAACCCCGCTGACAACTACATCGAACTGAGCATCAACAGCAATGTTGAGGCGAAGGAAGCTATTGTCTATAACGCCTTCGGCCAGATGATCCAGACTGTACAGCTCACTGAGAACCATGCCCGCATCGACCTGAGCAACATGGCCGCCGGCATGTATTTCGTGAGAGTGAACGGCGAGGGTGTGACCGCGACGAAGAAGTTTATCAAACGTTAAGGCGGGGAGGCGGGGAGACATGCACTTCGTGCATTCGTTAAGACGTTAGGTCGTCAAAGTAATTATCGTCTTAACGAGCGAACGAAGTGAGCGTCTCCACGCCTTAACGCCTAACCGAAGTAGAGACGTGCCATAGCACGTCTCTACACTAACCCCTAATAAAAAAACGGGCGAAAATATTTTCGTCCGTTTTTTTTGTATCTTTGCACCGTAAAATATATCACCATGTTCTATCAGACACGCAGATACCCCGTCGGCATACAGACCTTCTCCCGCTTACGAAAAGAAGGCTATATCTATATTGACAAAACGGATTTGGTATGGCAATTGGCACATACCAGCACTTTCGTCTTCCTCAGCCGTCCGAGACGCTTCGGCAAATCGCTGTTGACCACCACTTTGGATTCGTACTTCAAGGGAGAGAAACAGTATTTTGAGGGGCTGAAAATCATGGAGCTGGAACACGAGTGGGAATGCTATCCTGTTATCCATTTGGATGTGAGTTTAGCCAAAAACCAACCCTCTGTTGAAGCTTTGCAAGATTACCTTTTGTTCATGATGAAACCCATGGCGGAGCTGTACGGCAGGACTGACGATGAAAAACTGCCCGGTCAACTGCTGACTGGCATGATTCGTCGCGCCTACCAGAAAACCGGCAAGCAAGTGGCGGTCATCATCGACGAGTATGACGCTCCTCTCTTGGATGTTCTGCACGAAGAGAGTCTGTTGCCGGAGTTCCGCCGTGTAATGCAGGAGTTCTACCAGCCACTGAAGGCAAGCGAGGCCATGATACGTTTCTGCTTCATCACGGGTATCACCAAATTCTCGCAGCTTAGCATCTTCTCCACCATCAACAACCTGACTAACATCTCCATGCAGCCGGAGTTCTCCGCCATCTGTGGCATCACCGAGGAAGAACTGACCACAGCCATGGCAGAAGACATCCGTCTTTTGGCAGACAGTTACGAATGCACTCCTGAAGAAATGCACGAAAAATTGAAGCAGATGTACGACGGATACCGCTTCTCCGAGAATTCACCTGAAATATACAATCCTTTCAGCCTGCTGAAATGCTTTTTGCAGAAAAAAATGGAAAACTACTGGTTTGAAAGCGGCACACCTTCCTTCCTCATCAGGCAGATGCAACATTTCCGCACCGACATTACAACCATGGAACACATTGAGGCTATGGCTACCGATTTTGACCAGCCAACAGAGGACATGACAGACGCTCTTCCTCTTCTATATCAAAGCGGGTATCTCACCATTAAAGATTACAACAAACTGTCAAATTCCTATATACTGGCCATTCCCAACAACGAAGTACGCACAGGCCTAATCTCAGGGTTAATTCCCGCTTACACAGGATTGGAGCGGAGAGCCACAAATGGCTTTGCGCTCAGGTTTTGGCGTTCTCTGTACAAGCAAGATATTGATGCGGCCATGCAGGAGTTGAAAGCCTTTCTGGCCGGCATCCCCTACGTGGAAGGATTCAAGGAAAAACTGGCGGAAGTGAAGAATTACGAAGGCTTCTACGAATACACTTTCTGGCTCATCTTCAACATGTTGAACATATACGCCCGCACACAAGTGAAATGTGCCGGCGGTCGCATAGATTTTGTGGTGCAGATGCCCGACACCACCTACGTGTTCGAGCTGAAAGTGAACGGCACCGCTCAAGAGGCCCTTGACCAGATCAACAGCAAAGGCTATGCCCTGCCCTACGAAACCGATGGCCACAAGGTTGTGAAAATAGGTGTGCAGTTCGACAGGGATACGATGACGGTGGGGAAATACCTCGTGAATTGACAATTTATAATTGACAATTTATATAAGACCTTTGCGGTTATCAACATTAATTTGTTGATAACCGTATTTTTTGTTCATAACTTTTTGTTGCGGAATCCGATTATTCCGCTATATTTGTAACTTTGAAATTAAAATTCGAATAGAATTAGATTTCACTTCTAACAAAGCTATAAAACCCTTATTTTTCAGACATTAAACATCATTTAAATAAAAATACAACAACAAACAACATTATTAATCAAAATCACAAAATCATGAAAAAAAATCTATTCATTCTGCTGACATTTTGCATGAGCTTGTTCTCAGTGCAGTTGTCGGCGCAAAGTTTGAGCAATTACACCTTTTCTACAGGTGTTGATGCCACAAAATGGATTAGCCTCACAACTACCAGTTCCCTGATTACGCCGGGTGCCGGTGATTATGGTGTGTCCACCGTGAAAAACATCGGGTTCACTTTTGCCATTGGAGATAACGAATATACCCAATTTTCCGTGAACGCTGATGGTAATTTACGTTTAGGGTCCACGGTTACCGGGACATCTAACTACACAACCCCATTCAGTTCAAGCAACGCAAGTGTAAACGCCCCGAAAATCAATTTTCTGGGATGTGACGGTTATCTTAGTGATAGCGGTCACGTTTACCACGAAGTGGTTGGAACAGCCCCCAACCGTATATGCGTGGTAGAGTTCGCCACATCCACTTACAATAGCATCTCCAGACCTTCCTTACTCCGCTGGCAGGTACAATTGTTTGAGGGCAGCAATAACATCCAAATCGTGTATGCTCCCACAACACCACCAATTCTTCCCAATGTCACCCGCCAAGAAGGTATTAGCACAGGAGCATCAGACGTATGGCTGGTAAATGCCAACCACCAGGCCACACACTACACAGCCGGTCAATCAACCACCATTTCCACTGGAACCTGGCCGGATGTAAACCGTTACTATTTATTCTCTGCCCCCATAATTTCTTGTCCGAAAGTTACAGGTATTGCAATCAGCAACCTCACAAGCACTTCGGCTGATCTCGAATGGGTTCCCGTAGGCACAGAATCCTCATGGGATATTTACATCACCACGTCCGCATCCAGTGTACCCAACGATAACACCACCCCGACAGACTACGCTTATACCACACCCTCATACACCATGACTCTGAATCCCAGCACCACCTATTACGTATATGTAAGAGCCAATTGTGACGGTGGAGAAGTAAGCCAATGGCGAGGCTACTCTTTCAATACTCCTTGCGAACCCATCACCACACTGCCATTTACGGAAAATTTTGACAGCTACACCGGTGCCACTAGCACCTCCGCATCCACTTCCAATCTTCCCGTATGCTGGAGCCATATCAATGCCGGGACCTCCACTAGCTATTCCGGATACCCAATCATCTATAACAGTTCATCATACGCCGCATCCGGAAGCAACTTACTGCGTTTTTATACTTACACTACAGCAGGAACTTACGATGACCAAATGGCGATACTGCCCCAAATAGACCCCACAATATATCCCATAAACAACCTGCAACTCTCCTTCGACGCCAGAAATAACGGCACCTACACATTCAAGGTTGTAGTAGGTGTCATCACCAACCCATCAGACAAAACCACATTTGTGCCAATAGACACTATCACAACCATCTCCAACACCTATAATAGCTACGAGTTCCCCTTCAGCCAATATACAGGTTCTGACGGTTTTATCGCCATTATGGGAATGCAGCCGACAACAAGTACATACTACTCCGGCTATATCGACAATATCGTAGTGGACATTATCCCGAGCTGTATCAGACCCAACCAAGTGAGCGCCACCAACACAACCGCATCCTCCATTACCTTGACCTGGAACGAGCGAGGCACCGCCACCAACTGGAATATTGAATATGGTCCCGCAGGATTTATACAGGGTAATGGCACAACCCTTCAAGCTAACTCAATACCTTTTACCGTCACCGGTTTGGATGCAGGTACTGTGTATGACTTCTATGTACAGTCTGACTGCGATGGCGGGGATGAAAGCTATTGGTCTGCTCCTTGTAGAGCGCACACCGAATGCGGCATTATCACCAATATTCCTTACACCGACAACTTCGACTACTACGGGACAGGGGATGCAGCCTATCCTTATTGCTGGAGCAAAATCAACACCTACTCATATAACAGACCTTATGTGAGCACCACCCATTATGCAGGCGTTGGCTCTCTGTATTTCTATGCCGGCGACAATGGCACGTATAACATGGCCATCACTCCGGAATTTGACGCCTCTATCCAGATGAACACACTGCAAGCCACTTTCATGTATAGAGCCTACTATAATTCCGACAGACTGATTGTAGGTTTTATTGACAATCCAACCGACACGACTTCCTTCTTCCCCATTGACACCATTGTCCCTGCCTCAACAGCCTCCACTTGGGTAGAAAAAACTGTAATGTTCAACAATTACACCGGCAATGCCCAATATATCGCTTTCAAGAACGAATATACCAGCACCAGTTCATACGCCTATATCGACAATTTGAGCATTGAGGAAATTCCAAGTTGTATCAAGCCCACAGCAGTCACTTGCAGCAATATCACTGCTGAGGGCGCTGACGTGAACTGGACACCCCAAGGCGATGAAGGCGCATGGGAAGTGGTGGCCGTTCCAACAGGAGAACCCGTTGATAACGGCACACCCGAGTCTGCTTCCTCACATCCATTCACGCTTGTAGGATTAGAAGATGAGACCACCTATGACGTATATGTTCGCGCCGACTGCGGCGGTGGCGACTACAGCTACTGGTCAATCGCCGCAACCTTCACCACCTCACCACTTTGTTCCTCACCACTGAACGTAACTGTCAGCCAAGTTGCGGCAACTTCAGCGTTGGTTTCTTGGCAGCCCGCACTGTATGGCGCCACTAACTACACTGTTGAATACTCCGTAGCAGGTCAAGACAGCTGGATTATGGAGACAGTTGACGGTCTGGAATTCATGATTCCCTACCTCGAACCCAGCACCGACTATGAAGTGATGGTATATTCAAACTGCGACCTCAGTTCAGCTGACACCATTGAGAGAACTTTCTCCACCCACTGTCTGGCAGGCGGTGAACCCTTCACCGAAGGCACAATTTCAATCTACACTATTCCCGTGAACAATTTCTACAGATACACGTATAGCCAGCAGATTTTCATGGCATCCGAAATGGGCGGCGCCAGCACTATCGACAGTATCGCATTTAACTATGGATATACCACCGCTTCCTCATCAAAAACAAATGTGGTCATTTACATGGGCCACACCTCACAATCCACATTTTCCAGTTCATCAGACTACATTCCTGCCACAAACCTGCAACAAGTGTATAGCGGCAACCTGAACTGTCACCAAGGCTGGAATACTTTTGTCTTATCCACTCCATTCCAATATAATGGTACTGACAACTTAGTGCTTGTTGTGGACGACAACTCCAATGCATACGATGGCAACGCTTACGTATTCAACGCTCACAATGCCGGAGCAACCCGTACATTGTATTTTTATAGCGACTCTTATAATCCAGCCCCCAGCAACCCGACAAGCGCCGGTGCCAGCTCCTCCACTTCCACCAACCGCAGCAATGTGAAATTTTTCATTCCTTGTGACAATAATGTCACCTGTGTGGCTCCTAATGTCCATATAACCGAGACCAGCGAATCAAGCATCACTTTGGACTGGGCACCCGGCTACGATGAAAGCGCTTGGGAACTGGAATACTCCACAGACGACACCAACTGGACCAACATCGGAACCATAAATAATCACCCCTATGAACTGACCAACCTTGATGCCAACACCAAATATTACATCCACGTCCGTTCCAACTGCGGTTCAGAATACAGCAACTGGACTGCCGTAATCGGTCGTACCGACTGTTCATCTATCGATGTACCCTACACTGAGAACTTTGACGATGCGCCAGGGTCTGGCTCAGGAAACATGGTTTACTGCTGGACACCCAACACCAACTACACTTCCACCGCATATCCATACACCTCCAACTCACAGCACTTTTCAGGAGACTACTCCGCATACTTCTATGGTACCAGCACTTACTACTCCTACCTCGCTTCTCCCCAATTTGAGGAGACTGTGGATATGAGCAACCTGCAAGTCCGTTTCCAAGCACGTAAAACGACCGCCTCTTATTATATCCAAGTAGGTATCATGACCGACCCCGATGACTACAGCACCTTTGTTCAGGTAGGCCAGGATCTCACTCCCGACACTATCAACACCTGGCGGCTGATAGAGGTAAATACCGACAGCTACACTGGCGACGGCCGTTACATCGCTTTCAGGATACCCGTGGACATTAACAATTACATGTATATTGATGACATTGAGATTGACTATATTCCCACTTGCGCCCATGTGACCAATATTCATACCGTTAGCAACACTGTCACACCCCATGCGGCAGATATCGAATGGACTCCCGGCGATAATGAAAGCGAATGGATGGTGGTTTATGGTATAAGCGGCACTATTAACAATCCTGACAATGAAACCGCAATCACGGTACAGACCCCAAGCATTTCACTCAGTAACCTGAACAGCAATACTTTATACGATGTATATGTAAAAGCTGTTTGTTCCGCTGATGAGAGAAGTTTCTGGATGCAGTATTCTTTCAGAACTGACTGTGGCACTATTGACGAATTCCCATTTGTTGAAAACTTCGACAATATGGGATCCGGAAGTGCCATCTACCCAAGTTGCTGGTCACGTTCCAACACCTATTCCACCATTACACAATACCCAAACGTTAGCACCTCTTATCATGTCAGTGGCAATGCTTCTCTCTATTTCTATTGCTCCACCACGACTTACAACGTAGCCGTATTACCTCCTGTTGACCCCACTGTGAATCCACTGAACGACCTGGTACTTTCCTTTAAAATGAGATCCACATCAAGTGTAACCTCCAAAATCACTATAGGAGCCATGACAGATCCCACTGACATCAGCACTTTCACTCCTATCGACAGTGTCAACAACTCTGTTACGGGAGCATTTGAGATCTTTGAGATCATGCTGAACGGCTATACCGGCAACGCTCCCTATTTGGCACTGAAGTTGACCAACACCTCCGGCATCTATTCTGTGTATATTGACGATCTTACCTTGGACATTCTCCCCAGCTGTATCAAACCGACCAACTTGACTGCCAGCTCAAGTGTGACAGATTCCGTTACACTTGCTTGGACAGATCCTATAGGAATAATGTGGGATGTGATATACGGTCCCACCGGCTTCGACCCTGACACTTCCACGAATACCAATATCGAATACGGCATTACTGAAAATCCATACACTGTTACGGGCTTACAAGGCGGCATAGTATATGATTTCTATGTACGCACCGACTGCGGCGGAGGCGATGTGAGCGCATGGTGCAATGTGCCCGCCACAGCCATTCCTTACCTCTATCAAATGGGCGTTACAGGTTCGGCTACTGTTACCGGCTGTGATTTCACCGTCACCGATGATGGCGGTATCAACGGAGACTACTCCAACTATTGCGATTATACCTTAACCATTTATCCCACTAATGCAGATGAATTAGTATCCATTTCAGGTACTTTTGCAGGTGAGGGTACTATCGACTACTTGAGCATCTATAGCGGCACTTCCGCTACCGAAGCCAACCTTCTTCAGAAAATCACTTCCGGCAGTAGCGGCACAGTCATCAATTTTGGTCCGTGGACCTCTGTCGCCGGCCCGATGACACTGCTGTTTCATTCTGATGTTTCTATAGTATATGACGGTTTCATAGCCAACGTCACTTGTACTCCGGCTCCGACTTGCTCACCCGTTGAGAATCTTACCGTCAGCGAAGTCGCAGGTGCCTCCGCTCTGATTTCTTGGGATAATGGATATTTTGGAACAGTAAGTTCCTATACTTTAGAATATTCTGAAGCAGGTGAAGAGAACTGGATTGAAGCTTCCGGCAACATCACAGGCACCAGTTACATATTGAGTGGCCTTGAGCAGCTAACCAGTTACGATGTTCGTGTGAAAGTGAATTGCGACAACAGTGACGAAAGCGAATGGGCAGAAGAGAGTTTCACCACCAGATGTCTGGCTGGCGGCGAACTGCAAATTGGCAACGGCACCACCACTAACTCATACATTCCATCATATAGCACCTACGAGAATGGCTATACACAACAGTTGTTCACTGCCTCTGAAATGGGAGGAGCTGCCACCATTACCTCTATATCTTTCGACATGGCCGCTGTTAGCCAACAGAGACACTTCAAGATTTATCTGATGCATACTACTGCAAACGATCTCTCCACTGGATGGATACCTGCTTCCACCGCACAACAGAAGTTCTCGGGCAACCACACCTTCACAACAGGTTGGAACACATTCGATTTCTCCACTCCTTTCAATTACAACGGCACCGACAATCTACTTTTGATTGTCATTGACGAAAACGATTCATGGACAAGTGGCAATAGTTGGCATGTACATGACGCTTTCGCAGGAAGTACTCGCTACACCTACCAAGACAACACTCCCTATTCCATTAGCACCACCCCATCTGCAACAGGTACAGTATTAAGCGTCCGCAACAACGTCATTTTTGGTGGCAATTGCGACTCTACCGCCACTTGCTTCGCCCCCAATATGTTTGTGGACAACATCACCGAAAATTCCGCTGACGTGATTTGGGTTGCAGGTTATGACGAAAGCTCCTGGGAACTGGAATATGCCCTCTATGGCGACTCTGTATGGACTCCAGTAAATAATGTTACCGGTGGCACTGTCACCATCGACCAGTTGACCTCTAACACCCATTACTCAGTGAGAATGCGTTCGGATTGCGGTGGCGGCGACTACAGCACATGGACAATGACTGACTTCAGAACTGAATGCAGTGTCATAACAGTTCCATTCACCGAGAACTTCGACAATATGGGCACCGGTTCGGCTGCATATCCTTCTTGCTGGACACGCCACAACGACTATTCCACCTCAACAAATTATCCGAATGTAAGCTCCTCTTATCATTATAGTGGCAATGCCTCATTGTACTTCTATTGTTCTACCTCCACTTACAACATGGCCATTTTGCCTCCCGTTGACCCAACGGTTGATCCACTTGGCAACCTGATGCTCAGCTTTATGATGAGATCAACCAGCAGCATCACTTCCCAGATTATTGTAGGTGTCATGACGGATCCCAATGAGATCAGCACCTTCATTCCCATTGACACCGTCAACAACTCTGCCACTGGCATTTTTGAATTGATGGAAATTCCATTGAACAGCTATACCGGTGATGCCGCTTACGTGGCCATGAAACTCGTGAACAGCTCAAGTACCTATTCCGTGTATATTGACGATGTTGTTTTGGACGTTATTCCCACTTGTATGAAACCCCAGAACCTGACCTCAACAGCTGCCACAAGCACCTCCATTACTTTGTCATGGACTCCCGGTGGCAACGAGAACAACTGGAATATTGAATACGGTCCTGCCGGCTTCACCCAAGGAACTGGTACAACCATGACAGGTGTCACCAATCCTGTCACCATCAGCAACTTGTCACCCAGCACTTCCTACACCTTCTATGTACAAGCCGACTGCAGCGGTGGAGACCTCAGCCACTGGAGTCTGCCATACTCCACCAACACAGAATGCGGTGCTGTTGCGACATTGCCTTACACTGAAAGCTTCGACAGTTATGGCACAGGTTCTACCAGTTCACCCAATGTATATCCTACCTGTTGGGAAAAAATCAACACATACAGTAGTGGCGAAAGACCGTTTATTAATTCCGGTGGTCACAGTGCGCCTGGCTGCTTGTATTTCTATGCCGGAAACTCTGGCACCTACAACATCGCCATAACTCCTGAATTTGACGCTTCCATCAGCATCAACACACTGAAAGCCAAATTCTGGCACAAAGGCTCCAACAGCTCCGACCGTTTGATTGTGGGTGTTACTTCCTCCATTACTGATGCCAACTCCTTTGTACCTGTTGACACGGTATACATCAGCACCACATCAGCCTCCACATGGCACGAATGTGAAGTCAGTTTCGCCAACTATAACGGCAATGGTCATTATATTGCATTCAAAAATGAATATACAACTACCTATGCTTATGCTTATATTGACGATTTGATTATTGAAGAAGACACAACCCTTGCTCCACCCACCGAATGCAATGTACCTACCGGCCTTGCCTCAGCTAACGTTATCTACAACGCAGCCGATGTAAACTGGACCGCTGGTGGCACTGAAACCGCTTGGAACGTTCAGTACAAGACCGGTTCTGCTAACTGGACCACAGTTTCTGCGAACGCCGCCACTTACCACCTCTCTGGTTTGACTGCTCAAACCACCTATCAGGTACGTGTACAAGCCAACTGCGGTGATAACAACACCAGTGATTGGACTGCTCCTATCAGCTTCACCACTCCAGCAGCTCCTGCCGATCCTTGCAATGCACCTACCAACCTGCAGATTTCCAACATCTCCCAGAACTCCGCAACCGCAACCTGGACACCTGTCGGAAACGAAAACGCTTGGAACGTTCAGTACAAATTGCAGAGCTCACAACAGTGGCAAGAAGCTAACGTTCAGCAACCCACTTACACTATTGAGGGTCTGACTGCCAACAGCACTTACGATGTTCGTGTGAAAGCCGTATGCGCCGCCGACAACCAGAGCGACTTCGTGAGCGCCACCTTCACCACCACAGGTGTAGGTATCGACAACATCAGCTTGGCCAACAGCATCAGCCTGATGCCGAACCCCGCTGACAACTACATTGAACTGAGCATCAACAGCAATGTTGAAGTGAAAGAGGCTGTGGTCTTCAACGCCTTCGGCCAGATGATCCAGACCGTACAGCTCACTGAGAACCATGCCCGCATCGACCTTAGCGATATGGCCGCCGGCATGTATTTCGTGAGAGTGAACGGCGAAGGCGTGACCGCAACGAAGAAGTTTATCAAACGTTAAGACGGGGAGGCGGGGAGACATGCACTTCGTGCATTCGTTAAGACGTTAGGTCGTCAAAGTAATTATCGTCTTAACGAGCGAACGAAGTGAGCGTCTCCACGCCTTAACGCCTAACCGAAGTAGAGACGTGCTATGGCACGTCTCTACACTAACCCCTGACCCCTAATTACTAATCACTAACCCCTAAAAAACGGACGTTAACGTCCGTTTTTTTTTTTAATTTTCCCAAATCAGTCTTGAAAGTATGGTATAAGATCTCTTTGTGTTGTTTAATTTAAAAACAAATCTTCCAAAACACAAGTTTCAATATCACACTTCAAGCTGTTGATTTTTAACCAAGTGTATTATAACAATTGCTATATCAAAAAGATAAGTATCTTTTGATAATGTTTTTTTCTTATTTTTGACTTGATATACTATAAACATTAACCAAAAACAAAAAACATGAAAAAAACATTCTTATTTCTGCTGACACTATTCTTCTGTGTCGGTAATTGGTTTACGTTTGCACAACGAACCGTTACTGTTGCTGATGGCACAAACACCGAGCATCATGTGCCTATCTTCAGCAGTTTTCTTGATGCGATGCAGCACATTCAGACTATTTACCCTGAAAATATGCTACAAGACATGCAAGGCGATACCATTGGCTCAATGACTTTTTATTTTTCTCAGTTACCGAGCGACCAGTGGGAGTGTCCTTTCGTTGTCCGTTTAGGGACAACAAACATCAATGACTTCGCCTATTATACCTGTTCTTTCATCTCTTTGAATTTCACCATGGTTTATACGGGTACCCTATCTTATACAACCGACAGCACACTTACCATAAACTTCACCAATCCATTCGTTTATCAGGAAGGGAATCTTGTATTAGACATACAGAACTCCTCACTTTCCAGTCCAACCTCCAACAGTATTTTTTATGGAACAAACACGAATGAATACACAAGCGCATACGGGTATGTCTTTAACGAAAATCCATCGGGTCCTTACGGTATCAGGTTCATTCCCAAAACCAGCTTTGGCATCATAGAGAACGATGCTTGTCCCACGCCATACGGGCTATGCGTTACCGACATACAGTCTGAAAGCGCGACGTTGTCATGGACACCCAATGGGAACACAAACACATGGGAAGTTTGTTGCGTTTCCACTTTTGATGAGATAAGTGATGCGACTTGGACTATAGTGTCCACGGACAGCTTTTATACATTCACCCAACTGGAAGCCAACACCTCATATATCGCTTGCGTAAGAAGCGACTGCGGAACAGAAAAAAGCAATATTCGTAATATCCCTTTTTGGACAGACTGTGGCAATCTGACCAATTTTCCTTTTTTTGAAGATTTTGAGAGGCAAAATGTGGGCGGTACATCCTCCCATCCTTTACCCTCATGTTGGAACAGACTGGACAGCACTAACTTTCCCCACACTTACAATTCTGCCGCAACCGCACGCAATGGTGTAAATTCACTCAGATTTCGCAATAACGTTGTGCCTTCTATGGCTATTTTTCCAAAAATTGACAGTACTTTCACCCAAATTCAAAATTTGGAGTTGATGTTTTACGCACATACATCGTCATCCTCATCAAATTCCATGATTGGCATAGGAGTTATGGAAGATCCTGCGGACATATCCACTTTCACACTGATTCAGACCATCATACCCACAACAATTTATCAAAGTTCTCCTTATACTGTTTCTTTTTCAGCATACGAGGGGGAAGGTTTATACATTGCGCTCTGTAATATGTCCACATCTTCCAGCTATGATTATGTGTATATTGATGATATCATGTTAGATTACAGCGCTGCATGCGAAAGACCCAATCAGATCACATTCAATAACATTGGTGAGACCAGCGTTGACATCAGCTGGTCATCAACTTCCGAATCTTTCAATATCTACTACAAAAGAAAACATGAGAATCTATACATGCTTGCCAACAGCGTTCCTGTCAGCATGAATTCATACACACTGACAGGCTTGTCTCAAAACACCACATACGACATATATGTGGCAGCTCACTGTGCGGACATGACCGAGGCGGCGTCGAACAAGGAAAACATCACAACGGCATGTGGTGTTTTTGCAGTTCCATATACCGAAGATTTCAACAATTTCAACCTTAGTCCCTCCCAATGCTGGAGCAGACATATTGGTTTAGCCAGCTCTGTTTTCAATGGGGCATCATTAGTCGAAAGCAACACTGGCTGGATTTTCAACAACAACAATGTCTTTCCCATCGGACATCCAGTCTTAAACATCTATGGTTCAGCACATTCAAACTGGTTAATATCTCCTTCCATTCAGCTCCAAGGTCTCTCCAATCCCATATTGAGCTTTGACATGGCACTCACTGCTTGGAACAGTGCATCACCCATACAAAATCCCAGCAACCAGCCAGACGACAGATTCATGGTGATTATTTCCACGGATAATGGCTTAAGCTGGCTTGAGGAAAATGCCATTCTATGGAACGACACAGCCTCCGGTGCCAATTATCCCTTCAGTCAAATCTCTCACCAGCCGACAGAATTCATCATTCCTCTCTCACCATACACTTCGGGAACATCTCCGATACGCATAGCATTTTACGGAGAGTCAACAGTAAATAATGGTGACAACGATTTTCACATAGCCAACGTTTCCATCACCGACATGGTCAATACCTGTTTGCGCCCCAACGCCCCGAGACTCAATTCGGTTTCCGCAGAAGAGGCAGTTATCGAATGGGAATATTCGGCAGGACAAGCTTCATGGGAAATCGCATATGGTCCCTATGGTTTCAGTCCAGACTCCGCCAACAACATCATTCCTGTTTCGCAGAACAGTGTCACCCTTGTAAATCTAACCCCTACATACTCATACGACGTTTGTGTCAGAGCCGTGTGTACAGACGGAGGGCGTAGTGACTGGTCTCCCGCAATGAGTTTCACAACATCTTGCGGAACCGTCATTGTCACCAATAACAATGCCTATACCGAGGATTTCAGCATGCAGCCAAACTGCTGGGATTTGGGGCATGGAAACTCCCAATGGCCCTATAACAACAACGGATATCTGTTCAGTGCGCACAGCAATTACATTTATGAGGCTATCACCCCCGTCTTAGACATTGCCAGTCTCTCAAACCCTTACCTGAGGTTTTCTCAGAAACGTCCTGATTTTCTGGATTCAGGTGTAGCCGATCAGTTAAGCTTGTATATCCGCCCCTCTGAAGAAAGCGATTGGATTTTTTTGACATCTTTCAATGCTGTTTGTCCCGAATGGATGGTCAGCTCAGTACCTTTACCGCTTGCGTCTTCTTACTATCAAATAAAGTTCTCCATCCAAGGAGCAGGAAATCAAGCGTATGGTTCTTTCTTAGACAATATCATGATATATAATAATCCTTCAGCACCCAGCTGTATAGAGCCCTTAGGACTCACTGTGTATCAACTTAACAGCGAGTCCGTCACCTTAACATGGTTGAATACAGGTATTCAGGAGTACAATCTTTTCTATAAAAGATCTGAAGACTCCCTGTATTCCATAATTGGCGAAAATGATTTAAACCACCACACATATACCCTCAACCAACTGCTTCCCGCCACCACCTATCAAGCATACATGGTCACAGTATGTGCTGACAACTCGACACTGTCTTCCCCTGTCATTTGTTTCACCACCGCATGTGAAGACATCAGCCAATTGCCAGTCACATGGGATTTTGAAAGCAACAATACCGGGGGCACAAATTCTTTCCCACTTCCTGAATGTTGGCACAGAACAGGAGGTAACATTGTTCCATATTGTTATCAATCATTCTATTATGCACATAGTGACAGTGTCTGTTTATTTACCGGATCCAAACCCGACAAATTTATTGCCATTCTGCCACCAGTTGACACCAGTCTATTCCCAATCCATACACTACAAATCAAATTTTTTGCGCGTTCCCATTATGGTTTGTCCAACAAATTGGAAATCGGTGTGATGGCCAACCCATACAATGCTGCAAGTTTCACCCCTCTTGACAGTGTCACCAACATAAGCAACACCTATACCGAATATGAAATTACTCTTAGGAACCACGAAGGTAACAGCAAATATATCGCACTTCGTTTCACCGCCCCCCATGACATGTTTTATGTTGATGACATACAACTAAGCATCGCCTCCTCATGTCCCAAGCCGACAAATCTGGCTGTAATTAATACCGGCAGCACTTCCGCCACAGTTTCATGGGATGCTGGCGGAGAGGAAACGAGCTGGGAAATTGAGTATGGTACCAGCGGCTTTGAACCAGGAAGCGGCACCTTGACAAGTGTTTCCACAAATCCATACAGCTTGAACAATCTTTCAAGTGGCAACATGTACGATTTATATGTACGGGCATCTTGTGGTTCTTCCGAGTATTCAGAATGGACAAATCCGATCACTTTCTCCACTTATTGTGAAGCGGTAAGCATTCCATACGCTGAAAACTTCGACAATTATACGATTGATAACAATTCCTCAACGCCCTCACCAAACTACCCCCATGATATCATGCCTTTATGTTGGACATTCCCCAACAGAAGCACAAGTGCCTCAGTATATCCGAATGTATTCTTGACTTCAGCCCCCTCGTATGCCATAACAGGCAACTGTCTATTCTTCCGATCAAGCTCTACAACCCCCGCTTACGCGGTTCTTCCACTACTCAACACCGACATCCGCAATCTTCAACTTATGTTCTCTTATCGGAATGAGAGTGTCAACGAGAATAACGGCACTTTACATGTGGGATACATGACAGACAGAGCGAATCCTGAAACATTCATGAACGTTTACACTTGTCCTCGAACCGCCTCACACATTGGCGTTGAGGTTGATTTCAATACCATTCAAAATGAGAGCGACACCTGCTACATAGCATTTAAATATGAAGGAGGAAACTTCAGCGACTACTACCTCAGCATCGACAATATTTTTGTTAATTTGATACCAGAATGTTCCCGTCCTACAAATCTGGCAGTCACCAATACAGGAGCCTTTTCCGCAACCTTGTCGTGGATTGCCGGAAGTTATGAGACCGAGTGGGAGATTGTTTACGGAGAAAGAGGATTCAATCCGGATTCGTCTGCCAATATCATCTCCGCGAATGCAAACCCATTTGAGATCACAGGCCTGTCGCCACAAACCAATTACGATTTTTACATCCGCGCCCTATGCTCCACAACAGGCCTGAGCCGATGGAGCAATCCGGCCAATGCCACAACCTTATGCGATGCCATCTCACACTTCCCCTATACAGAAGGCTTTGAAAACGGGATGAGTTGCTGGACAACAGAGATTATCAGTGAACTGACACACAACAACTGGACTATCGGAAGCACAAATGAGCATGTCCATTCGGGAAACCATTATGCTTATTTTTCCTTTTCGAACAACACCTCCGCACGGTTAATCTCACCTATATTTGATTTCACCAACACGCCAGAGCCATACGTTTCTTTTTATCACAAACAACGTAGAGACAATAACAATTACTGTCAAGACACATTAGCTGTGTATTACAGGACATCCGACACCACCGAATGGATCAGGCTTGTCGGTTTTCATGACGAGATTTCGTCCTATGCCTTTGACTCTATTCCACTGCCAAATCCTTCAGCCACATACCAGATCGCTTTTGTAGGATACGGCAGGAATGGTTATGGCAACTATCTTGATGACATTACCGTTGACAGCATCCATCACCACACTCCACCGATAATCGCGGACACCTGCCATTCTCCTGGCAATTTGCAAATCTCCGGCATCACCCAGACTTCCGCCACGGTATTCTGGACCAACGCAAACGAAGAGACCCTGTGGAATCTGCAATATCAATGCATGACGGCCAATTGCGATTGGGGAGATATTATTACAACAAGCAACCCAAGTTACACTATCACGGATCTCATCGCCAACACAACCTATCAGGTACGCGTGCGGGCTGTCTGCAATGACACTGTAAGTGAATGGACTGTACCTGTTGACTTCACCACATTGGAAGTAGGCATTGCCGATCTTGATTTTGCCCAGAATATCAGCCTGATGCCGAACCCTGCTGACAACTACATCGAACTGCGTGTCAACAGCAATGTTGAAGTGAAGGAAGCCAGGGTCTATAACGCCTTCGGCCTAATGATTCAGACTATTGAGCTCAACAACAACCATGCCCGCATCGACCTGAGCAACATGGCAGCAGGCATGTATTTCGTGAGAGTGAACGGCGAGGATGTGACCGCGACGAAGAAGTTTGTCAAACGTTAAGACGGGGAGACGGGGAGACATGCACTTCGTGCATTCGTTAAGACGAATTTGATCTCCACGAACGAGCGAAGCGAGTGACTACACGCCTTGACGTCTAACCGAAGTAGAGACGTGCTATGGCACGTCTCTACACTAACCCCTAATAAAAAAACGGGAGAAAAATTTCTCCCGTTTTTTTATTTTTCCATATCATCATTCAAATTATTTTCGTACCTTTGAAAATCGTTTTTAAATTGGCAAAAACATCAACTTAAAAGACTATAAATCAACATATTAACCAAAGATTCAATATTATGAGAAAATTTTTACTAATTCTGATGGCTGTGCTCCTGGCAGCAGTTGGTGCATACGCACAATGCGAAGCACCCAGCAATTTTGAAGCCCATCCGTTTTGGAACCGTGTGAGCTTAAGTTGGGAAACATCCAATATGGGTTTCCTTGACACACTTACGTACGGGGAAAGCTATTCGACACGTATCGGCACAAATGATGCGGACACTTTCACTGTAGCCATACGTTTTACTCCCTCTGAGCTAAGCAGTGCCAATGGGCAATATCTTTCCCATGTGGCCTTCATTCCCGGAGAGACCACGGTTCATGAATTCACCATCAAAATTTGGGTCGGCGGAAGCCACCCCGATGCTTCCACTTTCAACGAAGGAACACTTGTTTCCTCCGAAGTGGTTTTACCTTCACAAGTCACACCGGCATCATGGAACGTCATTCCGTTGAGTACCCCAGTGCTCATCGATGCCACCCAGGAATTGTGGATAGGCTATGAATGTACTGCCACCGGAGGTTATCCCGCTGGCGCAGGTGCCGACAATGTTATCAACGGCACCAACGACCTTATAGGTTTCGGAGGGAACTGGACTACTCTGGCCAGTTCAAACCTTACCTACGGCTGGTGTATTATGGGATACACTAAAGATTTAAGTATTAGCGGTTTCAATATTCTTCGCAACAATGTTCAATTGAACACAAGTTTAATTACCGACAATAACTATATTGACACAGATGTACTTCCCGAAACCCAGTATTGCTATACAATCCAGTCGGTATGTGCCTCTTCTACTGCTAACTCAAATGAGATTTGCGTCACCACACCAGTTCAGCCCAACTGCGGTCCCCTTATCGGCAGCGGTAATGGCACCACCTATCAGATGCCTTTCAACACCTTTTACAACTACTCCTACGTGCAGCAGATTTTCACAGCTTCTGAATTAGGAGCTTCAGAAGGAACCATAGAATCGTTGAGTTTCAATTATTTCTATAGCACTCCCATCACCCAAAGCGAAATCACGGTGTATTTAGGTAATGTTAACAATCAAACATTCGCCACGACAAGCAGTTGGATTCCGGCCTCCGACCTGACGCAGGTATTCCATGGCAGTGTACACTGCTCTAATGCCGACTCCAATTTAGTCACCATCGACTTTGACGATGCATTTGAATGGGATGGCCAAAGCAACATTGTGGTAGCCATTCTGAACGGCCAAGGTTCTTACGTAGGTTCAGAAGAACGTTTTTACACCCATACCACAGCAGGTCAGACCGTTTTATACGCATATAACGACGGTTCACCCTATAACATTACTAATCCCGGTACAGGTACCCTGTCAACCAGCCGCAACAACATGAGATTCTGCTTTGGACCAGAACCCAGTTGCTACAGACCCAGACAGTTGGAAGTAACCACTATCACTGGCGAAGGTGCCACTCTGAATTGGCAACGACATAGCGACAATGACAACCAATGGGAAGTGGTCGTTGTTCCCGCCGGTACATCTGTCAACTCTGGCACTCCCATTGCTGTCAACGACACCAACTATACCATCACTGAACTAAATGAAAATGTTGCCTACGATGTTTATGTCCGTACAGTTTGTTCACCTACGGATCAGAGTGCCTGGGTAAGAACTTCATTCAGAACACACTGTGTTAGCATCGTAAGTAATTTGCCATACACCGAAAACTTCACCGACTACGGAACAGGATATGATGCATTCCCATACTGCTGGCAACGTTTCACCAACCACGAATCCATTTCATATCCATATATTTCCGCCGCCAATGCATCAACTGGACAGTTGGTATTCTTCTCCAACGCAAGCACTTATTCATTAGCTGTTTCACAAGGTTTGGACCTGTCCGCATATCCGGCAGGCAGTCTGGCATTGAGCTATTGGATTGCATGCACACAGTCATACTACGGCAGATTGGACATTGGTATCATGACCAATCCGAATGATTTGAATACCTTTACTTTGTTAAAAACATACTATCCTACAGATTACGACGAAGTGGGCTATTTCCAACCTGAAATGATTCTGTTGCCCGAAAGCTATCCTGACGTTGTGTATTTGGCTTTCATGGCACCTGAAAGTGGTAATAACAGTACCAACACGGCCATTATCTCTCACGTAAAAGTCGATATAGCACCTACTTGTACCGCTCCATCCAACCTTACCGTCTCACATGTGGAAGGCACCGCTGCCATTTTGAGCTGGCAAGAAGCAGAGATCGGCGCGGACAGCTACACCCTCGCATTCGGTGAGACCGCTCAAGCCATGACTTCTGTCACCGTGAGTGGCAACGAATACATGCTGACAGGCCTTACCCAAGGCACCGCATACGATGTGATGCTGTACTCCAATTGTGCAAGCGGTGAAGCCGACACTCTGACCGCCAGTTTCACAACCCTGGCCTTCATCGAATGTACGGCTGGCGTCAATGCCAACACCATTGCGGGTACAACAGCAACAACCACTTATCGTTTCCCTGTCAACAATTTCTATAACTACAGCTACACTCAACAGATTTTCACGGCTGATGAAATTGACACCGCACATACTCCGACCGTCATCACTGGAGTAGCTTTCAGCTATGCTTACACCTCACAAAACACAGACAAGACGGATGTGAAGATCTATCTTGCTCACCGCAACAGCAGTACATTCGCCTCCACTACCGACTGGACCCCCATTAGCAGCGCCACCTTGGTTTATGAAGGACCCCTCGTATGCACACAGGGATGGAATACCTTCACTTTTGACAACGACTTCTCCTATAACGGCAGCGACAACCTGGTGCTGATTGTGGATGATAATTCAGGTGCATACGATGGCAGCTCATACATCTTCGATGCACACACCATGACTACCAATTCTTCCATATACTACCAAAACGACGGAACCAATCCTGATCCGGCAAACCCGCCTACAGGTACTCTTTCAACCGAACGTAACAATGTCAAATTCCTCTGCTGTGCACAAACCGCACCCATGAGCTGTCCTCGTCCATACCTGTATGTAACAGACGCTGACCATGAAACAATTACCATCGAATGGATAGCTAACGGCACTGAAAACGAATGGAATCTGGAATACAAAGCAGAAGGTGCCAACAGCTGGACTTCTGAAGGTGTTATATCCGCTTCTCCATACATTATCCCGAACTTGAATGCTGATACGCATTATGAAATCAGACTGCAAGCTGTATGCTCCGCCACCGAGAACAGCGAATGGGCCTACACCACCGCTTATACCCCCTGTGAAAGTGTGGAGCTCCCCATTGTGGAGAACTTCGACAGCTATGGCAACAATGAGGTTCCCTCATGCTGGCAAAGCCGTACCAATGCCGCTTCGGCAGTACCTTATACCACCTCAGCACAAGCCTATTCAGGCAGTAAATCCCTGTATTTCTATTGTCCCTCAAACGGTAACTATGCGTATGCCATCAGTCCCAAACTGGATGAAAGTACAGCTATGGACAGTCTGCAAATCATGTTCTACGCCTTTACAGCTACCGCAGGATATTTCATCGAAGTAGGTATCATGTCCGACCCCGATGATTTAAGCAGCTTCACCACACTTGGTCAGTTCAACCCCTCCAATATCCAAACTTGGGAATTGGGTGAAGTACTTTCAAGAGGTTATGACGGAGACGGCTTATATGTAGCCTTCCGCGTCCCGCAATGGTACGCCAACAACATATATATCGACGATATCGATATACATTACATTCCTTCCTGTATGCATGTAAATAACATTCAGGCTTCCAATATTACTCCCACTACTGCTGATGTGACTTGGACCGCAGGTGGCAACGAAAGCCAATGGAATTATATCGTTGGTCCTGCCGGCACCGTTGACCCCACCAGCGACATTCCTGTTATGGCCAACAGCAACACTGTCAATATTTCCGACCTGAGTGCCAACACCTTATATGAAATATACGTACAAGCCTATTGTGGTTCTGATGACCAAAGTACCTGGATGCATAGCTATTTCAGAACAGAATGCGCCGCTATGACCACCCTGCCCTACGAAGAGAATTTCGATACTTACACTGGCACTACTTCGACCTCAACCAATGTGCTGCCTAACTGCTGGGCCAGCATCAACGGAGGCACCAGCTATGCCGGTCTGCCCACCATCTACAACTCCGCCCAATATGCCCACAGCGGACACAACAGCTTATATTTCTACACTTACAACAGCACCTCATACGCCGACCAATATGCTATTCTTCCTGAAATAGACACTATTGAAATACCGATGAACACACTGCAGCTTGCATTTGCCGCACGCTCAAGTTCAGCATCCTATCCGCTCGACATCCAAGTAGGTGTTATGAGCGATCCTACCGACCCGACCACCTTCCAGTTGGTACAACAGGTTTCCGCTACAGGTACTACCTATACCAACCATGAGGTTTATTTCAGCAATTTCACAGGAAATGGTAATTATATCGCTCTCAAAGTGGCACAACCCACTTCCAACTACAACTATGGTTATGTTGATGATATTGTTCTGGATATTATTCCTTCATGCTCACCTATCAACAATCTGACGGTCACTCATATTGCCGGTACTTCAGCTCTTGTATCATGGGAAAGCGGTCACTTTGGCACCGTAAGCTCCTACGCTTTAGAATATTCTGAAGCAGGACAGGACAACTGGATGAACGTTTCCAGCAACATTACGGGAACGTCATACATGCTGGGCAATTTACAGCCTACCACCAGTTATGATGTGCGTGTAAGTACCATTTGTGATGATGGAGAAACCAGTACTTGGACAGAGAAAACATTCACTACCAGATGTTTGGCTGGCGGAGAATTGGCTATTGGCAATGGCACCACCACCAACAGCTATCTTCCTTGTTACAGTTTCTATAGATACTCCTATACACAGCAGATTTTCACCGCTGCCGAAATGGGCGGTCCCTCCAATATCAGTTCTGTAGCTTTTGAGATGGCCAACCTGGCACAACAAAGAACTTTCAAGATTTATATGATGCACACCAGCGAAAGCGCTATCGCTTCATGGATTCCCGCTGCCAATGCACAACTGGTATTCGATGATGCCCAGACTTTGGTACAAGGATGGAATACTTTCGAGTTCACTACCCCATTCGCATACAATGGTACCGACAATCTGCTTTTGATTGTAGTTGATGAAACCGGCAGTTATGTCAGCGGTAACACCTGGTATGTGCACTCCAGCACCACGAATTGTTCACGCTATATCTATAACGACAGCAATCCATACAGCATCACCTCTAACCCAACTTCTGCCGGTACTGGCCTCAGCGTACGCAACAACGTAATTTTCGGTGGCAACTGCGACAGCACCGCTACCTGTTTCGCACCCAATATGTATGTGGATAATATTGATACCACATCCGCGGAAATCATTTGGGTTCCTGGCCTCGACGAATCCGAATGGGAATTGGAATATGTTGTTTACGGCGACACCAACTGGATTCCGCTTGCCAACCCGACCAACGGTACATATACCCTTGACCAGTTGGCTCCCAACACCCACTATTCCGTAAGAATGCGTTCGAATTGCGGGGGAGGTGATTATAGCACATGGACAACTGCCGACTTTACCACTGAATGCGGTTTGGCTTCTATTCCATTTACTGAGAACTTCAACAGCTATGGTACCGGCAACAACGCCTTCCCTGACTGCTGGACCAAATTCAACAACTACAGCACCACTCCTTATCCCTATATTACAGCAACCAACAACAGCGGCAGCACTGGCGGTTCTCTCTATTTCTATTCTGGAACAGCAAGCTACGACATCGCCGTTATGCCAGAACTCAATGTTGACGTTAACACTTTGGAAGTGACATTCTACATGAGAGTGGGTTCTGCTTCCTATGGCTTGATAGTAGGTGTAATGACTGATGCCAATGACTTCAATGGTTTTGTTCCTGTAGATACCGTGTTCTGCACTAGCCTTAGCGTTTTCGAATATAAAGAAGTTGATCTGAACACTTACATGGGCACTGGCAGATTCATTGCTTTCAAGAGCCTCACCACAAGCACTGGTGCTATTTATTTTGACGACCTCAATGTGGACCTGATTCCGAGCTGCAAGCGTCCTGGTGATGTCACTGTTTCCAACGCTGACATGACTTCCGCTGTGGTTGCTTGGACAGAAAGAGGCAATGCTACCGCATGGGAGATTGAATATGGTCCCGTTGGCTTCACCCCCGGAAACGGCACCATTATTCAAGCCTCTACCAATCCGTTCACACTAACAGGTCTGACTTCTGGCACTCAGTATGATGTATATGTTCGCGCCAACTGCGGTGCAGGCGATATCAGTGATGTATCATTGAATCATGCGACCTTCGCCACATCATTGTGCAACGCCGCTGACCAATGCGAATATGTTTTCACCTGCGAAGACAGCTATGGTGACGGTTGGAACGATGGTGCTGTTTTAGTACAACAGAATGGCATTACTGTCGCTACAGTAACCATGAACGATGGAGCAAACTATACCGCACATGTTATGTTATGCGACAACGTTTCATCCACCTTGGTATGGACCGATGGTGAATATGATGAAGAATGCAGTTTTACCGTAACTGATCCAGCTGGAACAATCATCTACACATCCAGCGTTCTGTCCAGTGGCTCACTCTTCACCTTCACCACCGACTGCGACGCTGTGCCACCCACATGTGATGCTCCTACAAACTTGAATGTTTCCAATGTCACCGAAAACTCTGCTACCGTTACATGGACAGCTGGTGGTGACGAGACCACCTGGGATGTGGAATACAAGCTGCACAGTGCAAGCCAATGGCAACAAAGCACAGTGGCACAACCCACATTCAACATTCAAGGTTTAACAGCTGGTAGCAATTACGATGTACGTGTGAAGGCTCTTTGCAGTGCCACTCTTGAAAGTGAATTTGTCAGCACTACCTTCACCACCAGTGTTGGTATTGACGATATCAACTTCGCACAAAGCATCAGCCTGATGCCGAACCCAGCCGACAACTACATCGAGTTGTGCGTCAACAGCAATGTTGAGGTGAAGGAAGTCATGGTATTCAACGCCTTCGGTCAGCTGATCCAGACCGTTGAACTCAACGACAACCATGCCCGCATCGACCTCAGCGACATGGCCAGTGGCATGTATTTCGTGAGAGTGAACGGCGAGGGTGTGACGGCGACGAAGAAGTTTATCAAACGTTAAGACGTGGAGGCGGGGAGACATGCATTTCGTGCATTCGTCAAGGCGTTAAGACGTTAGGTCGTCAAAGTAATTATCGTCTTAACGAGCGAACGAAGTGAGCATCTCCACGCCTTAACGCCTAACCGTAGTAGAGACGTGCCGTGGCACGTCTCTACTTTTTTCCAAAATTGACTAATTTGCTAATTGAAAAAACTGTATCTTTGTAGCTCAATATATTTTAAATATTTTCCAATGAAAAAGAACCTACTTTCTTTACTCATTCTGACAATGGTATTCTGCTCTCTGAGAGTATCAGCACAGAATCCTCAATGTAATCCTATTCCAGTGACAGACAACACACCCTGGCTCGATGACTTCAGCACAGCACCAAATTGCTGGACATTTCCAATCGGGAATGACAACACCTCATGGCACTGGGACAATGTGGTTAACGACATTTACCACGATTACGGCATTTATGAAAGTGATGCCATATCGCCCGTTCTTGACATCAGTGGAGTGACCACCCCTTATCTCAAATTTTCCCAGAAACGACAGGATTTTTCCTCATCCACCTTTGCCGATGAGCTGTATGTTTATTATCGTTCCACCGCCGTTGGTGGCGACTCCACCTGGTACTTGCTGGGAGCCTACACTGAACTGTGTAATGACTGGTTCATCGACTCTATGCCACTTCCCTCAAACCGGACCACCATCCAGTTCAAATTTCACGCTGTGGGTAACGGAGATCTTGCATACGGAGTCAATATTGATTTTGTAAATGTCTATAACGAAGAAAACGCTCCGTCTTGCATTGCCCCCACAGCCTTAACTGTGTTAAACATCGGAGAGTACTCTGTGGATTTGTCATGGGGCGTCGTCTCCGAAGGAGATGTTGACCTGTATTACAGAGTGATTTCCGACAGCATTTACCAATTGGTGGAAAACGTGACTCTTTCCGAAGGAGTGTATTTTCTCGACAACTTGGAAACCGCCACACAGTACGTTTGGTATCTAAGTACGGACTGCGTTGGGGAAGAAGCACAAACCGCCCTGCATTATTTCACCACAGGATGCGGACTGATAAGCGCACCACGCTTTGAAGACTTCGAATATGTGAATATCGGTGAGAACCCCGTATGCTGGAACACACTTAACAGCATGGTCGAAGGCTCCTATATTTTCCCTGGTGTCAACAACATCATCAACCCGCAATACGCACACAGCGGCAGCCACAGCTACAAGTTCAGAAATGGCAGCAATCCCCAATTTGCTATCATACCCGAATTTGACAATGTGTTCTCTTCTCTGCAACTCAACTTCTGGACCCGCAGGGAAGGCTCCGGCTCCGGCACTTTCAGTGTAGGCTATGTCACCGATTCCCTAACCGCCAATAGCTTTGTTTCCCTTTTGACCATTAGCGGAAGCGAGATTGGCGACAACAGTTTCCACAATTATACCGTACGCTACGATTCCGTGGAAACTACCGAAGGTTCCCATTATTATATCGCTTTCAAGTATGAGTGCACCGATAACTGGTCTTGGTTTATTGATGACATCAATATCACTGAGATTATCCCTTGTACGACTCCCGACTCACTGACATCCAGCAATGCCACCGGCACAAGTATTGACCTCCACTGGACTGGCAACGCCAGTGATTATACGGTGTATTACAGAGTTGTAGGCGAGACAGACTATGATCAAGTTGACAATGTGACCCTCAACGCAAATGGAGTATATACTTTGGAAGGACTGATACCAAGCACCAATTACGAATGGTATGTGGAAGCCTATTGCAGCGATGGAGCTATTGTGCCAAGCTTTATAAGCGCACAATTTACTACTGTTTGCGGAGCGATACCTTCTCTTCCTGTAAGTTGGGATTTTGAGGCCAACAATACCGCTGGCACCACCGATTGTCCGCTGCCAACCTGCTGGACGAGAATATCTTCCAGTAGCACAACACCCAATCCATCCGTATATCATCAAACATCAAACGCACACAGTGGCAGTGAAAGTTTACGTTTCTACAACCGTTATCCCAATTCATTCGCTGTGCTGCCTGCTGTTGACAATACAGCTGTGAGTTTCAGCAATTTGCAAATTTCTTTCTATGCCAAAACAACATTTGACAATACATCCCTGAGTTTGGAAGTGGGGGTAATGTCAGACCCTAATGATGCCAACACCTTCACAGCAGTAGGATCCATAATCCCAAGCGAAAATTATACTCTTTATGAAATCCCCTTCATCAACTATACTGGTTCCGGCAACTATATCGCCCTCAGAAATGTAAATTCGTCAGCAGGCAATGCCTACAATTACTTTCATATTGACGACATTAATTTATCGTCAATTTCCACTTGCACCGCTCCCATAAATCTCACAGCAGTTCCATCTACTCACTCAGCGATACTCTCATGGGTATCCTCCGCTTCCACTTTCACCCTGTATTACAAAGAAGCGAGCAGTAACACCTGGCAATCCATTAGCAATGTCAGCTTGAACAGCAACAACGAATACGAGCTCATAGGACTGATTGACGGCACCGCATACGACTGGTATGTGGAGACGGCCTGCGGAACGACTCCTGAATTGGCAAGCGCACACGCATATTTCACCACCATCATGGAAGCTGTTGACTTGCCCTATCAAACAGATTTCTCCAATGGCCAAGGATGGCTGATGAACAATGGTCATGCCGGCAATTATTGGGTGACTGGCACTCCCGACGGTCAAACACAACCCGCTTTGTTTATCACTTTCAATGGCTCCGCCGCGGAATACAACACCAATGTGAATTCTGTTGTCACAGCAGAGAAAGCCTTCAACATGCCGGAGGGCAACACCGTACATGTGGAATTTGATGTACAAGTGGGCGGTGAAGGAGGAAGTACTCCCACTCCATCCGACTACTTGAAAGTATTTTTGGCACCCAACAATGTTGAATATACTACTGGGACAAGCTCAAGCAACGCACAATCCGCTCCCGATTACAATACTTACGCCTTCAACTTCAGCAATTATTTGTGGCAGACACTTGAATACAATTACCCCTACAAACTGAACATGACCCGAGACAGCATACTCCATATCAGCATGGAGGTGGCCAATCCCGATGTGAACGGGGAAGCCAAAATTGTTTTCCTGTGGAGAAATGACGACTATATTGGCACCCAGCCCGGTGCGATTATCCGTAATTTCATCATTACCAGTGACACGACACAAACCCCGCCCACACCACCCGATCCACCAACACCTCTCTCATGTGCAACCCCAACCAGTCTCTCCACCACCAATGTCAGCTACAACAGCGTGGATATCAACTGGGTCGCCGGAGAGGATGAGACAGCATGGAACCTGCAATATAAGGAAAACACAGCCAGCAACTGGAGCAACAGCATTCCTGTGGCAACTCCTAATTACCACCTTACGGGTTTGACTGCCGAAACAAATTATCAGGTACGTGTCCAGGCCAACTGTATCGACACCCTCAGCGACTGGACCGCTCCCGTCAGCTTCACCACCACACAAGAAGTGGGCATTGACAACATCAACTTAGCCAACAGCATCAGCCTGATGCCGAACCCCGCTGACAACTACATAGAACTGCGTGTCAACAGCAATATTGAGGTAAAGGAAGCTATCGTCTATAATGCCTTCGGCCAAACGATCCAGACTATACAGCTCACTGAGAACCATGCCCGCATCGACCTCAGCGACATGGCCGCCGGCATATACCTCGTGAAAATCAATTTCAACCGTGGCGTAAGTGTTGTGAGGAAGCTGGTGAAGCGATAATCCGCCATTCTGCAAGCAAGCGCAGCGAGTGCAGCGGGATCTCCTGCGGACGCAATAAATTGCGTCCCTACTGATCACTACTGAAACATTTCTGCAACTGCGAGACGCAGTTGCCTACAATGATACTCACTAACCCCTAAAACCTAATCACTAATCCCTAAAAAAAACGGGCTTTCGCCCGTTTTTTTTATTTCCTTCCGAAATCCGCAGGAATCTCACCCCAAGTCCGGGTATCCCACTTGATGATTTTTGTGGTGAAAGTATTGTTGCGCAGCCATAATTCGGCACGGTTCAGCAACTCAAAAATACGTGCATTCTCCTCGGTCGGCAACACAATGGACTTATGCTTTTTGTGCCGCACCCACGCCAATGCCGTGATACTGTCCGTATATATCGGAATGGGACTGTTTCTTTGTTTCAGCAATGCCAGACCATGCACTATGGCCAGAAACTCTCCTATATTATTGCTGGCACCAGGAAACGGACCCTGATGAAACCAAACCTCTTTGGTGGTGGTATGCACTCCGCGATACTCCATCTGCTTGGTCACCATATTGCAAGCGGCATCCACCGACAGGCTGTCCCATACCGGAACAGGGTCTTTGCTGCTGAGAAAGCTCAGTCCCGCTGGTTTGGTCGTCGTTAGTTGCTGTTTTCTGTATTGCTCATACCCTTCCTGATACGCCTTGTCTGCCTCCATTTTCGACTCAAACGACTTGTATTTTGCCCCCTCGAACTGGTCAACCTGAGCCTTGCAGGTCGCCCAATCCTCAAACACGCCGGTAATGCGACCAGCCCATACCACATAGTATTTTTTCTTTCCTGCCATAATTATTTGTTGAATCGTTGAATTGTTTATTTGTTTAATCGTTTAGACGTGAAGGCGTCAAGACGTTAAGTATATTCCCCTCGAGTGCAGCGAGACTCCCCTGATGCGAAGCATCACTCCCCTCGAGCACGCAGTGCGAGACTCCCCAAGCGAACGAAGTGAGCGTCTCCACGCCTCCACGTTTCTGAATCATTTTATCCACATGTTTACCATTCAAAAATTTTATGTAATTTTGCAGAATGTATCCGCACAAAATCGATGTGCCAAAAATATAAAACTATAACGTATGAAAAGATTATTTCCGATGAAATTTATCAACATTTTTTCAACCCTTCTGCTCTGCCTCATCTTATTGGCTTCCTGCAACAAAAAGAAGAACGACATTGTTTTTGAACAAACCGTTGAGTTTGCCAACGCCAACTGGGACTTCACCCAACGGACGTTAGATTTCACCGCACATATCACCGACACCATTTCCCCAAACCGTATCGAGATGGAGCTGAAATATGGTCCTGATGATGAGCGTGTGGACCAAATGGAGGTCAGTTTTTCCGTTACCGCACCCGATGGTGGCAAGTCGTCCGTATCCTCCGCTTTTATATTTGCGGATGACGAGAATGAGTCTGACATGACACAGCAGGCCAAGAAACTCAGCAACACCCAGACACGCGTGTTATACAGCAAGAAATACTTTAACCGTTCCGGAGATTATCATTTCCAACTCAACCGCCATTCGGAAAAATTCGACAATTATAACATCCAATCGCTGACCGTAAGGGTGGTACGTTTGCCAGAATAGGAACTTGAAGACACTCACCACGTTCGTTCGGGAAGACGTTCGCTACGCTCACTCGGGAAGACGCTCATTTCATTCGCTCGTGGAGACGCTCACTTCGTTCGCTCGTTAAGACGATAATTACTTCAACGCCTTAACGTCTTGACGAATGCACACAGTGCATATCTTAACGCCTTAACGAATACACACAGTACATATTTCAATTACTACTTAACGTCTTGACGAATGCACACAGTGCATGTCTTCACGTCTTAACGAATACACACAGTACATATTTCAATTACTACTTAACGTCTTG
>Ga0208297_1000346_pt1 | contig 105295 bp, 91 predicted proteins | sample LMS_cellobiose_e_FD_187367 | JGI IMG/M metagenome (GOLD analysis project Ga0208297, IMG submission 187367) | Rumen-fistulated moose microbial communities from Alaska, USA - LMS_cellobiose_enrichment (SPAdes) (version 2) | ecosystem: Host-associated > Mammals > Digestive system > Stomach > Rumen... | reverse complement strand
CCCTTATGGCTCTTCTTAACGCTATGTCTCAGACTTGTGTACATCTAAAACTTTACTTTTCCGGCCCCGGTTTTCACCCCGCGGCGGTCGCCGCCGGACTGAAATACTAACTTTTTAAAGTCGACTCATCTATTAAATTGTAGTAGATTGAAAGATAATCAAGTAATGGAGGCATTTGAAAATGGCCATTTTAAGGAAACGATAGGATGTGCTGTCGTTGGCCCGCTATATGAGAATGCCGTCTACCGCGTTTTTTTTAAGGAGCTAAAACGAGAGGATTACAGTCAATGGAAAGATAAGAAGGTTGGTAGGATACTACCACCAATTATCAATCACATAACAGAACGTTATAGTCTTTATGTCCAACGTCAAGCTCTACCACGCATCCCGAAGGAGATTATACCTGAATTGCCGCGTCAAGATGTAAGTGTTATCCATGACTGAAGGAGATGGGCATACCTAAGTCTACGGTTAATAATTATATTCCTGATAACCAAGTTAATGAGTGGTTATTTAAAGAGTGGTAGAAGGCTATACGTTGTAGTGCAGGATAGAAGATAACTATCATTTATCAATACTTCGGTAAATTTTAGTGCGTAGCGAGTCGCCAGGCGACAGACTCCGCGATAATATGCGTTTAACAACAAAAGTTCATTGAAAAAACTGTCAATAGCAACCGCTCAGAAGGCAGCTGAGAGTGGGTGGCAATGCTTCGAAAAAAAAGATGCGTAAGCGGCTGAAAATAAATCAGAAAAGTATTGCATAAGTCGTTGATTATTAGTAACTTAGAGTATTCGACGCTTTAAGTTATGACCAACAACAACGTGCTCACGCAATACCAATCTGAGGCCTTGGAGGCACTCCGATCAGCAGCAAATTTAGGCAAACCTTTCGAGAAAGTAATCATGGACACCCTAAAACTTTTCATGGCCATCCCCGACAAGAAGACTTTTCTGAACATGGGCCGGTACGGATTGTTCTCCGAACAGACTTACAGGAACACCTTCACCCGGGATGACTTCGATTGGTTCTCATTTAACCTTTACCTTGCGAACAAGGTATGCACAGGTAAGTTCCGTGCCATTGCGGTGGACCCGAGCTTTATCCCGAAGTCGGGGAACAAGACGCCCTGGTTTGGCAAGTTCTGGTCTGGCGCAGCGGGAGGTCCCAAGAGGGGCCTTGAACTGCTGGGAATTGGCCTGATTGACGTTGACAATCACGATTGTATGACGCTCGGAGCCCTTCAAACACCCAATACCAAGACCCTTGAAGAGATGGACTACAACCTGGTGGACTGGTACCGGCAGCTGCTGATTGCCATGAAGGACAAACTTCTGCCAATATCCAAGAACCTGGTTGCGGACGCGTTCTTTGCTAAAAACACCTTCATCCTTCCCTTGCTGGAAGAAGGCTTCCATGTGGTCAGCCGCCTGAGGAACGATGCCGCCCTATGGTATCCTACCACGGAGAAGCCCACCGGAAAGCGGGGACATCCCAGATGGTATGATGGGAAGATTGACTTCGCCAACCTGGACCTTACAAGGTGCGTCGAACTTCGTGTGGACAATGGCCGCCTGTTTGGCCTGAAAGCCTATTCCAAAAGCTTGAAGCGCTTCATCAGGGTGGCCATCTGGTACCCGATTGAGGGCAGGATGGACAAGTGGCAGATCTACTTCAGTACGGATGAGTCTATGACTACCCGTGATGTAATCAACTGCTACAGAACGCGCTTCCAGCTGGAGTTTTGCTTTCGTGACGCCAAGTCCTATGCCGGACTTAACGACTGTCAAGCCAGAGACCTCCGGAGATTGGAGTTCCACTTCAATGCCTCCTTCGCCAGTATCAATCTGGCCAAGGCTGCATGCAAAGACCTCGGAAACCCGTTTTCCATCTCTTCCTGCAAGTCGATGATACATAACGCCTATATGCTTGAGCGATTTATTTGGTCTGCGACCGAACCCACAAGTTATTGACAAACTTTTCAAAGAACTGGTTTTATTTACATCCAGAGCCGCTTAGGCCTGGGAAAAAGTTAACGAACTATTGATTTATGGATAATCGAAAGTATTTGATCAGTTCGATGAGGCATATTCTCGCTGGTCTATATTAGACAAGGTGGGGAAGGAGATGCAGCTGGGGAGGATGTGGCAGCAGGCTAGTGCGACATATCAGTATCTCTTTCAGGTGTATCAGAATAGAGGTTATCTCACTGCAGGCGAAGCGAATTATGCCAATCAGATAAGTCAGATGCTAAGGACTCTCCAGAGTCAGAAGATTAAGGTTGACCAAGATCTGGCCAATGAGATGCTGAAACGTCTTGTGAAGATGGCGGTAAAACAGAATAACTATTAAATAAGTTCCTGAACCCTAAAGCATTCATGGTGAGCCTGTCGAACCATACTCTACCCATATTTAAAGCTGCTCCTAGGCATACTCCAGGCATACTCTAAGTTTACCCAAACAGTATGGCACGAGTATGCGAAAGGCGAGGGAAGGAGGGGAGAACAAGCCAGTGATAAGGTGGATGACAACCGTCGTCATATGTTATTGAAAATTTAACTAATACGCAGAATGATGATAGAAGCTCCTTTCTTTAGGGTAATTGTTCATCGTGAAGACGGCAATAGAGAATTGGATGGACTTTGTGCTGGATTTGAGCAAAAGGTCTGGCGCAAAGATCAACTTATTAGCCATTTGGCTGACTATATCCCGGAGTTCGCATTGCCATATTCAGAGAGGCAAGCTATAGAAAGCAAAGATATTCGTCGTATGCTGAGAAATGCGGCAAGGAATCTTTATCAGTCTGTCAAATACAAAAACAGAGGTGAAATCGGTGAACTGATGTTACACGTTATCATCAGGGAGCTATACAATACTGTTCCTGCCATTAGTAAAATCTACTATAAGGACGGTCCCAATGATACTGTGAAAGGTTTCGATGCCGTTCATGTGATTGTTAAAGATCAAGATTTGGAATTGTGGTTAGGCGAAGTTAAGTTCTATACAGACATAACAGGTGCTATCAATGATGTATCAAAAGAAATCAATGATCACATTCAGAAAGACTACCTACGTGACGAGTTCATTGCCATTACAAACAAGATTGATGATGCTTGGCCTCTTGCTGACAAACTCAAAGTGTTGCTTGATGCAAATACCTCTTTAGATCAGGTCTTCAGCCAAGCTTGTATTCCGGTGCTGCTTACCTACGACTCTATCGTAATAGCAAAATATGACGAAAGTTCTGTTGCCTACCAGAATGAGATAAAGGCTGAATTTGAAAACCTGTATGAAACTTTCAAGAAGAAGGTCGGTGACGAAGTGCCACTTACAGTCCACTTGTTTTTGTTGCCGCTTAAGACAAAAGCGGAACTTGTTATGTCTTTTGATGAAGAACTGAGAAAACTGCAGCAAATATGAACGACCAAGTGAGACAAATCAGAGGCATATTGAGGAGACCGTTTGACAACGAGTTGGACAAGTTTCGGCTCCTCAAGGATATTGCAGAACTTGTGTCTGCTAAACATTATGCCGCACAAGAAATGGTGCTCAGGTTATTCGAAAGAAGGGCAGAGTTCCAATCATATAACAGTATCCTTGTTGAGCTTGTGAAGCAAGTTGGCCTATATCCATATCTGAAGGATGAAGATCTTTCTATGCGAGATGCTCTCGCTCTTGAAATGCACCGCCCGGAAGGACTTGACGATGTCATTTTTCATCGCAGCCAGTCAGAAGTGTACAACCACATTATGGATGGACGTAACGTCATCTTGAGCGCTCCCACAAGCTACGGGAAAAGCCTGATAGTTGATAGCATCATCGCTTCAGGCAAGTATAAGAACCTTGTTATCATTGTTCCTTCTATAGCTTTAATAGATGAAACGAGAAAGCGTCTCTCAGTTTTCAAGAATCGCTATAAGATTATCACCTATCCCTATCAAGAGATTGCCGAACGGAACGTCTTGATATTAACTCAGGAGCGTGCTGTAGAGATTATTGACAAAGTGTCTGTTGACTTCTTCGTTATAGATGAGTTCTATAAGATTGGTTCAAGGTCTGACGGTGATGAGCGTTTTCAGATTCTTAATCAGGTTTTCTATAAACTTGTCAAGACAGATGCGCAATTCTATCTGCTTGGCCCTAACATCGAAGATGTGAGGACAGGAGCATTTGATAACATCCAGTACGTATTTATAAAGACTGATTTTAAGACGGTAGTATCAGAGCACCATAGAATAACAATTGCGCAGAACGACCGTTTTCAGAAGCTGGTTGACATTCTCAAAGGGACAGACGAGCCTACGTTGGTGTATTGCCAGTCACCCGCCAGTGCCAATAAGCTGGCAGAAAATCTGATTGATAAGGATATCTATGGAAAAATTGAAGCCAATGCCGATATAGCAGAATGGATAAAAGACAATTACCATCCCGAGTGGATATTGCCCAAAGCCATTGAACGGGGTATAGGCATTCATCATGGAAAGAACCCTAGAGCCTTGTCTCAACAGTGCGTGAAGAGGTTCAACGAAGGTCAGCTAAAATGCCTTATTTGCACTTCCACACTTATTGAGGGTGTAAATACCAAAGCTAAGACTGTGGTGATTTACGACCACAAGATTGCCCGGACAAACATAGATTTCTTCACTTTTAATAATATTTGTGGACGTTCAGGAAGGATGTTCTCCCATTTCATTGGCAATGTCTATCTTTTTAGTGACCCACCAGAAGAAGAATTACCTTTGGTGGATTTTCCCATTTTCACACAGTCGAAGGACGTTCCGGATGAGATGCTTATCAATATCAAGGATGAGGATTTGACAGACGAGTCACGAGAAAAGATTAAAGAGTACGTGGAGCAGGATGTTTTGCCTATACAGATACTTCGCGATAACTCATATATAAGTCTTGACAAACAATTACGTCTTGCAAAGGATCTTGATAAGCATGCCAGTCGCATCCATCCTCTCATGAATTGGCGTAGGATACCGACGTCCGACCAGCTGAAAGTGGTGTGTACCTTGATATGGGATTTTTTTGAGGGTGGGCGTAAGATGGTTTATGGAGTCTCGTCAGGGAAACAACTGGCCTATAGAATCAACTCCTATCGCAATGCGGGTTCGATTAAACAGTTCATCAGAGCAAATATTACACAAGACTGTGACATCAATGATGCCATTGAGCTTTCTTTGGACATACAGAGACAGTGGATTAACTTCAAGTTCCCTCGGTATCTGAGAAGCCTCAATCAAATTGCAAACGAGGTTTTTAAAAAACACGGGTTGTCAGTGTGCGACTATAGCTATTATGCAACCCTTGTCGAAAGCTATTTCTGCCCCTCGTTTGTCGTGCCCTTCGATGAATACGGACTTCCAGTTCAAGTTACAAATGAGTTGAGAAAAAGCTTTAGATTCTCGACTAATCTCGATGAAGCTCTGCAACAGTTAAAGGCTGTTGATATTGAGGAACTGCAGCTGTCAGACATTGAGAAATATTTCATAAAGAACGTACAACAGTATTTGTAATAATTCAAAATATGAGCATACAACCGCTTCAAATAAACTTTGGTGACTGCCCTTGTACGCAAGGGAAAAAGGTTGTCACTGTATATCCGTTGAACGAAGACTCCATTGAGGCCAACATCCCTGATGGGGTGGTGCCTGCAAACTATAGGATTGGCCGCTTAATAGCAAACTCATATTTTGTGATTTATGTTGGTCGCGTAGACTATAGACAGGACAGAGGCCTTAAGGACAGGATGCTTGAACATTTGGGCGAGTTCACTGGTGACTGCTATTTCGAATGGAATAATGCCTTGTCCCCATTGGCGGCATATGAGCGTGAATGCCAGGACTATCATTGTTGGGGACAGTATGGTCATGTACTCAACAAGATTCATCCACGTAAGCCAGATCGCTATACTCTGACAATATGTCCTGTTTGCGGGCAGTAGTCGTCCATTAGTTAAACCGTTTCTAACTTACGCTCAGCAAGCCTACAGCGCCGCTGTCCTGGAACTTGAAACTTGGAACCCGCAGCTCTGCTGTTTTCCGTGATATCTGTGCTTTCTGTGAGACCAAAAACGAAATAAATAATAACAACATATGTTCAACCTAGATAAATTCATCTCTGACAGCGTGACCTTCCGTCCTGTCAGTATGTTCGCTCCGGATATAGAGGCGAACAAGGAGAAACTGACGGAAGAGATCAAGGACAAGAAGGTCTGCGTCATCGGTGGGGCGGGCTCCATCGGGTCCAGTTTCATCAAGGCGGTGCTGCGTTTCGAGCCCAGGAGCGTGGTTGTGGTGGACCTCAATGAGAACGGGCTTGCGGAGCTGGTGCGGGATGTCCGGAGCACGGAGGGACTGTATGTGCCGGAGGAGTTCAGGTGCTATACGCTGAACTTCGCGGATCCGATCTTTGCGCGGATTTTCCGGGAGGAGCGGGGATTCGACATCGTGGCGAATTTCTCGGCCCATAAGCACGTGCGCAGCGAGAAAGACCGGTACAGCGTGCAGGCGCTCATTGAGAACAATGACATCAAGGCCAAGAAACTGATGGACCTCCTCTGCGAGTTCCCGCCCAAACACTTCTTCTGTGTCTCGACCGACAAGGCTGCCAATCCTGTAAACATTATGGGCGCCAGCAAGCGCATCATGGAAGACCTGGTGATGGCCTACAACGACCATTTCAAGGTCACGACCGCACGCTTCGCCAATGTGGCCTTCAGTAATGGCTCCTTGCCGGACGGATGGATCCACCGCTTGCAGAAGAAGCAGCCGCTCGCCGCACCGAGCGACGTGAAGCGCTACTTCGTCAGCCCGGAAGGGGGCGGTCAGAAATGCGGATTTGTGTTTTGCTGGGCGAACTGCCTTACAGTGATGTGGAGAGCCAAAGCGGCGTAGCTGCCTAACCTCTCTTGATTCCGCCCTATACAGAGCCACCTGCAGATTGCAGACTAATCGAAGGAATAATTGGTTATTCGTTTTTTTCGTATTTTTGCCTCTAAAATTAAGTTGAAATGCAAAGGTTTATTGTGTTGCTCGCAGTCTGCTGCCTGATGCTGGCTCGCTTGGACCTTTCCGAGGTTTCAGTGCCGGTGCATCGCGTTTCGTTGGATCTGGATGCTGCACAGTTGCCGCAGGAGCAAAATCGCATTTTTACAGATTACTTGACGCCACTGATGTTTGGTGCGGTGGGGGATGGGAAGCACGATGATACGGAGGCGCTGCGGAAGGCTTTGTTCGAGTCGGACAGGCAGGGCAAGATCCTGTACATTCCTTCCGGATTCAATTACAAGGTGACCGGCACTTTGAACTATTACCAGAAAGAATACAGGTCCTATACGTTGAATTTGCTGGGCTGCATCCCTGTAAAGAAGGGCTCCTATGTCCCGAAAGAATATGGCGGGATCTCTGTGACGAAGGGTGTTTCTTTGTTCAAGAATGCGACAGTCAGAGGCAGTATGGAGCGCGTCTGTGTCACCGGGAAGCGGGATGAGAGTGTCCATTTCTTTGACAATTGCCAGTGTAAAGAACTTGTGATTACGGGATGCAATATTTCGAATTTCGGCGCGCTGTTTTACGATACAAGTTTGTCGAATGTCTGCCAGATTACACAGAACACTTTCCTGACGTTGTTTTATTTTGCGCGGAACGAAAAGACATCAAGCGGTTTTATGGATTCAACGATCTCGTTCAATTATATTAATGGGGGAATGGAGTTGAATGATAATGCCTGTTTTGAGTGGTCTTATTTTAATGGCGCCATCGTATCGAATAACTTCGTAGATTATTACCGGACGATTTATTCTCCCAAAGCGGTAAAGAAACAGACTTTTGTAGGACCGCTTAGTTATTCAAATCAATATCAAGTGTTTCGCTACTTTTATGCAAAGGGTAGTGATAATCTTCAATCCATTACATTTTCATCGAATTCAGATTCTTTTAATTGGAACGATCCGTCTACACTTGAAAAGTTAAAGGGGTACAAACCTTTAACTTATAAAGGGAAGGATGGAAAGATCTATGAGATGCCACCGTATGTCGCTGTCTGCCATTCGGCCTGGAATATTACTATATCGGATGCCAAAATTGAACGGAATATGGGACCGCTGGTTTTCATTTTCTCCTCTCTGACGGAATACGAGCATAACCGTTTTGATGTGTCTTTTGTCGGGAATAACCAATATAAGAAAGGCCAGATTCAAATCAGACAAGGAGATTCGAATCCCTTATATAATAGCGGTAATTATCCCCAGAATTCCATATGTATTACGGGAATCGTTGAGATAGTAGACAAACTCCCGGAGTTTTCTACGGGCTGGACATCTTCATTTTACGGGAGGCTTGTTCAAGTAGGTGGCAAGAGGTTTAGAGCATTAAATCGTGTCGATGGCGGAAAACTTTCCTCCTTCTGGAAGGAAGAATAGTGAGAAATAGTATAGGAACAGAAACATTATAATAGTTTTATGAAAATCGGAATCATCAAGGAGACAAAGACTCCTGTCGACAATCGGGTGGCATTGAGCCCGAAACAAGCAGCACAACTGCAGAAGAACTATCCTGGGACGGAGGTCTTGATTCAATCGAGTGATATCAGAGCATATTCTGATGACGAGTATCGCGCTGAAGGACTTAAGGTTGTAGAAGATCTATCTGACTGTGACATTCTTTTTGGAATCAAGGAAGCAAAGATTGATACTTTGATCCCAAACAAGCATTATGTCTTTTTTGGCCATATTGCCAAGATGCAAGAGTATAACCGGCCGTTGTTACAAGCCTTCTTGAAAAATGGGATTACCTTTTCTGACTATGAATATATGGTTGATGAAAAGGGTATCCGTGTGTGTGCCTTTGGTTGGTGGGCAGGTGTTGTCGGAGTGTATTATACGCTGCGGGGCTATGGCTTAAGGACTGGGCTGTATAGTTTGCCTAAACCTGACCTTAAGTTTACTCTTGAACAATTGAAGAATAATCTTAAATCTATTGATTTGCCCAAGATCAAGATTATTCTTACGGGTGGAGGCCGCGTTTCACAAGGCGCTCAGTATGTCCTCAATGAAATCGGGGCAACGTGCCTCCCGGTTGATAAATATCTTGCTCTCAATCAAGTTGACCGGTTGACATATACTTTTGCGGATGCGGATAATTTGGTTAAGCCGATTGCTAAGGATAGTAAGTTCTCTTTCCCTGACTTCTTTTCACATCCCGAAAAGTATGAGAGCAACTTCCTTCGCTTTGCAAAAAGTTCTGACTTGCTGATTTGTTGCCACTTCTGGGCGCCGAACAATCCTGTATACTTGTCTCAGGAGGATTTTTTGGTTCCTGGTTTCCGGATCAAGATGATCGGCGATGTCACTTGCGACATTATGGGCAGCATCAAATCGACTCTTCGCTCATCAACCCACGCAGACCCGTATTATGATTATAATCCGGCGACAAGGCAAGAAGAACCTGCTTTTTCTTCACCTGACAACATCACGGTTATGGCTGTAGATACTTGTCCGAACGCTCTTGCCGTAGATACGAGTGCCTATTTTGGCGATATGTTGATGCAGCATATCTTTGCACCAATGCTTTCTGGTCAGGATTCGCCGGTAATGAAAGGCGCGACGATTGTTGAAAAAGGGAAGTTGACGGAGAAGTTCAGTTATCTTGATTCTTTTGCAAAAGGAAAGTAGTTTTTTTAGCGAATGGCAGAACGGTCTTTGAAGCAGAAAGCCGCATCTGGTATGGTGTGGACTGCGTTGCAAAGATACTCGAGTATCTTTATAGGTTTTATCTCGGGTATCATTCTTGCACGCTTACTGACTCCATTTGATTATGGTTGCATCGGGATGCTTTCCATCTTTATGGTTCTTGCCGATTCATTCATTGATGGCGGGTTCGGCTCGGCCCTAATACAGAAGAAGCGACCGACGCAAGAGGATTATTCCACTATTTTTTGGTGGAATTTGGCTATGTCGGCTGTGATGTATTCCATCTTGTATGCTTGTTCCCCTGCTATTTCTCGATTTTACGATACCCCTGTTTTATGCGATATTCTTCGAGTCCAGGGGTTAGTGTTGTTTATTCATGCACTGAATATCATCCAGAGGAATCAACTAAAGAAAAAGTTGAATTTCAAATTGCTGTCGATTGTGACAATAGTGACATCCGTGATTTCGCTTTGCGTTACAATTATTATGGCATATAAGGGTTTTGGTGTATGGGCGTTGGTGACTCAAAACCTATTGGTCTCGGCTATCCCTTCTTTGGTGTTTTGGTTTTATGTGAGGTGGCGGCCTAAAATGATTTTCTCTTTGAGTTCCTTTAAAGAATTGTTCGGTTTTGGGTTCTATATGTTTTTGACACATTTGATTAATAACTTTAGTTCAAAGATTCAAGGATTGCTGATAGGTCGAGTATATTCTCCAGCGACAATGGGCTACTATTCTAAAGCCGAAAGCGTGGAGAAATTGGCTTCGCATAGTATTTCTGGCATAATGAATCAGGTCTCGTATCCACTTTATGCAGAAGTACAGGATAGCAAAGTAGCCCTTGCAAATATGGTGAAAAGGCTGGCGATGACATTGTCCTATATTACTTTCCCGTTGATGTTCATTCTTCTGCTTTGTGCGAAGCCTATTTTTATTCTGCTCTATTCCGAGAGGTGGCTCCAGAGTGTTCCTTACTTTCAAGTACTTTGCATAGCTGGTTTGGCGGGTTGCCTTCAAGCGGCTAACCTTATGGCAATCTCTGCAATAGGAAAGAGTAAGACTTTGTTTGTTTGGACTGTGGTGAAAAGAATCATAGGTATCAGCGCAGTGGTGATAGGACTATATTTTTTAGGGATGAAAGGATTGCTGTTAGGCGTCGTTTTCAATTACTGGTTTTCCTATGTCGTCAACATTTGCCTTGTTTCAAAACATATAGGTTACAAGTTCTGGTCTCAGATACGTGACCTGTTTCCTGTCGCAGCGGCATCTTCTTTAATCGCGTTACTCTGTTTTGGAATGGGATATCTCCTTCCTTTGAATATGTATTTAGATGGACTCTTGAAGCTCTTTGTATATTCAATGCTCTATCTCGGCTGGTCTTATTTCTTCAAACCTGAAGCGTTTACTTATTTTCTGACAATAATTCCAAGTAAATTTAAAATAATTAAAAGGAAGAAAGGATGACACGTATTATTTTGAATGCTGATGATTTTGGGAAAAGTTCAACGAGGAACCGAGCAATTGACGATTCTTTTAAACAAGGATTGATTTGCTCTGCAGGGTTGATTGTTACAGGCAAACATTTGCAGGAAGCCGTTGACCTTATGTTTAAGGGTGATTATGTTGACCACATTCATCTCCATTTTAATCTTTCAGCAAACTTATTGCAGGAAGATTCAGAGGATGCTCCCCTTACCGATGCAATTAGATTAGACCCTTTTTTCTGTAAGGACGGGCAGTTTCGACCATACAAAGGCCTTCCTCGTAGTTTTTCCAGTATACGTAAGTGGCGGTCTGTTTATAGGGAAATGGCCGCTCAATTTGAATTGTTTAAGTCTGTCACAAAAGAGAGAGCCAATTATAAGCATATCGATTTCCACTTATGGTACAACTTGACGTGGCCTGTTTCGATAGCCCTGAATGTGTTTTCGTTAAGATATCATATCCGGTCTGTCCGTGTTATTGGCATTCACCAAAAGAGTATCCTCAGGTATAGAGTTCTAAGTGCGTTGAGTTGGAATGTTCGAGTTAAATATATTCCTGCAACCAATATTGATTATTTCCTTTCTAAAAGATCTTCATTTGAGAATACCCCTGTTTTGGAACTGTACTGTCACCCTAATTATAAGGAAGGTGTTTTCCTAGACGATAGTCCTTCTTATTTAGGCCATGACAGGCAGCCTATGAATGACCAGATCACAAAGTTAAAGTCACTTGGTTATTCCTTTATTTCTTGGGAAAAAGTTTAGTCGGATACGTTTATGAATACTGTCAAAGTCTTTTTCGCTGGTGACTTTTGTTCTAAGGCATCGACTTCGTTAATCACGATTTCTGAAGATCTTGAGAGTTTGATTCGGTCTTGTGATTTGAGAGTTGTGAATTTTGAGGTACCTCTAAAACCGGATGCCAATATGCCCCGGCAGCAGCGTGAGCGCTTTTTTCAAAACGAGGATGCTCCAGTCTTTCTTCAAAATTTGGGCTTTAATTTGTTTTCGTTAGCCAATAATCACGCCTTTGATTGGGGAGAAGAGGGGTATAAAAAAACAAAAAAAGTGTTAGGAGAATCATCCTTCGGTGCTGGAACATATGATGAGGCGTATAGTGTGAAAGTCGTAGAAGTCAATGGTCTAAAACTTGGTTTCATCGGCTTGTGCTTTGCTGCTTATACTGGCGTTTTTGATGATGCGACAAAAAAGAATGGTTTGGGGTGTGCATATATTAACGACTTGCGTGTTAATCATCTGATTTTGGAAGCAAAGCGAAGTGTAGATTATTTATTCATTGTCCCGCACGATGGTATTGAATACATTGATGTCCCTTTGCCCGAAACAGTTGCCAGATATCGCGATTTCATTGATTTCGGGGCAGACGCGGTAATCGCAAGTCATCCACATTGCCCTCAAGGGTGGGAAGAATACAAAGGAAAGCCTATTTTTTATAGTCTTGGTAATTTCTTATTCAATAGTAAAGAAGGCTATGATTATCGTGCGACGAATCGTCCTCATTGGTACGAAGGATTATGTGTGATTATTACCATTAATGGAGATACTCTTTCTTGGGACGTCATCAATAGCCGTAATGTTGAGAATATTAGGATTGAACTGGATAAAGATAAAGGGCGTGATGACTATAATGAATATCTTTGCCGCTTTTTGACTGATATGGAATCCTATGAAAATCACTTGATTCCTATTCTTGAGAAAAAGTCTGTTAATTATTTGAACATCATTGGCGGTATATTTAGGCCGCATAAAATCAAAGATGCTTTGAAGTCGGTATTCTCTTGTATTCGAGGGAAAAAACCGGTTGCCAAAGAAGAATTTTCTTATTTGATAAAGAATGACTTGAAACGGGAAATTTTAACTTGTTTTAGCCAGGTGCCATCAGACAATAAATAAATTTGATATTATGCAGTAATTCGAATTGGGCGAATGGAAAGTATTGTTGATAATTGGGCAAAAGGCGGTGTGTTCGTTGGGATTGATGCACAAACAAAAAGAATGAAAGGAATCGGATTTCTTAAATCGAAATATGGGACAAAGGTTTTTGAACATCCAGACTCTCATATACGCTTTGAAGGCTATCCAATCCCTTTTTATGCAGACGCTGAGAATATGGTTGTTGAATTGCATAAAAAAATGTATCGCAGTCATTCTATTGGATGGGATATTGCTATTTAGGAGAATGGACCAGTAATAATAGAAGGGAATGATCGCTGGGAAATATCATTAATACAAGCTGTACTTGGTGGTATGCGGTTTTTAATGAAGTATTTTGTTTTTCAGCGGCTGAATTTTATTTGAAACTATAGTACTTAACACGAATGATAACATTGGCAGAATCAAATCTGGACATATAGTCTTGGAGAGTATTTCGCGCTATACCATAAGCATTTTAATCTCGTAGGCCAATCAAGCATACTATATCGTGTTGAGTACATTTAGCCAAATGCATTTTATGCGACTTTTAGGTGTAAAAATATTATTGACAGTTTTTTATCTAACATTGTTTTATGAGCATAGCCGTTAAACTAGGAAATGCGTATCGCTCCAAAAAGATGGAGAAAAAATACGAAGATAGAATTAAGAAATCTATGAAATTATGTCCAATGAAGCCCCTTTCGAAGGGACAAGTGGCAGATATCAAGGCTTATTTTGAAAAGCATTTTGGCAGGAGTGTTCCTACGTATTGGCATCAGTACTATTATTCCAGAAATGGGATATACTCTGAAAAATATATTCCTACAAGTATATATGTTTCTAGTATTATATATAGACTGAACAATTATCCTATGAGTTCTGCATATGTCGATAAGGGCTTTTATGATACTTTGTTCCCTGACGTTAATAGGCCACAAACAATTATTAAGAATGTTAATGGGTTTTACTATGGCGAGCATAAACCTATAAGTAAGGAGGAGGCGATTTCAAGGTGTTCGGATTTGGGCGATGTCATAATTAAACCAACTGTTCTTGGCACTTGGGGCTCTGGTGTAAGACTTTTCCACACAGTTAATGGTTTTATCCCGGAAATGAATATATCAATCGATGCCCTTTTCGCTCGCTATAAAAGGAGTTTCATTATTCAAAGCAAATTAGAACAACATCCCGATTTGGCTAGGTTGAATCCCACATCTGTTAATACAATTAGGGTTCTTTCGTACCGTAAGGGGAATGAAGTGATCATCCTTTATGCTGTAATTCGAATTGGTCGGGAAGGGAAAGTGGTAGATAATGAAACGGCTGGTGGAATAAAAGCGGATATTGACCTTTTGACAGGGCGGATTAAGGGCCCGGCATTTGGAAGTCCAACTGAACGATTGATGCCTTCTACAGATTCGGGGATAGTCCTGGATGAGTATTTGATCCCATCATTTGAAAAAGTGCTGGATTTTGTTAAAGATTTGCATCTGCGGCTTCCTTATTTTAGAATGATTGGTTGGGATATCTCGGTTGATAAGAAGGGGAATCCTGTTATGATTGAGTGGAATCGATCTGCTGAGTTGAGTCAGGTCGCTCACGGACCTGCTTTCGGAGAGTATACGGAAGAGATATTGGCGGTATCTATGAGAGAGAAAAACACTTGGTTACAATAGTTATTTTAATATTAATTTGGCCTGGATATGAAATCGTTATTAAAAAAATTGGTAAATTTTTACTATAAGAGAAAGGAGATTCAGCGTTTTGTTAATCCGATTACAGCAAAGTACTACAAACTTAGTTCTCATAAAAAGCTTTCTAAAGAGCAGAAGAATGAGATAAAAAAGTACTATAAAGATTTGACAGGAGAAAATGTCCCCTTGATATGGCATAAATTCTTGTATTCTAGGACGGGTGTCTATTCAAAAAAGTACATTCCAACTAGTCTATATAAAGTCACTCTTTTATATAGGGCAAATAAACATGGCTATAGGGATGCGTATGCTGATAAGAATATGGCAGATATCTTACTTCCTGGAGTTAAGCATCCGTATGTTGTCCTTAAAAGAATGAACGGTTATTATTATATTAACAACAATGCGGTATCTGAAGATGAGGCAATTCGGCATTGTCAGAATTTGACAAACGTACTGATTAAACCATCCTTAGGAACACATGGCGATGGGGCGAGAAGGCTTTGCGTAAATGATGGTATTACGAATATCGGCGGAAAATCTATTGAAAAGGTTTTTAGAGATTATGGAGATAACTTTTGCGTTCAAGAGTTTATTAGGCAGCACGAAAAAATGAAGGCCTTGAATCCCACTTCGGTTAATACAGTTAGAGTTCTTACGTATCGTTCCGGGATGGAGGTAATCGTTCTATATACGGTTATTCGCATTGGCCGAAAAGATAAAGAAATCGACAACGAGAGCGCGGGTGGAATTAGTACGGTTATCAATAGAAATGGGAAACTCGGTAAATATGCATATGGGGATCCAGGTGTTGATAAGGTTGAATATACGGATACGGGTATTCGCCTTGAAGGGTATGAAATCCCATCATATGAAAAGGTTGTAGACACTGTAAAGCGTTTACATTTTAACCTTCCTTTTTTTAATTTAATCGGATGGGATGTAGCTATTGGTGAAGATTCAGAACCGATATTGGTGGAATGGAATGTTTGTACAGAATTAAGTCAGTCTGCTAATGGACCCGCTTTTGGAGAGTATACTGAAAGAATTATTAAAGAATTGATGCAAAAGCCTAACGACCAGAATCGTTACTGGTAGTTTTTTTGTTGAAGGGAACACGTATCGTCTGGCAGGCCGAGGTGGTATAGTAAATTATAATGAAATAAGAGATGTCGCTAATTGATTCTTTTAAAGAACAGATTTGGTCATTATCCTTGTTCCAAGAGATATATATTTGGCTTGACGAGAGAAAACGGTTTTATCAAGAAGCAAAAACTCGTTTTGCTAGTGAAAAGCCAAAGCAAGGATCTTTGAAGGATTATAAATCAGCATTCCGGAAGCATCGTGTTACGTATTCGGAATATATGTATAGTTATGAGTTCTGGCGTCTCTCTGAAGAAGAAAGGGATGAGTTTATATCAACATCTGAAATGCAGTGCATCTACCGAAAGCTCGGAGATCCCAAAGTGCGGTCTGTCTTTCACGATAAAGTGATGTTCTTGAAATGTTTTAATCGGTTTGTTTATCGCCATTGGGCTCTTGTCAATGAACTATCATTCGAACAGTTTAAGAATATGATTGTCCAGTCTGACTGTATCGCAAAACCAATTGATGGGACGCGAGGGGATGGCGTTTTTAAGATAAAGGCAGAGGAAGTAGAGGATTGGCCCGCATTATATGAATGTTGTTTGAATAATAATTTGTTATTAGAACAGTGCATTCAGTCTTGTGATGAACTTTCTGCTTTTCACCCGAATTCATTGAATACTGTTCGCGTCGTTACTATATCGGATGGTGATAAATTTATGGTTTTTGGGGCCTTATTCCGAATGGGCGCCCACGGGAGCGTTGTCGATAATACGCATGCGGGAGGCATTTATGCTCCCATCAATGTGGAAACGGGAATAATTGATACCGACGCCATCGATGCTCATAACAATCATTTTGAATATCATCCGGATACATTAAAAAAAATCAAAGGATTCAAGATCCCAAGGTGGGATAGTATTGTGGAAACGTGCCGTGAAGCCTCAAAGATCATCCCGAATGTCTATTTTGCCGGATGGGATGTATGTATTACAAAAGACGATAGAGTTGAAATTATCGAAGGTAATCACGCTCCTGATTTTGATGGTGGAATGCAGGCTCCCTTGAAGATTGGTGTTAAAAAGAAATTACAAAAGGCCGTCTATCAGCAGATGGGGGTAGATCCTATAAAGTTGATTTCAGTTTTGAAATATTAGTTATATTCGTTTATGTCATTAACTGAGTCTAAGTTGAGTAAATGGTTTAAGCAATCGCTTACCAGAATTTCTCCAAAGTTGAATACCCGTATAGTGTATTTTACGAAGTTTAAGCGTCCAATCAACCTTCGGCGTCCCAAGACGTTGGATGAGAAGATCCAGTGGCTAAAGTTTAATACTTATTACAAGAATCCACTTGTTACTCAGTGCGCTGATAAGTATGCTGTACGAGATTATGTCAAAAAATGCGGTTGCACGGAGATTCTGAATGAATTATATGGCGTATATGATCGGGTCGAAGATATTCCTTGGGAAACCTTACCTAATCGTTTTGTGATTAAGTGGAATTTCGGATGTGGGCAAAACTTGATTGTTACAGACAAGTCGAATCTTGACATTAAAAAGGCAATCGATAAATTGAACGCCTGGTATGAACTGCGCGATACTTTTTATCTGACATATTCTGAGATGCAGTATAAAGGGATACCGCCTAAACTTATTTGTGAAAAACTGATTGAAACGGAGTCGGGTGATCTTCCTGTTGATTATAAGTTATATTGTTTTAATGGGGTTCCGGATTGTGTACTGGTCTGTAATAAGCGCGGGCAAATGGAACGTGGCGCCGAGTATTATTTCTTCGATAAGGAATGGAAGTTGAAGCGCTATAATAAGCGAGGCAAAGAGGCGTCGGCTGATTTTACGATTCCCAAGCCGGAAGGAATAGAAAAAGTGTTTGATTATGCAGCGTTATTGTCCAGACCTTTTCCTTTTGTCCGGGCAGATTTCTATCTTGAAGATGGCAAGATTACTTTTGGCGAACTTACCTTTACTCCTTGTGGCGGATTTGATGTGAATAGATTGCCAGAAACTCAAATTCATTTCGGCAATATGGTTAATATTAACGTCAAAAAATAATGAGAACTCAATCTTTTTGGCATTCCATTCGCTTTGTCGTACTTCTTCTTTTCATTTTCCTGATCACATTCGCCTCTCATCCGACGATTATGGAAATGAGCAGGTCTGCAGGAATGAGAAGCGGTACGATTTTATCGCGTTATATTACCATCGTTTTTGCTGTCTTATTTCTTCTTTGTTTCAATATAAAGTCAATGTTATCTCCAAAAACGACAAGAGTTTTATCGCTGTTGTTATTGGTTATTTTCGTTTTCTTTGTGATTACATTTGTAGTATGGAAAAGTCGAGCAATGCTTTTGGACATTACTTCAATTGGAATGTGCCTGGCAGCAATAATGATAGGCTGGCAATTAAATTTAAACAGGCGAGAGTTAGCCGTTTTTTCGATTTTTTATTCAGTCGCGATTCTTTTTGTCGGCTTATCTCAAGTGTTTATGAATATTGGCGGTTTTGTGATCCGGGACCAGTATTATGCAGACAATAAGAATTCTTTGGGAGTAATGCTTGCAGTTGGTGCGGTGGTTAGTTTTATGAGGGGCTTGTCCCTTCAACGGAATTCAGCAAGACGTTTTTTGTGTTATGCCCTTGCTGTCCTTACGCTGATTTGTATGGTGACTATTCGCTCGAGAGCCGCATATCTGTCTCTTTTCCTTATCGCCGTTTTAATGCTTCGGTCGTATTATATTGAAAAAAGGATATCCAACAATGTCTTAGTAGGTATTATAATTTTTGTGGCAGTTCTGTTTTTTTTGCCACAATCTGTATTTGAATATTTTTATAATAGTTTTTTCCAAAACCAAGATACATTTGGAATAACCGCCGGGCGGAGTGTTCGGAATAGAGAAGCGATTGACGTTTTGATGAAATATCCTCTTCGTGGAAATATGTATGCAAAGGCAGATATCGGATGGGTCCATAATTATCCTCTAAATCGCGCTTTTGAATTTGGCCTTTTCTTTTCCTTACCGGTTCTTGCTGCATATTTGTATTTAATGTGTCAGGTTATCAAGCGGTCTGTTCGGGCAAGTGTGCTGAATTTCGGGAATGTCGGTTTCTTTGCTTTATTGGTTCCTTTTATTATTTCTTTGGCGGAACCTACATTTCCTTTCGGTCCAGGAACGGCAACTGTTATGAGTTTCCTGTTATTCGGGATTTCGTTGAAGAGTATAGAAATTGATAGACGTTTTTCGGAAAAAGGATTTTAATTATGAAGATATTTGTGATCACCTCAATATACCCATCCAAATATGCGTCGAAAGGGACAACTCCCGTTGTTCACTATTTTGCCAGGGAATGGGTAAAAATGGGACATAAAGTTCAGGTTTTCCATACGGAATCCGGTTTCCCGCGGTTTTTCTATTTTGCGAGCAGGTTTATAAAAAAGGTTTTGGATACAAGGCAGGGATATGTTGTGCCAACGGTGATGCCCAAGGAGTATTCTGAAGAAGTCGACGGCGTTAGTGTCAATCATTTAGTGCTTAAGAAGCATAAACCACATAGTCGTTTTCCCTCGAAAGAACTTAGTCGTGTGATTAAAGTGATTTCATCGCGTTTCGGTAGTTCAGGCGTGCCTGATTGTATTGTTGGTCATTGGGATAATCCTGCTTTGGAATTATTGTATTCATTAAAAAAGGAGTATAATGTTCCCACTTGCCTTGTCTTTCACGATAATAATCTGTTTAGGTTGGCAGATTTTTATGGCAAGGATTTTTATACAATGACGGCAGCCCTGGATTTAGTCGGTTTCAGAAATCAGACCGCTAAAAACTCATATTTTAAACTGATCGGTAAATCTACTCATTCGTTCATTGCTGCATCTGGAGTTTCCTCTCCTTTTCTTGAGGCTGGAAAAGGGAAGGGAAAAACGTTTGAGCGGGTTGACCATTTCATTTATGTGGGGACATTAATCTCAAGGAAATATCCGACAGAAATTGTTGAGGCGCTGTCTAAGTCCTTTGGAGAGGACCCTTTCAATATGACATATATTGGAGAGGGAGAAGAACGGCACCACATTGAGCAGACATATGAGCATCTTTCTTGTAAAGGGTCTTTGTCTTTTACAGGAAGAATCCCTCGTGAAGAAGTTATTCAATACCTCAATGCGGCAGAGGTGTTTATTATGATTTCAAAGAGGGAAGTTTTCGGATTGGTGTATTTGGAGGCAATGGCCTTAGGGTGTATCACTATTGCGTCGCGTAATCAAGGTATTGACGGAATCATTGAAGATGGCGTAAACGGTTTTTTATGTGAAGCCGGAAATGCAGACGAGTTAGCCGTAATCATTTCTAAAATAAGAAGGATGACACCGGCAGAATTATCTGCTATTTCTGCCCGTGCAAAACAAACCGCAAGGGCATATTCGGATATTGCAGTGGCAAGCAGTTATTTAAATGAGTTAAAAGGCATTACTCATTGATTTGATTTATTAGCGTTGAGTTGATAATCTTTTCACGTTAAACGAAATGAACATTATTTTCCTCACAATGTCGCGTATTTATGACATTTCGCGGCGAGGTATCTATACTGATCTATTGCGCAAGTTCCGTGATGAGGGGCATCACGTATTTGTGGTTTCTCCACGGGATCGTTCCCTGAATCAGCCTACTGGCCTGATTTCTACAGATGGCGGCTTTACGACGATTTTAGGAGTCAAGACGCTTAAACTACAAAAAGCGTCTGTCTTGGAGAAAGGCGTGGGACAGCTTTTGGTAGAGAGCCAATTTAAGAATGCGATTAAAAAGCACTTTAAAGGCCTGCATTTTGACCTCATTTTATATTCTACCCCTCCAATCACATTTCCAAATGTGATTGTTTATCTTCGAAAGAAGAATCCGAATGCCGTTACCTATCTGCTTCTTAAAGACATTTTCCCGCAAAATGCTGTTGACTTGGGAATTATGTCAAAAAATGGGGCGAGGGGATTGATTTACAATTTGTTTAGAAAAAAAGAGAAGCAATTGTATAGTCTTTCTGATCACATTGGCTGTATGTCACCGGCCAATGTGGAATATGTGCTTCAACATAACTCTGACATTTCTCCTGGCCGGGTTGAAGTGGCGCCCAATAGTACCGAAATAATAGATTCGGAACCGATTGACCGGAGTGCTATCCGGAAAAAATATGGACTCCCGCTTAACAAACCTCTTTTCCTATATGGTGGTAATTTGGGAAAACCGCAAGGAATCCCCTTTCTGATTAGTTGCCTGGAGGCCAATTCTAATAGAACGGACTGTCATTTTCTCGTTATCGGAAGTGGTACGGAACTTCCTCAATTGAAAAGTTGGTATGAAGTAAAAAAGCCGAGAGCTGTAACCGTGATGGATGGACTGCCAAAAGATGAATATGAAGAGTTGGCCCGTTCTTGTGATGTCGGAATGATTTTCCTTGACCATCGTTTTACTATCCCAAACTTCCCGTCTCGCATTCTTTCTTATCTGGAGAATAAAATGCCTGTGCTGGTCTCAACTGACCCCTGTTCAGATATGGGCCGGATTGCAGAAAGCAACGGGTTTGGTTTTTGGTGTGAAAGCAATTCTGTTAAAGCGTTTACTTCTATAGTGAACAAATTACTTAATACTGATTTTAGGAAGATGGGGGAAAGAGGATTTGACTATATGCGCGCTAACTATCAGGTGGATAATACATTTCAAGCAATAATGAAGCATTTCGCATAGATTATGTATAAACATTTCTTAAAACGCGTTTTTGATTTTACCATCAGCCTGATAGCATTGATTCTCATTGGCTGGTTTATACTTGTCGTTATGATCTGGCTCCATTTTGCAAATAAAGGGGCTGGCGCTTTTTTCTTTCAGGAGCGCCCTGGCAAAGACGAGAAAATATTTAAGATCATAAAATTCAAAACGATGACAGATGAACGGGATGCCAATGGAAACCTTTTGCCTGATCAGGACCGCATTACTGTTGTCGGTAAGTTTATTAGAAAACTTTCGATTGATGAATTACCTCAGTTGATCAATGTCCTTAAAGGCGATATGGCTTTCATTGGCCCTCGGCCGCTCTTGCCTGAGTATCTTCCCTGGTATACAGAACGAGAGCATTTGCGCCATACTGTTCGCCCTGGGATGTCAGGATGGGCGCAGGTAAATGGCCGTAATACACTCTCCTGGGATGAAAAATTGGCATTAGACGTTTTTTATGTGGAGCATCTTTCTTTTGGTATGGATTGCAAAATTATTGCTAAGACAATCGTCAATGTTTTGCAACATAAAGATGTCAATGTCGTACCAGGATTAAGATTAGGGAAATTAGATGATGTGAGGAAACAACAACAAAGTTATGAAAGACAATAATTTGTTTCGTTTTTTACGTGTATCTCCGCTCCGGAATATTCCGCTATATCATCGTCTGCGCTTTGCGATGAAAGAGAAAAAAATGCGGTTGACAGTTACCCGGAAAGGCGAGGATTTCGATAAAATACGGCCGTTACTGTTAGAGTCAATGGTTAAATATCATTGGGATACAGATGAGTTTTTTATATATCATTATAAAGACCTTACTCCTGAGCAGCGTAAATCTTTTGTCCCTGAGTATGAAAAGAATATTTTTTGTTGTAGAGTAAATAATTACAAGAGTTCCCGCGTTTTTAAGAGCAAATGGCAGACATATCAGAAGTTTAAATTGTTCTATGGACGTGATTGCTGCCTGGTTTCGGACGCCCTCGTTGAGAGCAGGGATGGGGCATTGCTCTCATTCCTCTCCAAGCATTCCGATTTTATTATCAAACCCGATTCGGGCTCTTTGGGGAAAGGCGTTTCTATTATACATTCGGCCAATCCAGACGATGCTCTTGATGCCATTATTGCTTATACTAGAGGGAAAAAAGGTCTGTTTGTCGTAGAAGAACTAATACGACAAAGTCCGGGATTGGGTATATTTCATCCCTCCTCCGTAAATACGATAAGACTAAGAACATTCCGATTCGACGATCGGGTAGAGATTCTTCCGTCCAATTTGCGACTTGGCTCCGGAGGCTCGATTGTGGATAATACTGGCCGCGGCGGTATTTCGGCCTCTCTTGACAAAGATGGCGTCGTTATTGCGGCTTGTGATAATAAAGGAACCCATTTTGAGGTACACCCAGATTCCGGAATCCAGATTATGGGCTTTCAGGTCCCTGGATGGAAGGAAGCTGTGACTTTGGCCGAAAGGCTTTGTCAGGTTGTCCCTGATGTCAGATATGTAGGATGGGATTTGGCACTAACAGAGAAGGGGTGGGTCGTTATTGAAGGGAATGATAATAGTATGTTTGAAGGTATTCAAATGCCATTGCAAAAAGGTTTCCGTTCAGATTTGGATAGAATTCTGTCAGAAATGGGGCTTAAGTTGTGACTTGCTCTGTACTTTTTGCGGGTCGGTTTGAAAAGCGTATGAACAATGGATAGCAAAGAAATTAAACGTCTTATTCGCATTTCTCCTTTGCGTAATTCGAAGATGTATCATTATCTTCGGTTTTTAATGAAGAAGAAAAGAGCAATTGCCGTAATCAATCAGTTTGAAGGTGAGGACGTAACAGATGACCGGGCAAAAGAACTTGTGCGACAGATGAAGAAGGCGATGGTTCATTATCATTGGGACTTTGATGAGTTTTTTATGTACCATTTTGAAGACATTTCTGATGAGAAGCGGAAATCTTTTGTCCCTGAGTATGAAAAAAATATTTTCTGTGCTCGAGTAAATGACCCTGAGAAGTCGAAGATCTTTGATAATAAGTGGGCTACATATCAACGATTCTCACGGTTTTTTAAACGGGATGTATGCCATCTTGAAGGTAGCGAGCAGTTGACGAGACAGGAGTTTAAGGAGTTTATTCAGAAGCACAATGCTTTTATTGTTAAGCCGGTGTTCTCTGCCTCCGGAGATGGAATCCGATTTATGACGGTTTCTGGAATTGAAGATGCCAAGAATAAAATTTCCGCGATTTTTGCGAAAAGTCGTGAGCCTCTTCTGCTGGAAGAGTTAATCGTGCAGAGTGAGAAAATGGGCAAATATCACAAGGACTCTGTCAATACGCTTAGGATGAGAACATTCCGATTCGATGACAAGGTCGAACTCTTACCTTCTAATATGAGATTAGGAAGAGGAGGCGCAAAAATAGATAATACTAGTAAAGGCGGGATCTCTGTGGCTCTTGATATGAATGGGAAAGCTTTTGCGGCTAGTGACGAGCAAGGAAATACTTTTGATTACCATCCGGATTCTGGGGTGAAAATTATTGGAGAAAATGTACCTTTGTGGGAAGAGGCCGTAAGTTTTGTAAAAGATCTTGCGCAAATCGTTCCCGAAGTAAGATATGTGGGGTGGGATATTGCTTTGACAAATGAGGGATGGGTATTGATTGAAGGGAATGACAAAGGAATGTTTGTTGGTCTACAAAAACCAACGCAACAGGGATTTAGAGATAAGATGAATCGTATTCTGGATGAATTGCATATTCACTTATGATGGAAATTAGAACGATACAATATGAAGATCTCCCTTTACGGGTAGCGTGGATGAATAACCCCAAGGTGTATTCTTCTATGCATTTTGACGTACCTATTCTGCTTGAGAATACAATTAATTGGTTTAATCGCAATCAGAATAATAACAGTCGATTGGATGTTACGATTCTTGAATCTGAGAAAATTGTTGCTTTCGGAGGTTTTACATCTATAGATTCAAAAGTAGGCAAAGCGGAAACATATCTTTTTTCTGATCCTGAAATGCATCATCAAGGTTTTGGGACAAGAGCGAAAATGTTGATGTGTAAGTATGGATTTGAGGAACTTGGCCTGAATAAGTTATATTTTGTGGCGAATGAGGATAATTACCCAATAATCAGGGTTAATGAAAAGTGTGGATTTATTCTGGAAGGCAAGTTGCGCCAAGAGTACTTGACGGTTGACGGGGAAAGGAAATCTATGTTATACTATGGCTTGCTTAAAGAAGATTGGCTTAAAAAGACTGCTATATGAATGACAAACCCAGAATTATTTTGATAGGTGCCGGACAGCACTGCAGGGTGGTAATGTATAATATTGCCGCAGAAGGAAAGTATGAGGTCGCTTGTATCGCGGAAGTTGATGAGAAAAAGTGGGGACAAGTTGTGAACGGCGTCGAGGTTGTCCCTTTTGAGAATTTTAGTAAGGAAGCAATGGACCGGATTGAGCGGCGGTTCCAGACAAATCTTTTCTTCATCTCATTTGGCGCGATGAAATGGCGGAAAAAGGTATTTGAGTTTATCTCCAACAATGGCTGGGAGGCGGTTAATATCATTCACCCAGATGCTATTGTTTCTCCTACGGCAACCATAGGAAAGGGCGTGCTGATTGAGTGCGGTTGTTTGATTACGCCTTCTCCTACCATTGGTAATAATGTGGTTGTTAATACTGGTTCTCAAGTTAATCACGATAATATTGTTGAAGATCACGTTTACATTGCTTCCGGCGTTATTTTATCGGGCGGTGTAACCATCGGAGAGAACTCTTTGTTGGATGATGGCGTTATCATAACGCTTGGAACAAAGGTAGGAAAGAACAGTTTAATAGGAGCAGGGGCTGTAGTAACAAAAGATATCCCAGACGGTGTGGTGGCATACGGGAATCCTTGTCGTGTGATTAGAGGTAATACTAATTATTAGTGGGCCTCTGTTTTTCAAGTGCCGATAATAATAACAGAGTCTTGTAGATTGGAGCGTTTTTTTTCCCTGTTGTTGCGCAAAGGCCTCTGGCCGGATAATGATCCGATCCAAGTCCCTGCGGACGTGGATTGGAAATCGATTGTTCGTCTGGCTCGGGAACAGGCCGTTGTCGGGCTGATTGCGGCGGGGATGGAGAACGTGGAAAAGGAGAATGTCCCCAAATCGGTACGGCGGGATTTGATGCAGCAGGTTCTTTTGCTCGAAGGAAAGAATCAGAAGATGAATGAGGTCGTCAAGGAGTTGATGGCCTGTTTTTCTTCTACTGGTATCACGGCTTGTCTGGTAAAGGGGCAGGGGATTGCGCAATGCTATGAACGGCCGGCTTGGCGTGCGATGGGTGATGTTGACCTGATGCTTGATTATGAAAATTATGAGAAAGCGAAGCCGGTTTTGGCGCGTTGGGCTGGACAGGCGGGGAAGGAAGGGAGCGGAAAGCATTTTGAAGTTCATCCGGATCCGTTTGAAATCGAGATTCACGGCAGTTTTTATACGGGACTCCACCCGGACTTGGATGCACGTCTTGACGTGCTGAAGGAAGAGGCTTTTTCGCGGAAAGCGTTTCGCCCCTGGTCCGTGGATTCGCAAATCCTCCTCCTGGCGCCTGAATATGATGTCATTTATGTTTTTTCGCATATCTTGCATCACTTCTTCCAGGGGGGAATTGGATTGCGCCAACTTTGCGATTGGTGCCGTCTGCTGTGGACATACCGTTCATCGTTCGATTGTGCGGCGTTGGAGCAGCGGCTCCGCTATCTGGGCTTGTTGAGTGAATGGAAGATCTTTGGCGCTTTTGCCGTAGCGTATCTGGGAATGCCGGCTTCCGCGATGCCGCTTTATGATGCCCGTCATCCTTATCGCTGCAAGACGCGTCTGCTGCTGAACTACATCCTGGAGGTCGGCAATTTCGGCCATAACCGCGATGTCTCTTATTACCGGAAATATCCCTACCTGATTCGGAAGGGAATCTCGCTCTGCCGCAAATCCGGCGACTTCCTCCGCCACGCCCGCCTCTTTCCCCGCGACTCCCTTCTCTTTCTCTCCCACTTCCTCCGCAAAGGCACCAGAGCCGTCGCCGAAGGAAGATGAGGAAAAATGATGGTAGAAGCGGCAATTTGAAAAGCGGTTGATAGCCCAATGATAATGAGAAATTGGCGGCGATCGCCAAGATAATAGAGAGCAAGTACACGAGACTCCGTAAGGGCGAGAAACTCAACGAAGAAGTCCTGACCGACTTGGAAGGCACCAAGCCCACATTCCACGAGAAGATCCACATCGCCCAGGTCCGCGAATATGATTTTGATGAAGTGTCGCGCGAACTTGACGCCCTGGTCGAAACCGCCAAGACCTTCGACAAGATGGAAACCGTCCGCAAGATGAAGCACATCGTCCCGGAGTACAAAAGCAATAATTCGGTGTATGAGGTGCTGGATGGGGAGAGGGGTTGGGCGGGAAAGAAACGGAAGAAACACTTGAGGATTGCCATTGATGGGTGGATGTTGAGTTCCGCAAGTTGATTCCTACAGGGATTTCTATCCGCATCAAAGTTGGCGTGACGCGAGTTCGGATCGACAACTTTGAGAATGACGGTTTGCGGGTGTTGAGCAGTAATGGGCTAGGTAGCGCCATCAATACAATGATGTTTCTGCGGCGTTTTTACATGAGGACTTTGAAAAACACAATGCCCGTGTCTTCTAATGAATCCTGGTTGTTGATACTGGTCGGGAGACTGTGTTATTTGAAGAGGAAAACCCAAAATGCCTTCTGGTTCTCAAATTTCGCGATAGTACGACATGTTGGTCTGGCAGGCATGACTGCTTAACCGAATGAACTCCAGACTGATAATCGACCAAACGATCCGTGATAGCAAGATCGCCCAAACCAAACAGAACCTCTACTACGGGTGAACCACAATATGTGTAACTCTCTTTCGGACGCCTCACAACGGATGTCGGATGCTATGGAGTGGGTGGCTGTGATTTCTATCCACTGACATTGTGCTGGTTCCGAAATGAGGAACTCTAAGTGGTAAGATTTAGAGAGTGCTCCATTTGTGAAGATAAAGGTGTTGAAGTAGAGCGAGTGACGCGCGACGCTAGCTGTGAATCAAGAAAGCTCATTATTAAATGGGCCATATGTCCGTGGAAGGAAGGTCTTGTGTTGTTTGAGTACAGACGGGGTATATGCGACGTAAGGAGAGGGAGATTCTGATGGAACTGAAACATTTTTAAGTGGCCTCTTCTGGCAGCAAAAGAAAGAAAGGGACAATTGGTGATGTAGGAGGAGCATTTGCGCGAATGTAGAAAAGGAGAATAGGGGAATTGAAACTTGGAATTATGGAAGAATATGACTATACGATAGATTAACTGACAAATAAAGACGATTGAATATGACAAAGAAGGCCAACACGTCGTCACCAGCGCGGACTGTGTTAATTGTATCTCGAAAGGAGTTGATAGATCAATTGAGAGAACAAATCGAGCGAGGTAAACAGGTGGCTCAGATGCCCGTAGATAGTCGCGTAGAATATGACTACTATGGGCGTAGAGTGAACACTGCATATGACAAGACGCAAGAGGAAGCGTTCAACAATGAGCGACATAAGTGGCAGCGCTATGTGGAAGAATTACTCAAGCAGTCTTTTAGCATTTCAAACAACGATTACCACAAGGACTTTTATGAGGCCGGTCAAAGTTTGATTTATGTTCAGGGTCAAGATTATATTCAGGATGAAAGGGACGAGATAGAAAAAAAAGTGGTATATCTCGAATCACTAATTGAGCTTATTCCATTGATCCCATCTTCTATTGAGACATCAATTGCTCCTAAGCAACCGATCTCCTCTCCTATGTCGAACAGAGTATTCATCGTACATGGTCATGATCCTGCCGTACGCGCAGAGGTGGAACTTTTGGTCAAGAAGTTAGGGTATAATCCGGTTGTCCTGTTTAAAGAAGCAAGTGGGGGAAAGACAATCATAGAGAAACTGGAAGAAGAAACGAATAGTGTGGTTTTTGCTGTCATACTTTATTCTGCATGTGATTTTGGCCGCGATAAATTGGATGGCAAAGAACAACCTCGTGCTCGGCAGAATGTCGTATTCGAACATGGCTTTCTCTGTGCGAAGTTGGGACGTGATCATGTTTGTGCGCTGGTTGAGCCCGGTATTGAGGTTCCAGGAGATCTCTCAGGCGTTGTTTATGTCCCCCTCTCAGGCCCGTGGGAGTATATGCTGGCGAAAGAGATGAAGTCGGCTGGCCTTAATATTGATATGAACATGCTATAATCCAACTAATTATGCTTCGTCATCTGGCTCCAATAATTATTCCTGAGTCTATAGGAGAGCCGGCAATCCCTAATTCAGCGTTTGAGGTCGTAAAAGAACTTGTCTCTGCAATTAAGGATCCGTACGTTAAAAATGTGGCGGTGTCTGCTGATTACGGTGCCGGAAAGAGTTCCGTGGTCGAAACGGCGAAAGATAAGATTATAAGCGAGGAGGATATTCATTGGTGGCGGTTTAAACGAAAAAGAACGCAAACGAGATTTCTAACGATTTCTCTGGCTCAACTAAATGCAAATGGGCAACATTTTAAAAAAGCAAAGAAAAGTCAACCAAAAGCCCGGGGCATCGATAAGGATATTGAGTACAGTTTGCTGCAACAACTGCTTTATTACGATCTCCCCTCAAAAACGCCCAAGTCTCGCTTTAACAGGCTTGGCCGGATTCGTGTTTGGACGCCATTGAAATGGGCTATTAGTATCTTACTCGCAGTAATATCCTATTTAGTGTTGCTTGAGCCAGAGAGTTTCAAGGTGATTTCTTTCTGTGAACGTTTTGCGGTTTCACCGGATAGTAAATTCTGGATTGATTGTGCTGCTGCAATTATCCTTGCTTTGTTGTTTACGTTTCTCTGCGTATGGCTGGTAAAGCATGCTCGAATAAAGATTGGGAAGGTGAAGGTGAAGGATGCTGAGTTTGAAGTAGAGAATCTCTCTGTTTTCAATCAGTACCTGGATGAATTAATTTATTTCTTTGCCTCAACACGCTATAATGTCGTCATCTTTGAAGACTTGGATCGTTTTTCAGACTCATCTCGGATCTTCGGCAAGCTTCGCGAATTGAACAAGATCCTTAACAGCAGTCAGTACCTTCGGAGCATTATTCATCGGGAGATAACTTTCATTTATTCTGTGCGTGATGACCTATTTGACGCAATTCGTCGGGTGAAATTCTTTGATTATATAGTTCCAGTTATTCCTGTCGTCAATTCATCCAATGCATATGAAAAACTGACAGAATTCTTGAGCCCCGAGGATAAAAGGGAATTTGATGGGAAAGACCTTCTGAATCTCTGCGAGTTTTTTGAGGACATGCGGTTGATAATCAATATAGTTAATGAATATGATTTGTACAAGAAGGTTATTCAGATAGATGATTTTAACCTATCCCGAAAGAAACTGTTTGGCCTGGTCGTCTATAAGAATTACTGCCCTCATGACTTTGTTCATTTACATAATAGACACGGTGTTTTGGCAAGCATCCTCGACAATAAGAAATCGATCACTGATTCGGTGATTAGTGCAAGAAATGATCAAAGGGAATCCGCAGTTGATAAACTGAATACGCTCATCGAAAAGTCAGATGCGTGGGTGAGAGAATTGAGAAATGAATATGTTGAAGTGTCCAAGATTCAAACGGGTGTTATGGCTTCCTATTTTGAAGGCTTTCAGCTTCAGAGTGGAGTCCATGTTTCTTTTGAGCAAGTTGCTGGGAATTCAGTTTTTTTTGAGGAATTGATAAATGACAAAATACTCTTCTACGGAAAAAATGGGCGTACTTTTCCTATCTATCCTTTCGCCGATTGGCAAAAAGTGGTTAATCCTAAATCCTATCAGGAGAGGCTAAAACTCAATCCTTACACAAGGGATATTACAGAACAACGTGAAATCGTTGAGAATATCAAACCGTTGATATTCACCACTGCCGACTCATTTTCTTCAATTATCAAGGAAGAAATAGGTGTTTTGGATTATTATCTTAATGAAGCGCCAGTTAGAAACCACTCTTTTATTCCGAAAGAGTCGCATCAACTTCTTCGTTTCTTGCTGGCGCACGATTTTCTTGACGAGCATTATCTGGATTATATCACTTACTTCTATCCGAATTCAATTAGTATCGAAGACAAGCGGTTTATCCTCAACATCACGTCAATGGATAAGGATTCATTACCGAGTACGTTCAGATTGACGAATCCTGTATCTGTTGCAGACCGCTTTGACCTTTCCGATTATAGTACTAATAAACGTTTGCTCAATGTGGACCTAGCGCTTTCCTTGACACGGGAAGGAGAAAAACAAAAGGCAAATCGAAATGCTCTTCAGAAACTTGCTGTACAAAGCAAAGCCATTGATTTTGTGCTTGCTGTTTATGAAAGACAACCGGAGCCGGAGGTTGATGAGTTCTTGATAGAGTTGCTTTTATTCTGGGATTTCGGTGAAATGATTCAATCTTTGGCAGATAGAATTGACGAGCGTCTGCCAAAATTAAGAGAGATTAACCTTCGATACTCCAATTTGAAGGACTCTGAAATGATCAACAGTGGGTTCAAAACTTGGTTGGACAGCCATTTTAGCTTTCTGGCGAGTGTCTTTGAGACGGTAGGAGAGAATCGGTTACGAGCTTTTCTGGATACATATAACCCCAAATTCAGCAAGATTAATCTGGAGATTGTCCCTTCTTCTTTTGCTGTTTTTATCATTGAGCGTTCTTTTTATTCAATCAATGCTTCCAATATAGAGAACATAGCGTCTTTTCTAGGTGTGTTAGATGATTATAAGAAAGCTGGTTATACGACACTTCATAATTGCAGCAATCTGAGTGTCGCCTCGTTAGTAAAACAAAAGCCACAAGAGCTCATTAAAGTGATTCCATCGTCCAGTATAAAGGAGGCTTCTTGGGCACTTGAGGCCATTGCATCTGATAGTAGAGTTTCATTCTTGGCAAGAAAAGAATATCTGAAAAAGCAGTCTACTAGGATTGGAAAAGCTCGGAATCTTAAGGAGTCCGTCCTTGACTGGGTATTCAAAAACTCATTGATTGTCCCATCGTGGGAGAATCTTTATTATCTGTGTTTTGAGATGCATCATGCTATACCGGTAGAGTTCTTGAAAGATAATATCTTGGAGGATTTTCTGGCTCTCAAGCCGGAACAACAAAACGCAGTCGTCAATAAATGGGTGTTCTCAAACAACTTAAGCTTCGATGTTTACAGAAAAGTCGTGAACACAATGTATGGATTTAGAAAGTTAACGCCTTTGGTTGAATTTAGGCGGATAGATGTGCTCATTACAGACTCTTTACTTCTCTTCAATTCTGAGAATTACTTGGAGATGAGACATAGTTATCCATCTCTGGCCCCCAAGTTTATCACATCGAATCTCGGAAAATATCTTGGGGATATCTCGAGTTATCCAGTTTCATCTGAAGAAATGACTGCAGTTCTGAAATCATTGGGAACTTTTGCGAAACAAGCGGATTATATCGCTATGCATCCCGTGTTTGGAGGTAAGATTTCTGTTGACTTGGCCGATATCATTTGTGAGTTGATTCACAACAGATCTTTGCAATTCGAAAAAATGGATAAGGGTTTGTTAATACAGTCGATAAAGTATTCCTCAAATGATGAAATCCGCAAGTTCGTTGCCAGAAAGGTTCTGTTTTCTTCGGATTATTCTTATGAACTAAGTGAAGAGATTCTTGATGCAATGGGCGGGGAGTTTGCTAGAATTTGTGCGCCTGGCACATACTCTTGGCTGACATGGAACGCAAATAATATCCGTATAGCAAAGTATCTCAAAGATAACGGCTTTGTCAAAGATTACGAACGTCATGGGAATCGGATAAAGTTGTTAAAGCAATAGTTCTTCCGCGAGTTATTAGCGATTTAATAACGTCTTGACGAAGTAAAGTATTAGCCTATTCTGAGTTAGAGGGTTCACTTCGATCTGGAGAAGTATTCTCCGATTAGCAATCCGGTAAGCATTAAAAGGCTATCCTCAAGCCATGAACAAAGGAAAAACAGTCTTTGCCCAGTTATTGTCTCTCTATGGCGAAAACGAGTTCTAGAAGAGTGTTGACCGCTACCAGGGTGATCGGCGCGTGCAGTCAAGTTAATAGTGATGAGTGTCGCTCAGTTCACCGACAGGGTTGGGCTGAAATATTGGCACTACACTTTTCCCTCTTCGTAGACCTCTGCAACTCTAGGATCAAGGTGATGCCCCTATTCACGCTTACGGCGGGCGACGAGAAGAAGGATTAGTTTGTATATCAGTGTTTTGCGATGACTTTGTCGAAAGAGCTGTAGCGCTTTACAAAGAAAAAACTGCGGACTTGTCATTAAGAGATGTTTTATTCGTTTGACAGCATTACCATTGAACAGTGTTGTAGATGTACCCTTGAGCGGAAGTCCACCTTTTCTAGGGAGCTTTCAAGCTGCACGCTCTGAAAGAAGAAGGATATGCCTCATTTGAGAATCCTCATAAGTACTTCCAATTGAAAGGCGTTTGACACTGCGCATGCTTTCTTTCAAAGGCGGGCCTGCAGATGCAGTCGGCCCGCGCTCAGCTTGGCCTCCCGGAAGAAGATACCTTCATCAATTTCACCCGCCCCCAACAGAGCCACGGTGCTATCGACCACTTCTTCCTGAACGGCAGCCTCACGCCCGTATCCTATCGGATGATCACCGACACCTACGGCTGCGCAAAACTCAGCGACCACTATCCCATTGTACTGGAAGTCTCGTATCCTGCCTTATGACAATCGATCAACATACACTCGACGCCCTGACCGCCCAGGCCAAGGCCTCGCCCCGCCTCCGCATGAACCTGGATCTCCGCAACTCGCCGGAAGACCAGTCGCAGCGGATGCTCAACGCCATCGAGCCCGGCACCGTGATGCCGGTGCATCGGCATCGATCGTCGTCGGAGACGGTCGTATGCGTCCGCGGCCATTTCGAAGAGTACCTGTACGACGAATCGGGCACGCAGGTGGAGACGGTGGACATGCTGCCGGGAGGCAATGTGCTGAACGTCCCCGCCGGCCAATGGCACTCCCTCCGCTCGCTGGCCTCCGGCACCGTCCTCCTTGAATGCAAAGACGGCAAGTGGGAGCCGTTGGGGGAGGGGGATGTGAACTACAAAGTAGCTAGAGACCTATAAAGAGGGTAGAGTCCCGATGTTTAAGTCGTCGGTGTGTCAGTTTAGACGGTGATTTATTCAATGGGAGTGCTCGCCATGACACAGACAGATTCACTTACGAGTCCTGCACAGAAATATCATCTGATGGAGGCGGGTAAGGCCTTGTTGGAAAAGGACTGAAAATTAATACTTATAACATATTATGGCAGAAAGAAAAATGATTTACCTGTGCCTTGCGCATATGAGCGAGGAAGGCTGGGAACAGAAGTATGTGAAGGAAGCTTTCGACACGAATTGGGTGGTGCCGATGGGACCGAATGTGAATGCGTTCGAGGAGGACCTGGAGCGGTTCGTGAACGGTCGGTCTGAGGGGAACCTCAACCGTGAGGTGGTGTGCTTGGCATCTGGTACGGCAGCGGTGCATCTGGCACTGATTGCCTGCGGCGTGAAGGCGGGAGATGAGGTGCTGGTGCAGAGTTTTACGTTCTGTGCTTCGAGCCATCCTATCACGTATCTTGGGGCGAAGCCGGTGTTTGTGGGCTCGGAAGGGGAGACTTGGAATATGGACCCGAAGCTGCTCGAGGCGGCGATTATCGACCGCAAGGCAAAGACGGGTGCGTATCCTAAGGCGATTGTGCCGGTGGCGCTGTATGGAATGCCGTACAGGATTGACGAGATTTTGGCAATTGGCGCGAAATATGGCATTCCGGTGATTGAGGATGCGGCCGAGGGTATGGGCTCGCGCTTCGATGGGCAGGTGCTGGGCACTTTCGGTGAGTATGGTATCCTGTCGTTCAACGGCAACAAGATGATTACGACTTCGGGCGGCGGTGCGCTGATTTGCCGCACGAAGGAGGCTGCGAACGAGATTATGTGGTACGCCACGCAGGCGCGGGATGCGTATCCGTACTATCAGCATTCGGCTATCGGCTTTAACTACCGGATGAGCAATGTCTGCGCCGGTATCGGCCGTGGACAGATGACGGTCCTGGAGGAGCACATCGCCCATCATAAGCATGTGCAGGCGCTGTACGAGAAGTTGCTTGTTGATGTCCCTGGTGTGAAGATGCATAAGCAGCCAGCGGATCCTCGCTTCGATGCGAACTTCTGGCTTTGCGCCGCGACCATCGACCCGTCCGTGCGTGTCAAGGGCCAGGAGAATGCCTATAAGGAGGTCGTGAAAACGGCCGTGGGCGGTGCAGCGGGTGTCATCCATGCTGTCGACAGCGCCACGACCGACTGCCAGCCCAACGACAACGTGGAGGCTCTGCGCGTGTTTATGCTGGATCGCAAAGTGGAGTGCCGCCCGCTTTGGAAACCGATGCACAAACAGCCGGTGTATGCCGGTGCTCCTGTGTACACGAACGGTCTTGAGGAGGATCTCTTCAAGGTTGGATTCTGCCTGCCTGCAGGGCCGTATGTGAGCGATGAGGATGTGAAGTACATCGTTGATTCCATCAAGAGTGCGATTGAATAGGGAAGGGTAATGAACGACTTTACACTTTCTCTCTTACTGCTGGGCGCCCTCTCAACAGGCACCCAGCCTCCCTTTCTGGGCCGGTGGAAAAAGTGTTCATCACAGATTTACCGAGGAAAAAAGGTGAATGGGTTTTGTTGAGAGGATATTTTGAGCAGAGAGTGGATGAGAAGTATAGCAGTATCTATTTGTCTGGTTTCAGTCAACTTGTGCCAGTGGGGATGAGTGAAGTCGAACTTGGAGAAATAGGACTTCGTGATGAGATAGGGTTATACCATGTTTTCTTTGGCGAAGTTGGATGGCGTCATCTGGAGGAGATAGAGGATGGGGATTATGATGACTGGCTACTGCCTGATTTGCTGGCTCGATACTCTTTCTCAGGTTGGAGCCAGGAACGCTTCAGTTATCCATTTATATATCTACTTAATGAGGAGATTGTGAAAAAGGTTGGGTTGGCCTTTGACATTGATACTATGCAGTATCAACTCAATGGCGAGTCGGTATCAGTCCATTTCATCAATGGAACTGATCAGTTCTTCTATTTAAGGAAGGATGTGATGGATGCTATTTTGCGAGAGTATAATGCAAAAATCCTTCTTCATATGTATGAAAGAAGGAGGGTTGACGAGAAATTGCCCGATAAAGTGCCTGCTATCAAAGTGCGGTTTGTTCAGAATGAGAAGGATGTGTATTATGGAGCCTAGGTGGCCATTATAGGGGGGGGTAAGTTTTGGTTTCGTATAACATGGGATTAGGTTGATTTTGATGAAGATATATCACTATACGTCAATCGATTCTCTGGCGTTGATCCTAAAAAGCCGCAAGTTGCGGTTCTCGCGTCTAGATCATGTTGATGACCTGGAAGAGGCAAGAGTTGAAGAGAATCAATACGATTTTTCAAAGTTCCTGTTTGTTTCTTGTTGGACAGAGAATGGTGAAGAGAGCATACCGCAATGGAAGCTCTATTCCGGTTCAGTAAATGGTGTTAGGATTGGTGTCGAGAAAGAAATGTTCTCGGGATATTTTAGTTTTAGTTTCGACGAATTAAGCGGCGAACTGAAAGAAGTTAATCACACACTGGTTCCGGACGATAAGCAAAAAGACTTTTTCATCCTCCCGGCCTTTGATAGCAATGAGTCTCCGTTTTATCGAAAGGTGGAATATGTGGATGATCTTGCAAAAGCAACAGAGGGTTTGGTGCAAGAAGAGAATCAAGTTAAAGAAGTTTATGCAGATGGCAGCCGATTGTTGGATGTTAAGATGAGTCTTAATTTGAAGAAATTGGGGGCAATTAAGCATAAGCGTTGGTCTTTTCAGGATGAGTGTAGGTTTTCTCTGTTTATTGTGCCAGGTAATCCGTATGTTAGAAGTATCGAAACGGCAATCAGTATAATGCTTTGTAGCTTATCGTCCCGAAAGCCTGTTCCATTCACTTATTACGATTTATCTCTATGCCCCACCTTTTTCCAGTCTTTGGAGATAACCCTTGCTCCTAATGCTACCGAAAGTCAACGTGTGATTGTAGAAAGTTTGTGCGCATCCTTCGCCCCTAATGCAATTATTAAGAATAGTGCTTTGTCGGGGAAGGTGTCGCTGAAGTGAATTTAGCCATTTGTGGATTTAGTTCGTGAAGTTTGATATGGGCAAATCGATATATGTTAACGGAAACATCTTCATTAAAACTCGGTATTTCGCACCGAAGGATCTGGGCTGTGGCTACAAAACACCCCCGGAAGGCTCAGAGTTTATTGAAGCAAATGATTTTGTGAGCGGAATGAAGTGCTTACTGATCGATGATGATCATCCACTATCATTGTTTAATGAGTACTACGCCCAAGAAGATGTTGTCTCCGATTCATTAACTCCCAGTTATCTCCATGTATCATTCAATGAGTGTATTAATGAATATGGAAAAAGAATAGGAGAGATATGTGAAGTAGTACGAAAAGTCGCAGACTGGGATGACGCGTCTCGTTCGCTGGTTTATAAGATGTCTTATGTGAGCATATTAACTGCTCTCGATGCGTTTATCTGCTATATTCTTTTGAGAAGAAGTGTTAAGGATGAGAAGTTGTTTGATGATTTGATGTTTGAATTGGGCACCAAAAGTAAATGCGAGAAATGGAGGAAACTGCGGCGAGAAGGTCAGATCGGGGAGTGGGAACAAGATGCTATTCGGCATGTACTCGAGACATCATTTATCAATACCGAAAAGATTGATAAATGCATAAATAAAGTCGGGATGGAACGTCTCGACTATGACCGGGAAAAACTAGGTGGGCTCTTTAGAATCAGACATCTTATTGTTCATAGAAGCGGTCGTCAGCGTGATGATAATGAAGTCTCTGTTTCATTTGAGCAGCTGAGGGATCTTATCAATGAATGCCATACTTTTGTCGGCGCTGTCTATGATTCATTATGGAACACCATCGCAAAAGAGTTGAAAGATAAGCCCAAAGAAAGAGACTTGGAGGAGATTTTCCCTGGCGGTCTCGTGCTAGCGCCATTTAAGATGCGCGATCTTGAAAGATTGCTTATGAGCGACGAGCCCGACGTCCCTCCAGAGCCGATTCGTTTACCGATGTTGTCAAACGGATGTTTTGTTATTGAGCCACCTACCCCCAAGACTTAATCTCCACCGCCAAACTTACAAATCAGGCCACAGAATGAGAATTGGGCCGTCCACATCCATTCTGTGGCCACGAAACCCACGAATTCGCCCGAATCCGGGACACAGAATGGATAGAAAGGGCAGAATTTCCATTCTGTGGCCACCCGCCCAGCGAACGGATGAGATGCCCGGTCGCGCAGGGCATGTCGGGAGCTATTTATGATAGACGATAGGGTTAAAAGTCTCAGATATTAATTTTATTTGCTATATTTGCAAGTAGTTTACAAAAACGCCCCTTAAATGGTCATAGAAATCCGTTTGAGTAATATGTTTTCTATCAAGGATGAGATCATCCTTGATATGCGATCTGGTGGAAGTAAGTCCAAGAATGCGGAAGCGTTGGCCTCCAATTGCTTTTCGTACAACGATATCGATTTGCTGAAGTCCGTTGCAATTTATGGTGCGAATGCATCCGGGAAATCCAATATTTTGAGGGCTATCATATTCAGCTGTTTGATGGTATTGAACTCTCACAACCACAATGAGAATGTGGTTTTTAATTTCAGGCCTTTCAAGTTCGATGGATATGAAAAAAAGCCGAGTTCTTTTTATATTCGGTTTGTCCACGAAGGCATTGAGTATGAATACTCCTTCAGCTTTACGCAAACTGAAATCGTTACGGAAGCCTTGTATTATTATCCCAATGGCCGTCGCGCAGAAGTGTTCTATCGTGATGAGCGTCTTGGAAGCGATAAGAGTAAGGTGTACCGTTTTAAGAACGCAATCAAGCGTCCGTTGGATGTTGCGATCAATACTTCTAAAAAGACGTTGTTTGTCTCTCGGGCCAGTCAGATGGACAGGGAAGTTGCTAAGAATGTTTTTGCCTTTTTTAATAACTATCTCATGTTTAGTCCCAGTCTTTCCGGGAGTATGGTAGAGGCGTTATTCACCACATATAAGCGGGAGATTCTGACTGCATTGCAGATAGCTGACAGCGATATTGTCGATGTAATAATGAAGAAAGAAAAACGCGTGGGGCCGGTCGAGACAGTTCATCTGCAATTCACTACTTTCCATAAAGGGGATCCCTCCATTCCCTTTGATATGGAAACGGAGGAGTCGGATGGAACAAAGCGATTGTTCGTCCATATGATTTATTTGTTGGATATTTTGAGGAATAATAAAGCGATTCTTTGGGATGAGATAGAGCTAAGCCTCCACAGTAAGATAGTGGAATACATCTTTACCCTTTTCCATAGGAGCGCTGGGGCTCAGTTGATTTGCACTACGCACAACACGAATCTGCTTGACCTTCATAAAATGCGAAAGGACCAGATCTACTTCGTCAACAAAAGGGAAGACGGCTCGAGTGACTTGTATTCGCTGTTTGATTACAAAGACTTTCGAGATACGATGGATTTGGAGAAGGCCTACCTACAAGGACGGTTTGATGCGGTTCCTTATATCGATGATTCTGAGTTGAATTTGAAGTCTCTGATTGAAAATGAATAATAGGCGGCAATCGAAAGGGAAGGTCATTCGACCTACTTTTTTCGTGTTTTGTGAGGGAGAGTCAGAGGAAGCTTACGTGAAGTTTCTGCGTTCAAAGTATCGCCTGCCCATTGAGATTTGTCCATCAGTGGCCGGGCTTAGCATAAGTAAAGAACATATTAAGCATTTCAAGAAAGACAAGTCGACACATCCCAAGGATAAAGACTTCCTGATCTATGATCTTGACCGGGATGATATCTTGGAACGTTTGGAGATGATAAAAGGCGCAACGGTCATCTCCTCCAATCCTTGTTTGGAAGTGTGGTACTTGTTGCACTACTTGGATCGGCGGGCGGAACTTTCAGCTGCTCAATGCCTGGCTCTCTTGCGGAGGTATCTACCTAAGTACAAAAAAGGGGATGTTAGTGCTGATCTCCAGGCGGCGTTGATAAAGAATAAGGATCTTGCGATCTTCCGGGCTCGGGCTCTTCCTGTTCGTGCTAATCCATCGAGCGATATGCCCTTATTCCTGGAAGCCCTTGAATCGGCCCGCCGATAGTATAGGCCATAGTGTGCTCTTAGGACCTGCCATCCTCAAATATGGCCTCTGGCGAGGACCGCAGGCCAAAAATGCCGCCGACGTCCTCAAACTAGGCGCCAGATGAGGATGGCGCCAGCCACCCGGGCCATCTCGGTGAGCAGGAAGCCCCGAATTGCTCACCAACGCCCCTCAAAACACCCATCGGTGTGCAAATAACCCCGATTTGCTCACCGGCAGCCCAGAAGAGAAAACCCCAACGAATATGATCTACGACCACATCAAAAACATCCACCTCTACAGAGGCCTGACGCCGGCCCTGGACCTGGCTCTCGATTATATCGCGCATGTGCCTTCCGGCGTTGAGGTTGGGACGCATATGCTGGAACTGGGCGTCAAGGCCGTGGTAAGCGCCTACGAGACTTCGCTTGTGAACCCGAAGGGCTACGAAGCGCACCGCAAGTACGCTGACATCCAGCTCTGCGTTGAGGGTGCCGAGCTCATTCGCTGCAAACCCCTTCCGCAAGTCGAGGAGACCATCCCGTATGACGAATCCAAAGATGCCGCCCGCTACGCCGACTGCCCCGGCGCCGACCTGGTCATCGGCGACGGCTATTTCCTCGTTGTCTTTCCCGACGACGCCCACGAACCCGGCCTCGCCCCCTCCGGCCGCTGCGCCCCGGTAAAGAAGGTTGTGATGAAGGTTCCGGTGGGATAGCCGCAAAGAATCCTTATATTTGCAAGATAAATTAGACAATCAAAAATAGACGAACTATATGAGTGTTTTCAAAGACAAGACGCTGCTGATCACCGGTGGTACCGGCAGCTTTGGCAATGCGGTGCTCAACCGCTTCCTGCGTACGGATATCGGGGAGATCCGGATCTTCAGCCGCGACGAGAAGAAGCAGGATGATATGCGCCACGATTTCCAGGCCCGGATGCCGGAGGTGGCGGGCAAGATCAAGTTCTATATCGGTGATGTGCGTAACAAGAGCACGCTGAAATATGCGATGAAAGGGGTGGACTATGTGTTCCATGCCGCTGCGCTCAAGCAAGTGCCATCCTGTGAATTCTTCCCGATGGAGGCCGTCAAGACCAACGTCATCGGTACGGACAATACCCTGGATGCGGCCATCGACGCCGGCGTGAAATGCGTGATCTGCCTCTCGACCGACAAGGCTGCGTATCCCATCAATGCGATGGGCATTACCAAGGCCATCGAGGAGAAGGTGGCGATTGCCAAGAGCCGCTACAGCGGGCAGACGAAGATCTGCTGCACCCGTTACGGCAATGTGATGTGCTCGCGCGGAAGCGTGATTCCGCTCTGGATCGACCAGATCCGCAAGGGGAACCCCATCACGCTGACGGAGCCGAAGATGACGCGCTTCATCATGAGCCTGGAAGAGGCTGTGGACCTCGTGCTCTTCGCTTTCGAGAACGGCGAGAACGGGGACATCCTCGTGCAGAAGGCTCCTGCCTGCACGATCGGCACGCAGGCCGAGGCGGTGTGCGAGCTCTTCGGCGGCAGGAAGGAAGACATCAAGGTCATCGGCATCCGCCACGGCGAGAAGATGTACGAGACGCTGCTCACCAAAGAGGAGGCCGCCAAGGCCGTGGATATGGGCGACTTCTACCGCGTGCCGGCCGACAACCGCGACCTGAACTACGACAAGTATTTTAAGGAGGGCGATGCCAAGCGGGCGACCATCGAGGAGTTCAACTCCGACAATACCCGCAGGCTGAATCTGGAAGAGACCAAGGCCAAGATCGCCTCGCTGGAGTATATCCAGAACGAACTCAACGGGATTCCCAACATCGTGAAGTAATGAGGATCCTCGTGACTGGCGCAAAGGGGTTCGTAGGCAAGAACCTGTGCGCACAATTGAAGAACATCCGCGACGGCAAGGCACGGAACTACGGGGTCGCAGTCGAAGAAATCTTCGAATACGACCTGGATTCCACGCCGGAGCAGCTGGATGCCTGGTGCCGGGACTGCGACTTCGTGTTCAACCTCGCCGGGGTGAACCGTCCGCAGAACCAGGATGAGTTTATGAAGGGGAACTTCGGTTTTGCCTCCACGCTGCTGGAAACCCTGCAGAAGCACGGGAATACCTGCCCGGTGATGCTCTCCAGCAGCCAGCAGGCCAGCCTCACCGGCCGTTTCGGCAATTCCGAGTACGGCCGCAGCAAGAAGGCAGGGGAGGACCTGTTCCTCCGCTACGGCGAGGATACCGGCGCCCGCGTGCTGGTGTACCGCTTCCCGAACCTTTTCGGGAAATGGTGCCGCCCGAACTACAATTCTGCCGTTGCGACTTTCTGCAACGCGGTGGCGAACGACCTGCCCTATACGGTGAACGATCCGTCTGTGGAACTGGAGCTGCTCTATATCGACGACCTGGTGGACGAGATGATCGCCTGCCTGCGCGGCGAGGAGCATCGCTGCGAGTTCGACGGGCTGGGCGTCTTTCCGATGAAAGATGGCCGCTATTGCTATGTGCCGACGACGCACAGGGCCACGCTGGGCGAGATTGTCGATCTGCTGGACAGCTTCGCCGCCCAGCCGAAGACCCTGATGATTCCGGAGATTCCGGCGGGCAGCTTCGCCAAGAAGTTGTATAGCACTTATTTAAGCTATCTGCCCAAGGAGAAGGCTGCCTTCCCGCTGAAGATGAATGTCGACGAGCGCGGTTCATTTACCGAGCTCGTGCATACGCACAATGCCGGACAGGTCTCCATCAACATCTCCAAGCCCGGCATCACCAAGGGCCAGCACTGGCACAACACCAAGTTTGAGCAGTTCATCGTGGTCAAGGGCCACGGCCTCATCCAGCAGCGTTCGCTGAACGACCCGGAAGGGAAGGTGCTGGAATGGGAGGTTGACGGCGATCACATCCAGGCCGTCCACATGCTGCCCGGCTACACCCACAACATCATCAATCTTTCTGAAACCGAAGACCTTGTCACCGTGATGTACTGCAACGAGGTCTTCAACCCTGACAAACCGGACACGTATTATGAACCAGTTCAAGAATAACGGAAAGCTCAAGCTTCTCATCATCGTCGGCACGCGCCCGGAGATCATCCGTCTGGCGGCGGTCATCAACAAATGCCGGCAGTATTTCGACTGCCTGCTGGCGCACACCGGGCAGAACTACGACTACAACCTCAATGGCGTCTTTTTCAAGGATCTCAAACTCGCCGATCCGGACGTGTATATGGATGCGGTGGGGAAGGACCTGGGCGAAACGATGGGCAACATCATCGCCAAGAGCTACCAGCTGATGGTGGAGGTGCAGCCCGACGCCGTGCTGGTGCTGGGCGACACCAACTCCTGCCTCAGCGTCATCGGCGCCAAGCGCCTGCATATCCCCATTTTCCACATGGAGGCCGGCAACCGCTGCAAGGACGAGTGCCTGCCGGAGGAGACCAACCGCCGCATCGTGGATATCATTTCCGATGTGAACATGGCCTACAGCGAGCACGCCCGCCGCTATCTGGCCGACTGCGGTCTGCCGAAGGAGCGCACTTACGTGACCGGCTCGCCGATGGCCGAGGTGCTGCACCAGAACCTGCCCGAGATCGAGGCCAGTGACATTCACAAGCGGCTCGGTCTGGAGAAGGGCAAATATATCCTGCTCAGCGCCCACCGCGAGGAGAACATCGACACGGAGAAGAACTTCCTCTCGCTCTTCAACGCGATCAACAAGATGGCGGAGAAGTACGATATGCCAATCCTGTACAGCTGCCATCCGCGCAGCCGCAAGCGCCTGGAAGCCTCCGGCTTCAAGCTGGATCCGCGCGTCATCCAGCACGAACCCCTCGGATTCCACGACTACAACTGCCTGCAGATGAATGCCTTCGCAGTGGTATCCGATAGCGGCACGCTGCCCGAGGAGAGCAGCTTCTTCACCTCCGTCGGCCATCCTTTCCCGGCCATCTGCATCCGCACTTCGACGGAGCGTCCCGAGGCGCTGGACAAGGGCGACTTCATCATCGCCGGCATCGATGGGAAATCCTTGCTGCAAGCGGTGGATACGGCCGTGGAGCTTTGCCGCAACGGCCAGCACGGCATCCCCGTCCCGGACTACGTGGACGAGAACGTCTCCACCAAGGTGGTCAAGATTATCCAGTCCTACACGGGCATTGTCAACAAAATGGTCTGGCGGAAGTACTGATCACTTGGACTACATTTTTGCCCCTTGGCCCTTGTAAAGTCAAAGAAAAGCCGTATCTTTGTATAATTACGCTGAGATATGGCTTTGTTTGTGATCAAGGATGTCCTTTCTTTCTATCTTCCGGTCGTGCTGGCGGCAGTCGGCGCGCTGTTGGCTGTCAACTGGATTTATTTCAAAGTGTTGAAGATAGCCAAGGACAAGGGCATCGTCGACAATCCTGATTTTCGCAAGCTCCAGCAGGAACCCGTGCCGATTCTGGGGGGCATTGCCGTCTTTTTCGGTGTAGTGACCGGCGTTCTGGCCGGTTTCTCCTGTTCATCCCTCTTCTCAGGCCCCGCACTTTCCGTGTTGGGCCCGGTCTTGTGCGCGATGGTGATCATGGTCTATGTCGGCGCGATCGATGATGTGAACGGGCTCTCGCCGCGCAGCCGCCTTGTCATCGAGATCCTGACGCTGCTGGGCCTGATTTACGCCGGCGGCGGGTGTGTGGACAGTTTCCATGGCCTGTGGAACGTTACCGCCTTCTCCTGGTGGCTGGGCGTTCCGCTGACGGTATTTGCCGGCGTGGGGATCATCAATGCCGTCAACATGATTGACGGGGTCAACGGCTTGAGCAGCGGCTTGTGCATCACTTACTGCCTGATGTTCGGCTTCGTGTTCTGCCTGGTGGACGACCTGCCCAATGCCATCCTGGCCTTCGCCATGGCTACGGCGCTGCTGCCTTTCCTGGTCCATAACGTATTCGGCCGCCGCAGCCGCATGCTCATCGGCGATGCCGGTACGATGATGATGGGCATCCTGATGGCCTGGTTCACCATCTGCGTCCTGCGCAGTGACTCGCCTTTCGCCCGCATTGCCGAACCCCGGCAGATCAGCCTGATCGCCATGACGCTGGCGATCCTGAGCGTTCCGGTGTTCGATACCCTGCGGGTAATGGGCCGGCGCATTATGCAGGGGAAGAGTCCTTTCATGCCCGACAAGAATCACCTGCACCACCTCTTCATCCGTCTGGGCGTGAGCCACTCCATCACCTCGCTGACGGAGATCCTGCTCGATATCCTGATCGTCGGCGTATGGGCCGTGTCGGTCCTGTTGCATGCTTCGCTTGCGTGGCAGCTGTACCTGGTAATCATCGCCTCGGTGGTGCTGGTTTGGGGAACGGCCCGCCTGTTCGGCGCACCCGAGGAGTGCCAGAGCCGTTTTGTGCGCCGCGTGGCCGAGTTCAGCCCCAAGACCCATCTGGCCGACGCTGTATGGTGGCGGCGTTTCCAGCGCTGGCTGGATGCGCCGGAGAAGCACTATGCCGATCATAACTAACCTGTAAGCCAGTTTTATATCCTTGAACGATTTCGCTTTATCCCTTCTGCTGCTGGGAGCTCTCTCGACGGGGAATCAGTTGCCTTTCTGGACCACGACCAATCAGTCCGGCCTGATGCCTGAAGGCAGCGGCGGCCTTGCTTTGCTGCAGGCCGGCACGCAGTATGACCTTTCCAAGGAGTTCCAATGGAAATGGGGGGTGTCGCTGGCGGGGAATGTTGATACCAGATCCCTGGCCGGTGCCGGGAATGACGTTGCGCATACGGCGGATTTCAGCGCGATGGTGGATGAGTTGTACGGGAGCGTCCGCTGGAAAGCCCTGTCGCTGGACCTGGGGATGAAACGCTTCGACCGCGACTTCTACGGCGCTGGCCTGCAGACGCTTGGCTCGATGTCCGCAACGGGCGGGAATGTAATCTGGAGCGGCAATGCCCGCACGATGCCGGGCTACCTGCTGACGCTCGATCCGGTGCCGGTGCCGCTGACCCGCAAGATCCTGTGGTTTCACGGCGCATTCGGCGACTTCAAGACGCTTGACAACCGCTATGTGAAAGGGGCGCTGGTGCATCGCACGAAACTTTTCGCGCTTTTCAAGATCACGCCGCGGCTCGATTTCCAGATGGGCGTCGACCACGTGGCTGTCTGGGGTGGCACTCATCCGACCCACGGCACAATGCCCGTGACGCTGCGCAATTATGTGCGTATGTTTCTTGGTCAGAGTGGCGAATGGTCGAATGACGTGCGTAATACGATCGGCAATCAGCTGGGCAGGGAAGTGTTCCGTCTGGACTGGCGCGGAAACGGCTGGAAACTGGCCTTGCAGCACGATATCCCCTATGAAGACCGCTCCGGAATACTGATGGAGAATTTTCCCGACGGGATCAATACGCTCTGGTTCGGCTTTGACGACAAGGACCGCTGGGTCTCCGATATCCTGTATGAATATCACTACACGATGTGGCAGTCGGGGACGGTTCACGACAAATACAGCACGCCGCCGCAGCGGGGCGTTGACAATTATTTTATAAACGGAGACTATCGTTCCGGCTGGACTTATTATGGCCGGACGGTAGGGGATCCCTTGCTTGTTCCCACGGGGACGCGCGCGGGTACCTGGACGGGTAAGAATCTTGTCCTGGGCGTGGAGAACAACCGTTTGAAAGCGCACCATTTCAGTCTCGCGGGCAAGGCCTTCCGCAAGTTTCCCTATAAACTGATGTTGACCTACAGTCAGAATTATGGCAGGTATGCCAATCCCTATACCGGTGAGTCCCAGTTCAAAAAGCCCTGGGGTACCGTCAAGGAAACCCCGCTGCACCAGGTTTCCGCCGCCTTTGTGGGCGAGATTCCGCTGCGGGCTGCCCGCTTTGTCGCGGCGGGTTCCGCGTTGAGGCATTTCACTGTAACTTACGGCCTGTTCGCGGACCGCGGGCAACTGCTGTCCGACAGTTTCGGCGGTATGCTGGGACTTCGCTGGGATCTGTAAAAACCGTCGCGGTTCAGGATTGATTTTAATTGCGGGTCCGGGCATTTTGTCCGGACTTTTTTGTATCTTTGTCAAATTGTAGGGTCGGTTCGCGGATACCGCCTATGGATGTAGGCAGGACCGTCAGCGGGAGCTTGAAAACCTGCGGAACTGTGGCTGCTTCGTTTGCGTTTTACAGACGGAGGAGTGAAAGTTATATCCAGACGCCAGGACCGGCATCAAATCAATACGGACTCAGTATGAATGAATTTGCTTTATCACTGCTGCTGCTGGGCGCCCTTTCGACGGGCGGCCCGCTGCCGTTCTGGTCGACCGCCGGCCAGTGGGGCCTGATGCCCGAGGGCAGTGGCGCGCTGGCGCTTGTGCAGGCTGGCACCCAGTATGACCCCGCGAAGGATTTCCAGTGGAAATGGGGCGTCTCGCTGGGAGCGGATTATGATACGGGACTCCCGGCCGGAAGCGGGAATGACCGGACCGCCCATTTCGGCCTGATGGTCGATGAACTTTACGGGAGCGTGCGTTGGAAGGCGCTTTCGCTCGACCTGGGCATGAAACGTTTCGACCGCGATTTCTATGGGGCGGGAACGCCTACGCTCGGCTCGCTTTCCACCACGGGCGGCAATATCATCTGGAGCGGCAATGCCCGTACGATGCCGGGCTATGCGCTGCGGCTCGATCCGGTGGCGATTCCCGGGACGGGGCGGCACGTATGGCTCTATGGCTCCTGGGGCGACTACCGGACGCTCGACAACCGCTATGTGAAAGGGGCGCTGGTCCACCGCGCCGAGGCCGGTCTGCGGATCGATTTTCTCAAGCGCATGAGCCTGACCCTGGGCTTTGAGCACGACGCGATGTGGGGCGGCAACCACCCGCGATACGGGCAGCTGGCCGTCACGCTCCCGAATTATTTCCGCGTAATCACGGGACAGGCCGGTTCGTCCGACGCGCCGGTCAACGACCGCAACAACGTGATCGGCGACCAGCGGGGACGGCAGTTGCTGCGCCTCGACTGGCGGGGCGATGGCTGGCGGCTGGCGCTGCAGCACGACCGTCCGTTCGAAGATGTGTCGAGCCTTTTCTTCCGCAATTTTCCCGATGCCGTCAATACCATGGCTTTCAGCCTGGACGACAAGGATGCCTGGGTGACGGACGTCGTCTATGAGTTCCAGTACACGCGCTATCAGTCGGGGATGATCAATACCTCGACCAAGGAAGAGGAAAGCAAGGAACGCTCCTTCCTCGAGCGCCTGCGTTACTATCTGAGCATCCAGGACGGGGGCGACAATTATTTCAACAACTGGGAATACAAGTCCGGCTGGTCGCATTACGCCCGTACGGTCGGCAATCCGCTGTTCTTCCCGGCGGGGACGCGTACAGGGACCTGGCCCTCGCTTCCGTTGCAGGGCATCGAGAACAACCGTGTCAGGGCCCACCATCTGGGCGTAGGCGGCAAATTGCTGCGGAAATTCCCTTACAGGCTGATGCTCACCTACAGCGAGAATTACGGCATCCCCAAAGAACGCTACACCGGCCCCAATCCCTGGAACAAGCCCTGGGGTACGGTGGCAGAGGTGCCGCTCCGGCAGGTTTCCGGCGCCTTTACAGGCGAGATTCCTTTCCGGAACCTGACCCTTGTTTACGGCATTTACGCCGACCGGGGACATGTACTTTGCGACAATTTCGGCGCTACGCTGGGACTGCGCTGCCAAATCCGATGAAACCGATGAAAAAAATACTGACGGTGGGCGTCTTCGATATGCTGCATATCGGGCATGTCCTGCTTTTCAAGAAAGCCCGCGAACTGGGCGATTACCTGATTGTAGCCGTGCAGGAAGACGACTGCATCCTCAAGTACAAGCCGGGGACGAAAATGGTCTATACGACGGAGGAACGCAAATTCATGGTCGGTGCGCTGCGCTATGTCGATGAAGTGGTGACCTACCGGGATGTGGATACCGACATCCAGGGGCTGGATTTCGATGTCTTCGCCAAAGGACCGGACCAGAGCCACGCCGGCTTCCAGCGGGCCGAGGCCTGGTGCCGGGCGCACGGCAAGGAGGTCGTGGTGATTCCCCGTACCGAGAATATCTCGTCCACCCTGCTCAAATCGTACTCGAAGCTATGAAACTGAGTATCATTATCCCTTATCACAATTCCGATCCGTGGATCGGGGCGATGCTCGATTCGCTGCTGGACCAGGATCTGCCGCACGAAGACTACGAGATCGTGGTCGTGGACGACGGCTCCACGGAAGATCCGGCCACGTTGCGTCGCTATGCCGCCGAATACGCGAACATCCATCTGTACCGGCAGGAGAATGCCGGGGTGGCCGTGGCCCGGAATACAGGTCTGGACATGGCCTCCGGCGAGTGGGTATGGTTCTGCGACAGCGATGACTATGTGCAGCCCCGGGTGCTGGGCCGCCTGCTTGCCATCGCCGATGCGCAGCAGCTCGACATGCTCTGGTTCGATGCCGTATATGTTCGCCAGGGAAAATTGGCCCGGGAGCCCCGCCTCGATTTCTCGGCAGTCTCTCCGGTGCAGACCGGCTGGGACTATGTCGTCAATCCGCCGGCCAAGATGGGGATGGCCGTCTGGCGTTATCTCTTCCGCCGGGAACTGCTCGCCGAAGGACCTCTGCGCTTTCATCCGCTCAACTATGTGGAAGGCCGCTGGTTCCAGATGGAGCTGATGCCGCGCGTGCAGCGGGCGGCCCACGTTGCGGCCGATATTTATTTCTATGTGCAGCACAGTTCGTCGCTCCTGCACGCCAGTAAAGCGAAGAACTACGCACAATTCGCCGATGAAATGGCCAAGTATGTCGGCGTGATGGCTGCCAAGGCTGCCGATCCTGCCGTGCCCCGGCGGGTGCAGGAATTGCTTCGCCAGCGCTGCGACCTCGAAACCTACCGTTTGCTGGGCAATGTGTCACGCTATGGCACCCCCGCGCTGGCAGACGGCTATTTTACGAAACTCAAGGCATTGGGAACCTGGCCGGTACGGATCAGCGGCGGGCTGAAGGAACGCTTGCTGCGCCGGGCGATGAACTGCCGCGGCCTCTGGCTGGCAGCCTGGCGGCTCTATCATCTGGTGCACCGCCGCGGCACCAGCGCGATGTCGCTGGTCTGCCTGATGATGCTGGCCACCTGCTGCTGCATCCGGCTGACGCCGGAGGGTGGGGGACAGCGGAAGCCGGGGGCTTCTTCGGTCGATGAGACCGGCCTGGTCCTCCTGAATCAGGCCCTGGCCCAAGGCGATTCGGTGGTCGCACTGACTTTTCGGAAGGGCCGGCGAAGCGGGACATATTCCGTGAAACTGTCTGACGGTTCCGCCTTTGACCTGACTACGCAGACGGTCGCCGTCGATTATGATTCTGAGGGGAATGCTTTCCGTTTCCGCCTGCGCGGAGGCGGTTCTGCCAAGCTTCCGCTGGTGGCGGGCTATACGCTGCTCCGGACCGATGTGCCGGAGGAGGCTTTTTACAAAGATATTTTCCTGGATGCGGGAATCGGACTGACCTCCCGCACTTCGTTGTATGCAGCGGATTCACTGGGGCTCTCGCTGGAGGGAATCAGTTTTTCCAACAAGGCCGACAAGCCGGAGGAATTCGACCTGCAGCGCGACATCCTTTCCGGGACGGCGGAGGACCGCAACGGACGGCTGCTGTACCCTGACGGCCAGCCGCGTTACCGGCTGCTCTTTGTCAACGGCGGCAACTCGCGGACGCACGGCCAGTCGCTCGATTCGCTCTCGCGCGCCAATATGCGTCTTTTCGTGCAGGCCGGCGGCAGCTATGTCGGAACCTGTGCCGGCGCATTCCTGGCTTCGACGGGTTATGACAATACGCTGGACTATCCCTATTATCTGGGTATCTGGCCCGCGCCGATGTGGCATACGACCTTGAAGCAGGTCTATACCGGCATGTATATCGATGACAGTTCGCCCCTGCTCGAGTATGCGGACTATGGCGGCGACGGCTATGTGGCCGGCATCCGGCACAATGGCGGCGGCTTTCCGCGCGAGTATCCGGAAGGGACGGAGGTGCTGGCCGTGTATGACTATCCCGGGCTGGACTGGGTCCACAAGAAACCCAGCGTCTGGGCCTACAAGCCTGACGCTGTGAGCGGCCGCGTGGTGCTGGAAGGATCCCATCCCGAGGAGGTCCCGGACGGGGAGCGGCTTGCGCTGACAGAAGCGCTCATCGGCTATGCCATCGACGGGCAGGGAACAGCCTCCGTCAAAGCATTCCTGCACAACGCCGAAGCCTTGACGATGGACCGGGATTCGTGGGAAGGGGAGCCTGAAAAGGCGAAACTCGGTGACCGGCAGTGCCACCATTTCGCGGTCTATGTCCCGGCCGACGCCCGTCACATCCGTTTCAGCGTGGAAAGCCCGGCGGTCTGCAACCTGCAGCTCCGGCTTTGCCGCGAAACCTTTGCCTTCCCCTCGAAGGCCCGCTATGCGTCGGGCGCTGCTGGAGCCCGGCAGCAGCTGGCGTTCGATACGCTGGAGGAAGGGATCTGGTATGTGTCGGTGCAGTGCCTGACCACGGTGACGACGGTGCCCACATCCTATGGCCAGGACTATGTCGGGCGTACGGATGTCCTGAACGGCGTGCCCTACACGATTTCGGTTTCTTGGGAATCTGATTGGCAATGAGTGATAAGAGCCTGAAAGAGAAAACCATTTCCGGCATGATCTGGTCCACCGTCGGCCGTTTCGGTACGATGGCCCTCAGTTTCGTGTCCAACCTGGTGCTGGCGCGCCTGCTGATGCCGGGCGATTTCGGTGTCATCGGCATGCTCCATGTGTTCATCGCCGTGTCGAGCGTCTTCGTGACCGCCGGCTTCGGTTCGGCGCTCATCCAGAAGAAGAATCCCACCCATATCGACTATACGTCAGTGTTCTGGTGGAACCTGGCGGCGGCCCTGCTTTTCTACTGGATTCTCTTTCTCAGCGCGCCGGCTATCGCCGGCTTCTATAAGATGCCCGAGCTCAAGCCGGTCGTGCGGGTGCTGAGCCTGACGCTCATCATCAATTCCTTTTCGATCGTACAGACCAATCAGCTTCGGAAACAGCTGAAATTCAAACTTTTGTCGATGCGAACCCTCGGCGCTTCGTTTGCCGGCACCGTCGTCAGCATCGTCCTGGCCCTGCTGGGCTACCGCTACTGGAGCCTGGTCGCAGGTACGCTGGTGACCAATTTCATCGGCGTGCTGCTGCTCTGGCGCCTGAGCAGCTGGCGGCCGACACGGGAATTCAGCGTCCAGTCGCTGAAGGAACTCTTTGCCTTCGGCGGCCTGATGGCCCTTTCGTCGTTCGTGGAGACCATTTTTACCAATCTCCAGAGCCTGATCATCGGCAAGTGGTATTCAGCAGGGGACCTGGGTTACTATACCCAGGCACGCCGGTTGGAAGATGTTCCCACCCAGTCGCTTTCCCATATCGTCAACCAGGTGTCCTTCCCGGTGTTTTCCTCGCTCCAGGACGACCGGTCGGAACTGGTCGAGACCGTGCGTCGCAACACCAAAGCCATCAACTACATCAATTTTCCGCTGATGGCCCTGCTGATCGTTATTGCCCGGCCGCTCATCCTGCTGCTGTACGGGGCCAAATGGGAAGTGTCCATCCCGTATTTCCAGATCCTGTGCATCTCGAGCCTGGTTTTCTCGATGAACACGCTCAACACCAATGTCATCAAGGCGCTCGGACGCGGGAAACTCTATTTCTGGGTGCAGCTGGTCAAGCGCCTCATCGGCCTGGTGCTGATCGTCCTTGGCGCCCGCGCCGGAATGATGCCCCTGATGTGGGCCCTGACCATTATCGGTTACACCAGCATCCTGATCAATATGTATGTCAACGGCCGGCTCATCGGTTACGGCATCGTGGCGCAGGTGAAGGACCTGATCGGCTATTTCATCGCCGCGCTGGCCTGCGCCGGTGCGGTCTGGCTGCTGGGCCGCGTGCTCCCGTGGCATCCTTATCTGGTGATGTTCATCCAGGTCGTCGTGTTCCTGGTCCTGTACCTCGGCATTTCGCGCCTGTTCAGGTTCAGCAGCTATTATACCTATCTGGATGTCGCCAAGACCTATCTCAAACGTATCAAGAAGTGAAAAGATTCCAGAAAATCCTCCATATCCTTTTCAAGACAAACCTGGTCAAAACGCTCTGGTTCAACTGGAAGATGCTGCCCGCCCGGGAGGCCTGGCGGCTGCCGGTCTGGTTCTACGGGAAGGTGAAGTTCCGCGACCTGTCGGGCAGGCTCATCTTTGACTGTCCGGTGCGGAGCGGCCTGGTCGAAGTGGGCCGCCATGACTATTATGTGACCACGAGCGTCCCCCTGACGACCTGGACCATCCGTGGTACCCTCCGTTTTGCGGGCATGGCCAATTTCATCCAGTCGTCGTACATCCTGGTGGCGGACGAGGCGACGCTTTCGTTCGGCCGTCGCAATTATTTCGGCGGACATTTGAAAATCCTGTGTTTCGACCGTATCGAGTTGGGGCAGTGGGCTCATATCGCCTGGGAATGCCAGATCATGGATACAGGCTTCCACTATCTGGAAAAAGTGGAAACGGGGGAGACGGGACCGCTCACGAGCCCGGTCGTCCTGGGCGACTGGGTCTGGGTGGGAAACCGCTCGACAATCGCCCGGGGCACGGTTCTGCCGTCCTATACCATCGTCGCTTCGGGCAGTCTGGTGAACAAATCGTTCGCCGATATGGAACCGTATTGCCTGCTGGCCGGGACTCCGGCTGTCCGGAAAGCCTCCGGTATCCGGCGTGTCTTCAATGTGAACCGGCAGCGGGAACTGGATGAGCAGTACGGCTATTCCCGTGTTCATCTGTAGGCTTGTTCATGAATTTGCGTTTTTGCCATGAAAATCGGTCTTCTTCGTGAAACAAAAGATCCGGTGGACAACCGGGTGGCACTTACACCGATGCAGGCGGCGAGCCTGATGGTGGATTTCCCTTCGGTTTCGGTTGTGGCCCAGCCCAGCGGCGTGCGTGCATACAGCGATGCGGAGTATCTGGCGGCCGGGGTACGGGTCGTTGAGGACCTGTCGGACTGTGATCTGCTGTTGGGTATCAAGGAAGCCTCCGCCGACTCGCTGCTGGCGGGCCGGCACTATGTGTTTTTCGGCCACCTGGCCAAGAAGCAGGCGTACAACCGGCCGTTGCTCCAGGCCATGTTGCAGCGCGGAATCACGTTTTCCGATTACGAATATATGGTCGATGACGCCGGTGCCCGCGTCTGCGCGTTCGGCTGGTGGGCCGGGGTGGTAGGTATCTACTACACCCTCCGTGGATATGGTCTGCGGACCGGCGCTTTCACACTCCCGGCAGTTGAACGGGATTTCACGCTTGACCGTCTTATGGCTTCCCTGAAGCAGATTGCGCTGCCCCGCGTGAAATTACTTGTCACCGGCGGCGGCCGGGTCGCAGGCGGTGCCCGCTGGATACTGGACAAGATCGGGGCGGCATTCGTTCCGGTGGAAGACTATCTGGCCTGTCCGTCCGTGGATAAACTCACTTATACGATGGCCGATGCCGATGAACTGGTCCGGCCCCTTGCGGTGGACCAGCGTTTCTCATTTGCCCATTTCAAACAGTATCCGGAGCTTTATACGAGCGATTTCGCCCGCTTTGCCAGCGCTACAGACATTCTGGTCTGCGGTCATTTCTGGTCACCCGGCGAGCCGGTCTATCTCGCGGCAGATGATTTCCTGGCACCGGGTTTCCGGATCCGGATGATCGGCGACATCAGCTGTGACATCATGGGCAGCTTCCAGTCCACGCTCCGGTCTTCGACGCACGCGGCACCCTATTACGACTACAATCCCCGCACGCGGCAGGAGGAAGCCGCCTTCTCATCCGATGCCAATGTGAGCGTGATGGCGGTGGATACCTGTCCCAATGCGCTGCCGCGCGATACGAGCGCCTATTTCGGGGAGAAGTTTGTCGGGAATGTCCTCTTTCCGCTGCTGCGAAACGGCGTGTCGGCGGTCCTGGACCGTTCGACGATTGTCCGGGACGGCTGTTTGACGGCGGCTTTTGATTATCTGCACGAATTTGCTATAGGAAAATGATTAGACGTTTTTTGCCGGAGATAATCAGCCGGCAACTTCCACTTCGCTGGCGCCTTCGCCTGGAACGGGGAATCACAGATGAGGAGTTCCGCGATTTTCATCTGGCGACCCGTGATGCGGTCTTTCGTGACAATTTCCTGGGGGAGCAGGAGCAGCGCCGCCTGCTCAATTATCTCAACCCGCGTAAATACTATATCCTGGTCCGTAACAAGTACCTGTCCCATTTGCTTTTTACACAAGGTGGCATCCGCCGCGCGCCGCTTTACGCCTGCTATATTCCGGAAGGCCGCTTTGCAACGGGGAGCGACATTGCGACCGATTGCGCGGGCGTTTGTGCGTTACTCCAACGCAAAGGGGTGAAGCGCTTCATGGTAAAACCTGTTGAGAATTCTCATGGGGATGATGTGTATCTCGTTGAAAATCTTGAGTTTACCGATCGCGACGCTCGCCTCTTTCTGTCCTCCGGAGAACAGAAAGATCTTTCCAAATTGCTGGGAGACAGTCCGTTGGTTTTCGAAGGTGTTGTAACGCAGACCGCACAGTTTGCTGCTTTCAATCCTTCTTCGGTCAACACCGTCCGTTTCATGACGGCGCTGTACCCCGACGGAGATGTAAAGATCATCGCCACGTTCATCAAGATTGGCCGGGCCGGACGCTGGGTGGACAATGCCGGCGGCGGTGGCAATGTGGATGTCGCGATCGATGTGGCAAGCGGCCGGCTGGAACACGCCATCCTCTTCGAGGGCTGGGACAAGGTGACCGACATCGACGTCCATCCCGACACGGGCGCCCGGCTCAACGGTGTTGTCATTGACAACTGGGCCGCCGTAAAAGAAGAAGTCAAGGATTTCCAGCGGGCTTTTCCGTACTGCAAGGTCGGCGGCTGGGATATCGCCCTGACGGACGAGGGACCGCTGGCCATCGAAGTCAATGATTTCTGGGACCGTACGGGTCAGTTGTTCATCCGCCGGGGCTGGCGCCGGGAAGTGCGCGACTGTTATGATGCCTGGAAGAAAACAGGCCGGAATTATTTTTTTGGAAGAAAACTGCGATGAAATTGCTGACAAGATACCGCATGTGGCGGGAGAAACGCAAGTGGAAAGCCGTGATTGTCGACGGCTACAACCAGCTTTCGGAGAAACGGAAGCTGAGCCGGGCGCAGAAGGCTGAAGTACAGGCGTTCTACCGGCAGCTGATCGGTCGGGAAGTGCCGATCTACAGCCACGAGTATTTCTATTCCCGGACGGGTCATTTCACCAAAGACTATGTCCCGACGAATCTCTATCACTGTGAACTGGTGCCCAAGGCGAACGACCATACGGCAAGCAAGGTGCTCTGTGACAAGAACCTGTGCGACCTGCTGCTGCCCGATGCGCCGATGCCCCGCACGCGGCTCAAGAACTGCAACGGCTACTACTACGACGAAAAGGGCCAACCCCTGACGGCGGCACAGGCCGTGGCGCTTTGCCGGGACCTGGACAATATGATCATCAAGCCGTCGCTGCGCTCCAAAGGTACTGGGGTCCGCAAACTGACGGTCTGCGAGGGCGTGACGAATATTGACGGGATGACGGTGGAAGAACTCTTCCGGAAGTACAGGAAGGATTTCCTGATCCAGGAATGTGTCCGGCAGCATCCGGCCATGGCGGCGCTTAATCCTACTTCGCTCAACACGTTGCGGATTCTCACATATCGCTCCGGTGACGAGGTGCTCATCGTCTATGCCGTCATCCGCATCGGCCGTTTGGGAAAAGACATCGACAACCAGTCGGCCGGGGGTATCAGTACCGCCGTGCTGGAAAACGGGCGTCTGGACAAGGTCGCCTATGGCGGTTACAAAGAACCCGGTGTGGAGAAGACCGACACCGGCATTGTCCTGGACGGATACGAGATCCCTTCTTTCGACAAGGCTCTGGACCTGGCCCGGCGGCTGCAGTTGCAGCTTCCGTATTTCAACCTGGTGGGCTGGGACGTGGCCATCGATGAAAAGGGTGAACCGGTCCTGATCGAATTCAATACGAATACCGGGCTGAGCCAGTCGGCCGTGCAGACGGGCATGGGCCGTTACACGGAGCGGATCTTCCGCGAACTCTGGCCCCGGCCCAACAGTTGGTTCAAGGAATAGATGGACGGAATCACTGTCATGCGGCGCCCGGAAAGCGTCTCCTGGGAGGCGGTCAGCCGGGTCTTGAAGGAAGCCCACCGCGAGAATGTGCGGCGGGGCATCCGGATGACCTATCCGCAGCTGCCGCCTGAGCAATTGTACGAGAAGACGGAAGGCCGGGGCGGGGTCCTCTTCGTGGCCCTGGACGGCGAACGGCTGGTGGGTACGGCTGCGGTGGTCCGCATCGATAAAGCCATCTGGTGCGGGGACGGGGGCTATGCCTACTGCTTCCTGGATGCTGTCCTGCCGGCCTATGCCGGAAAAGGCGTATTCCGCCGCCTGGCTGACGCGCAGCAGCAATGGGCCCGCGAAGCGGGGCTCGACCGTTTGCTGCTCGACACGAACGAACGGAACCGGCACATGCTGCGCCTGTGCCGAAAAAGCGGCTGGCGCTCAGTGGATTATCGTATCCATAACGGATACAGTTCCGTGATGCTGGTCAAATGGCTGGGCGGCTGTCCCTATTCCCGCCTGCACTGCCAGTATAAGTTTCAATGGATGAAATGGGGGAGAATCCGCCGCAAATGGAAAACAAAGCGTTCCAGATAATACTCCGTCCGGAAAACATCTCCTGGGAAGAGATCCGGCAGACCATCTGGCAGGCGCACGCCGGCAACCGGACGAAAGGCATCTATATGCGGCATTTCCAGCTTTCTGCCGAGGAAATCCGGGAGCGGATCGAGGCGGAGGGCGGGGAGATGTTCGTGGCTGTCGCAGGTGGACGTGTCGTCGGTACGGCGGCTGTCGTGCCGCGTTACTTCCGGTTCTGGTGCGGCGAGGGCATGTATGCCTACTGCTGCTTTGCGGCCGTGTTGCCCGCCTGGCGCGGGAAAGGTATCTACCGCGAGCTTTGCCGGGTGCGGGAATCGTATGCCCGTGCCCGTTCGTTCCGCTGGATGCTGTTCGAGATCCATCAGCGGAATGAAAGGCTCCTGACCATCAGCCGGCAGATCGGCTGCCGGCCGGTCGGCTGCCAGTATTGGGACGACCACTACAACCATCTGATGGTAAAGTGGCTCGTCGATACACCGCCCTCCCGCTTCCAGTGCGCGTTCCGTTTTGCGCTGTCTCGTTTGAGAGCAGGGCTGCTTTCTTCGCGGAAGTTCCATGCCGAAGCGACGGCCTCCAAGGCCCCGGATGCTCCGCTGATCATCGGACAGGGCTATTCGGGCCGTCTCTCCCTGGCGCGCTCCCTGGCGCCACAGAACGGCAAAGTGGCCCTGGTCAGCCTGGTGACCTACCGGCGAGACGGGAAGAAACTCAACCGGAAGCGTCAGATCGATGCGTTCAGCCGGACGGTGGACCGGGTGCTGTACTGTGCGAGCGACGACGAAGCGATGTTGCGCGACCTGCTCCGCAAAGAGACGGCACGCACCCAGGGAAAGCGGCTGCTGGTCCCGGACAACGATTTTTCGGCTTATTACGTGGATGCCTGCCAGGAAGAATTGCGGCCGTATTTCTGTTTTCCGCATGTCCCGGGCGATCCCGGGGCCGTGGCTCGCTGGATGGACAAGGCGCGTCAGAAAGACCTGGCCCGTTCTTTGGGGCTGGCCGTTCCGGCTTCGGTGGTCGTGGATCTGAAGGACGCGGCGCCGGAACTGCCCGAAGCTGTCTCATATCCCTGCTTTGTCAAGCCGCTGACTTCGCGTATGGGCCGCAAATGGAGTATGCGCCGCTGCGAAACGCCGGCGCAGCTGGCGGACTGCCTGCAGTTTATGCGGCGGAATTTCGGCCCGATCCAGGTGTTGGTGGAAGCCTATATGCAGATTGACACCGAATACGCCACGGTGGGTTTCTCGGACGGGAAGGAGGTTATCATTCCGGGCTACATCGAAATGAACGTGATGGGCCACGGACGGCATTTCGGCGTGGCGGTCCAGGGGCGTGTCTGCCCGCCCGGCAAGATGGCGCCCGCGCTGGAACAGTTCAAGGACCTGGTGCTGAAGACCGGATTTCACGGCCTGTTCGACATCGACTTCTATGAAAGCGGCGGGACCTTGTATTTCTGCGAACTGAATCTTCGTTTCGGCGGTTCCGGCTATGCATTCACCCGTTGCGGCGTCAATCTGCTGGAGATGATGGCCCGTTCGTTCTCCGGGCAGCCGCTTGACGGCTATCCGCGGGAACTGACGCGCAGTGCCGTCTTTTTCAACGAACGGGTGGCGATGGAAGACTGGTATGAGGGCTATCTGTCGCTGCAGGAGTACCGGCGGCTCCGCGACGAGGCCGACATTCCGTTCATCGAGGATGCCGCCGATCCCGAACCGGGACGGGCGCTGCAGCGCAAGTTCCGGCTGTGGCGTATCCGTCGGATGATCAAGAAAAGCTTTGGCAAAAACTTGGAATGGAAGGTAGCACAATAAAGCGAAAACAACCCGTTGTCGTCATCGGCCACGGCTATACCTCGCGGCTGGGGATTATCCGTTCACTGGGTGTGGCCGGCTGCCGGATTACAGTGCTCGTGCAGGCTTACCACGGCCGGCTCGGGCGTGCGCTGCGCTTCGACGGCGGTACGCCGGTGGACTGCTGCAGCAAATATGTGGAACGGGTGCTCTGGTGTCCAGCCGAGTCGGAATCCGAAATCATCCGGATGCTGCTGACGCATTGTACGGATCCGGGGCAGAAGGTCGTACTGATTCCCGACAGCGATTTTGCGGTGGCGGCCGTGGACCGTCATGCGGCGGAACTGGCCCCGTATTTCATTTTCCCGCAGGCCGGACCGACCCCGGGCGGCCTGGAGGCCTGGATGGACAAATCGGCGCAGAAGGCCCTGGCGCGGAAAGTCGGGCTGCCGGTGGCGGAAGCCTTCGTGCTGCCCGCTGCGGCGGATGCGGTACTGCCGGCAGAGATTCCGTATCCCTGCTTCACGAAGCCGGTGCAGACCATCCGGGGTGGCAAGACCTTCCGGCGCTGCAACGATGAAAAGGCGCTGCGGGAGGCGCTTGCGGAGATCGCCGCCCACGGCGGGACGCAGGTACTGGCCGAACGCTATATGCCGATCGGGGTCGAATATGCGCTGCTCGGTTTCGCCGACGGGGCCGGGGAGGTGTGCATCCCGGCCGTCATCGAATTCACCGAGGCCGGACAGCGGCATTTCGGCATCGCCCGCACGGGCCGGGTGTTGCCGCCGGAGCCTTTCCAGGCAGTGCTGGACCGTTTCGCGGCGCTGGTCCGGAGCATCGGCTATGCCGGACTCTTCGATATCGATTTCTATGAGAGTGGCGGCGTACTGTATTTCAACGAATTGAATCTCCGTTTCGGCGGATCGGGCTATGCGGTCACGGCCGCCGGTGTCAATCTGCCGGCGATGTATGTCCGTTCGGCCTGTGGCCGGACGATTGCCGATATGCCCCGCAAGGTCCGGTCCGTGAAAACTTTCGTCAATGAGCGGATGTGCATCGACGACTGGAGTTTCTATTATCTGTCGGAAGCGGAAGCCCGTGCCCGGATCGCGGCGGCGGACATCCGTTTCGTGGACGACCCCGACGATCCGGGACCGCAGCGGAAACTCGAGCGCTATGTCCGCCAGCAAAAGATCAAACGCGTGCTGCGCAAATGGCTGAAGAAATGAAAAGCATCGGCCCGGCCGAACTGAAAGTGCTCCAGATGGATGTCTTGGAGACCCTGGCGGAATTCCTGGCCGGGAAGGGGATTCCGTACAGCCTGGCCTGCGGCACCATGCTCGGTGCAGTCCGGCACAAGGGCTACATTCCCTGGGATGATGATATCGACATCTATCTCCTGCGGGCGGACTACGACCGCCTGATGTGGGATTTTCCCCAGGAATACAAGCACGTCCGGATCGCCTCGCTGGAGCGGACGCCCAGCTGGGACAAACCCTATGCGAAGGCCTACGATGCACGGACTGTATTTGTAGAACACAATAACAGCCGGATGCGGATCGGCATCAATATCGACCTGTTCCCGCTCGATGCCGTGCCGGACCAGGCACAGGCCTGGCTCCGGTACAACCGCCGCCGCCGCTTCTGGCAGAAACTCTTCCAGCTGAAGATGACGCGGCCCGACCCGCGGCGCTCCCGGACCAAGAATCTTGCGTTGCGTGCTGTGCAACTGCTTCTGCTGCCTGTGAGCGCGCACTGCTTCGCGGCGTTCCTGAACCGGCTGGCCCGCCGTTATGACGGGCAGCGGACGGAATGGCTGTTCGAAACGGCGATGGGCCTGATCCAGAAAGACCGCTTCCCGCGCCGCGTCAGCCAGTCACTGGCGGACTACCCCTTTGAGGACAGAATGTTCCGGGGCTTCGCGGATGCAGATACGTATCTTTCCTGCGCCTATGGCGATTACAGGAAACTTCCGCCGGAGGAAAAACGCGTTTCGCACCACGACTTCCAGGCCTGGTGGCGATAGGACCACACTGCGATGAGACTGCGGATATCCAGACGAAAATTGATGGAGCACCTGCTGGGAATCAGTCTGGTGCTCTCCTTCGTGCTGCCGCATACCTCCTCACTGATGCTGCTGGTCAATCCGCTCTTTTTCCTGATGTTCCTCTGCTTCAAGGAAAACAGGCCGGTTTACCGCTACAACTGGATTGCCGTCATCCCGATTGTCTTCGCGCTGCTGCTCAATATGGCCCAGCCCGTGAAGATGAAATCCATCATCAATGCCGGTACGGTCCTGATGTATTTCATGTGTTTCCCGCTGGTGGGGAAGGTGCGTGTCCGCAATTTCTACCTGGTCCTGACGCTGGCCCTGATTGTCTTTTCGCAGCTTGTTTATATTTTCCATGTCCCGCTGCTTTCAGACCTGCTCGACCGGCTTTACCCGATTGCGGAAATGGATGTGCACGGCGTCGGGTCGATGCGGCGCAACCTTTCCTGGACCAACGTGTTCCGTTATCGCCTGGGCGGCATGTACCGCGATCCGAACATCTGCGCCAAGTCGCTGACGATGTTGCTGGCGGCCTTCCTCTCCCTGAATTTCGGCAAGCCGTTGAAAAATCTCATTCCGTATGCCGCCGTTTGTTTCCTGGCCGTAATGGCTACGGGAAGCCGTACCGGTTTCGCGGTGACGGCGGCCATTGCGATTGCCTTCGTGTTTCTGGACAAGCGGATCTCCAAATACTGGCGCTGGGGCGTCGTCCTGGCGGCGGTCGGCGGAATGGCCTTCCTGCTGTCGTCCCGCTTCGGGATGCGGAGCCTGAACATTTCCCAGGGCTTCCAGAACAGCGCCAGCCAGAAGTACCTCTTGCTGAAAGATTATCTGGATCATGAAGAATCGCTCTTCCGCCTGCTGACCGGCTATCTGGACTACGACCGTTTCCGGCCGAGCATCATCCTGCCCGATATCGTCAAGTTCGATTCCGATGTGGGTTATCTGATCTACTGTTTCGGCTTCCTCGGCCTGGCTGCGATCCTTGTCTATTACGTCACGATCTTCTGGCGGATGGATTCGATGCGTTTTATCATCTTCGCCATCCTGCTCTGGATGCTGACCCAGTCTGTGGTGATGGCCTACCGCTCGTTCTTCAGTTTTATGTTGATCCTGTCCTGTGTCTATAACGCGCACAAGAGAAAAGACGAGGCATTATGAGACTTTATCAGATCAATTCCGTCCTCAATTATGGCTCCACGGGGCGGATCGTGGAGCAGATCGGATGCTGCGTGCAGGCTGCCGGCGGGCAGTGCCGCGTCGCGCACGGGTCCAAATTCCCGCGTCCTTCCGCGCTGGACCACTTAGTCATGGGCGGCCGGGCCGATGTCCTCTGGCACGAGGCGCAGAGTTTCCTGCTTGACCGGATGGGAATGGCGTCGCGCCGCGCCACCCGGCGGCTGATCGATGACATCGCTGCGTTCCGTCCGGACATCGTCCATCTGCATAACCTGCACAATTATTATCTCAACTATCCGATACTGGCCCGTTACCTGGCTTCGACCGGCGTGCCGGTCGTCTGGACGCTGCACGATTGCTGGCCTTTCACGGGGCATTGCTGCTATTTCGATGCGACGGGCTGCACCCGCTGGCAGGCTGCCTGCGGCGACTGCCCCTGTCCGCACGGGGAGTATCCGCGCCTGCTGCTTCCCGATCACAGCGCACGCAATTACCGTCTGAAACGGGCGGCGTTCGAACCGCTCTCGGGACAGCTGACACTCGTGCCCGTTTCCGACTGGCTGGCCGCCTATCTGAAAGATTCTTTCCTGCGGAATGCCGCGTGCCAGGTCATTCACAACGGAATCGACCTGCAGGCTTTCAGACCCTGCAATCCGTCGGCACTGCGGGCCCGGCTGGGGCTGGGCGGCAAGAAGGTGGCCCTGGGCGTCGCGCTGCCCTGGATCCCGCGCAAGGGCTTGAAAGACATGCTTGCCCTTTCCGCGAGCCTGCCGGCCGATCAGTGGCAGGTCGTTCTTGTCGGCCTTTCGCCCGGGCAGCTGGCAGAACTGCCGAAGGGCGTCCTTGGCGTGGAACGGACGGCGGATGTCGATGAACTGGCGCAGTATTATTCGTTGGCCGACGTCTATGTGACTACTTCCTACGAAGATAATTTCCCATCGACGAACCTCGAGGCCCTTGCCTGCGGGACACCGGTCGTGACCTATGCCACGGGCGGCTGTCCGGAGGCGGTCGATGCCGCCACGGGCCGGGTCGTCCCGCAGGGCGATGTCGCCGCATTGGCGGAAGCTGTCCGCGCAGTGGACAAAGCCCGGATGACGGCGGCCTGCCGTGCCCGGGCGGAGCGGCTGTTCGATCGGGAGACGTGTTTCGGAACTTATCTCCATCTGTATGAATCCCTCTTGTCCCGAAAGGCATGAAGATTCTGATCCATTCCCTCAATTTCAGCCCCGACGGCGTATCGACGGCCTATCTGTACAATGATATCGCCCTGGCTTTCCGGGAACGCGGCCATCAGGTGGTGGTGGTGACGACCGTCCCGCATTCCAATGTCGTACCGGAGCAGCTGGCAGAACAGCCATTGCACTGGGTGGTGCCGGGACTGGTCAAACGGAGCGATTACCGCGGCATACCCGTGTATCACGTGCCGCAGCGGAAATTCCGCAGCACGGCGCTCCGGCTGCTTGGATTCCTGTTGTGGCACCTGGTGTCTTTTTTCCTGATTCTGGGCATCCGTGGCGTCGATCTGATTCTCTCCCCGTCGCCGCCGCCCACGCTCGGTCAGCTGAATCTCTGGCTGGGGCGCATCAAACGCTGCAAGGTCATCTACAATGTACAGGAAATCTATCCGGATATTCTGGATTTGCCCGATGGTGCGGTGCGCCGGGCGCTGAGCCGCATGGAACGGCGCATCTATGCCGCTTCCGATGCGGTGACGACCATCGATCCGGTTTTTCGCGATACGATTGCCGGCCGCTTCCGCGATCCGTCCCGCCTGCACATCATCCCGAATTTCGTAGATACAGAGCTGTACCGCCCCGGAACCGGTCATGCGGGGCTGGATCCGCTGTCATTTCCCGAAACGCCGTTTCTGCGGCTGCTCTATGCAGGCAATGTGGGGAAGATGCAGGACTGGGATACGCTGGTGGCGCTTGCCGTCCGGATGCGGGAAGATCCCGTGGACTTCTTTGTCGTCGGGGAGGGGGTACGGCGGGACTTCCTGGAGGCGGAGTGCCGCCGCCACGGCTTGACGAAACTGCATATCCTGCCATACCAGCCGCGCGTGCTGACGCCGCAGCTGCTCGACTACTGTGACATCCACTTTATTTTCATGGAACCGTCCGTGGACGGACAGGGTTTTCCTTCGAAAGTATATACGGTCATGGCCTGCGCCAAGCCGCTGCTGGTCTGTTCCGGGGCCGGGACGCCGATTGTGAACCTGCTTTCCGGGCTGGGCTGTGCCGAACTGGTTACGGCGGCGGATGTCCCGGAAAGGGTCCGGCAGATGGCGTCGTGGCTCCGTACCGTGTCGCGGGCCGATCTTTCCGCGATGGGTGCTGCAGGTCTCGGTGAAGTCCGCCGCCGCTACGGCAAGGAAGCCGTCGCCCGACAATATGTTGATCTGGCAGAATCCCTGTTCCCGGGGAAAGCCTGATATTCCTGCCACATTGTCAGTCCCGGGGCGGGTGGCACAATCTTCGTAAAGCAAGAGGGCGTCGGTGCGACAAATGCACCGGCGCCTTTTTGTAAACGAAAATAAAAAAGAAAAAATAGGAGAAAAACATTATGGGAAAAATCATTGGAATCGACCTTGGAACTACGAACTCTTGCGTAGCGGTCATGGAAGGCAACGAGCCGACCGTCATCATCAACTCGGAAGGAAAGCGCACCACGCCGTCCGTGGTGGCATTCGCCGACAACGGCGAGCGTAAGATCGGTGATCCGGCCAAACGTCAGGCTATCACCAACCCGCTGAAGACCATCTTCTCGATCAAGCGTTTCATGGGTGAGACGTATGACCGCGTGACCAAAGAGGCCGAGCGCGTCTCTTACAAAGTGGTCCGCGGCGACAACAACACCCCGCGCGTGGATATCGACGGAAAACTCTACAGCCCGCAGGAAATCAGCGCAATGGTCCTTCAGAAGATGAAGAAGACCGCCGAGGATTACCTCGGACAGGAAGTCAAGGAAGCGGTTATTACCGTGCCTGCCTACTTCAGCGACTCGCAGCGTCAGGCTACGAAGGAAGCCGGTGAGATTGCCGGTCTGAATGTCAAGCGTATCATCAACGAGCCGACCGCGGCCGCCCTGGCTTACGGCCTTGACAAGAAGAACAAGGATATGAAGGTCGCAGTCTTCGACCTCGGTGGCGGTACCTTCGATATCTCCATCCTGGAACTGGGCGACGGCGTCTTCGAAGTGAAGTCCACCAACGGCGATACCCACCTGGGCGGCGATGACTTCGACCACAAGATCATCGACTGGCTGGCCGAGGAATTCCGCGCCGAGAACGGCATCGACCTCCGTCAGGACCCGATGGCGCTCCAGCGTCTGAAGGAAGCTGCCGAAAAGGCGAAGATCGAACTGTCGAGCCAGACCTCGAGCGAGATCAACCTGCCGTACATCACGGCTGTGGGCGGTGTCCCGAAGCACCTGGTCAAGACCCTGACCCGTGCCAAATTCGAACAGCTCTGCGACAGCCTGATCCAGGCGACCATCGAGCCGTGCCGCAAGGCCCTGCACGACGCGGGTCTGCAGACCTCCGACATCGACGAAGTCCTGCTCGTGGGTGGTTCCACCCGTATCCCCGCTGTCCAGCAGATCGTTGAGAGATTCTTCGGCAAGACCCCGAGCAAGGGTGTCAACCCCGACGAGGTTGTGGCCGTGGGCGCTTCCATCCAGGGCGGTGTCCTGGCCGGCGATGTGAAAGACGTGCTGCTGCTCGACGTCACCCCGCTTTCGCTGGGTATCGAGACCCTCGGCGGCGTGATGACCAAACTGATCGACGCGAACACCACGATTCCGACCCGCAAGAGCGAAGTCTTCTCGACGGCATCCGACAATCAGCCGTCCGTGGAAATCCACGTGCTGCAGGGCGAACGCTCGATGGCCCGCGACAACAAGACCATCGGCCGCTTCAACCTGGACGGCATCACCCCGGCCCCGCGTGGCGTCCCGCAGATCGAAGTCTCCTTCGATATCGACGCCAACGGTATCCTGAATGTGTCGGCCCGCGACAAGGCCACCGGCAAGGAGCAGAAGATCCGTATCGAAGCTTCCTCCGGCCTGTCCGACGACGAGATCAAACGGATGCGCGACGAGGCGAAGGCCAACGAGGCTGCCGACAAGGCCGAGAAGGAACGCATCGACAAGATCAACGGTGCTGACGCCATGATCTTCCAGAGCGAAAAGAACCTCAAGGAATACGGTGACAAGATTCCGGCCGACAAGAAGGGCGCCATCGAGAATGCCCTCGGTCAGTTGAAGGAAGCCCACAAGAGCCAGAACCTGGCCGACATCGAGCGTGCCACCGAGGCCCTGAACAACGCCTGGCATGCCGCCAGCGAAGACATGGCCCGCGCTGCCCAGCAGCAAGGTCCGCAGGGCGGTGCCGGATTTGACGGCGGTGCCGGTTTCGGTGGCCAGCAGGGTCCGCAGAACGGCGGCAACGGCGGCTCCGACAACCAGGGTCCTGAGGATGTGGACTACGAGGAAGTGAAATAATGGTCGGTAAAGGTTCCAGAAAACTCCAGCGGATTGCTCCGCTGATGAAGAAAGAGGCTCGTTATGTTTCTGACATAACGGGCCGTTCTTTCTTTTATCATTTCCTGGACGGTCTCTGGTGCGTGTATCGGTACGGTACCAGTGTGCTGCATTACGGCACGGGAGGGATGTACCGGATGCGGCCGTACGACCGGCGACAAACCTATACCAAGCGTCGCGGGGTTATGCTGCGGGAGAAACTGAACGACCCTTCGGTCCGGCATTGGCTGATGAACAAGCCGGAATGCAATGCCCATTACGCGGCGTTTATGAACCGGGCCTGGCTATTTGCGGCACAGGCTTCGGCGGAGGAAATCCTTTCGTTTGTGCGGCAGCAGGGGACTGTCTTTGTCAAGGCGGTCAATCAGGCGCGCGGACAGGGGGCCGGAAAACTGGAGGCCGCCACTTTTACGGCGGCGATGGCGGAAGAAATGGCCGGCCAGCCGTTGCTGTTGGAACAATATCTGGTGCAACACCCTGCCATGGTGGTCGGCAACAAGTCGGTCAACACGATCCGGCTTGTGACGATGATTGACCGTTCCGGTACGGTTCATCTACTGAAAGCCATGTTGCGTTGCGGCGTGGGCGAATCCGTGGTGGATAATTTCAGTTCCGGCGGGATCGCCTATCCGGTCGATCTGGAGACGGGTGTCGTGGAGGGACCTGGCATCCAGGTAGCCATTGCCCCGATTACCTGTTTTTACTATCACCCTGGTACGCAAATCATGATGGTGGGCCGGCAGATCCCCTTCTGGGCAGAGGCCCTCGAAATGGCCCGGCAGGCTGCGCTGGTCGAACCGCGGATCCGCTTCGTGGGCTGGGACATCGCTATCACGCCGGATGGCCCCGAATTGGTCGAAGGCAATACGCTGCCTGACTCCGCGCTCCTGGATATGACGGGCAGAAAACGTTGCCTTTATCGGGAGATCAAGTTATGGATTTGAAAAAGATACCTTCCTGGCGTGAAACGGCTCAGGGCGTGGCCCGCTTGACGGGCCGTCCGCCGTTCTACTATCTGTTGGATGCCTTCCGCTGCTATCTCCGCTATGGCTGTGATGAGGTGCAGTACGGGGAAGGGGGATTCTGGCAGCTTTCGCGGGAAGAGCGGGCGCGCACCTATACCAAGCAGCACGCCTATACGCTGAGCCCGCGTTTCAATCCCCCGGAATCCGCCTTGTTGTGCAAGCGGAAAGAACGCTTCAACCGCTATTTCTCCGATTATGTCCGCCGCCCCTGGATCGCCTGCCGGGAATCTTCCGCGGAGGAGATCCGACGCTTTATCGAGGCCCAGGCGCGGCTTATCGTCAAAGATAGCCGGGCTATGCAGGGAAAAGGGGTCTATGCGCTGGAACTCGGGGAGCCCGATTCGGGGACTTCCGCATCGGAATGGGCTGCGCGCCTGGCGGGACAGGATATCTTGCTGGAACGATGGATCACGCAGCACCCCGCGATGGATTTTGGCGGCCGCTGCGTCAATACGGTCCGTGTGACCACCGTACGGGACCGGGAAGGAAACGTCCATCTGCTCAAAGCGGTCCTGCGCTGCGGGGTGGGCGAGGCGGTCGTCGATAATTTTACACAGGGCGGCGTGGTGTATCCGCTTGATATGGAGCGGGGTGTGATTGAGGGACCCGGTACCCGGAAGCACACGGCCGGTCAGGGTGGGATCAGGGTCCATCCCGGAACCTCCCGGGAGATGGTCGGTTTTGCCGTGCCATTCTGGCCCGAAACCCTGGCGATGATCCGGGATGTGGCCGCCCGGATTCCGGACCTGCGCCTGATCGGCTGGGATGTGGCCATTACGCCCGACGGCCCTGAACTTGTGGAGGGCAACACCCGGCCCGGTCCGGCACTGCTTGAGTATGTGGGGAAGAAAAAAGGTTTCTACCGGGAGATTCTTTCGTATCTCTGACAGGCTTTTCTTATCTTTGCGGTATGGTTTACCGCGAATTATCAGAAGAAGAATCCGGCGACCTGGCTCGCCGGATTCTTTTTGAAGACAACCACCTGCTGATTCTCAACAAGCGGGTGGGGGAGATCGTCCAGGGTGACAAGACGGGCGACGAACCGCTGAGCGAAACGCTCAAGGCCTTCATCGCGCAGCGCGATGGCAAGCCCGGCCGTGTTTTCATCGGCGTTCCGCACCGGCTCGACCGGCCGGTAAGCGGCATTGCCGTCTTCGCCAAGACGTCGAAATGCCTGGAACGGCTCGATGCGATGTTCCGCGACGGCGAGGTCCACAAGACCTACTGGGCTCTCTGCTGTGCGCGTCCCGATCCGGAAGAAGGGGAACTGCAGCACTGGCTCTACCGGAATGAGAAACAGAACAAGTCGTATGCGTATGACCGGGAACGCAACAATACGAAGCTGGCCCGCCTGCGCTACCGCGTGCTTCGCGACACAGAGCGCTACCACCTGGTCGAGGTGGAGCTGCTCACCGGCCGCCACCATCAGATCCGCTGCCAGCTCTCGGCCATCGGCTGCCCCATCAAGGGCGACCTGAAGTATGGAGCGCCGCGTTCCAATCCTGACGGCGGCATTTCGCTTCACGCCAGGCAGATTTCATTCATCCACCCCGTCCGCAAGGAAGAAATCACCGTCGAAGCACCGGTCAACTGGGTCCAATTACGCTAATTGTGTGCAGGCCTGGTGGAGCGGCAGAATAGCTCGATATTACGTTTTTTTTCGTATTTTTGCCTATTATGGTTGAGAATATGAATAATTATGCCGATCGGATTGCGCAGATCCGGTCTCTCGGATATGATGCGGTGATTGTCTCCGCAACCGACCCCCACAGCAGCGAATATCCCGCCGCGCGTTGGAAACAAGTGGCATGGGCGAGCGGTTTTACCGGCGAGGCCGGTGACCTGGTCGTTACGCAGGACCATGCCGGTCTGTGGACCGACACGCGTTTCTTCATCCAGGCAAACCGGCAGCTGGCCGGTACCGGTATCGAGCTCCACAAGACCCGCGTTCCCGAACAGGTACTGATTCCGGAATGGCTTGCCGGCCATTTCCAGAAACGGCCGGTGAAGGTCGCCTTCGACGGTCTCTGCCAGAGCCTGGGTGCCATCCGCGAACTCGACGATGTCCTGCGCGGCGCCTATGGCCTGGGCGGCTATGAACTGATCGACCGGCCCGACCTGCTGGACAGCCTGTGGCCCGACCGGCCGGCGATTCCCCATTCTCCGGTGGAATGGCTCGACGAGAAGAGTGCGGGCGAGACGCGGAAAGAGAAGTTCGCCTGGCTGCGGGAAGAGATGCGCAAGCGCGGCTGCGCTTCGATGTTCCTTACCTCGCTCGACGAGATAGCCTGGCTGCTGAACGTACGCGGCAGCGATATCGACTACAATCCCTATGTCATCTCCTTCCTGCTGGTGACGCCCGAGAATGTCATCTGGTTCGTGCGCAATGTCTCGGAAGTGCCCGAGGTGAGCGGTGTCTTCAATGCGGACTATTCGGTCCTGGAGGATGCGCTGGAAGACCGTCGCGAAGAGTGCGGCCGCCTGTTCATCGATCCTTCCACGCTCAATTACCATACATACAAGCTGATCCGCAAGTTCTTCGCCGAAAGCGAGATCGTGCTCGGTGCCTCGCCGGTTGTCCTGCGCAAGGCCGTCAAGAACAAGAAGGAACTCGAAGGCATGCGCCGGGCGTTCATCGAAGACGGTGCTGCGATGGAGACCTTCCTGTATTGGCTGGAAACGTCCGTCAAGGGCGGCACCCAGGTCACGGAGTGGGAGGCTTCCGAGAAGATAACGGCCCTGCGTTCGCAGATTGAAGGATTCCGGGGCAACAGTTTCGAGAATATCTCGGCCTATGGTCCCAACGCCGCCCTGCCGCACTACAGCACACCGCGTGAAGGTTCGGCCGTGATCCGGCCGCGGGGACTTTATCTGATGGACACGGGCGGCCAGTTTAGCTTCGGGACGACCGATACGACCCGCACCGTGCCGATGGGCCGCTGCTCCCGGCAGGAGCGGGAAGATTATACCCTGGTGCTCAAGGGGATGATTGACCTGACGCTCGCCGTGTTCCCGGAAGGGACGGCCGGTTGCCAGATCGACGCCCTCGCGCGCCGTCCGCTCTGGGCCACCCGTCGCAACTTCGGTCACGGCACGGGCCACGGCATCGGCTTCTATCTCGGCGTCCACGAAGGACCGCAGAGCATCCGCCAGAACTTCAACCCGCAGCCGATGCTGCCGGGGATGGTGACTTCCAACGAGCCGGGTCTCTACCGGGAAGGAAAACATGGCGTCCGCCATGAAAATGTGATTCTCTGCCGGGAGGAAGGTAAGAGCGAGTTCGGCCGTTTCCTGAGTTTTGAAACCCTGACCTGCTGCCACATCGATACCTCGATCCTGGTCAAGAAATTGCTCAACAAAGCCGAACTGGACTGGGTGAAGGCATACAACCGTGTGGTTTACAGGATCTTGAAAAACCGCCTTGCGCCCGAAGTAGCCAAGTGGCTCAAGAAAAAATGCCGATAAGACCATGAAACGCACGACTGCTCTCTTTTTGTCGTTGCTTGCCGCAGCCTTTGTTTGCTTTCCTGCCACGGCGCAGGAAAAGCCTTGGATGAAGTATCTCAACCCGTCCGCTTACTTCCAGGCGGGATACAGTTTCGAGACCGATTTCAACGAATGGATTGACAATACGTTTTATATCAAACGGGCGCGTCTGGCCATGCAGGGTGAATTGTACAAGAGTGCTTATTTCGGAAGGCTGGAGTACGAAGTCGAAGCCGACTTGGCGAATTCGCCCAAGCTGGTGGATTGTTGGCTCAAATATACGATTATACCGGAGTTCGGCATCCAGTTCGGGCAGTTCAAGACGCCTTTGTCTCTGGAAAACTCGGAATGCAATCCGCTGGACCTGGAGATGATCGACTATTCGCTGCTGGTCCGGCGCTTTGTCCGCATGAGTGACGATGATGTCTCGGGCATCAGTGCGATGGGGCGGGAAATCGGACTGCAGTTCTCTGGCGATGTCTTCAAGCTGGGACGCAGTTTTTCGCTTTTCCGTTATCATGTGGGTATCTTCAACGGAAACGGGATCAACCGGATCGATGATGACCACCTCAAGGATTTCTACGCCCGCGTGATGGTTTTTCCGCTGAAAGATCTGAGTATCTCCGGCTACTACATGCGCCGGCTCGGCTTCATGGACGAGATCCATATCTACAATGACTATGACTACCGGGTCCGGGACCGCTACGGGGTGGCCGTGGCCTATGACGGAAAATGGGGCTGGCTCCGTTCCGAGTATATGGCCGGCCATACCGATGGCTGGCGCGGCGAAGGCGCGTATGTGACGGCCGGCTGCAAATTTACGAATCGTTTCAGTGTAGGGGCGCGCTGCGATTACTTCACGACGAATTCGCGGCAGGCGGGCCACGACCAGTGGTACTACACGGCGGGCGCCACCTGGTATCCGCTCAACGAACACTTCCGTATCCAGCTCAACTACACCTACAAACAAGAGGCTGACCGCAGCGTTTCGCATCTGGTCAACCTCATGACGTCGATAATTCTTTAATACCGGGGCTCCGCCCCGAACTTTTTTTTACCGGGGCTCTGCCCCGAACCCCGCGCCTCCCGGCTGGGCTTTACAGCTCCAGGTTTTCGTCACGCTTGCAAAAAAATGCTCGCTTAGCCGAAAACTATCCGCTGTTACGCCCTGAACGCCAACTATTAGCTGGCAGCAGAAGGCTGTTTGCGAGCGGGATATGTCTTTGAAAACATTGGCGCCCACGCCTCAGGGGGAGGGGCCCAAGCTTGCTTGGGAGGGTGGTTTTCAAAGATATATCCCGCGGAGCAAAGCCGTAAGAATCGCTATTTCGCGGCGATGCACTCGACCTCGACGAGGGCGTTCTTCGGGAGCGTCTTGACGGCGACGGCACTGCGTGCCGGGAACGGTTCACTGAAAAATTCAGCATAAACCTCGTTCATGGCAGCGAAATCGCCCATATCGGCGAGGAACACCGTGGTCTTGACGACATTCGCCAGACCCAGGCCAGCAGCCTCGAGGATGGCCTTCGCGTTGGTGAGCGACTGGCGGGTCTGCTCTTTCACGCCACCTTCGGGAAAAGCCCCCGTAGCAGGGTCGATGGGAAGTTGACCGGAGACAAAGACGATGCCGGCGCCACTGTCGATGGCCTGGCTGTACGGGCCGATGGCGGCCGGCGCATTGGAGGTGTTGATTCTTGTTTTCATCGTGTTATATCAGATTTTGAGTTTTAAATGAATCTTTCCGAAACACCAGGTCAGGCCGATGATGACAAAGGCGAAAGCCAGGGCTTTCAGCAGACCCGGCAGACCGTTTGTCAGAGCGGCCGGCCAGTGCAGCCCAAGCAGTTGCTGGACAGCATACCAGATATACGGAATCGTATAGCAGGTCAGCGTGGCCGTCCCGGCCGGAGCGATGGGGCGGGCCCATTTCGTCCATCCCCGGACATCGGCAATCACGTGGAAGATACTGAAAAGCAGGACAAAGACAGCCAGGCAGAAAAACGCCCAGGTGGGCGTGGCCTGAATCTTCGAGATGATCCAGAAACGATGGCTGACCAGGCCCAGCAGCCAGAAAGCCAGCGCCAGTGACCAGTAGCAGGAGAACAGCGTCTTGGGCTTGTCCTGGTAGCGGATCAGAAGCATCGACGTGAACATGCCGGAGGCGCAGAGCAGCGGGTGCGTCCAGCCGCCCGGCCAGAAACCCAGGATCAGCGCCCGGCTGGAGAACTCGGCCGGAATCGCCTTGGAAGCATTCAGGATGCAGAGCAGCAGCGTGAGCATCCAGAAGCCCGTCAGTTTGTTGAAGTCCCCTTTCAGGAAAAGATAGGCCAGGGCGCAGGGCAGATAGGCCCAGCCGATCAAGCCGAGGATGCCCCACCAGCTATGACGGAACGGCATGCCGTGCAGGTCCTTGTAGATGACCAGCGCAATCAGCACGGCGGCGCCGCACACTTGCAGGATGCGGGTCCAGGCCGGGGTACGGCCGTCGGCCGTTTTCGGATAGACATTCCAGATGAGGAAGTACGCCGCCACGGCCAGCAACGTGATGACGGGGTGGGAGAGACCGCCTTCGACCCCGGCTAGATTCATCGAGAAGATGCCCATCACGATGAGCGCCAGCGTACGGCCGAGCAGGTGCCCGAGTACCTGGACCTGCGAGTCCCCTTTCCGGTAACGGCTGCCGATGGCGAAAGGAATGGACATGCCGACGCAAAAGAGAAAGGCCGGGAACACCAGGTCGGAAAAGCCCAGCATGTCTTCGTCGGCTGCCGCGTGGTGCAGCCAGTGCGGCAGGCCGCTCATTCCGGCGAAATCGTTGACGAATAGCATGATGAGCATCGTCAGCGCACGGAATATGTCAACAGAGGCAATGCGTTTCATCGCGATTGATTCTTAATGCGGTTGCTGTGAAAACCGGCAGGTAGTCCGGCTGCTCCGACCGGCAGGCTGCCACGGGCGCTGCCGCGCACGGTCAGGGCGCGGGCTGCGGCGATGTTGTTGTAGCGCGTGTCGGAATACCCGATGATAAAGGTTCTGAAACGGTTGAATCCGGGCAGTTTGTCCAGGTCGTAGGGATTGCCCAGGTAGAAACCATAGAGTTTGTGGCGGCGGGCCCAGCCGGCGATGCGGACGAACTGTGCCTCTTCCACGCTGGCGAAACGCTGCGGACCGCCGGAGCGCGGTCTGGGTTTGCCGGAGTGGAATCCGACGATGACTTTCCTGTATCCTTTGAGCAGGGCGCCCACGCTGTCGATCTGTTCCGGCGTGGCGTCGCCGGGCAGGTCGAATCGGGCAACCCGGCCGGCTTTCGTCAATTCCTCTTCAAAGCAGGCACTCTCCGGCGAGACGGCGTTGAATGCCACATAGGCGACGCGGGGTTTTGTTCCGCGCAGGCGGAGCGGCCGGCGAAGCTTGCCCTTGACGACGGTCATCGAGCGGTCGCAGAGGGTCTGGATCAGACTTTCGGTCTCCGGCCGGCGGGCCTTGGCGGCCAGGCCGGTCGTATCGACATAAGGACTGTAGCCGGGTGCGAGCATCCCGGAGCGCTGCTTGAGTCCGAGGACGCGGCGGACGCGGGTGTCGAGGTCGGCCTCGTCCAGTTCGCCGCTGCGGAAGGCGGCATCCAGTTCGTCGATGGTCTGACGGGTGTCCTGCGGCATCAAGAGAATGTCGGCGCCGGCCTTGTAGGCCAGCAGGGCGGCATTGGCATTGCCTTCGGCCACACCTTTCATGCCCAGGGCATCGGTGATGATGATGCCTTTGTATCCCATTTCGCCCCGGAGCAGGCCGGTGACGATGGGCTTCGAAATGGAGGCCGGTGTGCCGGTGCTATCGAGGGCGGGGATGCTGAGATGGCCCACCATGATCATGGCGACGCCTTCATCGATAAGCCGGCGGTAGGGATACAGTTCCAGTGAATCGAGCCGGGAACGTCCGAACGTCAGCACGGGCAGGCCCTTGTGGGAATCCACGTCGGTATCGCCATGTCCGGGGAAATGCTTGGCGGATCCCCAGACGCCCGCACCTTGCATACCGCGCATGTAAGCGGCGCCCAGGCGGCTGACCCGTTCCCGGTCTTCCCCGAACGAGCGGGTGTTGATCACCGGGTTCTTCGGATTGTTGTTGATGTCGATGACGGGGGCGTAGTTGGCGAAGATCTTGATCTGGCGGAGTTCCTCGCCGATGGCACGACCTGCCTGTTCGACGAGGACTTCGTCGTCGAGCGCGCCCAGTTGCATGGCACGCGGGAATGCGGCATATTCGTAAAAGCGCATCGCCGCGCCCCATTCTCCGTCGATCGAGACGATCATCGGAATGCGGGCGAGCGACTGCAGCTCATTGATCATCTGGATGTTGTCGCAGAGCTTGTCGTCCATGACGATCAGTCCGCCGAGACCCTCGCTGATCCACTGCTCCTGCCGGGCCCGCAGTTCAGGCGACTCCCTCGAGTCAATGGCCTCGATGATGAGCTGGGCGATCTTCTCCCGGCGGGACATGTTTGCAACCAAGCTGTCGATGTCTTGGGCAAAAAGGCCGCTGCAGCAAGCTGCGGCGGCCATCAGGGTAATGAGAAATCGTTTCACGACGCGCTGTTTATTTGGCTTTACCGTCGGAACCGAGAACGTTGATGATCTTGTGCTTGTAGAGTTTTACCATCTCGTCGCGGGCGGGACCCAGGTATTTGCGCGGGTCGAATTCGCCCGGCTTCTCGACGAAGACCTTGCGGATGGCGGCCGTCATCGCGAGGCGGGAGTCGGAGTCGATGTTGATCTTGCAGACGGCACTCTTGGCGGCCTTGCGGAGCTGTTCCTCGGGGATGCCCACTGCATCGGGGAGTTTGCCGCCGTGCGTGTTGATGATGTCCACATATTCCTGCGGGACGGAAGAGGAGCCGTGGAGCACGATGGGGAAGCCGGGAAGCTTCTTCTCAATCTGCTTGAGCACGTCGAAAGCGAGCGGCGGCGGAACGAGCTTGCCGGTCTTGGGGTCGCGGGTGCACTGCTCGGGTTTGAACTTGTAGGCACCGTGCGAGGTTCCGATGGAGATGGCCAGGGAGTCGCAGCCCGTCTTGGTCACGAAGTCGATGACTTCTTCCGGTTTGGTATAGTGGGATTCTTCGGCGGAGACCTCGTCTTCGACACCGGCCAGGACGCCGAGTTCGGCTTCCACGGTCACGTCGTAGCGGTGCGCGTAGCGGACCACTTTCTTGGTGAGGGCCACGTTCTCGTCGTAGGGCAGGGAACTGCCGTCGATCATCACGGATGAGAAGCCCATCTGGATGCAGCTCTTGCAGAGTTCGTAGCTGTCGCCGTGATCGAGGTGCAGGACGATCTGGGGACGGCGCCAGCCAAGTTCCTTGGCATACTGGACGGCACCTTCGGCCATATAGCGGAGGAGAGTCTGGTTTGCGTAATTGCGGGCGCCTTTGGAAATCTGGAGGATAACGGGCGATTTGGTCTCAGCGGAGGCCTTGATGATGGCCTGGAGCTGTTCCATGTTGTTGAAGTTGAATGCCGGGATGGCGTAGCCACCTTTGACGGCCTTGGCGAACATCGCGCGGGTGTTGACAAGGCCCAAGTCTTTGTAAGAAACCATAATATAGATAATTTAAACCTTTCAGTCGCGATTGCCCCGGGCAATCTTTTCGTCCGCAAATATAGGGATTTTCGGCAAGAATCGTTAAATTTGTATTTTACAATACAAACAAAATGGGAAAAGTTCTGATCATTTCGGCTCCTTCCGGATCGGGAAAGACGACGGTGGTGAATCACTTGCTGGAAAGTTTTGACTGTTTCGCCTTCTCGGTTTCTGCGACTACCCGTGCGCCGCGCGGCGTGGAAAAGGATGGGGAAGCCTACTATTTTATCTCGGAAGAGGAGTTCCGCCGCCGCATCGCGGCCGACGCGTTCATCGAATATGAAGAAGTTTATAAAGGTGTCCTGTATGGTACGCTCAAGTCGGAAGTGGACCGTATCTGGAAGCAGGGCAAGGTCATCCTCTTCGACGTCGATGTCAAGGGCGGTGTCAATCTGAAGAAGTATTTCGGAAAGGATGCCCTCTCGATCTTCGTCAAGGCACCTTCCATCAAGGAAATCCGCCGCCGGCTGGAGAAACGGGGTACCGATTCGCCCGAATTCATCGACGAACGTGTCCGCAAGGCCCGCATCGAGATGATGTACCAGCCGAAGTTCGACCATATCCTGCTGAACGACGATCTGGCCACCTGCCTGGCCGAGGCCGACCGGGTGGTCGGCGATTTCCTGAAGAAATAGCCGATGGCGCGCCGTCCCCGGAAAAAGAAAAGGCCTGTAGTGGCACTGCTCTTCGGTTCGTTCAATCCGATCCACGAGGGGCATCTGGCCATCCTGCGCTATCTGATCGACCGGACACCGGCCGACCAGGTGCGCCTGGTCGTATCGCCCCAGAGCCCCTTCAAGACGGGGCAGGGACTGGTGGACAATGCCCAGCAGCGGCTCGACGGAGCACGGGAGGCCGTACGGGAGACCGGCCTGCCGGTTGTGGTTTCCGATGTCGAATTCCGTCTTCCGGAACCCTGGTACACCATTGATACGCTCCGTTTCCTCCAGGCGCAGGAGCCTGACCATGAATTCGTACTGGTGATGGGAGGTGACAACATCGCTTCGCTGGAACGCTGGTATAAAGGCGATGAGATCCTGCGCGATTTCGCCGTCTGGGTTTATCCCCGCCCGGGTACCGATGCCGCACCTGTCTGTGCCCGCCTCAATGCAAGCGCCGATTGCAAAGGGGTTACGCTCTTTGCCGAAGCGCCGCAAAATGACATCTCTTCGACGCAGATTCGGGAGAGGATGCGAAAAAATCCGTGAAATTTCCGGGAAAATTTTGGTGGATTCAAGACTTTGACTTACATTTGCAGTCCCAAACCCCCATGGCGCTATCGAATAAGGGTTTAGTTCGCGGCCCTCTCAAGGCTGAAATCCGGGTTCGAATCCCGGTAGCGCTACCAGAAATGCCACTGAATCAATAGATTCGGTGGCGTTTTTTTTGTCTCTGGACTCTTTTAATTCTGCCAAAATGTCCTGTGCTTTCGCGTTGGCAGGTATTTTGATTATCTTTGTGGCCGGAAGAAAAAGCTAAGACATATATGGAAAAAGAAGAAATAAAGAAAGAAAACCCGCAGCAGGCCGAGGCGCCTGTGGAAGAAAAATCGGAAGAAACGCCGCACAAGGAAGAACGCGAAAAAGACCGTAAGAAGCGCAAGATCGCCGAACAGGCTGAACAGATCAAGCAGCTCACGGAACAGTTGAAGCAGACGGAAGAGAATCTCGAAAAGGCCCGGGAAACGGCCGGCGAGATGAAAGACCAGTACCTGCGCCTGCAGGCCGAGTGGGACAACTACCGCCGGCGGACGGCGAAAGAGCGGCTGGAACTGATTGACAATGCGGGACGCGACATCCTGACAGGCTTCCTTCCCATCCTGGACGACTGCCAGCGGGCCCTGCAGGTGCTCCGCGAGTCGGATGCGGCGGAAGCGGCCATTCAGGGGACGGAGTTGATCTACAATAAACTGATGGGTTATCTTGGCCAGCGCGGCGTGGCACGCATCGAAGCGCGCGGCGCGGCTTTCGATACCGACTATCACGAGGCCGTGGCCCAATTACCGGTGGAGGATCCTGAAAAGAAGAATACGGTGATCGATGTCACGCAGGAAGGTTACACGCTCAACGGAAACGTGATCCGCTACGCCAAGGTGGTCGTCGGCATTTAATCAAGAAGGAGAAGCAGTATCGATGGCAGAAAAAAGAGATTATTACGAAGTGCTCGGCGTGGACAAGAGTGCCTCCGCCGAGGATATCAAGAAGGCATACCGCAAGAAGGCCATCCAGTATCACCCGGACAAGAATCCGGGCGACAAGGAGGCGGAGGAGAAATTCAAGGAGGCAGCCGAAGCCTATGATGTGTTGAGCGATCCGCAGAAACGTGCCCGCTACGACAAGTACGGTCACGCCGGCATGGAAGGACAGGGCGGATTCAGCAGCGGCGGTTTCTCGATGGAAGACATTTTCTCGCAGTTCGGCGATATTTTCGGCGGTGCGTTCGGAAGCGCCTTCGGCGGCGGCTTCAGCGGATTCGGCGGCGGTTCGCGCAGTGCGGGCCGGCGGGTGGCCCGCGGCAGCGACATCCGCATCAAGGTGAAACTGAGCCTGGCCGACGTGGTCAAGGGCGTCGAAAAGACGATCAAGATCAACAAGATGGTAACTTGCCCCGACTGCCAGGGCAAGGGTGCTGTCTCGGAAGCCGACATCAAGACTTGCGACCACTGCCACGGAACCGGCGTAGTGACCAAGATCGCCAATACGATTCTGGGACAGATGCAGACGACTTCGCCTTGTCCGTACTGCGGCGGCGAGGGTAAGAAAATCACCAATCCCTGCCGCAAGTGCAGCGGCACGGGCCTGGTCAAGAGCGCCGAGGAGATCACGTTCAAGATTCCGGCCGGCGTGCAGGAAGGCATGCAGCTGACCATCCAGGGCAAGGGCAACGCGGCCCGCAACGGAGGTGTCCCGGGCAACCTGCTGGTGGTCATTGAAGAAGAAGCCCCGAAGGAAGGCGGTCTTCAGCGTGACGGAAACGACCTGGTCTATACCTTGAATCTTTCCGTGCCTGACGCCATCCTGGGCTGTTCGGTGGAGATTCCTTATATCGACAGCAAGCTCAAGATCAAGGTCGATCCGGGCACGCAGCCCGGCAAGATCCTCAAACTTCGCGGCAAAGGCATCCCGGAAGTCAATGGATACGGGACGGGCGACTACCTGGTCTACGTCCAGGTCTATATCCCCAAACGGCTGGACCGCAAGGAGAAAGAGATCGTGGAGAGCTGGCGCAATTCATCTTCATTTACGCCAAAGGGATGAAAAGGCTGCTGGCATTGGTTCTCGCACTGACCGGGTGCATCGCAACATGGGCACAGGAGCAGGCCATCCGGCCGCTCGATGTGCCTATGTCGTTTTCCGGTACTTACGGCGAACTCCGCCACGACCATTTCCACAGCGGCGTGGACTGGCGCGTGGGCGGAAAGGTCGGCGACGACATCCATGCCATCAAGAGCGGATACGTTTCCCGCGTGAGCGTCTCGCCCTGGGGCTATGGCAACGGACTCTACATTACCCACCCCGACGGCACGACGTCGGTGTACGGGCACATGCTCCGCTTTTTCGACGCCCTCGCGCGCCGTGTGGAAGCCGAGCAGTATGCGCAGGAAAGCTTCAGCGTCAACCTGACATTCGGGCCGGACGAATTCCCGGTCCGGCAGGGCGATGTCGTGGGGCAGGTGGGCAATACCGGCTCATCGGCCGGTCCGCATCTGCACATGGAAATCCGCGATACGGAAAAAGACCTGACGCTGAACTACATTTCGCGTGGCGTCTATAAGCCGCTCGACAGGACGGCGCCCCAGTTCCACCGCGTCGCCTTCTATGCCCTCGACACCCTGCCGGTCGCCGAAAGCTGGCGGATTCACAACCTGACGAACCCTGCCGCCGTGCGCGACACGCTGCCGCTGCCCCGCCGCAGCTACGTGGCCATCGACGCCACGGACCGGCAGGAAGGCACCGGCGCCAAACTGGCCGTGGAGGAATACCGCGTGTCGCTCGACGATACGCTGCTCTTTGCCTTCAAAGTCGGGGATGTGGCCTTCGACAAGAGCCGCTATATCAAGTCGCTGATCGAATACCGCGAAAGCCGGCGCGGCGGACGCGACCTGGTCAAGAGCCGGGTCGATCCCAACAACCTGCTGGCAGACCGGATCGAATGCCACAACGGCGGTCTGATCATCCTCGACGACGATGCGGTCCATACGCTTCGCCTGGAGGCCATCGACGAGCACGGAAACCATGCAAGCCTGCGCTACAAGGTCCGTCGTGCCGACGGATTCCAGGCGCCGCCTCCCGATACGACGCTCCATTCCACCCCCTGGCTTTGGTATATGCAGAATATGGTGAGCGACGGTGCGATGACCTATTATCTGCCGGCCGGCGCGCTGTACAACCACATCAATTTCACCTGGAAGAAGATTGCGGATCCCGATCCGGCCCGCGGCATCGTGTCGGAAGTCTGGCAGATCGGTTCGCCCGACATCCCGCTGCAGATGCCCGGTGAACTGGAGATTGCCGCCGATATCCCGGAGGGGCTTGAGGAGAAAGCCTATATGGCCAATTATGGCACTACGCTGTCGCAAGCCGGCGTCCAGGTCCGTTTCGGTACCTACTGCGTGGCGGTCGATACCGTGGCGCCCACCATCCAGTTCCTGGGGAACAAGGGACAGATCGTCAGCGGCAACACCATCCGGATCCGGGTTCGTGACGAAGCTTCGGGCGTGGCGGATGCCCGGGTGGAAATCGACGGGAAATGGTATCTGTCCATGCTCAAGGGCAGTACGGTGTCTCTGGAACTGAAGGAGGAGCGGATCCGCCGCGGAAAACATCAACTCAAGATACTGGTAACGGACAATTGTGGCAATGAAAGCAGTGAAACCCGCGAGTTTTCATATTGACGTGGTCGGCCTGATGTCGGGGACTTCCCTCGACGGGCTGGACCTCTGCTGTGTCTCCTTCGATTTTGACGGCCGCTGGCACTACCGGATCGTAAAGGCCGAGAGCGTCGATTATCCGGATGACCTCCGCCGGAAACTGGCGACGGCACAGCGCATGTCGTCGCTTGACTATGCCCGGCTGCATTCCGATTACGGCTTGTATCTGGGCGAGCAGGTGCGCTCGTTCGTGGAACGCAACCAGCTGAAAGTCGATCTGGTGGCCTCGCACGGCCAGACGATCTTCCATCAGCCGGGCGTGCGCTTTACGGCGCAGATCGGTTCCGGTGCCGGAATCGCCGCGGTGAGCGGCATCGACACGGTCTGCGATTTCCGGACGACCGATGTCGCGCTGGGCGGGCAGGGGGCACCCCTGGTCCCGATCGGCGATGCCGTGCTTTTCGGCGATTATGACTACTGCCTGAACCTGGGCGGTTTTTCGAACATTTCCTTTGCACATGGGGAGAAGCGGCTGGCCTACGACATCTCGCCCGTCAATTATGTCCTCAATCATTATGCGGGCCTCCGCGGGCTGGCATTCGACCGCGACGGGGAACTGGCGCGCAGCGGCCGTGTCTGCCGCGACCTGCTGGGCCGGCTCAATGCGTTGCCGTTCTATACGCAGGACGGGCCCAAGTCGCTGGGCCGTGAATGGGTGGAGCAGACGGTCTATCCGCTGATCGAAGGCTATGGCCTTCCGGCGGAAGACGTCCTGGCTACTTTTGTCGAGCACGTGGCCGTTCAGATCGGCCGTCATGTCCGGGGCGGCCGGGTGCTGACTACCGGCGGAGGAGCGCGCAACCGCTTCCTGCTGGAGCGCATGCGCGCCGCCGCGCCGCAGGCCGACTATGTCGTGCCCGATCCGCTGACCATCGATTTCAAGGAGGCGCTGATCTTTGCTCTGCTCGGCGCTTTGTATGTGGCTGACCGGCCGAACTGCCTCTCCTCGGTCACGGGCGCCATCCGCGACAATATCGGCGGCTGTCTTTATAAAGGTAACAAATCCAAATGATATGAAAAAGATTGCTTTATTCGTCCTCGTGGCCTGTCTGGCTTGTGCCTGCGGCCAGAAACCGGCCGATCCAATCGCCGAGGCCATTGTGGCCGAGATGATGAAGAACATCGACCAGCCTTACGAAATCGACGTGACCGAGCTGCAGAAACTCGATTCGACCAGTTTTGCTACGGAATTCCAGCGTCGCATCGGCATCTACGACATCCGTCTCGACCAGAATACGGCCCGCATGGAGAAATACATCCGCGAAGGCAAAACCAACAACGCGACCCGCGTTTTTGAGGCACTCCAGCGCGATACCAAGATCTTCAACGAGCTCAATGCGATGAAAGAGATGATGGGCGCCGATACCTTGAAGACGGCTTATTACGACTATTCATATACCTACAGCGGCAAGGTCGGGGATCAGCGGATTGCGCCCAAGAAAGCTTTCGCCACGGTCACGCCCGAAGGAAAAGTGATCACCTTCGCCGCCGAGCGCAAGGAACTGCACAAAGCCACCGGTCTGGTCATCCCGGGCTACAAGGAACTTCTGGACAGTTTTAAGGAAACGGAAGAAGAGGAATAATAGTTTTGATTTTCGGTTTATTTGCTGTAAATTTGCTTGATTTATCGCAAATAATCTTAGAAAATGAAAAAACTATTGATTCTGTCCCTGCTCCTGGCGTCCACGCTCTCCGTCTTCGGCCAGGAGAAAGAGGTGAAAAAAGGGTGGAGCCTGGGCCTGCTGCCGACGGCCACCTATTCTGTGGACAACGGCTTCCAGGCCGGTGCCTTCGGTGACATTTATAATTATGGCGACGGTACTACATACCCCGACCCGCTTCACAAGATCAGCTGGGAAGCTTCGTATTTCACGCACAGCCACCGCATGCGCTTCTACCTGGCGTATGATTCCAAGTATCTGATTCCCAAGATGCGCGTGAACGCTTCGGTCACCTATGTGACGGATCCGCTCTACAGTTTCTGGGGCTTCAACGGCGGCGCTTCACTGGCGCACTTGGACAATCCCTACGACTTGTGGACCAACAAGGACACGGGCATCAACTATTTCGGCATGAGCCGCAACATGCTGCGCGTGCTGGCCAATTTCCAGGGAGAGATCGTTCCGCACCTGAACTGGGCGGCCGGCGTCAATTTCTGGAACTGGAAGGTCGGGGACATGCGTGACAACGGCTACAAGAAAGACGGCTCGAACAACAAATTCTATTACGACAAGGACAATACCCTCTACCGCGACTACCAGCGCCTGGGTATCATCCACGAGGATGAGAAGAATGGCGGCAACGCCCTCGAACTGAATGCCGGTCTGGTGTACGACACCCGCGACATCGAGGCTGCGCCGAACCACGGCATCTGGGCCGAGGCCTATCTGAACGGCAATGTCCTGGATCACCGCTATCTGAAAGCCTGCGTGTATTTCCGTCACTACATCGACATTCCCATCCACATTCCCGCAGGTGACCCGGTATTCGCCTATCGTCTGGCCTGGCAGCAGACCATCGCCGGCGAGACGCCGCTCTACATGATCCAGAACAACCCGCTGCTGGTCCAGCGCAACATGATCTCCGAAGGTTTCGGTTCGAGCAACACGATCCGCGGCCTGCGCGAGAACCGGATCCTGACCGAAGGCTTCGCCTGGATGAATGCCGAACTGCGTGTGAAACTGGTGAACTTCAAGCTCTTCAACCAGTTCTTCTACATCGCGGTCAACCCGTTCTTCGATGCCGGTGTGATCACCAAGCCGTATCGCGCCTCCGAATTCGAAGCCGCCCGCGCGCTGAATATCGCCACCTATCATCCGCTGGATCAGTTGTATGATCCTGACCGTGTCAAAGATATCATCTACAGTGCCGGCGCCGGCCTGAAGATCGCGATGAACCAGAACTTCATCGTCTCGGTCGAACTGGCCAAGTGCTTCTACAAACCCCTGGATGCCGGTATGTGGCTGGGCATCGGCATCAACTATCAGTTCTAAGCCAGGAGTATGAAAAGACTGATGCATCTGGCCGTCCTCGTGGCGGCGGCCTTCTGTCTGAGCGGCTGTCTGGCCGGCAAGTATATGTCCGAATTCGCGCTGAAGCCCGCCAACCACGGGGTCGAGGATATCGACCGCTGCCGGGCCAAGGCCGATTCCCTGCAGCCGGGAAGTACCGCCTGGTACGATTCCCTCAAGGCGCAGGGTATCCTGAAAGACACGACCATCACCGGCTACCGCGATTTCAAGATTCACGCCTGCTATGTACCGGCCGCCGATCCTGCCAATGCCAACGGAACGGCCGTCGTCGTACACGGCTATGGCGACAACCACCTGGTTTTTCTCTATCTGGTGCGGATGTACCGCGACGAGTTCAATTACAACGTCCTTTTCCCGGATCTCCAGTACTTCGGTTACTCCGAAGGCGATCACGCCCAGATGGGCTGGTATGACCGTTTTGACATGTTGAAATGGATCGAACTGGCCCACAATATCTTCCAGGATGATTTCATGGTCCTTCACGGCGTGTCGATGGGTGCCGCCACGGTGATGATGACCAGCGGCGAGCCTCTTCCGGAGTACGTCCGCTGCTTCGTCGAAGACTGCGGCTACTCTTCGGTCGTGGCGCAGTTCAACCACAACCGCCGGCAGAGCTTCTGGTTCATCCCGCCGGATGTGCTGCAGAGTGCCAGCCTTGTAGCGAAGAAACGCTATGGCTGGGGCTTCTGGGAGGCTTCTTCGGCCGACCAGGTGGCCAAGAGTACCCAGCCGATGCTCTTCATCCACGGCGACGCCGACGATTTCGTGCCTTTCAATCACCTGTGGACCAATTATGAGGCCAAGACGAAGGGCTACAAGGACTACTGGGTCTGCCCGGGGGCTGTTCACGCCAACTCCTTTGCCAAGGATCCGCTGACCTATAAAGCCAAGGTCGGGGAGTTCCTTCAGAACGTGAAACGTTTCATTGCGGAAGGGACTTATCCGAACGGGGATCTTCCAATCAAAGCTGTTCCTAAAAAATAGCTTATGAGCAAGTATATTCTGGCGCTCGACCAGGGAACCAGCTCCTCGCGCGCCATCGTATTCGACCACGACGGAAACATCCGCTCCACCGCCCAGATGGAGTTTACCCAGTATTTCCCCCAGCCGGGCTGGGTGGAACACAATCCGATGGAGATCTGGTCGTCGGAAGCGGCCGTCATCGCCGAGGCCATCTCGAAGATCGGCATCAACGGGAAGGACATCGCCGCCATCGGCATCACCAACCAGCGGGAGACCACGATCGTCTGGGACGCCGAGACAGGGGTTCCGGTCCACAACGCCATTGTCTGGCAGGACCGCCGGACATCCGCTTTCTGCGATGAACTCAAGGCGCGCGGCCTGGTGGACAAGATCCGCGAAAAGACGGGCCTGATCATCGATGCCTATTTCTCCGGCACGAAGATCAAGTGGATCCTGGACAATGTGCCGGGTGCCCGTGAAAAAGCCGAGGCCGGGAAGCTCCGCTTCGGTACGGTGGACAGCTGGCTCGTGTGGCAGCTGACCCGCGGCAGCGTCCACGTGACGGACGTGTCGAATGCCTCGCGAACGATGCTCTTCAACATCAATACCCTGGCCTGGGATGAAGAACTGCTCGACCTGCTCGGGATTCCGGCTTCGATGATGCCCGATGTCCGTTCTTCTTCGGAGGTTTACGGCTATACGAAAACGACGATCTTCGCCCACGAAGTGCCCATCGCCGGTATCGCCGGCGACCAGCAGGCCGCCCTCTTCGGGCAGATGTGTACGGTACCCGGTTCGGTGAAGAATACCTACGGGACCGGTTGCTTCCTGCTGATGAATACTGGGGAGAAACCCATCCTCTCCCGCAACAACCTGCTGACCACCGTGGCCTGGAAGATAGGGGATAAGGTGAACTATGCCCTCGAAGGGTCCATCTTCGTCGGCGGTTCCGTCGTCCAGTGGCTGCGCGACGGACTGGGCATCATCCGCTCTTCTTCCGAGATTGAGGCGCTGGCCGCTTCGGTACCCGACAATGGCGGCGTCTATTTCGTCCCGGCCCTGACCGGTATGGGCGCGCCGTACTGGGACCAGTATGCGCACGGCGTCATCTGCGGCATTACCCGCGGTACGACGGCCGCGCACATCGCCCGCGCCGCCCTGGAAGGCATCGCTTTCCAGACGATGGATATCGTATCCGCGATGGAGCGGGATGCCGGTGTCCGCCTGGCCGAACTCAAGGTGGACGGCGGCGCCTCCCGCAACAACCTGATGATGCAGTTCCAGGCCGATATCCTGGGTACGTCGGTCATCCGTCCTGAAGTGACCGAGACCACGGCCATGGGCGCCTGCTATCTGGCCGGCCTGGCCGTCGGCTACTGGCATTCCCTCGACGAGATCCGGGAGCAGTGGAAGGCGGAACGCGTCTTTACGCCTTCCGGTGCCGATGTGGAGGCCAGCAAGAAAGGCTGGCAGGATGCCATTTCCAGAACCTTAACCCATTAAACCTATGAATCCGTATATCGCTGAGCTTCTTGGCACGCTCGTCCTCGTCCTCCTGGGCGACGGCGTCTGCGCCGCCACTTCGCTGAACCACTCCAAGGCCAAAGGGGCCGGCTGGGGGGTCATCACCCTCGGATGGGGCTTTGCCGTGATGGTCGGTGTCCTGATCGCCGGCCCGTCTTCCGGCGCCCATCTCAATCCGGCCGTTACGCTGGGCCTGGCCATCGCCGGCTCGTTCCCCTGGGCCTCGGTCCTGGGCTACATCGTCGCCCAGATGGTGGGCGGTTTCCTGGGCGCCGTGCTCGTATGGCTCTTCTACAAAGACCATTACAAAGCGACGCAGGATCAGCCCGACACGATGCTCGGTACGTTCTGCACGATGCCTGCCATCGCCAATCCCTGGCGCAATTTCCTCTGCGAAGTCATTGCAACCTGCCTGCTGGTGTTCGTCATCCTGGCGCTGGGTACCAGCGGCAATGCATTTGCCGTCAGTGGCATCGCTGCCTCGACCGGCTCGCTGGGATCCTTCCCGGTGACCTGTGTGATCATGGCGATCGGTATGTCGCTCGGCGGTACGACGGGCTACGCCTTGAATCCCGCCCGTGACCTGAGTCCGCGCTGCGCCCACGCCGTGCTGCCTATCGCCGGCAAACGCGACAGCGGCTGGTCTTACAGCTGGGTTCCCGTGGCCGGCCCGATGATCGGTGCCGCCGTGGCCGCCTGCCTCTTCCTGCTTGTGTTCTAGCGGATTTTTCGCTGCAACGGACGCAGCTGATAATCAAATAATTACATAACATGATCCCCCTCTTTTTGAGGGGGATCATGTTTTACAAACGCCTGCAAATCAATTGCGTCCGTTGCAGCGCAAATTGTCTGCCACGGGCTGCGTGACGCCACCGAAGGGCCGGCTACTTGTGGGCCGGTTTCTTTTCTTCTTTGTAGGTGAGGCCCATGAAGAAGATGGCCAGCAGACAGGCGGCGATCAGCAGGAGGAAGGTCCAGCTCCAGCCGGCGTGCTGCGCCACATAGCCGATGACCGTGTTGGCCAGGATGAAGGTGCCGAAGAAGTAGCCGAAGAAGCCCGTCAGGCCGGCGGCCGTGCCGGAAGCGTTCTTCGGTGCCAGGTCGAGCGCCTGTACGCCAATGAGCATCACCGGGCCGTAGATGAAAAAGCCGATGCCAATCAGCGAGATGATGACGATGGTCAGATTGTCGATGTTGGCCCAGTAAAGGATGACGAACAGCAGGACCAGCGCCATGAAGATCATTGTCGGCAGGGCCCGCTTGCCGTGGAACAGCTTGTCAGAGAGCCAGCCGCAGAGCAGCGTGCCCGGGATGGCGGCGAATTCGTAGGCGAAATAGGCCCAGCCTGCACTCTTGAGGTCGATGCCTTTTTCCGTCAGGATGGTCGGCGCCCAGTCGAGGCAACCGTAGCGGACCATATAGACGAAGGCATTGGCCAGGGCGATGTACCACAGGAACTTGTTGTTGAGCACATACTGGAAGAAGATCTCCTTGGCGGTCAGCGTGGTTTCGTGCTTTTCGGAGTAGTTCTTCGGATAATCGTTGCGCCAGGCCTCCACGGAAGGCAGTCCGCAGGACTGCGGCGTGTCGCGCAGCAGGATCCAGGCCAGCAGGGCGATGAACAGCGCCACGGCAGCCGGGAAGGCGAAGGTGCCGATTAGGAAGTACAGCTCCGTGTGGGCGCCGTAGAACCAGCTGCCGAACCAGGCGGCCCCGTAGGTGGCCATCGGGCCGACCAGCGCGCCGCCCACGTTGTGGGCGCAGTTCCAGATACTCATCATCGTGCCGCGTTCCGTCACGGAGAACCAGTGCGTCATCACGCGGCCGCACGGGGGCCAGCCCATGCCGTTGAACCAGCCGACCAGCGCGTTCAGGACGCCCATTACCAGGATGGCCAGGCCTTTCCGCTCAGCGCCGATGGCCTGGATCGGGACGATCATAAAACACATCGAGATGGCGGTCAGCACGAGGCCGAGCGGCAGGAACACGCGGGCGTTCGAGCGGTCGGATACACTGCCCATCAGGAACTTGGACAGGGCATACGCCGCTGCGTTCAAGCCCAGGACGAAGCCGAGTTCGGTCTTGGCGAAGCCGAGCGGTTCCATTGCCGGGATGGCCATCGAAAGATTCTTTCGGACAAGGTAGAAACCGGCGTAGCCGATAAATGCGCCCAGGAAGACCTGCAGGCGCAGGCGTTTGTACCGGGCATCGGCCTCCGGCCCGGTCTGGGCCGGCTTGTAGGCCGGTTGTTTGAGTGCTCTTCGTAAAGGGGTATTCATAGTAGGTTCGGTCAGTTTATTCAGCCATGGCTTCCGCCAGGATGGAGAGGGGATTGGCGACGGGATAGCCCGTGGACATCTCGATCTGCCATTTGCAGGTCTCACAGTCGCAGGCGACGACTTCCGGATCGACGGCGCGGATCTGCTCGAAGAGCGGAGCGCCGATGGCCTGGGAAGCCGCATAATTCTCTTTCTTGAATCCGTAGGTACCGGCGATGCCGCAGCAGGCAGAATCCAGCAGGGTGAATTCCACGCCGGGAATCATCCGGAGCAGCTTTTCCGTGAAGACGCCCCAGCCCAGTTTCTCCATATGGCAGGGGACGTGATAAGCCACTTTCTTGTGGAAATCCGGCCGGAAACGGAGCGTGGAGCCCCGTTCCAGCTTCTCGAAGATGAAGCGGGTGGCCATCAGCAGGGAGTCGCGGACAGCGGCATTGTCAACGCCGAGCAGGTTGGGATATTCCTCCCGGATGGTCAGGGTGCAGGTGGAGGAGCTGGTCACGACCTTCCGCCCCTCGGCGACCGCTTTTTCGATGGCGGCGATATTGTGCCGGGCGTGGCGGGTTGCCTGTTCCGACATGCCGTTGGTGATCATGGCAATGCCGCAGCATTGCTCTTTCTCGAGCAGCCGGACGCCGACGCCCAGGGCATTGAGCACCTTCACCAGGTCTTTGCCCAGCCGGGGGTAGTTGTAGTTGACATAGCAGCCGTGGAAATAGGAGACCTGCTCCGGGAAGGCGGCCTGCTCTTTCTCACGTCGGCGCAGCCAGGCTTCGAAGCTTCGTCCGCTGTATTTGGGGAAGGTGCGCTGCCGGTCGATCTTCAGCGTCGCGTCAAGTATGGATTTCGTGATGCCCAGGCCGGTCACCCCGTTGACGACGGGTGCGAAAGGCCGCGCCAGTGAACCCATGAAATCGGTCGAGGCAAGGATCCGGTCGCGCAACTTGGGCTTGGACTTGTCGTAGCGGATGCGGGCCGACTGGATCAGGTCGGCCACCTTGACGCCCGAGGGGCAGGCGACTTCGCAGCGCTTGCAGTTCAGGCAGTATTTGAGCGCATAATTGAAAAAGTACGGGTCCTTCAAGCGGAGCCGTTCTCCGTCCGGTCCGGCCTGCTTGGGACCCGGGTAGCGCGGATTAACCTGCAGGACAGGGCAGTAGGCGGTACAGACGGTACATTTCGTGCACTCTTCGAAATTGTGCTTGCTTTGGGTGTATTCCTGAAGTTTCATAGGCTCAGCGGGACAGAATTTGATCGACGGCGGCGAAGGCGCTCCGGATGGCCAGGCCGGCGGCTGTGCCCAGTTCCGGGTGGGTTCCGCCCAGGATGGAACCGGCCGCGTAGAGATTCTTCATCGGTTTTCCATTTTGAATGGCGTGCAGCGCGGCATCGGTTTTCACGCCGAACGACAGGTAAGGCTGGTCCTGCGCGAAATCGGGATGATACCAGCCGCTGCGGTCGTCCGTCTGCTCCACATCCAGCCCGAAAACGGGTTCGGATATTTGGAACGGGTTGGATACCAATCCTTTGGAGAAGAATCCGCCCGAAGCGAGGATGAAGTTTTCCGCTTCCAGGAAATGCGTGTCGAGGTTCTTGGTAACCACACTGTGGACTACGCCGTCATGTACGTGGGCGCCCGTCGCTTCGTCGCCGGCCAGATAGGTTCCGCCCAGCAGTTCGTAGCGTCGTTTGAGCAGCAGCTGGGTGCGCAGGCCCGGTACGGAAGGGGGAAGGGTTCCGGCGAAGATGACCTGTGCCGGAATGCCTTGCCGGATGCGGCCGGGGACGGAAGTGTCCTGCAGGCCGAATACCTGCGGCAGGATGACGGTATCTTCGTCTTTGAGCAGGACGCGGACTTCCTGCACGACGACCTCCCACATCCGGTCCATAATGCGGGCGATCTGGACGGAGCGCATCTCGCTGGGACTCTGCTCCAGCCATTCCAGCTCGCTCAGCTTGAGCTGCTGGATGCGGCACGTCATCCCTTCCTTCTCCAGTCCGCCTGCCAGGAAAGAAGAGAAGAAGTCGTGGTATCCGTTAAAATTGACGATCAGCACGCGCTTCCCGAATTTCGGTGTGGGGAAGAGGCTGATGTCTTCGAGCGACAGCGCGGCGGGCCGGAACGTACCCAGCGGCATCAAGCGTACGCCTTTCTGGTAGTGGGTGCGGATGCCGGCTTCCGTAAGCAGCGTGGCCAGCCGTTCGGGTGCTTCTTCAAGCGATTCGAAGGTGCCCGAGAAGAAATGCAGGGCGTTTTGGCCGCCGCTGACGATGGCAGTGCTGTGTCCCGCTTTCTGCAGGCTGATGCCGGAGACCAGGCCGGCCAGGCCGCCGCCTATGATGAGGGTATTGAATTTCATATTCCCAGGACGTGTTTATAGACCCATTGCGTGTACTCGGCCTCGCGGAGCGTGTCGCCCCAGCCGATGGGGTAGTTGCCTTTCCAGCGTTCCTGCAGGAAATGGGCGAGTCCTTCCCGCTCTTTTTCGATGCAGCCGCTGGCCTTGGCCAGCAGGCCGGCTGCGCGGCAGGCGCAGAAGCCGCCCTGGCAGGTGCCCATCCCGATGCGCGTACGGCGGCGCAGGTCGGTGAGCGTGGAGGCGTCCAGCCGCTCGATGGCATCGTTGACTTCGCTGACGGATACTTCCTCGCATTCGCATACAAGCCTTTCGTCCAGACGGTTGTCCGTCAGGATGCGCGAGGCGCTGGTGCCCATTCGGGCCGCCGCGGCCTTCTGGGCCATCGAAGGGTTCTCCCAGATTTTCTGGGCGACGGATTCGTAGGATTGTTCTCCTGATCCGGGGAGCGGTGTCGTGGCGGTCTCGCATTGCTTGTCGATGCCAAGTTTGCGGCAGACGGTATCGGTGGCGATTTCCGCCATCAGGCGGTAGGTCATCAACTTGCCGCCGGTGATGGTCACAAGGCCGCTGAGCCCGTCGCGGGTCTCGTGGTCGAGGCAGACGATGCCGCGGGAGATGTTGCGGCCCGTCGGGTCGTTGTCGGCGCTGACCAGCGGCCGGACGCCGGCGTAGGCCCGCAGGATGCGGGTGGAGGAAAGGGAAGGGGCCATCTTGGCGCCCTCGGTGATCAGGAGCGTGACTTCGTCGGGCGTAACGGCCACATTGTCACATTCTTCGAACGGAATGCGCGTCGAGGTCGTCCCAATGATGCAGACCGTGTCGCCCGGCACCAGGATGTCGGCATTCGACGGCTTCCGGCAGCGGTTGATGACCAGATTGTTCACCCGGTGGGCGAAGACCAGCAGGGCACCTTTGGCCGGATACATGCCGATGTGGACGCCGGCCAGGTCCGCGATGGGGCTTCCCCAGATGCCGCAGGCGTTGACCGTGACCGGTGCGTAGAAGTCTTCTTCTTCGCCGGTGACCTTGTTCCGGGTATGGACGCCCCGGATCGTGTCGCCTTCCCGGATGAACCCGGTGACTTCCGTATGGAGCCGGACCTGGCCGCCGTGCAGTTTGGCGTCCAGCATATTGGCGGCACAGAGCCGGAAAGGGTCCACGCTGCCGTCGGGAACGCGCACGACGCCGATAAGTTCCGGATTGATCGACGGCTCCAGCCGCCGGGCCAGGTCCGGATCGATGATCTCCGCGCGGATGCCCGCCTTCCGGCAGGCGTCCACGAAGGTCTGCTGGTAGCCCAGATCGTCTTCCGGCAGGGTGATGAACAGGCCGTCGGTCTCTTCGATGCAGTGCGCCGCGATCCGGCGCAGGATCCTATTCTCTTTGATACATTCTTCGGCGGATTCCGGATCGTTCACGGCATAGCGCGCACCCGAGTGTAGCAGACCGTGGTTGCGTCCCGTCGCCCCGGTGGCGATGTCCGAACGCTCGATGAGCAGGGTCCTGAGGCCGCGCATCGCGCAGTCCCGCTGCGTTCCCGCTCCCGTAATACCTCCGCCGATGATGATGACGTCGAATTCGTTATGGTTCATAAATACAAATTTAACAAAAAAAATCTGTATTCATGCTATTTCGGACGGGCAACCAAACGACGGCTTGTCGGATCGAACGTGACCGTCTCTGTGGAGAAAAAGCGGGCGAGTGCGCCGTTGGCAATCAATTCGGCGGGGAGACCGGTAATCATCGGTTCTGCAGTCTGCTTTCCGCTGTCGTACGCCGGCTGCAGCCAGAGCCTGTCGGCCAGCTGAAGGGCCGTGTCGAGGTCGTGGGTCGAGAGCAGGATGGCCTTGCCCTTTTCGTGAGCCAGCTGCCGGAGCGAAACCATCGTTTCCAGCCGGCTCGTGACGTCGAGGAAAGCGGTCGGCTCGTCGAGCAGGATGATGGGGCATTCCTGCGCCAGCGCCTTGGCAATGAAAGCTTTCTGGCGCTCGCCGTCACTGAGCTCTGCTACGTGACGGTCAGCCTTGCCGGCGATGCCGGCCGTTTCGAGCGCCGCGCGGATGGCGGCATGGTCGGCGTCGCGGAGCGTGCCGAAGAACCCCGTATGCGGATAGCGTCCCAGCGCCACAAGGTCATAGACGCTGATGCCGCCGGCTTGCGTGCGCTCGGTGAGCACCACGCCGATGCTTGCGGCCAGCTGTTCGGGCCGGTATCCGGCCAGGGGCTTCCCTTCAATGAGAAGCGTGCCGCCCAGCGGGGGTAGCAGGCCGCAGAGGGTCTTCAGAAGCGTGCTTTTGCCAGCGCCGTTGCGCCCAAGCAGGGCCACCACCTCGCCCCGGTTGAGTTCCAGGTCGAGCCCGGGGTGCACCACATGCACGCCGCCCCGGACGTTGTATCCGATGCTGAGCTTGCGGGTGCAGATGGCGGCGGCGCTGGGCATGTCAGTTGAAATAGTGGATATTCTTGCGGTTGACGATGACGTAGATGATGACCGGTGCGCCGATGATGGGCGTGATGGCGCTCAGGGGGAGGACGGCATTGCTGCCCGGGGTGATGGTCAGGATGCTGCACAGCATGGCCGTACACGCGCCTGCGAGCAGGGTGATGGGGAGCAGGTGGCGGTGATTGGCGGAGCCCAGCAGCAGCCGGGCGATATGCGGTACGGCAAGTCCGATGAATGAGACGGGACCGCAGAAGGCGGTGACCACGGCAGTGAGCACACCTGTGCAGATGAGAATCAGTACGCGGGACCGGCGCACGTCCACGCCCAGGTTCGTGGCATACGATTCGCCCAGCAGCAATGCGTTGAGCGGCTTGATGAGCAGGATCGCCGCTAGCAGGCCGGCGATCGTGAAGCCGGCGAGCCAGGGCAGTTTCGACAGCGATACGCCGCTGAAATCGCCCATGCCCCACATCACGTACTGGTGTACCTTGTCGGCCGATGCGTGGTAATTGAGAATCGAGATGACCGATGAGGCTAGATAGCCCACCATGATGCCGATGATCAGCAGCATCACGTTGCTCGACACCTTGCGCGAAAAGCCCAGGATGATCAGCAGTACCGTGAAGGCACCCACAAGGGCAGCCAGAATCGTGGTCAGATAGCTTGCGGCGCCCAGATAGATCATTGCGACGGCCACGCCCAGATTCGCGCCGTCGCTGATGCCGAGGATGGACGGGCCGGCCAGCGGATTCTTGAAGAGCGTCTGCAGCATCAGGCCGCTGACGGCCAGTGCGCTGCCCGACAGCAGGGCCGTCACGATCTGGGGCAGCCGCGACTCCAGCACGATATGCCGCCAGGCCTCTTTCCCTTCATACGAGCCCGACAGGATCTGCAGCACGTCGCGCAGCGGAATGCGTACGGCGCCGTGGACCAGCCCTTCGAAAAAGAGGACCAGCAGCGCGGCGCCCAGCCCCACATAGACCCAGCGTTGCTTTCGGCTATTCATCGAGCGGGAAGTAGTAGCGCTGCACGTGCCCGGGCAGCAGGTCGGGATGATAGATGGCGATCAGGTCTTCCAGCACCCGGTCGGGATGCAGGGTGATGTCATCGTAATAGGTTGACGTAATGGTGTTGCAGGCAAAGATGCGGCGCTCTTTCCAGGGACGGAAGTTGGCATAGGGCTCGTACTCCTGCCTGAGGTGTGCGTAGGTATAGGGTGCGCGCGTGTCGTATTTGAGAAACCAGAAATCCGCGTCGCCGGCTCTGTCGAAGACTTCCTCGAAAGTGAGGTGGATACTTTTTGCGCCCGAAAAGCCGCGAAAGACGTAGTCAGCGCCCGCATCGGCGTGCATCACACCGATATAGCTGCCGCCCGAAGGGACGGCCCAGGAGTTGCCGTAGCGGCGCTCCAGCAGGACGGTGGGCCGGTATGCCACTCCGGCGGCCAGTTCTTTCAGCTCCAGGTAGCGTCGCTCCGTGCGGGTGAACACATCGCCGGCTTCCTCCCGGCACCCCAGCAGGAGGCCGTAGAAAAGGACCCATTCCGTGCGGCCCAGCGGGTGATTCTCCATATAATCGGCGGCCTCTACGATCGGGATACCGAGTTTCTCGGCCGAGCCGTAGCCGCTGTTCTCGAAAGGCGAGGCGATGATCATTTCGGTTCCGATATCGATGATCTTCTCCACGTTGGGAGAGGTGGACATACCCAGATCGGCGATACGTCCTTCCCCGATGCGGCGCAGGACTTCGGGCGAGGTGATGTATTGCGGTTCGCAGATGCCGGCCACCTGGTCAAGCGCCCCGAGTTCCTCGGCGATGGCGGTGTGGACGGAGGTGTAGATGACGGCTTTTTCCACGGGGACGCGGATGACGGTTCCGTCGGCGGGGAGCCGGGCCGGAAGCGGTTTGTCGCGGTCAACCAGCACATAGTGCTGCCGCTGCCGTAGCGTGTCCCAGGGATCGCGGATCCGTACGGAGACGTAGTCATCGTAATAGGCGATGTGGAGGTTGCGCGCGTAGCGGATGGTATCGGTGGCGCGGACCGTGCCCTCGGCAGCGGTTTTTCCGCGGCCGCAGGCGCCCAGGCAGAGCAGGACGGCAGCGAGCAGCAGAATCGTGCGGAGGGTCTTCATCACAGGAGCGGAGTATGGGTAAAGACGATGCGCGAAGGGATGTCACCCGTGTTGGCGCTCCATTTCAGCCTCCCTTCCGGCGAGTAGCAATAAACCTTGCCGGGCGTGATGTAGTCGCGGGCGTCGGTCACGAAGATTTCGTGGGTGTTGGGGTTGACGGCGATCCCGTAAGGATTCTGGAACCATTCTTCCGTTCCGTCGGTGATGAAGTGGCGTGTCAGCACCTGCCGTGTCTTCACGTCCACGATCGCATAGTTGACGTCGCTGGTCTGGGTGAAATTGTTCCAGGCGTTGCTATACACATAGAGCGAGTCGCCGCAGAGGGTCATATCGGAACAGGCGAGCAGATCCATCTGATCGATGACGCAATCTGCTTCCGTGTTGATGATGAAGACCATCGGCTGTACGTCATAGTAGTCGCCGCGGCTGGAGACCCAGAGGTTGCCGTAGGCGTCGAGTTCCATGCGGTGAAGGTTGGGGGCCACGTCGATCTTGCCGATTTCCTTGAAGGAATCCAGGTCGATGACCGAAACGGTATGGTCGTAATCGGGCACGCGATAGCCGCCGGAGTTGGCCACATAAAGTTTGTGGCCGACGATGACCATCTCTTCCGGCTGATAGCCCACGACGCAGGTGTCCTTCACCTGAAGGGTCGTCGTGTCGATCCGGGCGACATAACCGAGCCGGTAGTTGGGATCCGTTTCTACGGGGCCCGCATACGAACTGACATAGGCGTAGCCGTCCTTGAAGGTGATGTACCGGCAGTTCGGAATCGAAATCTGGCCGATGTGCCGGGCGGTCGACGCATCCATCACTTCCACGAGATTCGAGCAGTTGACTACCACCCACAGCTTGCTGCCGTAGATGGCCAGGTCGTTGCCCACGTCGCCCAGTTCCTGGACGACACCGGGGTTGCGCTCGGCATAGATATTCTTGACATAGATGCCGGTGGCGTAGTCGTAATAGTCCAGCGTGCATTTGTTGCTGCCCATATTGCCTTCGTTGAGCAGGAAGAAGCCGGCGATGTCTCCGGCGTCTCCGGAGCCTACGCCAGTTTGCGTCGAGGGAATGATGTCTTCGGGTTCCCGGCAGCCGGTAAACAGCAGGGCCGCCATCAGAATACAGGTCAGATATCGGATCGGTTCCATAGGCTTCATAGTTTCCACGACAAAATTAATCGAAAATTTGTTCCGGGCATCGGGTAGCACTGGACAATTTCGTACTGTTGGTTGAAAATGTTGTTGACCTCGAGCGTTCCTTTCAGCTCGTGACGGCCGAGGGCGAAGTTGCGGCTGAGCGACAGGTCGCTGGTGTACCAGGGCTGGGCATGGTTCTCCGGGATGTTGGCCACCGCCTCATAGCGTTCGCCCGTGTAGATGAAACTGTAGTTCAGATGCCAGCGGCCATAATCGATGCCCGCCACGAACGAGCCGCTGTGCCAGGGGATATAGGGAATCTGTCCGCCGTACCAGGGGCTCTCCGGGTCGGTGAAATCCTGCGCCTTCTGGAACGTGTAGGTCGCGCGCAGGCTGGCGTTCACGGGGCCCAGGGCAAGGGAAGTGCCGGCGGCTGCGTCCAAGCCCCGGATGCCGACCAGGCCGAGATTGACCATCGTCCACTGGAACTGGTTGGAGGCCGGGGTTGCGATGATCTTGTTCTCCACCCGGTTGTAATACACGTCAAGCGTGAGGTTGAGCTTCCGGAACACGCCCCGGATCCAATGCTTGTCCCAGGTCAGGCCGGCATTGTACTGCGTGGTGAACTCCGGCTTCAGGTATTTGTTGCCGATGAATGTGTAGTACAGGTCGTTGAGCGTGGGCATCCGGAAGATGCGCTTGTAGAAGGCCCGGAACGTCAGGTTTTTGTTGTCAAACGGAATGAGTTGCAGAACGGCCGTCGGCGTCCATTCGTGGCGGTGCTCCGCAGCGGCGCCGGGTTCCCGTGCGTTGTCGTCGACGAAGGTGTGGAGCAGGCTGCCCTGGAGTTTCAGATGGGTCCAGCGGAAGGAGGTGGACAGGGCCGTCAGCAGCGTGTGTCGCGACGGGTACACGAAGTTCACCAGGTCGGCGTCAAGCGTGTTGAACTGCCAGTCACCCGCCAGGTCGACGTCCCACCAGGAGAAGATGTCCCACGACTGGGCCAGAGACAGATAGGCTTCCTGTTGCCTATAACGGTTGTCCACGTACATCGTCGAGACGTCGAGGCGTGGGTCGGACAGATAGTGGAGATAATCATAGGCGTATTTGAAACTGGCGTTGAGATGCCAGTCGCCCCACTGCTTGTACAGGGAGCCTTGGGCAAAGAAGTCGGTGTCCCATTGCCGGTCCTCGTTGCGGAACCTGCCCGGCTCCTGACGCACGAAGGCGCCGGGGTAGCCGCGTTCCGAATCATAGAAGTAGAGTTTCACCCGCCAGTTTCCGTCGGGAATACGGCCGAAGATGCCCTCTTCCACGCGCAGCGCCCGCACGTCGCCGTTCTGGCGCACGGCGGTGGTGTCGTAGCCGTCGCGCTTGCTGTACGTGAACTTGTAGCGCCCCGTCGTGTAAAGATACTCGGCGTTGAAGGAACTTGAGACGTTCTCTCCCACTTTCTGCTCCCAGAGGACCGAAGGGTTGACGGTGCCGAACGAACCGCCGGCCAGGGTGGCCTTAAGGTTCGTCCGTTTCCTGCCGCTGAACACGGGCGTCCGGCTTTGAAGATAGACCGCACTGGCCGAGGCATAATCCTTGGCCGACTGTACCGCCGTTCCCTTCTGGCCGTTGTAGAGCGTCACGGATTCCAGGTTTTCCAGCGAATACTTGCCCAGGTCGATCTGGCCGTTCTGGGCGTTGCCCAGCTGGATGCCGTCGTAGAACACGCCGACGTGCTGGGTCCCCATGCTCCGGACGTTGATCGTCTTCAGTCCGCCGATGCCGCCGTAATCCTTGATCTGCACGCCGGAAAAATAACGGATGGCGTCGGCTACGGAAAGGGCGTTGAGCCTCTCCAACTGCTCTCCCTGGAGCGTCTGGGCGGGGATGACTTTGTCAACGGGGCGGTAGGCCGTCACCACCGATGCGCCCAGATACTGCGTGGAGTCGAGGGCGCCTTGCGTATCCTGCGCGCGGAGCGCAGCGAACGACAGGAGCAGGGTGAACGCCATGCCAAGGAATCTCCGGAGACTGCCCATTTATTTGACAAGGTTAAAGTCGATGACGTCGAACACTTCGGTCGAGAGCTCGCCCAACCAGCCGCTCTTGGCATTGAGTCCGGTCTGGACCTTGACGAAATCGATGTATTGCAGATTGGCCGGCCGGCCGTCGAAGGTGACGGCATCGGCGATCTTGAAATGGTTGCAGCCGGCCGTGACGCCGGTCGCGCGTTCGGGAATCATGTCGACGGGGCTGTAGTTGTCGGCATAGCCCCAGCCGTAGTCGGGATTGATCCAGTAGGTTCCCGTGCCCGACTGGTCATAGTTGCGGGCCTCCAGGCGTGTACCGCGCAGCGTATAGGTATCTTCTTCGATCCAGGCGGGATAGTAGCTGTCCTGCTTGTGGTAGGCCGACAGATAGTCGATTTTGCCGCTTCCGCCGCGGTTGTCGGTCCATTGGACCGGCATCGCAGGCGCGGAGGGCCGCCGGTAGGTCACGGCATAGTCCTGTATCGTGCCGGGCAAGCCATGGTCGGAGCCCTTGAGCTCATACCAGGTGTCGTTGGGGAGGCCGTCGCCGTTTTCGTCCTGCATCACCCAGACGATGCCGGGTTCGGAGTAGTTGGAATACACGGTGTTCTTGACGGCGAAGTTGTAGTCGCCGTCATTGGCGATGCTGTGGTCGAAACCCACCACGATCGATCCGCCGAAGCCGCCCAGAGAAACGTACAGGTCATCGCGCATGCGCTTCAGCGCATAGGCGCATGCTTCCTCCGGGGTCGTGACGGAATAGTTTTCGTTGATGAACTGCCCCGGTGCGGGGAGGTAGCTGTACACTTTTGTCGCGCTCGAAGTGCTGGATGCCGATGCGGCGCGGCGGTAGGTGCCTTCGGGCGGGCAGACCACGACGGAAAGCGTCGTGTCGGCGGATGTGTCGCCGACGGAGGCCCGGAAACCGACATGGAATGTGCCTTGTGCCAAGGCTTCAAAGCGGTACAGGGGATCTTCGCCTTCCTGCCGGGTAACGCCGTCGACTTGCCAGGTGAAGGTATAAGTGCGGGTGCTGTCGAGGTCGAGCGGCAGGAGCCGGATGGTGCGTCCCACGGCTACATGGTATTCTGTCTGGTCGAACGTAAAGAGTTTCGGACGTGTGGCCGGCACGGTGTCGAGCGGTGTGAGCGGGGGCTCGGGTTCCGGCTCCCATACGTCGATGCGCATTTCGAGAAAAGCCTTGCCGTATTCGTTGGCGGCTTCCACGGTGATATAGTACACACCGATTCCGTCAGGCAGGAAGAGGAAGGTCGTTCCGGTTCCGATGACTATTCCGTCAATGAGCCAGCGGATCGTGGAGGCAGGCGTAAGGTTCTCGAAGACCGGGGCGATCGTGAGGCTGTCCCCGAGCTGCAGCTGGTAGATTTTCCCGTCGGGCAGGGTGACGGCAGGGGGCAGGCCTTCGTCGTCCACCCCCTGCGGACATCCCGCGACCGTAAGCAAGGCCGCAAGCAGGAAAAAGAAGCTGAGAATCCGGCGCATGCGGACACGGAGTGGCTATTCGGGGTAGTAGCGGACGGCTACGTCGTCGATGGCCAGGTAGGCGGGGGAGTTGAACCCCCAGGTGCCGTACTGCTCGGGCGATCCCGTAATGGAAAAGACCACTTTCTCCACGGCGCCGAGTCTTGAAAGGTCCCATTTGGCCCACTCGCAGACAAAGGAGAGGTTCTTCGCCAGGTAATAATCGGTCTTTGCCACGGCTTCGCTGCCGACATAACCCGTCGCCGTCACTTTGAAGAAACCGTTTTCGGCCATTTTGGAGGCGTAGTCATTGCCGTTCTTGAGAACGTTGAGCACGTAGCTGGTGTTGTTGACATAGACCGATTCGATGGTGCGGGCGACGCCGTCGGCCATCGCCAGGCCGGCCGGGTTGGACGCCCATTCGCCGGCATCATAGACGATGGCGAAGTTGTCGGAACCGTTGTTCCCGCTGTTGCCGCGGACAACGCCCTCGACGAGGGGATTGTAAACCTCGAGCTGGCGGGTGTAGTCGGCGCCTTCCAGCAATCCGCTGGCATAGTCGGAAATGGCGATGCCGCCGCCGGCGATGCCGCCGCTCCAGGTCTCGGGATCGTAGGGAAGGACACTTCCGCTGAGGAAGGTGTTGTTTTCGTCGTACCAGGTGCAGCCCTTCGAATAGAGGAGGACACCACCATACTGGGTGTCATCGATCAGGCCCGACCAATAGTCGTCGATGCCGGCCGTTCCTTTGTAGTCGGCATTTTCGAAGGTCAGCACACGGACTTCGGTGTAGCGGGGCAGAATGACCTTCGTGCCGTCGGAGAAGGTGAAGGTGTAGGTGGTTTCGTCTTTGGTGACGGAGACGATGGAGCCGTCCTGGCCGTCCTGGCCGTTTTGGCCGTTTTGGCCGTCTTTGCCGTTGCTGATGGTCACGTCGCCGCTTTTCTTGAATTTGATGGTGTAGCTCCCGTCGGGGTTCGGTGTGACACTGACCACGGCGTCGTCGTTCTGGAGCGTGTTGACCAGGGTCTGCAACTGATTCAGTTGCGTACGGAGATTGTCGATGGAAGCGCGCAGTTCGCTGTCATCGTAGCAACCGACAGTCAGGCTGCCGGAGACAAAAACAAGGGCGAGGAGTCCGAGGACTCTTCTGAAGTTGGATTTGAACATGGTTATGAATTGCTTGGTCATACTAGTCAAATTGAACCCGTTCTCCGCAGGTTAAAATGATACATACGGCACAGGCAGGTCTTCTGACTCGTTCCGGAGCGGCGCCTTCCCGGGCCGGGGCCCAGTGGCAGAGATTGCCGCAACACGATGGAAACTTACAGCAGCGGGAACTGTCCGGGATTCTCACCCGGTTCCCTTTTGATCCTCGCCGGACTTCCGGCGGCAGGAACCTGTTGCCGCTACAAATATAGGAAATTTTCGCTACCGTTATGCTTGCCGGCGGCTTCCTTTATAAAGGCAGCCGCCGATGTTGTCGAAGGCGGCGCCCCCCGTCACCAGCACCTGCCCGCTGCGGACATGCCTTGCGATCTGCATCGCCACGTGTTCCACGAAGGTGGCCAGCACCGTTTCTGCCGGCAGGCCGAAGGAATCGATCAGCGGATAAACTTCCGCTTCGACCCATTCGCGGCCCGAATTGCGGATGACCCGCCATTCTCTGCGTCCTGCCTGGCCTGATCGGGCATTCCATCCTCAAATAAGGCCCGAAATGAGGACGGCGGCCGAAATAAACGCGCGCCATCCTCACCAGACGTCCCATTTGCGGATGGCCGACAGGCCAAAAAAACTTTGTCAATCTTTTGGATTATCACTATCTTTGTCTTGTCCTTCGGGACATTACATATTGATGAAAGTGTTTTCGCTTTTATCCTGAATCGGAAATCTGGACAATTTCTTAACTCAGGGATAGAGCACCACGATCGTCACCTTGTATGGCAACTTATGCCCCTCGGGCATATTCCATACAGGTGTGGGGTGTTGTTTATCTGAGTTATGGCAGTCCAGAGCCACCGATTCGATAAACGATTGCTCCACACTTTTTTTGTGCAACTAACACCATTCTTGGAGCAGGGGTGGATAGGATAAAACGATGAATCTTTCTATAGAGCAAAGGGAAAGATTGCTAATCGCTCTTCATCAGCAAATGAGATTGCCTCGGTATGTTTACAAATACTGTTCATTTAGTGTCAATAGTATTAGTGCTCTTGCCAAAGGTGCTTTGTGGTTTTCATCCCCGGAACAGTTTAATGACCCTTTTGAGTTTAGATTAAGACCGCCTTTAGATACCATAAAAGCCAATATTGATTCTTGGGGTATTACAATGACTGAAGATGAATTGAAACAACTCGGATTAGATTGTCTCTCTATTTTTAATCCGTTAAAAAAGGATAAAGCAGTATGCTGCTTTTCTCAAGAACCAGACAACATTCTTCTTTGGACTCACTATGGGCAAGAACACCGTGGGTTTTGCCTCAGATTTGATGTTCAAAAAGATATAGATTTTTTTACGCCTCTATTGCCTGTAATATATAAGAAAGAATATGCGCCTGCCGTTCTGAACGAAAAGCCGGGTGAAATCTTGGAGCAGTTATATCAACGGAAGTCTATTGACTGGTCTTACGAAAAAGAAGTAAGAGTAATCAAGGATTGTCCTGGCCTAAAGGCATACCGCAGAGAATCATTAATAGGCGTCTATTTTGGATGTCGTACATCCACAGAAGACAAAGAGACTATTAGAGAACTGCTTAAGACGGATGTAAAGTATTATCAAATAGGACTTAGTGAATCGGAATATCGGCTGGAAGTCAAATAAATCTACATATTTTAAACAAAACTTATTATCGTTATGGAAACATTTAAAGCCTATGAGACTCCGCATTCGGAGGCCGTGAAACTGAAAACAAATGGAATTCTTTGCGCAAGTGGTGGCGGTGGGAATGACGATTACGAGAACGGTGGCAACATCTAATTGAAGGCTATATGAAAATACGATACCTGTCAATAATAGGGATATGCTTGTCCCTATTGGGGTCTTGCATTCCTGAATCACAAGATCTGAATATGATAATACCGGGATCGGGCAAACTGGTAAAGATTACGGCCTATGCTGACAATGTGCCCCAGACAAAAACCGGGCTGGTTGATAGGGATGGAGGTGGCAAGTCTGTTGTTTGGAAGTCAGGAAACGCTATCAGCCTTTTCTTCAACAGTGGAACGGCTGGCGGTGACATATTTACAACTGCTACAAATGGTCCTATAGCCGAATTCCTTGGAAGTATTTCTGCTGTATCCGGAAGTTTATCTGGCGTTGGCGGACAAGCATATTTCTGGGGATTGTACCCGTATAATCCCGCAGCATCATGTGATGGGACAACCATCACAACGTAAGCCTCCGGGCAACTGCATATTGACAGCGGCGTGAAGTGACGGTAACTTTGTGACAAAAACACAAAGTCATGATGACCCGCGAACAAATCTTGGAGATAGACCGGTATTGCCAGGGACACGGT
>Ga0208297_1000345_pt1 | contig 105602 bp, 95 predicted proteins | sample LMS_cellobiose_e_FD_187367 | JGI IMG/M metagenome (GOLD analysis project Ga0208297, IMG submission 187367) | Rumen-fistulated moose microbial communities from Alaska, USA - LMS_cellobiose_enrichment (SPAdes) (version 2) | ecosystem: Host-associated > Mammals > Digestive system > Stomach > Rumen... | reverse complement strand
ACCAGGGCAAGGGTCTCTCCCCTGTTGATGTGGAAGGACACGCCGTCCACGGACTTTACTACGCCCTCGGGAGTGTTGAAATAGGTGCGCAGATTTTTAACTTCAAGATACTTTTCGTCCATGATCTGCACCTACTTTCTCATCTTCGGGTCGAAGGCGTCGCGAAGGCCGTCGCCTATCCAGTTCATGGACAGAACGGTGAGGGAGATCGCGATGCCGGGTATAGTCGTGAGATGGGGGGCCAGCTGCAGGTAGTTCCTGCCCTGGGAGAGCATGACGCCCCAGTCGGGAGCGGCCGCGTCTGCGCCAAGACCCAGATAGGAAAGGCTGGCTGCCGAGAGGATAGCTCCTCCGACGGACAGGGTCGCCTGGATGATGAGGGGTCCGAGGCAGTTGGGAAGGATGTGGTTGAACATGATCCTTCCTTTCTTAAAGCCTGCTACCGATGCGGACTCGATGTATTCCAGCTGCTTGATCTGGAGCACCTGTCCGCGGGTGAGCCTTGTGAATCTCGGCCAGCTCACGATGGCCAGAGCCAGGATGACGTTCCTCTGGCTGGGTCCCAATACCGCCATTATGGCGATGGCGATGATCAGGAACGGGAAGGACAGCATGATATCGGTGAAGCGCATCAGCAGAGCTTCCACGGTCCCGCCGAAATATCCTGCCACAAGGCCTATGGCGATGCCTACGGCCGCCGAGATCAGTGTTACCGCTATGCCGGTGACCAGGGAGTTCCTGCCGCCGTACAGAAGACGGGTCCAGATGTCGCGGCCCAGATCGTCGGTGCCGAGGATGTGTCCCCCCTGCCCCGGTCTGAACAGGAGCTCGGAGAAATTCATCTCGGTTATCGGATCATGACTGGTGAACAGAGGAGCGCCGGCGCAGAGGACTACGATGATGATCATCATTATGAGCCCGATGACGGCGATCCTGTTTTTGGTGAACAGCCTGATGACGTCCTGCCAATAGTTGGTCACGGGAAGAGCTTCCAGGCCGATCTCGTCCATTACCCGATCTTTTTCATTGACTTTGTTATTGTCACTCATTTGATCGTCTCCTTACTTGTCGAGCCTGATTCTGGGATCTACCCATGCGTATATTATGTCGATCAGGAGGTTCACTATCATGTAGCTGATGCACATGACGAGGGTGATGCCCTGGATCGTGGGATAGTCTCTCTTAGAGATGGAATTTACGGCAAGCCTGCCGATGCCGGGCCATGAGAAGATGGACTCGGTGACGACGGCGCCGCCCATCATTCCTCCGACCTCGCCGCCGATGACGGTGATGACGGGGATCAGAGCGTTCTTGAGAGCGTGGCCGTAGATGACCGACCTCTCCTTAAGACCCTTGGAACGGGCGTAGCGCACGTAATCCTGGTTGAGGACGTCCAGCATGCTGGACCTGATCATACGGGTCTGGGTGGCTGCCATTCCCAAAGCCAGCGAAGACGCGGGCATGATGACCGCCTTGAAGAAAGGCCAGAAGCCCTGGCTCATGTCGTTGACCGTTGCCGTCGTCGGGAGCCAGTGGAGCTTCAGCGACAGGGTTATGATCAGAACGAGTCCGAACCAGAATTTCGGCAGAGACACGCCGATGGTAGCAAGGGCGGTGGCCAGGGAGTCTATGATGCTGTTATGCTTGAGTGCGGCTGTGATGCCCAAAGGCAGCGAGATCAAAAGGGCCAGCAGCATGGCTGAGCCGGCCAGCCTCAGGGTCGCCGGATATCTTTCCATGATGCTGGAAAACACCGGCTTGCTGGTGACGTAGGACGTGCCCAGGTCACCTCGGGCCGCATTGAAGATAAAGTTAAAATACCGGACCAAGAAGGGCTTGTCCAATCCCCATTCCCTTTCCACTATGGCCCTCTGCTCGGGGCTGATCTGCTCGTCCTCGGTGCCCATGATCAGTTCGATGGGGTCGCCGGGTGTCAGATAGAGCAGCGAGAAGATCAGGAAGGATATTACAAGCAACGTCGGTATGGCCTGCAGTATTCTCCTTAAAATGTAGGTCCACATACGGAATCTCCTTTGCAAGAGACCCCCGCTTTGGGAGCGGGGGTCCGCAAAATACTTTCAGTTCACGAAGGCTTCAGCCTCCGTCCTGACGGATGCACTTCCCTATTCTACGCCGACGTTTCTGGTAGCGGTGCAGAGGGGACGATATACGGATGCGTGATCAAAGTCGGTGACTCTGGTGTTGATGCCCATCTGGGTGTACTCGAAGTATCCGCCCAAGTGTGCGGCGTCGCCTGCAAAGATGGCTGCGCACTCTCTGAGGATGGCGGAACGTGCGTCGTAATCGGTGGTCTTCCATGCCTGGTTGAGCTTCTCATCGATGACGGGGTTGGAGTATCCGCAGTTGGGGGAGTGAGTGGTGGTATTGGTCTTCATCATTCTGAGACCGCCGTCAAGGCTGGAGTATCCGCCGAGGATGTACATCTCGACGTTGCCTTCCTTGATGTCGGTGGTGTGGGTGCCCCACTCAGCGGTCTGAGCGGTGCAGTCTACGCCGATGGCCTGCAGAGAGGATGCGATGATGACTGCCAGTCTCTCACGAGCGGAGTCGTTGTTTCCGACCTGGAGGGTGAAGCTGAGCTTCTGTCCGTCCTTGGCGCGGATGCCGTCGGAACCCTTTACCCAGCCGAGCTCATCGAGCCTTGCCTGTGCGGCTGCGGGATCATAGGATTCCCACATGGCCTTGGCGCTGTCGTCGATGTCCCCGCCCGGACGCTCATAGGGGATGCAGGAGTATGCTCTTCTGGCCAGCTCTACGCCTGCGTCGTTGGCAAACAGTGCGGCGATGGCGCCGTCCCAGTCGATGGCCCTTCTGAGAGCCTTTCTAAGCTCCTTATCCTGGAAGAAGCTCCAGTCGCATCTGAAGCCGACCCAGCGGTAGGAACCGGTGCCGCCGGAAGCCAGTCTCAGGTAGTCGTACTTAGCGATGTTGGCGACCTCGGTGGCAAGGATGGCCAGGGAGATGTCGACTTCCTTGTTCTGGAGCGCAATAGCGGATACGGACTTGTCGGTGATGATCTTGTAGACGATCCTGTCGAGAGCGGGTCTTACGAAGAAGTCCTCGTTCCTCTCGAGGATGACGTGGGTATCGGTCTTATGCTCTACGAACTTGTATGCGCCGGAACCGAGGGGGTGATTCTCGAAGTCCCAGTTGGCCTCGATCATCTTCTCGCAGATGATGTAGGACTGATACATACGATACTCGAAGAGGACGTCGATGTCCTTGGTGTAGAAGACTACGGTGTAGTCATCGGGGCACTCGATGTGATCGATGGTACCGACCAGGTCGGAGTAACGGACGGATCCGAAATCGGGATCCATGTACTTCTCATAGGAGTACTTTACGTCGTGGGCAGTAACGGGAACGAGCTCGTCGCCGAAGAGTTCATTGCCTCTCTGCCAGTAGCAGTCCTTCCTGATGTGGAAGGTCCACTGGAGGCCGTCTTCGGAAGCTTCCCAGCTCTCAGCCAGGTTGCCGAGGAAGTTGGAGTTCTCGTCCATGTCCAGCAGGGTCTGGTAGACCTGTCTGATGACGTAGCCGTCACCGTCGGAAGTGGTCTTCCAGGGGACCAGTGTAACGATGGCCATGTAAGTACCGATGGTCAGGACTTTCTCGTCACTTCCGGTCTTAGCGGGCTCAGTCGGTGTCGTTGCGGGCTGTGCGGGGGTAGAGGGAGCAGTGCTCGGGGTCGAGGGGGTTGAAGGCTGAGCGGCGGGCTCAGTCTTGGAACCGCAGGCGCCGAGTGCGAGGCTCAGGACCATGCACAGTGCAAGCAGCAATGCCAGATGCTTTTTCATTCCTTTCTCCTTTCCTTTTCAGAAAACGTATATCGCTGATCGCAGGTTCGGTTCATCCTGCGGAAAAGCCCAAATTTCAATAATTTTATATACTGAGTACAGAAATGGTATCGTGATATCATAAAAATATCTTAAGAGATAAATCGCTGTTTGTCAATAAAATATCTGTTTTTAGTTTCCGAAGAACGTTCCGAAGAACCAATATCAAAGTATATAAAAACTCTGAGCGCCTTGATGCTCCGCCGAAGCGGGCTTTTCAGGCGCTCAGAATGGTAAAAGGGAATTGCTTTTAAAGCGGCGATACCTGCTGGTAGTCGCTCCCCTGATAGTCGGGATGGGATATCTCTTCAAGGATGGCCTTGAATCTGGTGAGATCGCCCTCCTTGGTCCTCAGCTGGACCATGGAAAGGATTATGTTGAAGTAGATCATGATGGACGCGTAGGAATAGTAATGGCCCTTGTGCATGTCTCCCATGAGCAGGCACTGGTCGCAGTGCTTGGTGAGCAGCGAATCGCTGGAATCGGTGAAGCCGATGACCTTGGCTCCGTGCTCCTTGACGTACCTTGCCACGTTGATGATGGGCAGATAGTATACCGGGAACACCATGAAGATGAACAGATCCTTGGGCGAGAGCTTGTTGATCGAGGACTGAAGAGAGGTCATCTCTTCGGGATTGATGGCGTAGGCCTTGATCCCGAACAGGGACAGCCTTCTCATCATGAAGTCCGCCACCGAATAGGAGGTCCCCCTCCCTACTATATATACGGTGTGCGCGGACTGTATCTCGTCGGCGATGACTTCCAGCTGGGGAAGATCTATCTCCGAGAACAGGGCGTCGGTATATTCCTTTTCGATCTCAAGCTGCTTTTTTATGAAATCCTCATTGACTGCGACGGATGCTCCGGCGGCGCCGTAAGCTCCTGATACGGAGAAGCGTTCCTCTGCCTTGGCGGCCTGGATGCTGCGGAAGGCATTCTTAGCGTCGGTAAAGCTGGCATATCCAAGTTTCTGGCAAAAACGGATGGCGGTTGCTTCGGTGCAACCTACCTGGCTGCTGAAGTCTTTCAGTGAGATATAGCACATCTCTGAGGGATTGTTGACCATGAATCCTGCGATGTGCTGCTGCTTGGCGGTCATAAGAGGCATACTGTTTTTCAGTGTCTCAACTATGTTCATTATTAGGCCTCCTTGCGGGTTCTGAGTGTTTTGTGATAATAAAATATACGCATCCTTTCCGTTTGTCAATATAAAATCTTTATACTTTTATTTTTTTTAATTCAATTAGTAACACAAAGTTGTCAATGGTATCATAAAAAGGCATAGCAGGAGCCATGCCTTTCTGTATAAAAGATACACAATTAGACTTTCATCGATGTGATGGATATATATTCCCTATTCAGCGAAGCTGACGTGGGTCTCCCTGTCGAAGGTGTGGGGGACCTTTTCGGTGTCCTTGTATCCCACGGCGATGCCTATCTTGAACTCGTAGTTCTCGGGGAAGCAGAACTTCTCGTCGTAGTAGGCCTTCTTCTCGCCGCCCAGGACCTTCCAGGGCATCCCCAGGATGACGGAGCCGAGGCCCAGGGACTGGGCTGCCAGGACCATGTTCTCGCAGGCGATGCCGGCGTCCACGGAGCCGAAGACCATGTCCTTGTCGGCGCTGAGAAGGAATACGACGGGAGCGTCATAATGGAAGGCGCTCTCCCTTCCGGAAAGGGCGCTGACGTCTGCGGCGAGCTCCGCCAGAGCCTTGTTTCCCCTCTTTACGACGGTGATGTGGACCTCCTGCTTGTTGTTGGCGGTGGGCCCCTCAAGGCCCGCCTTGAGCAGCAGTTCTACGGTCTCTTCGGGAAGCATCTCTTCCTTATACTTTCTGATGGAACTTCTTTCTTCGATGACTTTGAGGACTTCGTTCATGATCATACCTCCTGATCTTCATCTTCCGCTGCCCAGCCTCTGGAGCGCTCCACCGCCCTCTTCCAGCCGTTCAGCTTTTTGTTGCGGACGTTTTCTGACATTTGGGGTTCGAAGCTTTTTTCCAGCTTCCAGTTGGCCTTTATATCATCGGTCCCGCTCCAGTAGCCGCAGGCAAGGCCGGCAAGGTACGCCGCTCCCAGCGCTGTGGTCTCAAGGCACCGGGGCCTTTGGACGCAGGATCCGTTGATGTCTGCCTGATACTGCATGAGAAGATCGTTGGCGCTGGCTCCCCCGTCCGCCTTGAGGACCGAGAGCTTTCTGGCGCTGTCGTCTTCCATGGCCCTGAGCACGTCTGTGGTCTGATATGCCAGGGATTCAAGGACCGCCCGGATGATGTGGCAGCGATTGGTCCCGCGGGTCAGGCCAACGATGGTGCCCCTGGCGTAGGGATCCCAGTAGGGAGCGCCCAGGCCGGTGAAGGCCGGGACGATGTATACGCCGCCGGTATCGGGCACCTGGGAGGCGTATCTTTCCGACGCCGGGGAATTCTCTATGAGGCCCATCTCATCCCGCAGCCACTGGACCGCGGCTCCGGCGACGAAGACCGAGCCCTCCAGGGCGTAGGTGACTTTGCCGTCCAGGCCCCAGGCGATGGTGGTGACGAGGCCGTTCTTGGAAGCTACGGCCTCGCTTCCCGTGTTCATGAGAAGGAAGCACCCGGTGCCGTAGGTATTCTTGGCGTCTCCGGGTTCAAAACAGGCCTGACCGAAGAGCGCGGCCTGCTGGTCCCCCGCGGCTCCCGAGATGGGGACCGAGGCGCCCAGAAGGGAGGGATCGGTCATCCCGTAGACCTGAGAGGACTGGACGGGCTTGGGGAGCATGGCTCTTGGGATATCGAGGAGCTTCAGCAGCTCGTCGTCCCACTCGAGGGTATGTATGTTGAAGAGCATGGTCCGGGAGGCGTTGGTGTAGTCGGTCACGTGGACCTTGCCTCCGGTGAGCTTCCAGATGAGCCAGCTGTCGATGGTGCCGAAGAGCAGACCGCCCTCCTCCGCCTTCTTCCTTGCCCCGGGGACGTTGTCCAGTATCCAGCGGATCTTGGAACCCGAGAAATAGGCGTCTATGGGAAGTCCGGTCTTCTGCCTTACCATATCCTCGCAGCCGGATTTTACCAGCTCGGAGCAGAACGGCGCGGTCCTTCTGCACTGCCAGACGATGGCGTTGCATACCGGGACTCCGGTGTACCTGTCCCAGACGACGGTGGTCTCTCTTTGGTTGGTGATGCCGACGGCCGCGATGTCCAGGGCGGTGATGCCGGCCTTTTCGATGGCTCTTTTCGCGGTCATCAGCTGGGTCTCCCAGATCTCCAGAGCGTCATGCTCCACCCAGCCGGGCTTTGGGAAGATCTGGCCGAATTCCTTCTGGGAGACGGCGATCATGCTGCCGTCCCGGTCAAATACGATGCTGCGGCAGCTTGTGGTGCCCTCGTCGAGGGCGAGTATGTATTTCTTCTGTGCCATGACAGCCTCCTTTTCTTCTCATATTCTACCATCAGGGAGCAGGTCAGTCAATTTTGCATAAAAAAACACCGCAGGAATCAGCTGCGGTATCTTTTCTGGCAATCGTGATGACATCGTTTCAATGTCGTTGTCTGTATGATACTCTATAAAACTTTTTAATGCAATAGGACCGGATATTCGATTATTAAATAGATCGGTAAGGTTTGTCGCACCGCTCGGGATGATGGCCGTGGGAGCTGCGGTGTAAGGCCCGCCTTTGCGCCGCCCCTGGCTATGAGAGATCGGAACATATAGCGGATGTTCTTCGTATCACAATGCTTCCAGAAGCTTTTCTTCTATGGGATTGGTCATGTCCAGGCCTTTTTCGGTAAGGCGGATCCTGTCTTTGGACATCTCGATGAGCCCCTCTTCCGCCAGCTCCGCCAGAGCTCCTCCGACGTCGCTCTCGATGGAAGTCCCGAAGAGCCTTTGGTAAAGACCTGTGTCCATGCCTTCTATGAGCCTCAGCTGGGTAAAGAGAAAATCTCCCTTTAGATCCGCGAGCCTTTCCCCCTCCGCCCAGGTGAACGACCTGCTGCGGGCTATGGTCTCATCGGGATCCCCGCCCACGGAGAACGGAAGAGCCCCGTTCTCGTACCTGACGCCTCCGATGAAGGAATGAGCGGCGCTGCCAAAGCCCAGATAAGGCTCCATGGTCCAGTATCTCAGATTGTGGCGGCACTCCCTGCCGGGCAGCGCCCCATTGGAGATCTCGTAGTGTACGAATCCCACGTCCCTTATGATCTCAAGGCCCTTGTGATACATGGCCCGGTCCTCTTCCCACGAAGAAAGCTCCAGGCGCCCCGCCCTGTAATCATCGTAAAATGGCGTGCCCTCCTCCAGCTGCAGGCTGTAAAAGGAGAGATGGGAAGGCCCCAGATCGATGGCGCGCTCAAGAGTATCGATCCAGATCCTCTCGGTCTGAATCGGGACCCCCAGCATCAGATCCGCGTTGATGTTATCGAAAAAGCGGGACGCGAGCCTGAAGGACGCGGCGGCCTCCCTGCTGTCGTGGATCCTTCCCATGGCGGCAAGGACCCGGTCGTCGAGGCTCTGGATCCCCAGGCTCAGCCTGTTAAAGCCGGCCTTTCTGTATGCGGCGAGCTTCCCTTCCGTAAGTGTCCCGGGATTGGCCTCAAGGCTGATCTCTGCGTCCGGGGTGACCGTAAAACATTTACGGATCTCGTCCAGTACAGAACACAAAAGCCCTGCGTCTATGAGAGACGGAGTCCCGCCGCCGAAAAAAACGCTGGAAACGCTGAGCCTTCCGTCAAAGTGCTCTGCAGTCCGCCTTATGCCGTCCTTAAGCCTCTCAATATAAGGGCCGACCGTCCCTTCCCTGCCGGCAATGGCAGACGAAGCGAAATCGCAGTAGCGGCATTTTTTCACGCAGTATGGTATATGTACATAGATCCCGACGTCCATGGATATATTTAACCATCGCTGCCGGGCTTTTTCAAGCATCATAAAACCCCCGCCACTTGATGACGGGGGCCAGATATCAATAGGCGCCGGCAGACCGGCCTTTATCCGATGGATGCGGCTTTTATATTACAGCCAGCTCCACTCTTCGACCCAGAATCTCTTGCCTGCGGTCACGAATACGCCGTCCAGATACTTGTTGTAGCCGGAAACGTTGGACTGCTGATAGAGGGGGATCTGGCAGCAGAGATCGTTGAGGTATCTGCTGGTCTCCTTCAGGACGACTTCGCGCTCTGCGTTGTCGACGGTGGCGCATGCCTTTTCGATGAGCTCGTCAAGGTGCGGGTCGTTGGTCCTGGTCTTGTTGGAGGCGCCGATGTTCATGGAGTGATATACGCCCTTCAGGAAGGACATCATATCAGAAGAGGTGTAGTTGCCGATGAAGCCGGTGAAGTTGCCCTGAGCGGTCTCGGAGAGGTAGGTAGCGAGGTCCATGGAGACGACTTCTACTGCCATTCCGAATGCGGAATTCAGGTTGTCCTGGATGACCTGGGCGGCCCTTCTCTTGGTATCGTCGGAGCAGATGACTTCGAGGACTGCGCCGTTGAGGTCAACGCCGGACTGCTTGTAGTATTCCTGTGCCTTTTCGGGATCATAGGGATCGCAGCCGGTGGCGTCAAATCCAAGCTGTCCGTAAGGAGTCTGTCCGGGAGCCACGATGCCGGCGCCGTTGAGGGCGACGGTTACGCAGTCTTCCTTGTTGACTGCGCAGTTCATGGCCTTTCTGACCAGCTGGTTGTCATAGGGCTTCTTCTCGTTGTTGAGGCAGAGCCAGTTGTGGGTCAGGGAGTCAACATTGAGCAGAGTGAGGGAAGGATCGTCTTCGATCAGACCCATATCGTTGGTATCGAGCTCGATGACGTAGTCGACCTCGTGAGCCTGCAGGGCGATGGTCCTGGCGGAGCCTTCGGGGATGATCTTCCAGATCACGTTCTTGATGGCGGGAGCGCCGCCCCAGTAATCTTCGTGAGCCTCAAAGGTCAGGGATTCGGAGATGTTCCACTTTACGAACTTGTACGGACCGGTGCCGACGGGCTCGGTGTTGAAATCATGGCCGCTCTTGATCAGGTCAGCGGGGCAGATGGCGTTGCCGTGGTGGCAGAGGTCATACAGGAGCGCGGCGCTGGGGCCGTTGGTGGTCAGGGTGACAGTGTAGTCATCTACCTTCTTGACGTTGTCGAATTCCTTGGAATAGGAGGCGATATCCGGGGATACCTTTGCTTCCTCAAGGGATGCCACGACGTCATCAGCCTTCATCTCGGCACCGTTATGGTACTTGACGCCGTGACGAAGGTTGAAGGTCCAAAGAGCGGTGCCGTCGGGCTGCTCTTCAAAGCTGTAGGACTCTGCGAGGCAGGGCTGGGGAGCCAGGTTCCTGTCCAGGGTCAGAAGACCTTAGTAGGTCAGGTAGTTGACATAGCTTCCTGCGGTAGCGTTGTGAAGACGGGCGGTGACGGAAGGAGTCTCGTCAGCGGTGCAGACGACGACGGTGTCCTTGTCTACTGCGTAATGGCGGTCTTCATTGGAGCTTGCTTCCTGCTTGGTGTCATTGGTGCTGGGAGTGGAGCTCGGAGTGCTCGGGCTTGCGGGAGCATCGTTCTGAGCGGGCTGGCTGCTGTTTCCGCAGGCAGCGCACGAGATCAGCATCATGAGGCAGAGAAGGATAGCTAAAGTTCTTTTCATTGTTTCTTCCTTTCTCCAAAAGCGATATTTGACCTATTGATACTTGTCGTATCGACCTCTGAAATATTAGCAAGTTTCATGAGATCATACAAGTAAATCAGGACTCACAGAAAAGAAAAGTCTTGAGATCTCAACGTTTTGCGTAAATGTCTAAAGTTTATACATTTATTTTTTCTTCTCCCGTTCTGCCGGGAAAACCACCCCTTTTTAAAGTTCAAAAAGAGTTTCCGCCATTCAAAATCCTGCCAGTACAAAACGCTCCTCCCGTCCCCCTCTTACTCAAATGTCCTCAGTTGTCCATACTGATCCGCCCGGGATCTGATATAATGATGACTATCAAAGTAAGGAGGTGCGCTATGAAAGCGACTATCATCTATCATTCCGAATCGGGCACCACTAAGGCAGTCGGTGAGAATATCGCAAAGGGCATGATCGAGGAAGGCCTCGAAGTAAAGTGCTTTTCCATCGACGATGTGGACGCGGACTGGGCAAACGAGTCCTGCCTGCTCGTCATGGGCACACCGGTATACAGCGCCAACGTCAGCGGCAAGATGAAGATGTTCCTTGAAAAGATGCCCGGACTCAACGTCGCGGGAAAGCTGGGCGGCGCATTCGCCACCGCCAATTACGCCTACGGCGGCGGAGAGCTTGCCCTTCAGAACATCCTCACCCACATGATGGTGAGAGGGATGCTGGTCTACTCAGGCGGCGGCGCGGCCGGAAAGCCCATAATCCACCTGGGACCCGTCGTCTGCAAGCAGGCTGCCGACTGCCTCGAGGACGTCCAGACCGATTGGGGCCGCAGGATGGCAAGAAAGGCCAAAGAGATCTTCAGGTAGTCCCCTGCCCTTATATCGACCCAAACATAAATTCAGCCGCCCCGTATGCCGGAGCGGCTGTTTCTTTATTTTTCGTCGTCGTACTTGAGGACCGCGGTGAAGGCTTCCTGTGGGACCTCCACGCTGCCGAACTGGCGCATGCGCTTCTTGCCCTCCTTCTGCTTTTCCAGCAGTTTCTTCTTTCTTGAGATATCGCCGCCGTAGCACTTGGCGAGTACGTCCTTCCTGAAGGCCTTGACCGTCTCTCTGGCGATGACCTTCTGACCGATGGAGGCCTGGATGGGTATCTCGAACTGGTGCATGGGGATGACTTCCTTGAGCTTCTCGCAGACGAAGCGCCCCCTTGCGTAGGCCTTGGACTCGTGGACGATCATGGAGAAGGCGTCCACCTGCTCCTTGTTCAGAAGTATGTCCAGTTTGACCAGGTTGGACTTCTGGTAGCGGTCGAACTCGTAGTCCAGCGAGGCGTAGCCACGGGTCTTGGATTTCAGCGCGTCGAAGAAATCGTAGATGACCTCGTTGAGGGGCAGATCGTAGTGGAGCGCTACTCTGGTCGGTGTGATGTATTCCATGTGGTCCATGGTGCCCCGCCTGTCCTGGCAGAGGGCCATGATGGAGCCCACGTACTCGTTGGGAGTCATTATGGTCGCCTTGACCATAGGCTCCTCCAGATGGTCGAATTCGGTGGGATTGGGCAGGTTGGAGGGGTTCTCGATGAACCTCTCGGTGCCGTCGTGCTCCACGATCTTGTAGATGACGCTGGGGGAAGTCGTTATGATATCCACGTCGAATTCCCTGTCAAGCCTTTCGACGATGATCTCCATGTGGAGCAGCCCCAAAAATCCGCAGCGGAAACCGTAGCCCAGAGCCTGGGAGGTCTCGGGCTCGAACTGGAATGCCGCGTCGTTGACCTGCAGCTTCTCCAGACAGTCCTTGACGTTCTCGTACTTTTCGTCGGGGGTGGGATAGATGCCGCAGTAGACCATGGGCTGGACCTTCTTGTAACCGGGAAGGTGATCAGCGGCAGGCCTGTCTGCCAGGGTGATGGTGTCGCCCACTCTGGCGTCCTTGACCTGCTTGATGCTGGCGCAGATGTAGCCTACGGAGCCAGCGGAGAGCTCCGCCACCGGAGTCTGGTAAGGCGCGTTGACGCCGACCTCTGTGACGTCGTAGACCTTTTTGGTGTTCATCAGCAGGATCTTGTCCCCCGCCTTGACCGAACCGTCCACGATCCTGGTATAGATGACCACGCCCTTGTAATTGTCGTAGTAGGAGTCGAATATGAGGGCCTTGAGCGGAGCGTCCGGATCCCCCTGGGGAGCCGGCACCTTGGCCACGATCGCCTCAAGGACATCAGGAATGTTGATCCCCTCCTTCGCGGAGATCTCGGGAGCGTCTTGGGCTTCGATCCCGATGACCTCCTCGATCTCGTCCTTGGTCTCCTTGGGACGGGCAGACGCCAGATCGATCTTGTTGATGACGGGGACGATCTCCAGATCCTCATCGATGGCAAGATAGACGTTGGCGAGGGTCTGGGCTTCTACGCCCTGGGTCGCGTCCACCACCAGAACGGCGCCCTCGCAGGCCGCCAGGCTCCTGGAGACCTCGTAGTTGAAGTCCACGTGGCCCGGAGTGTCGATGAGGTTGAGGATGTACTCGTTGCCGTCCTTGGCGTTGTAGATCAGCCTTGTGGTCTGGAGCTTGATGGTTATCCCCCTCTCCCGCTCCAGCTCCATGTTGTCCAGGAACTGCTCCTTCATGTCCCTGTGGGCAACGGTGCCGGTGCTCTCGATCAGACGGTCGGCCAGAGTCGACTTGCCGTGGTCGATGTGGGCGATTATGCTGAAATTTCTTATGTACTTCTGGTAATCCTTCATATATGATGTCTCCAAAAAGGACCGGATGTTTATTATCGGTCGGGCTTTTTCGGGCGGGACCCTGGGATGATCCCCGCCCCTGCGGATATCTCTGCAATTCTTCAATATAATAATAAAAAAAGCCTTGCATTGCAAGGATTTTGCTTGTATACTTGCTGATGCGATATTACGCAGAAAGTGGGGTAAATTATCAATGGCGAATATCAAATCTGCTAAGAAAAGGATCAGTGTTATCTCCAAGAAGACCGCTGTCAACAGGCGCGTAAAGAACGCCCTCAAGGCGATCATCAAGAACTTCTACAAGGCTCTCGCAGCCAAGGATCTTGCTGTTGCCAAGGAAAAGCTCGGTCTCGCGGAGAAGAAGCTCATGCAGGCAGCTGCAAAGGGCACTATCCACAAGAACACCGCCAGCCGCAAGGTTAGCAGGATGACTCTGGCCTACAACAAGGCTAAGGCAGAAGAGTAAATCTCACCCGTCCCCACCAACGCATAAGTTAAATGCGCAGAAAAACCGGGATGTGTCTCCCCGGTTTTTTATTTTTTTGATATCATAGTGGAAGTACTGCAGTTATCGTTTAAAACATTCTTGAAAGGGACACCATGGAATACAGAAGATTCGGAAACAAGATCGTAGCCCGCATGGACAGAGGAGAAGAGATCCTTGAGCAGGTAAAGACCATCGCCCTTGCCGAAGACATCAGGCTCGCTTCGGTCAGCGCCCTCGGCGCCACCTGGGACTTCACCGTCGGCGTCTTCTCACCGGAAGAGAAGGTCTACCACCCCTGCAGCTTCAAGGGCGACTACGAGATCACCGCCCTCATCGGCACCATCAACACCATGGACGGAGAGTTCTACACCCACCTGCATATGACCGCGGCAGGATACGGCGGCACCACCGTCGGAGGCCACCTGAACCGCGCCGTCGTCAGCATGACCTGCGAGATGGTCATCGATATCATAGACGGGACCGTGGATCGCGAATTCGACCCCGAACTTGGATTCAACAGGATGAAGTTCTGATCCGCCCTGCCCCGCTTTCTCAAACATAAAAGCCTTCCGATATCACACCGGAAGGCTTTTTGATGTCATATAGGATTCCGGCATCAGCCGAGGACAGCCTGAAAATCCCTGACCCTGGCGGGTATGTCGTCAGCGCCGAAAACTGCTGAGCCCGCGACCAGTATGTCGCAGCCGGCAGCCTTGATATCAGCGGCATTCTTAAGATTCACCCCGCCGTCGATCTCGATGACGAAATGAAGGTCCTTATCCCTTCTGATCCTGTCCAGGAGCCTGATCTTGTCCATGGCAGAAGGTATGAACTTCTGACCGCCGAAGCCCGGATTTACCGACATCACCAGCACCAGATCCAGGTCCGAAAGGACGTATTCCAGGGTGGAGACGGGAGTCGCGGGATTGAGAGCGACGCCGGCCTTTACGCCCAGATCCTTTATCTGCTGGATCACCCGGTGAAGATGGGTGCAGGCCTCCTGATGGACCACGATGAACTCGGTCTGGGGAGTCACGAAGTCGGGGATCCTCTGCTCGGGGTGCTCGATCATCAGGTGGATGTCGAAGGGAAGCCCGGTCTTTCCGACCACGCTCTTTACGACGGGACCGCCGAAGGTGATGTTGGGTACGAAGGCTCCGTCCATAACGTCCATGTGGACGTAGTCGGCCCCGCCCTGCTCTATGAGGGCGATCTGGTCCGCGAGCCTTGAGAAATCTGCTGAGAGGATGGAAGGCGCAAGTTTTGCCATGGGATCTCCTTGGTATGTCAGTACTCTTTGTTGTCTTTGATCTGCTGCAGCATCTCCTTGTAGGATCTGTAGCGGCTCTTTGAAATGAGGCCCTTCTTCAGGGCCGAGGTGACCGCGCAGTCCGGCTCCGCCAGATGCATGCAGTCCGAAAAGCGGCACTTTCCGATGTAGGGACGGAATTCCGGAAAGCAGTGCTGAAGCTCCTCTTCCTCCATGGTCTCGGGATCGAAGGCCGAGAAGCCCGGAGTATCGAAGAGAGAGAAGTCTTCGGTGATGAAGAGCTCGGTATGGCGGGTGGTGTTCTTTCCCCGCAGGTTCCTCCTGCTGATCTCCCCCGTGGCCGATCTCTCGCTTTCAAGGAGAAGGTTGGTCAGGGTGGATTTTCCAGCCCCGGAGGGGCCTGTTAGGGCCGCCTGCCGCCCCTTCAGGGCGGCCCGCAGCGCTTCTATCCCTTCCCCCGTCCTGCCGCACAGAAAGAATACCGGATAAAGCCCTCCGTAGATCTCGCCGAAGCGCTGCAGAAGAGCCGGCTCGGCCAGATCGGTCTTGTTCATGCATATCATAAGGCCTGCGCCGGCTCTTTCGGCGGCCACGGCGAACCTGTCCGTGAGCCCGAAGCTGGGCAGAGGATCCCTGGCCGACATGACCAGCACCAGGACCTCCACATTGGCTGCCGGAGGCCTGTCAAAGGCGTTGAGCCTGGGCAGGATCTTCTCCACAGCCCCGGTCTCATCGTCATAAAGGCTGATCTCGACCCTGTCTCCCGCCAGCGGGGTGATACCGTCTTTTCTGAATATCCCCCTCGCCCGGCACTCATATTCGCGGCCTTCCGAAAGCACGTAATAGAAACCGCCGATGCCTCTTAAAATGACGCCCTGCATCAGTTGAACTCGCCGGTCTCGAAGTTGACCTTAAGATCGTAGGCGATTGTATTCCCGAATCTTATGACCACCCTGCCGTTGGTGCCGGTGCCGGTGACCGTGATTATCCTGGAGCCCTCGGCCTTTTCGGTCTGCTGCCTTGAGATCGGGGTCCTGGAACCGTTGACGTCGTCGGACACGTTTACCGTAAGAAGGAATATGTCTTCCTCAGCCTTGGTGAAGTCCACCGGGATCGAGACGCTCTTGGTCTCCTGGCTGGGCTCCTCCTGGCCGGTCTGGGTATCCTCACCGGACACCTCGTTCTTGTCCGCGCCGGTGCTCACCACCAGATCGATCTCAGCGCCTGGCTCAAGAGCAGTTGTGGTGCCGGGCTCCTGGCTGATGACGCAGCCCTCGGGGACCGACACGTTGCTGGTCCTCATGACGCTGCCCACCGCAAGACCCAGGCCCTCGATCTTTTCCTTGGCCTTTTCAAATTCCAGGCCTATGACGTTGACCGTAAGATCCGTAGGAGCCTCTTCCGGCTCCTTCCCCTGGCTTATGACCAGGTCGATCTTGCCGCCCTCGCCAAGCTCGGTGCCCTTCGCGGGGCTCTGGCCCATGACGGCGTTCTCCCTGAAATCCTCGCTGTAGCTGTAGGTGACCTCGCCAACCTCAAAGCCGTAGCTTTCGATTATGAGCTTGGCCCCCGCGTAGGTCTTCTCAAGAAGGTCCGGGACAAGGCTCACGGCCTCTCCCTTGCTGACGCTGACGCGGATGCTCTGGCCGCTCTTTATCATGGTGCCCGGAGTTGGTTTTTGGCTCATGATCTGGCCAGCGGCGTACTCCCTGCTCACCAGCTCCATCTCCACCTCGAGGTTGAGTCCCTGCTGGGCGAGGGCCCTTCTGGCCTCCTCCACGTCCTTGCCCTGAAGATCCGGGGCTTCGACCTGCTCCTGCATGCCGGGGATCAGTTCCTTGACGTCGTCGATGGATGGCTTGTTCTCCATGCTGTTGTACTTATTGCTTATGAAGCGTCCCGCCGGGACGGCCAGCATGAGCCCCACGCAGAGAGCGAGGAGCACATGGAACCACCTTGCCTTATAGAAGGGAACGATCTCTTCGTCGTCTTCGTCTTCGTCCAGATCCTCGTCCTCTTCAACGGGCTTTGCCGTTTTATGGGGCTTCTTTTCTTCGGTCTTTTCCTTCTTGTCTTCTCCGGGCTGGATGTTTCTGGTCGCCTGGCTGCCGTCATCCTGCTTTTCGCCGTGATCCTGCTCCGCGGCTTCTCCTGCGATGTCGGCCTTGCTGACTCCGCTGCTCTCCGAATGCCTGGAGAACTTGACGAAGTTCAGGGCTGTTATCATCTCGTCGGCGTTCTTGTATCTGCCCGTCTGCAGCTTGCTGGTCGCCTTCATGATGATATCCTCGAGATCCTTGGGGATGTCGGGCTTGATCCTGGAGGGCGGGACCATCTGCTCGTTCATGTGCTTTACCGCCACTTCCACCGCGGTCTCACCGTCGAAGGGCACCCTTCCGGTCAGCATCTCGTAGAGGACTATGCCCAGGGAATATATGTCGGACCTCTCGTCGACGTAGGCTCCTCTCGCCTGCTCCGGCGAGAAATAGTGGACCGAGCCCATGATGGCGTCCTTCTGTTCGCCCACGAAGGTGTCCCTTGAGACCGCCTTGGCGATGCCGAAATCGGTGATCTTGGCGATCCCCTCCTTGGTGATCATGATGTTGTGGGGCTTGACGTCCCTGTGGATCAGCTGGCTCTTGTGCGCCAGAGACAGGGCCGATGCGACCTCCTTTGCGATGTCCGCCGCCCATCTGGGATCCAGAGGCCCCTGCTCTCTTATGATGGTCGAAAGGGGCTTGCCGTCTATGAGCTCCATGACGATGTAGTAGATGTTGCCCTGCTTGCCGACGTCGTAGATGTTTACGATGTTGGGGTGGACCAGGTTGGCCGCGATCTGGGACTCCCTTCTGAAGCTCTCCACGAAGAGGCTGTCCCTGGTGTATTCGGGCCTGAGGATCTTGATGGCGACCATCCTGTTGAGGAGCCTGTCCCTGGCCTTGAAGACCACGGCCATCCCGCCTTCTCCGATCCTTTCTATGAGCTCGTATCTGTTGGCAAGAATTCTGCTGCCCATGATGACCTCCTTACTGCACCCTGATGCAGACGACGGAGATGTTGTCCCTGCCGCCGTTGGCGTTGGCCTCGTCGACCAGCTGCTTGGTCAGACGGTGCATGGTCTTGTATCTGCTGCAAAGCGCTGCCATCCGCGCCCCGGAGAGCTCGCTGTAGAGCCCGTCGGTGCACAGAAGTATGGTATCTCCGGGATATATGGTAAAGCTGAAGAAGTCCGGCTGTACCACCGGGTCTCCTCCCAAAGCTCTGGTGATCATGTTGCGGTCGGGCCTCATCATGGCCTCTTCCTTGGTGATGAGACCGCTGTCGACCAGCTCCTGGACCCTGCTGTGGTCCACGCTGATCTGGCTGAGCCTTCCGTCTCTTATGAGGTACGCCCTGCTGTCGCCCACGTTGACCACGTAGGCCTGGTCCTTCCTCACGAAGCACGAGACGCAGGTCGTCGCCATGCCGTAGCTGCTGCCCGGCTGGGACGCCATGGAATATATCTTCTCGTTGGCCTTTGAATAGCAGTCGAGGAAGTACTCCTTGAGCTGGGCCAGGGTGGAATCCGGGTCGGCAGGCCTGCTGTTGACGTAATCGGCGATGCTCTCCACCGCCAGCCTGCTGGCCAGGTCTCCGGCGTTGTGTCCGCCTACCCCGTCGGCAACGATATAGAGTTGGTGCCCGGGCAGCACGAAGACCGCGTCCTCGTTGAGGCTCCTGCACTGTCCTCTGTCAGATTTGAATCCTACGCTTAACAATCCTGCCTCCTTATAAGACAGATGTAAAAACCGTCCATACCGCCCGGCGTCTGAAAGAACTGATGCTCTTCTTCGACGGCCAGATCCGGTCTGTCCTTTATGATCGAGGTGACCCCGCCGTTTTCCGCGGGATCCACCGTACATGTCGAATATACCAGCCTTCCGCCGGGCTTAAGACAGCTTATGCCCGAAAGAAGGATGTCCCTCTGTATCCGGGGGAGGTCGTCAAAGCCCTCCGGCCTTTCCGAGAGCTTGATCTCGGGCTTCTGCCTGATGACCCCCAGGCCGCTGCAGGGAACGTCGCAGAGGACGCAGTCCGCCTTTCCTTCGTATCCCGCAAGAGGCTTTGAGGAATCCGCCGTCACAGCCTCTATGCTCTTAAGGCCAAGCCTTTCCGAAGACGCTCTGATCAGAGCGGTCCGGGCCTCGTGAAGCTCGAAGGCGATGACCTTGCCGCTGTCTTCCATCATCTCCGCCGCCGCGCAGGATTTTCCACCGGGAGCGGCGCAAAGATCCAACATCAGCTCCCCTGCTTTGGGAGCCAGGATGCTCACAGCCAGCTGGGAGGCCTCTCCCTGGACGGAGATGCAGCCATCTTTAAAGAGGCCGGTCTCGGTCAGACCGCTGCCCCTGACCTTTAGCCCGAAGGGGGCCATTTCGCAGGGCTCGGTCTCAAATCCCAGTCCGTTCAGGGCTTCCGCGGCCTCGTCCCTGGTCATCTTAAGGCGGTTGACCCTGACGGTGAGAGGCGCCGGAGCAAGGCATGCAGAGAGCAGTTCCTCAGTCTTTTCCCTTCCGTAGGCCTCGAGCCAGAGCCTTACGATCCAGGGCGCCGCCGAATACCTGACACTGAGGCTTTCGGTAAGCTCGTCTTCGCTGAAGCCCTCGGAGAGCTTCGGCCAGACAAGCTCCTTTCCGTCCCTGATGAAGCTCCTCAGGACGGCGTTGATGAAGCCCTCCCTGCCTTTGGCGAAGGTCCTTGCCAGAGCTACGGTCTCATTGACCGCCGCGTGATCCTTCACCGAATCCATGAAGCAGAGCTGGTAGAAGCCCATCCTGAGAAGGATCCTCTCGGAGACCTTGAGGCGGGGCTTTTTCAGATACCTTCCGATATTGTGGTCGAGAAGGATCTGATTTCTGAGGATGCCGTAGACCATCTCGCGCGCGAAAGCTCCGGTCTTCCCCGTGCCCTTCAGATTCTCGGAAAGGGCCAGATTGGACCAGGTCTTCTCGGTCTCTATTTGTTTAAGCGCAAGAAACGCGGCTCTTCTCTCCATTTTTTAATATTTTATCGTAAAACCGTTCCGATTTCAATTCTGTTGCCCAAAAGCCAGGCCGACACGTCCATGGCCTTCTTGCCCGGCATCTGGATGTTGGTGAGGGCCGCGGCGGTGTCTCCTCCGCAGGCGACGTAGAGGCCGGTCTTGTCGGCCTTTACCACGGTCCCGGGAGCAGCCCCGCCGGGGCAGATGTCAGACAGCCTTCCGGCTTCCCTTGCCATATGCACCTTCATGACCTGGCCTGCGTATACCGTGGAGGCGGTGGGCCAGCTGCAGAAGCCTCTCACCAGGCAGCAGACCGTGCGGGCGTCCTTGGAGAAGTCGATGACGCCGTCCTCCTTGAATACCATGGGAGCGTATGTGGCAAGGCTCTCGTCCTGAGGGGTCCTGCCCGCGGTCCCCTCCTCCAGGGCGGGAAGGGTCTCGATGAGAAGCTCCGCGCCCATGGACGCCAGCTCGTCAAAAAGCTGGCCGGTGGTCTTCTCTCCGACGGGAGTCCTTCTCTGGGCGATAACGTCGCCGCTGTCCAGAGCCTGGGCCATGTACATAAGGCTGACACCGGTCTCATCATCGCCGTTGATCACCGCCCGGTGGATGGGCGCGGCACCCCGGTATTTGGGGAGCAGCGAGGCGTGGATGTTGACGCAGCCCAGCATTGGCACGTCAAGAACGGCCTTGGGAAGGATCTTCCCGTAGGCCGCGACGACTATAAGATCCGGAGCCAGGTCTTTCAGCCTGTTCAAAAACTCCTCGTTCCTTTTGATCTTTTCCGGCGTTTCCACCGGGATCCCCAGAGCCTGGGCAGCCTGCTTTACCGGGCAGCTCTGGAGCTTCTTTCCCCTGTCTCTGGGAACGTCGGGCTTTGCGACGCAGAGGACGACCTGATGGCCGCTCCTTGCCAGAGCCTCCAGGGCCGGGACCGCGAAATCCGGGGTCCCCATGTATACTATGCGGAGCATTTATTCTTCGTCCTCTTCAGAGTCTTCTTCGTCCTCGCCAAGCTTGTGGAGATCGTCCGCCTTGCTGGTGTAGATGATGCCGTCCAGATGGTCCAGCTCGTGGCAGAACGCCCTGGCCAGCAGGCCCTCTCCGGTGTATTCGACGGGCTCGCCGTTCCTGTCCAGAGCCTTCACGGTGACCTTCATGGGCCTCTTCACATTGCCTGCGTAGCCCGGAACGGAAAGGCAGCCCTCCGATCCGTACTGCTCACCCTCGGTGCTGACGATCTCGGGATTGACCAACTCGTAGAGGACGTCATCCACCTCGACGACGACCAGACGCCTGAGGATCCCGACCTGGGGGGCGGCAAGGCCCACACCGTCGGCGCTCCTCATGGTCTCCGTCATATCGTCCAGGATCTCCCTGTAGTGGTCGTTCATCTCAGTGACCGGCCTGCATACCTTGGCAAGCACCGGGTCTCCCTCGACCCTTATATTTCTTATCGCCATTTTTCCTCCGTTACATGAATGAATATGGATTTATATCGACGCTTATGACCCTGGCCATTGCCGGCTCCTTCGCGTAGACTTTCTTAAGCTGCAGCACCGCCTCCGCGATCTGCCTTCTCGCTCCCGCGGGAGCCTTGATCAGGATCTGCCTCCTGTGCTGGCCTGAGAGCTTCTGAAGACCGGGAGCCGCGGGCCCCAGCACCGGGACGCCTGCCCCCAGCTTTTTCCTAAGCCAGACCGCGCACCTTTCGGCGGATCTTTGGGCCTTATCCTCATCTTCGTCGGATATCATCACCTGAAAGATGTAGCTGAAAGGAGGATATCCCACCGACCTTCTGACCCGGATCTCGCTCTCGTAAAAGCCTCTGTAATCCTGCCTTGCCGCCGCGGCCACCGCCCGGCTCTCGGGACTGTAGGTCTGGATGATCACCTGGCCCTGCCGTCCTCCCCTTCCTGCCCTTCCCGCCGCCTGGGTCAGCAGCTGAAAGCTCCTCTCCGCGCTGCGGTAATCGGGGATGTTTAGGCTCACGTCGGCGCAGATGACGCCCACCAGGCCCACGTTGGAAAAATCAAGGCCCTTGGCCACCAGCTGGGTGCCTATGAGGATATCGGTCTTTCCGCTGCCGAATCTCTTAAGAAGTGCCTCAAGGCTCCCTTTTTTGTTCACGCTGTCCAGATCGACCCTCTCGATGACAGCCTCGGGGAAGAGCTCCCGGGCCTTCTCCTGGACCTGCTGGGTCCCGACCCCGTAAAGACCTATCATGGGACTTCCGCACTCTGGGCACTTTTCAGGCAGCCTGACGGTCCGTCCGCAGTAGTGGCAGACGCAGGCTCCCCGGTCCTTGTGATAGGTCATGGAGATGCCGCACTCGGGGCATGCGATCACATGGCCGCACTCCCGGCAGGAAACGTAGCTGCTGTAGCCCCGCCTGTTGAGAAACAGTATGACCTGCTCCTTCCTGGCAAGGCAGCCCGCTATGTCATCCGCCAGCTTTCTTGAAAAGGGCGAACGGTTCCCCGCCCTGGTCTCCCGGGTCATGTCCACGATCTCGACCTTGGGAAGAGGCGTCTCGTTGTATCTCTTGTCCAGCTCGAGGACTTTGAACAGCCCCTGGCCGGCCCGGTACCAGTCAGCCACCGACGGGGTCGCGCTGCCCAGGACCACCGCCGCACCGTGGGATGCGGCCCTTCTTACCGCCACCTCTATGGCGTCGTACTTGGGGCTCTGGTCGCTCTTGTACGAGGTCTCGTGCTCCTCGTCCAGAACGATCAGCCCTATATCGTCAAAGGGCGCGAAGACCGCGGATCTGGCGCCTATGACCAGCCTCGCGCTGCCGCTCTTTATCCGGCCGTATTCCGCGTCCCTCTGGGCCTTGGTGAGCCTGCTGTGGAGGACCGCCACGGCCTCCCTTCCGAACCTGTCCATGAACCGCTTGACGGTCTGGGGAGTCAGCGATATCTCGGGGACCAGCACTATCCCCTGCCTTCCCATGGAAAGGACCTTCTCCATGGCCTGAAGATAGACCTCGGTCTTGCCCGAGCCAGTGACTCCGAACAGCAGGAATATCTCATGGAGCCTGCTCCCAAGGGAAGACGAGATCTCCGAAAGTGCCTTCTCCTGTTCGCCGGTCAGTTCCTTGGCCGCGTCGGGCGATATCTCGATATCCGCGAAGGGATCCTTAGACCTTCCGTTCCTCTTTTCCTGAGTAGGAAGAAAGCATCTGACCGCCTCGATGTAGCGGCAAAGGCACCTTCTGTGCATCCAGAGGGCGGTGTCCATCATCTCTTCGGTGAGCCAGGTCTCCCTGGGAGCGGTCTCGGCCTTCTTTATCTTTGCAAGGGGGATGTCCTCGGGAGGCTCGTCCATGACCTCTGCCGCGAAGCCCTCGGTCTTTCTGTTGTGGATGCCGAAGGTGACCAGCACTCGGGCTCCTTTTCTCACGTTCTCGTCCTCGCAGGCGTAGGTATACAGGGCGTCTGTCGCGTTGGTATTGTTGTCAACGACCGCGTTGATGTATCTCATAGCCCGCGCCGCCTGTCTCTGTCACGCTTTGAGAAGATGCAGCCGCAGTAATCCTGCCGGTAGAGGCCGTATTCCTCGGAGAGCTCGATGGACCGGTGATAACCGTCCTTTTTCTTGTAGTTCCCCGCCTCGTACTCGACGCCGTATCTTTCGGCCATCTCATTTCCCGCGGCGCTGATCTGTCCGTAGTCCTTGTAGGAGCTGACGGAAAGGGTCGAATCGAAGCTCTCAAAGCCCAGCTCTTTGGCGAGCCTTGCGGTCTCTCCCAGCCGGAGCCTGAAGCATTCGAGGCAGCGGCGACCCTTCTCCGGCTCATTTTCAAGGCCTTTGGCGACCTCAAAGAACTCCGATGGATCGTAGCGGCCCTCGATCAGGTCCACATGGACGCCGGTCCTCTCTTCGTAGGACGCGAGAAAGCGCCTTTCCTCCTCGAGCCTCTTGCGGTATTCGTCCTCGTCGGTGATGTTGGGGTCGTAGTAGAGCACCGTGATGCTGTGATCCGGCGCCAGCCTTTCGATCACCGCGGACGAACACGGACCGCAGCAGCTGTGGAGCAGTATTCTTTTTTTCCCGGCGGCTTCCGTCATAGTATCCCCCGTCATGTGAGCACAAATTGACTGTTTATTATATCATATAAAAAGCCGCCCTGCACGAAAATGCATGAGCGGCCTGACTTTAATAGAGCTTCCGACGGTTCAGTTGCTATGCAGTTTTTCCCATCTTTCCACGTCTTCGGGGATCACCCGCACCACAACGAATTCGCAGTCATATACCGTGTCCCGTGTTGAACGGAAGATCCCGCGTATGCGGTAGATGCAGCTTTTGGGAAAGGACGGCATCTCGTGATCGGCCTCGACGGTCTCCTTTTCGAATTCCCCTTCGAACACCGGTCCTCTCGTTATGGTATAGCTCTCGGGTTCATAGGTGAACCTGATCTTTACGTCGGACGGAGGAAGGCCTATCAGAAGAGTCTCCATGCCGGGTTCTCCGTCCTTCGCGCCGGCATAACGACCATAAGGATCCGGTCTGTATCCCGTGCGGTCGGTAATGCTTATGACGTTAGGCATGACGACAGACGACCCGTGACCGGTCCAGCTTCCCTGATACAGGTGCATCTGAGGGGACTCGGGACGAGGCTCGTCCTCGGTGAAAAACGCGGAAAGCCCCTCCCAGTCAGGCTCTTCGGAAAGATAATAAATTTCGGTATCCTCCCAGGGATAAACAGGGCTGTACCTGGTGATGACTGCCTTATGGTCGGTCAGCCTGATCCTCATGCCGTCCGAATGCTCCTGCCCCATTATCAGCAGCATGCTGTTTTCGTCCTGATCGTAAAGATAGTTGAATGTATATCTTCTGAGCTCAAGGTCCGAGATCTTGTCGATCAAAGCCCCGCCGTCCCAGTCTTTCGTTCCGTTGTAATCCCATGAGGGGGCAAAGGAGGCCCAGCTCACCTCTCCGCTTCCGGGAGCCTTTGCAATGATCTCATCAAGAGTTCCGGCGCCGGAAGAAAGCGTGACCCTTCCCGAGACCATCACGAAGACCGCCAGCACCGCCCCGATGACGAGACCGCCGGTCAGCCGCCTGCCCGGTTCCATCAGCCTTGAGAGCCTGTAGCGCAGCCCCTCCGCGGACGACGAGAGACAGGAGGTAAAGCCCCTGCCGCTGCCCGCCGCGTTGAGTATGAGCTCCGCGTAGCGCTTTTTCGATCCTTCGCCGCAGTAATATATGACCTTCTCGTCGCAGGAGAGCTCCAGATCCTCGCTGCAGCGCTCCATGTTCCTGTGCATCAGAGGATCGAACCAGCAGAAGGAGGTGCAGAAGGCCTGAAAGAGCTTGATCCTGCTGTCGCAGTGCTTGATATGGATGAGCTCGTGAAAGAATATCAGTTTCAGATCGTCCTTTTCGTAATGGACTTCGGGCAGCAGCACCCTGATGGACCATCTGTACAGACCCACCGAGACCGGAGCAAAGACCGCGGGAGATATCATGAGCCTGATCCTGAGCTTTCCGAACCTGAGCTGGCTCTGGCAGCTGTCCCAGAGAGCAAGGATCTCTTCATCCTCGCAGGGGTGCGCGTCTTTGAGCAGCCTGCGCCTGTAGACCAGATGAGAGAAGATCTTATATCCCATCACCGCCAGGAAGCCCGCGGCCCAGATCATCGGGACATACTTAAGATCCAGCCTGCCCAGATCGATGACCAGCCACGGTTTTTGCATAAATGACGCAGCGCTGAAGATGAAATACATGAAATTCGGCAGGAGCCAAAGGACAGCGGCAGTTCCGGCTTTAAGATACCTCCGCACCGCAGGGAGCATGACCGTGATCAATAGAAAGAACACCGAGATCTCAAGGGCCGCGCCGATAAAAAACCACGTCTGCCCCAGGAGACCTGCAGGTCCCGTGAACCGCCAGACAGCGGCAGCATATGCGAGAAAGCACACAGGAAAGAGCAGAGGGGCGACCTCAGGCTCAAAGCATCCCCTGCCGCGGAGCCTGTTGATCATGTCCTTTCTTTTAAGGTTATAGCCGAGTGCCGGGATGGCCATGGCAGCCAGGAACAGACGCAGGATGCCGCTGTCTTTTGTAAAAAAGAATTCCACTTCGCTCATAGCCTGTTCTCCTTCAGGAGCCTTCTGAGCTCGTCCAGATCCTCCCTGCTGATACCGCTGTCCACCAGGGCCGCGGCGAAGGCGGACATGCTTCCCCTGCAGACCCTGTCCAGAAACCGCCTGCTCTGGGACGCCGCGTAGTCCTCTTCCTTGACCGCCGCTTCGTAAAACGACGTCCTGCCCTCCTTATGGACACTTACGAACCCCTTGCTCTCCAGCCTTCCCAGCATGGTGAGCAGGGTCGTTATCGCCATGGGATGGCTCCCGCTCAGGGCAGTCTCAAGCTCCCTGCTCTTCGCCCTGCCCCCGAAGGACCACAGCGCCTGCATTATATCCAGTTCCCCGTCGGGGAGCCTCTTTATATCGACGTCCATGAAATATACCCCTTTTGATTCTACATTTGTAGTATGGTTTGATTCTACACTTGTAGAATATTTCCTGTCAAGCGGGCATTTTCGATATCACAAAAATTTATGCTCCGCACTTTAATACTTCCCCGGCATTTGGTAGAATTACAGGGAATGATGCCCGGCAGGAGCCGGAGAAAGAGAAAAAATATGTTCCCATTTATAAGGATACTGCTCATGGCCGCCGTGATACCGGCCCTGGTGCTGCTCAAATACGTCTACGATCACGACCACCTGGAAAAGGAGCCTCCCGCCATGCTGCTGAAGCTCATATTCCTGGGAGTCATCTCCACCCTGATGGCAATGGCCGGCGAGTGGATCGGAAGTACCATCCTCGACAACATCCTTCCTCCTGACAACTTCATATACCGCTTCCTGATGTTCTTCATCGTGGTCGGAGTCAGCGAGGAGCTCTCCAAGTACATAGTCCTTAAGCGCAGGACCTGGAACGATCCCAACTTCAACTGCCTCTTCGACGGCATTATCTACGCGGTGTTCGTTTCCCTGGGCTTTGCCCTCTGGGAGAACATCCAGTACGTCTTCAGCTACGGCCTGGGCACCGCCCTCATAAGAGCGGTCACCGCCATCCCGGGCCACGCCTGCTTCGGAGTCTTCATGGGCTTTTACTACGGCCTTGCGAGAAAGTACGAGAATTACGGACGGAGCAGCGAGGCCTTCGTCTACAGGGCCCTTTCGGTCACCGTGCCCGTCCTGCTCCACGGCCTGTATGATTACGTCGCTACCAGCGGGACCACCTTCGGCGCCATCGTCTTCTACGCCTTCATCGCACTCCTCTTCTTCGGAGCCTTCAGGATCGTGAAGAACGTCTCCGCCAAGGACCACTTCATCCAATAAAAACATCAAGACAGCAAACGTCCCTTCCTCACGGGAAGGGACGTTTTTTTATCTCCAGACCGCCTCTATGCAGCCCCAGTCGAGGGGCCTCGGCCGCATCGAATAATCAAATATGGTCTTTGAAGCGTCGTCCAGGGTGGACGTTACGACCCCGCTGTACCTGAGCCCGGTATCATCGAAGACGTAGACGTAATGACCGCACTCCCCTCCGTGGGAGGAATTGTAGTTTCCGGTGTGTCCGCAAACCGCCAGCCTGCTGCCGTCAAAGGCCAGGACCCTGCCCCGGCGTCCCATGCCGTCGATCAGATAGGTATCGTCCATCATTTCTTCGGGGACGATCCAGTCCGTCAGAACGCCCAGGCTTCCGCTTTCGTCCTTTCCGATCATCCAGAGGCGCCTTTGGGGACTGATGCCCCAGACCAGCTCGAACTCGCCTTCATCCTCGTACAGGCAGCCGAAGCGCCGGGGATCCTCACCCTCCGAGCCTTCGGTACCGCCTTCGGCAGGACCCATGTCGATGCGCCTTAAGGTATCTCCCGATGCCGCGTCTATGAGATCAACATAATACTTATTATCATCAACTACGTGAAGGATCAAAGTCTTTCCATCCTTGTCGATCCAGATGTGCTGGATCATCGCCTCCTCATCGACGGGATAAAAGAGGGACAGTCCGTCGACCAATGCCGCCCTCTCCTGCTCGGTCACGTTGCCGTCCTGATCCTCGAACCTGAGCCTTCCGATGGGGATCCGGTAGATCCCGTAGCCGCCGGGGATCAGGCTGGTATCCACTATATCGCCGTAATTCGTCCTGTTGCCGAACCAGAAATATATGGCGTCTTCGGACGCGGCGCTCTGAGTCATCAGGCTGAAGGCGTCGTGGCCCTCGTCGAAGCCTTCATATCCGGAGGTCTCTGCGCTGCCCGCAGCCTGCACGCCCCCGGAATTAAAGACCGTTATCTTTATATACTGATCCTCAGGGACCGGGATCCTGAAGAATTCATGGACCCTGTGGGCAAAGTAAGCCTCCGGCCCGGACCTTTCGTTCATCAGCAGCAGCGAAGGGTCTCCCCCCGCCACATAAACGGAGGATCCCCCCTCATCTATCTGCACATAGGCGCTGAGAGGATAGTATTGGTAGTAATCGGCCAGCCTTACGGTCTTTTCGCCCCGGGTCCCGGAGGGAGTCTCGGCCATAAGATCGCTGAAGGCCCGGGTGATCCCGCCCCTCGGATCCAGCGACACCTTGGTCGTCCCGTCGCTCGTGACCGCATCGTCTATATAGTCGTACATGACGAAGGACGTATCAGGGCTTCCGAAATGGGGCTCGCGTTTTCTGCTCTCGTTGAAGGAATAGCCGGTCTCAGCGCTGAAGCCTCCTTCCCCGTAGACGAAGCGGAGATCCCAGAAGAGATGGTCGTCCAGGGTGAGCCTCTCGTCTATGACAAGGCCTTCCGCGGCGGAGACGTCACCATACCTGACCTCCTGCCTGAACTGTACCTGATCCGCCGCGGCCAGAGCCTCCCGGGCAAAAAAGGACGTGCCCAGTGAAAGCGCCAGCAGAAGGCAGACGGTGATCGCAAGGGCTCTTCTCATCGGTCATCCTCTCCTTCCGTCATCGATTCCACCGCTTTGCCCACCCGGTCAGGCTTGTAACCGTAGGAGGTCTTGATATAGGTCATCAGGTCGGTGCCCTCTTCCTCCAGGCTGCTCACCAGCCTGTCCCCTATGATCTGGCCTTTGTGGATCAGTACCGCCCGGTCCACGAAGCCGCTGACCTCCTCGATCAGATGGGTGGAAAGCAGGACCGTCTCCCGGGGCTCCAGGATCCCCAGCAGCACCTTGTAGAAGTCCTCCCGGTTGAATATGTCGTTGCCGGCGAAGGGCTCGTCCATCAGGATGTAATCCGCCCCCTGGCACAGGGACATGACCACCTCGAACTGGTTCTGCTGGCCCTGGGAAAAGCTGCGAAGAGGCCTGTTCATGGGAAGCTCGAAGAACTCCATCAGGCCCTTGAACCGCTTTTCGTCATAGCGGGGAAAGTGTTCCTTGTAGAACTCCTCGTGGGCTTTAGGAGAGAGCCCCGGGAAAAAGCTGTGCTCGCTGGTCGCGAAGGAGAGCTTTTCGATATTTTTTCTGGTCACCGGCTCCCCGTCCAGGAGCACCTGGCCGCGGAAGGGCATGAACCCCAGGATGCACTTCATCAGGGTTGTCTTCCCCGCTCCGTTCTCTCCGAAAAGGCCGGTGATGCTGCCCCTGTCCAGGGTGAAGGAGACCCCTCCCAGGGCCCTTTTGTTTCCGTAATATTTGGACACGTTCTTTACTTCAAGCATCTCTTATCTCCCGAAAACGATCAGACTGTTGAAAAACGAGAATCCCGTGTCGTCCGGCAGGCACTCCGCCGGCACCGATCTAAAATATATCAGGGCCGCCAGATTCAGCAGGGCGATCATGAGGATCAGGGCGCACAGCAGCGCGGCGGCGGGGATCAGGGCGCACCTTCTCGCCAGCTCTGCCCGCGGCAGCCTCTTCATCAGGTAGATGCTGCGGCTCTCCCTGAAGAACGACCGGTAATTTGACGCCGTGACCCCGAGGCAGTAGGCCGCGAAGTATATGAAGCCCGAATAGATGCCGTGGTCGAGGACGGAAGGTGCAGGCATGACCGCTCCCGGCATGAGGAACTTCACCTGCTGGGGGACCCAGCGGATCTCATAGAGAGCGTTCTTTTCCGACGAAAACCTCAGAAGAAAGCTCCCGAAGCCGGCGAAGACCACTCCGATCAGCATCATGAGCAGCAGGTTCCAGAACATCGCCATGTATCTCGACCCCGGAGGAGAGTTCCTCTCAAGAAAGGACGTCAGCTTTGTCCTGAAGCCTGCGAAGGCTCCGCGAAAAACACTTGAAATATCCCTGCGGTCAGTCATTTTCCGCCCTGCCCCCTTTCCCATCCTGAGCATTCATCAGGCCGTAGACGATGAGCCCCGCGGTTACGATGAACATGCCTGCCGCCAGGACCATTCCGGCTGAAGCGTCAAGCTCCGACCTAAAGCGCATCGCCAGGATGACGCCGATCCACGCTCCGATGACCGGCTCAAACTGCTTGTTCGAAGTATTCGCGGAAAGTCCGGCAACGGCCCCGAAGGCCGCTATCAGGGCAATGAAAATGATGTTCCTGACCCAAAGAGACGTATACTCCAGCGGGACCAGGCCGTGAAGGAAGGGGCTCCTGTAAAAGTCGATCATCATAGCCTGCGGACCTGCGGCTCCACCGTTTGCCCTTATGTACAGGACCGAAAGGCAGAGCATGACCAGCGCCTGGGAAAGGTAATAGACCGCCATGCAAGCCATCCCCGCGGGGATCCTGATAAGGAAGACCGCCCTTTCGGAGATCCTCAGCCTCAGGATGGTCCCGGAAGGCACCGAATACCTGGCTCCGCGGCTGATGACCACCGCTGACGCCGCGACGAAGCCCGCGCAGAACACCGCGTAGAACGGACTGAGGCCTAAAAACCAGCCCTCTCCGGGGCCGCTTTCTACCAACTCAGAGAACTGCATGAACTCTCCCGCCAGCCTTCTTATCCCCCAAAGATATGCGGCGGCGTCAAGAAGAGCGGCGGCGGCGCTGATCCCGAGGATCCTGTATATCCTCTCCGCTATATGCAGTTCAAATACCGAAAGATACTTTTTCATGATGCTCCCCCGAGCTCCTTTTGAACAAAACCTGATCTTATCACTCCTGCGTCCCGTCCCAATAGCGGCTGATGAGGGCAAGAGCCTCATCCTTTCCTATCCCCGCCGCCTTGAGGGACTCGGTGATCCCCCTTATATCCTTTGAAAGCAGCTGGATCCTGAGATCCTCCAGTTTCTGCGGGCTCAGGGTCATGCAGCTCCTGGCGCCGGTCCTGGATTCCATGAGCCCCTCCTCTTCGAGGACGGCGAAGGCCTTCTGGACCGTGTTGGGATTGATCCCCAGCAGGGCCGAGACCACCCTTCTCGAGGGAAGCTCGTCGCCGTCAATGATCGTGCCCGCCACCGCTCCGCGCTTTATGTAGTCTATGATCTGCAGATATACCGGGCCGTCCCCGCCTGCTTTGAAATCGTCAAAGGATATCATCTTAAACCGTGTTACTCGAGTAATACACTTTACAACTGTATGATACGATTAATACAGTCGTCTGTCAAGGCGTCTGCGAAAAAGCGCACAAAAAAACAGCGGGGATCCCGCTGTATGGTAATCGATATGATCTGCGCCATCCTCTGTCAGACCTCTATGTCCGCCCAGGGGACCAGCTTTTTTACGTGATCGAACATCTCAAAGATCAAAGCCGGAAGATATGGCGCTTCACCATCGGGAACACCGTGATATCTCCGGACTTTTCCGTCTGCAAAGTTCAGTTCTATCTTAAATACCGGAGCGTCATCCGCAAGAGCCACGATGCTTTCTTCCTGCTGAGTATATCCGTGCTCCGCGATCTGGTATATATTCTCTATCACGTGATCCCTGTGATCCTGCATCAGCAGATCGATCCAATAGATGCATGAAAGGCAACAGTATTCACCGGAGGAGGTCTTAAGATCCACAGATATCTTCGCAGGGATGCGTTCATAGGTGACAGTCAGATCAGTCACTATATGATCCATCTGAGGCAGCAGTATGCTTCCTCTCACATAGTCGATGCGCACTTTGAGACATGCCCTGCTTCTGTCTATCCCACTGAGGCACTCCCTCAGGTAATGCTCCCGCAGCATCAGGGCATCCTCTTCCGGAAGGCCGCTGAACAGTTTGAACCTCTGCCTGGGATCGTACAGATCCCCCAAAGCGTCATGAAGATCCCCGGCAGACAGGATCGACATGCTTTTCAGGAGCGCAATGTTCCTTTCGAAGACCCTTTCCAGATCGTTCATATCATGGCCTTTCTGCGGCACATCCGCAAGAAGTGTTCCGGCATCAGTCGGATCCCTGAGGGTGAAAACTCCCCTTTATATTTCATTTTAATTATAACATATCAATTGTTTTAAATCTTCAAAAAGTTTTAAAAAAATTGAGTAATAATCATACAAAATCGATACCAGGGGCCGCCGTTCTTATGCACCGTTCTTTCGAGGCAATAACTTGAAAGGGAACACAAAGGTCTGCAATAGAGAGAATTGGTGAATTGATCTAAAGACGTGATAAGTGTGACAATAGTGTGACAACGGATAAAAAAAGATCAAGGCCCCGGTATCGGAGTCTTGAACTTCATTCGTGTGGTGCCCAGAACCGGAATTGAACCAGTGACACGGGGATTTTCAGTCCCCTGCTCTACCAACTGAGCTATCTGGGCATCTATATTATGGTGGGCCTTCAGGGACTTGAACCCGGGACCTGCCGGTTATGAGCCGGATGCTCTGACCAACTGAGCTAAAGGCCCACATATTGTTTTGGTCGGGGTGCAGGGATTTGAACCCTGGGCCTCCTGCTCCCAAAGCAGGCGCGCTACCAAACTGCGCCACACCCCGTAAGTGCGGCCGGTGAGGCAACACAACGGTTGAATATTAGCACAGAGGGTCCTTCTTGTCAACCGAAAAATGCACAAATAATTGTCATTTATTTTCTCATTTAAACCCGCGCATTTATTATATACTAAATAAAGAGTGCGTTTTCAAACGCAAATATCGAATGACCGGAGGATAACCATGAGACAGCTTCTTTCAGAGCTCACCGCCATTCCCGGCGGCTTCGCTCACGAATACCCAGTTATGTGCTACATCAGAGACAGGCTCAAGGGCAAGGTCGACACCATGCAGATCGACGGCATCGGCAACCTGATCGTCTCTAAGAAGGGCGCCCTGGACGGCCCCGAAGTCCTGCTGGCGGCCCACGCCGACGAGGTCGGCTTCTGCGTCTCCCGCATCGAGCCCTCGGGCTTCCTGCGCTTTGAGCTTCGCGGAGGCCAGGACAGCCGCACTCTTCCCTTCATGCCCGTGGTGATCTCCACCGACAAGGGCCCGGTAAAGGGCATCATCGGATACATCTCCGCCCACATGAGGCGCTTTGACAACGCCGAAAAGGTCACCGACTACAAGGATCTTTACATCGACATAGGCGCCGACAGCGCTGAACAGGCCATGGAGATGGGAGTTGCTCTGGGCGACGCCATCACCTGGGACACTCCCCTGACACAGCTGGGAAAGGACAAGTGGCTGGGCCACGCCTTTGACGACAGAGCCGGCTGCGCCGTCCTCATCAGGATGATCGAGACCCTGGACTTCTCAAAGTTCCACGGGACCGTATACGCGGTGTTCACCGTACGCGAGGAAGGCGGTCTTCTGGGAGCGGGAGTCGCTGCCAGGAGCCTGGCAAGAGAGCATGATTTCGACGTCGCCCTCGCCATCGACACCACCCCCGCCAGAGATACTCTCGAGCCTAAGCTCAATGACCACGGCGTGGAGCTGGGCAAGGGGCCGACCGTGAAGATCCTGGACAACAGTTATCAGGCGACACCCTCTGTGGTCAAAAAGCTCCAGAAGGTCGCCAGGGAGAACGGCATCCCCTGCCAGGGCGAGATCTACATGGGCATCGGCACCGACGCGGGAGCGATCTACATCTCCGGCTGCGGCGTGCCCACCTCGGGCATCTCCATCCCCTCCAGGTACTGCCACTCCGCAAGGGAGGTGGTCCAGGAGACCGACATGTATCAGACCGTGGACCTGCTCAACGCCTTCCTGATGAGCCTTGAGGACAAGGACGAGTTCAGATACAAATTGTAAAGGTCCAAGTCGCAAAACAGAGCAATGGCCGCCCCCAGCCGGGGACGGCCATTTTATTTTACATAAGTTTCAGGACCGGGATCATCAGATCATCATGCCGCGGGCTCCAATTCCTCGGAGGCGCCCTTGTATTTGACCCCTTCGCCGTAGATGGTGGTCCAGTCGTCCCTCATCGACACCGGGACCCAGTCGAACTGTCCGCACAGATCCTTCATCTTCTGCGCCTTGGCCTCATTCCCGTTCTCCCTTTCGGTATCGTCGCAGCAAAGCATGAAGGCCAGGCTCCTGTAGGGATTGTCGTAGGTGACGTACTCAGCCATGCTGCTGTCTCCTGTGGAATTCCCGAAGGAGAGCACCGGCTGCTGGCCGATCTCCTGCATTATGACCGAGACCTTGTTCATCTTCAGGTTCTTGATGATGAAGTCCCCGCCCAGGACCAGCCTGTCACCGTCGGCGAAAACGTAGTTGAGGCCATCTGCCTCTCCCTGGTTGCTGGAAACGATGGTCTCGTCGGAACCGATGAGCTGCCTGTTGGGAAGGCCCAGAGGAGAGTCGCAGGCGATGCCCCTGACGATCAGGCGGTCGGTGCCGCTGACCACATAGACGGTGAAACCGTTCTTCTTCAGAAGATCCACCACCTGGAGCATGGGCTGATACCATCCGCCTCCCCTGTTCATACCCTCGTAGCTTGGCATGGGCTGCTTTTTGAACTCCTGGATGTAGGCGTTGAACTCCTCCACGGTCATCCCGGCGAAGGCTGAAGCCACTGCCCTTCCGTGGTCCACCTCAAGGCCCGGGAAGGACTTGCCCGTCTCGTTCTGCTCCCTGATCTTGTTTGCGACCTCCTTTTCAAAGTCGCTGGCCTTGTCCCTGTATTCGGGATCCTCGAGGACCCGGTACTTGAGCAGGGTGTAATCAAAGTAATTGGGATCGGTCTCGCAGAACAGGGTCCCGTCGAGATCGAAGACCGCTATCCTGTCTTCCTCGGGGATGTAGTCGGGGCTTTGGGGATCCGTCACTGCCTTAACATAATCCAGCAGCTCGGTCTTTGCCCTTGCTCCTGCGGTCCAAAGAGAAAGAGGAGCAGAGGATGCGACGATCCCCTTCAGCCTCTCCAGCATGACCGCAGCCTGTGCCCTGGTGAGAGTCCCCTTGGGGGCGAGCCTTCCTTCTCCCATGCCTTCGATCAGGCCGCTCTTAAGCGCCCAGCCCAGGGCGGGGACGTATCTTTCGTCCGCAGCGCCGGCGTCGGTAAAGCCGGAGATATCAGCGTTTTCAAGGGCTGCCGTGTCGATGCCGGCAAGGGATGCGCAGCTGCTCATCATGAAGACCGCTTCCTCTCTGGTCAGGGGCTGAGCCGGCTGGAAGGCTCCGGACTTTACGGAGGCGATCCCCTCCGCTGCTGCCCAGCGCACCGCTTCGGTGTACCAGCTTTCCGCGGGGATATCGGTATAGGGCATCGCGAAGTTGACCACGGGCTCTTTCGCCATCCTCCAGAGGATGGTAGTGAGCTGGGCCCTGGTAAGAAGGCCGCCGGGGCTGAAGGTCAGCACCGAGGTCCCGTCCATCAGGCCGTTCTTGTATGCGCTGAGGACCCCGTCCCTGTACCAGGCCTCCTGCGGGACGTCTTCAAAGGGCATGCCGCTCTTAAAGAGGTTGGCGCGGGCGGTCAGGTTCTCCTTAAGATCGGTAAAGAAGAACATGTAATCGTAGATGTGATAGGAGCCGGTCTCGAATATGTCGATCATAGGAGGATAGTCCGCGGTATCGACGCCGGTCACGACCAGCTCTCCCCTCTCTCCTATATATGCGCCGCAAAGGCCGGGCACCGGGTCTCCTCCCGCCATGACCGCTCCGCTGTTGAGGGAGCTGTCCGCGGGGACGCCGTCGGTCCTCCAGTTGAGAGGATTGATGGAAAGCGCTTTGGTCCCTTCGGGGATGATCAGAGAGCTCTTGAGAGTCCCGTCCTCGCAGTCGAAGCTCACGACCGTCCCCAGATCAAGCTCTCCCTGAGCGGGCCTGATGCAGGGATACTCCTCAGTAAGCTCCTCCGTGACCGCCCAGCCCAGGGCGTAGACGGTGACCAGGCGGCTCCTGAGATACTCGGCCCCGCTGTCATCTCCGCTGAAGTACTCCTTCATCAGTTCGAGGCACATGGCAGACCCCTGGGAAAAGCCCGCGAGGATGATGGCCCTGCCCTCATTTTCGTTCTTGAGATACCAGCTGAAGGCCGCGGAGACGTCTTCGTACGCCAGCTCCCCGGCCTTCTGCATCTCCTCGGGGGGCAGCTTGTATGCGTTCATGGACATCTGACGGTAGTAGGGCGAGAAGATCCTTCCGGCGTCCTCGTAGATGCCCTTCTCAAGGTCCAGGGCCTTTACGAACTGTTTTTTGAGCTTGTCATTGAGATCGAAGGAATTGGTCTCGCTCCTCGTGTCCACCGTGGGACAGACGAGAAAAACGTCTACTCCCGTGTCTTCGCCCAGGGCATAATAAGCCCAGCTGGACAGATCGCCGTAATCGGGCGCACTGCCTGCCACGTCCTCCGCGAACACCGCGGAAGGAAGAGCCAGGACCAGCGCCAGGATCAGGGCGGCAGTTCTCTTCCAAAGTTTCATCGATGCCTCCTTTACATGATGTGATTGGTCTCAGGGCTGAAGGCAGCGGTTTTCCGCCGTCCCCTGACAAAATACATTATGAATGAACCCGAGGACAATATCAAGAAGCAGGCTCAACGCGGCCGGATAGTCCCGTATTGCGCCTTCCGCCGGGTTGATATATAATTTCTTGTCAAGGAAGCGTAAAGACATGAAAAAACATTTACTGATAACGTTGATACTGATACTGTCCCTGTTCCTCTCGGGCTGCGGCATCACCAGAGCCTACATGAGCGGCGACACACTGCTCACGCCCTACGGAGCCTTCTGGCATGAAGGAAGGCAGATCGGCCTTTATTCGGACAGGAGCAGCACCAGGATCACCAGAACGGTCCTGACGGACGTCTCGGAGCAGGTCCATATCGGCACCCTCGACAGCGGTAACGCCGTGTACGACGAAAAGAGCGGAAGGCTCTGGTATACCGAAAAGCACAAGCTCATGAGCTGCCTTCCGGACTGCAGCGATGAAAAGCTGGAAAAGCGGGTGAGGACCAAGGTCAAAAGAGACCGGATAAGCATCGCATATGCCGAGGACGGACTGCTGATCATAAAGATCTCTTACGGAAGCATCGAAGGGATCGGCAAGAACCTGGTGTTCAAGCTCTCCTTCCCCTCGGAATCATATATGCTCTACGACACCGCCTCAGGCGAGCTGACCCAGCTGATCGCGGAGGAAGGCAGCGGCATAGCTCCTGCTTTCCTTTCCATCGAGGACGGGACCATCTGGTTCCTTCAGCTGGACCCCGCTTCCCAGACCTACGGCCTTTACTCGATGAAGACCGACGGTACCGGAAGGACCCTCCTCTCCGAACTGGGAACGGACCTGGATATCGCGTCAGCCACCGGAGCATCTGCAGGCAGGAACCTCTATTTCTGCTGCGGCGGCCTTTGGCGCTGGAACGAGGCCTCGGGCCTCACCTCGTGCAGCCCGGCTCTTGAGAACGGCGGCAAAGCCATGGACCCGATGATACTGCGCTCGTCATCCGACGATCTTTACGTTCTCTACCGGGGACCCGGGGAGGTCTACGACGCATATCTCTACCGCTGGATCCCTGAAGAAGACCGCGCGGAGCCCGCTTCGCCGGAGAATTACGCCATGGCGTCGGGCATGTCGTTTGCCGGAGGGGATCTGAGCATCTGGAGACCTTCCGAGATACTTTAAGCAAAGATCGCCGACTGACCGTTCACGTATAAACATCACCGCATAACGCATCAGGCTGAAGAACAGACCTTCGGCCTGTTTACTTTTTGATCCTTTTGTGCTAAAATAATCAGATACTTAAGGAAAAGGAGGCCGGATCTATGAATATCTCCATATCTTCCATGCTCCAGAGCGTATCGCCCTCCGCGTCGATCATAATCTCCGCGGCGCTGATGCTCACCGCCGGCTTCTTCATGACCAGGCTCACCAAGCTGGCAAAGCTCCCCAACGTCACAGCCTACATCCTTGCGGGCATCCTTCTGGGACCCAACTGCTTCAGAATGGTCCCCAGGAACATCATCGACGGCATGGGGTTTCTCGCGGACATAGCCCTGGCCTTCATAGCCTTCGGCACCGGCGAGTTCTTTAGGCTGGATACCCTGAAGAAAAACGGGATGAAGGTCGTCCTGATCACCGTGGCAGAGGCCCTTACCGCTTCCCTTGCGGTGTTCGTGCTGACCTTTTACATCCTCAGGCTCCCCCTGCCCTTCTCCATCGTCCTCGCGGCCCTGGCCTCAGCCACCGCTCCCGCGTCGACCATGATGACCATCAGGCAGACCGGTTCAAGGGGGGATTTCGTCGACACCCTCCTACAGGTAGTTGCACTGGACGATGTTGTCGGCCTCATCGCCTACAGCACGGCCATATCGGTGGCTGTCTCCTCCATGACCGGAGAAGCGATAAACGTGATGAGCATCGTAAGGCCCCTGCTCATAAACACCGGGATCATGATCCTTGGCGGGCTCTTCGGCGTCCTGCTCAAGCTGATGCTCCCCGAAAGAAGGACCACCGACAACAGGCTCATCGTTTCCATCGCCCTGCTCTTCGCCTTCTGCGGAGTTTGCGCCGCCCTGGACGTATCCCCCCTTCTGGGATGCATGTCCATGGGCACCGTCTACATGAACATGTCGGACGACGACAGGCTCTTTAAACAATTGAACTACTTCAGCCCGCCTATACTGCTCCTGTTCTTCGTAAGATCCGGCCTCAACTTCAGACTGGAGATGCTTACCGACATGGAGTCCGCCATCAGCGGCGTTCCCCTGCTCCTCATAGGGGTCCTCTACTTCATAGTCAGGATCCTTGGAAAATACGCAGGAGCTTGGCTCGGCTGCTTCGCGGTGAAAAAAGACAGACTGGTAAGAGACTACCTGGGACTTGCCCTGGTCCCACAGGCAGGAGTCGCCATAGGCCTTGCCGCCCTGGGAGCAAGGACCCTCGGAGGCCAGACCGGCGCCGCCCTTGAGACCATAATCCTGGCGTCCAGCGTTCTGTACGAACTGATAGGGCCTGCCTGCGCCAAGCTCTCCCTTTATCTCTCCCACTCCTATTCGAGAGACATCGAAGAAGCCGCTCCCCTTGAGCAGAGCGAGACCGAAGGACGGTCCGAGGTGGAGCTTCTCATAGAACGCATCCGGATGATCCAGCAGGAGATCCCCGCCCATGCCGTAAAGGAGGACGAAGACGAGCAGGCCTTCACCGAGGCCGCCGAGCAGTTCTCCGTCTTTCAGAACGCCAGGTGGCACGTGCGGGGCAGAAGAAGATAAGGAGGCAGAAAAATGTATTACGATCCCATCGGAAGATTCCTCGGACCCTGGTCCGAGACCCTGTGCACCGGCTCCCTCGCCCTTCGCATAGGCATATCCATCATACTGGCGGCAGTGATAGGCTGCGAAAGGTCCAGCAAGCGCCACGCGGCGGGCCTTCGCACATTCATACTGGTCTCCATAAGCTCCACCGGAGCCATGATCCTGGACCAGCTCCTCTTTGAGGACAGCGCCCAGCACTCATTCGCCCTGTCGGCCGGGGTAATAATCGCCGTCGCCATCGTCAGCATCAACTGCGTCCTTTACAGTTCCAGGAGCCAGATCAAGGGCCTCACCACAGGCTCCGGCCTTTGGACGACCAGCATCATAGGCCTTGCCATCGGCGCGGGCTACTACACGGTGACCTTCTTCATGTTCATCGCCTTCTACTGCAGCCTGGCGGCCTTCCCGACCTTCGAGACCTACCTGAAAAACCGGTCCAACCACTTCGAGGTCCACATCGAGCTGACCAACCCCTCTTATCTTCAGGATTTCGTGACCACCGTAAGAAAGCTGGGCCTTGCCATCGACGACATCGAGGCGAACCCCGCCTACGCGGGCTCGGGCCTTTCGGTCTACTCGGTGCTCTTGAGCATCCACAGCCCGGAGCTCAAGAAATACAAGACCCACAGCGAGATCATCCAGGCTCTTGCCAGCCTCGAATACATCTACCACATCGAAGAGATCGAATGACAGGCGGATACGAAAAGAGCGGCAGCTGCGCCGCTCTTTTTTCATGCTTTGATCTTCCTTCGGATCAGGACTGCCGGTCTATGCGGACGGGCCCGATATGATCTGGGGCTTGTTATTGTTTTCGAACTGCTTTGCCCTGTCCGCGACGGTAGGCTGCTTGATGACATTACTGACCTTGGGCTGGGGCTCTTCCTTTCCGATATTGTAAACGTTCTGGGCGACTTTGTTTATGCTGTCGGCGAGCTTGATCTGGGGATGACCCTGAGCGTGGTTGAATTCCTTGTAGAGCCACTCCGGGGACTTGTCTGCCAGTCCCTCCTGCTTTATGACCTGATCCGCCAGCTTGTCCAGAGCCTTTTCGGCCTTAGGATCGGAAAGGTCCTTCAGCTCCTTCGGATCGGGAGTCTTCATCTTTACTATCGACTTGAGAACGGTCTGAGCTGTGTCGAGATAGATATCGCCTGGATTGGGTCTCGGCCTTTTTTCCGGGTGCTTACCCCATTCCTCGTAATCATATTTGGTGATCCTCTTGCCGTTGATCCTCATCTGAGAAGCATCATTGAACAGGCTTGCCTGCAGGGTCTGGATCTCGGGGCTGTCCTGTCCGACCAAGTTTTCCGCCGCGACCTTGGTCAGGGCGAGCTTTGGCTTGAGCATGGTCCTCGTCAGCTTCTGCTTCTCCTCTGCCGATATCTCCTCACCGCTCTTCTTTATCTCCGCGAGGCGGAGCTCCGCCTGAGCCGCTTCGCGCTGCATCTTCTGCAGGGTCTTCATCCCCTGGACCAGCTTGAGCTTCTCGGGATCCATTCCCTGTCTTTCGACTTCGGCCTTGAGCTCCGGATCCTTGTCCATGAGGCCGAGGAGCTTGGTGCTGGTCTCGACGACGGCCTCCTGCATGGGCTGGATGTCGGGGCTGTCGATCATGCGCATCTCTTCGGGGGCCTTGTTGATCCCGTCGGCGATGAGCTTCGCCAGCTTTCTCTTGTCGCCCTTGGCGTAGTCCTGGAAGGCTTCGACGGTCAGCCTGCGGCCCTCGTTGGTAACGTCCTTGAACTGGCTGCCTTCGTTGTCCCTTGGAGGATCGATGAACAGGTCTCCGGTGTAGAAATTGCGCCCGTTGATCGTCATAAGGTCGTGGACTTCTTCGGGCTTGAAGGCTTTCTTGGAAGGATCCATCGGGTCCTTGTAATTGAGTATGCTCTCTTCCGCGTATTGATCCACGGAGATCGAGTTGTGCTTATACCCCTTCATGGCGGGGCCGGGCTGCCAGAGGGCATACATGCAGACCGAGGCGAATTCCTCGGGAGATACGCTCTCGCCGCTGTTTCCGATCTCTATCTTATTCAGGTCTATCCCGTCCGGACCGTCCTTAGGATACTGCTTGAGATCGTTGAACTGCTCTCTGGAATAGAGGGCGTAGGTATGGTCAGGATTTTTGAGGATCCCGTCCTTTTCGATGAGCCGGGGCTGAGGCTGGTAGATGCTGGTCATCAGGTCCATCTTCTTCAGGTGAGCCCTGGACGCCTTCTGGGAGGCGATCAGGTCGTTCTCATCATCGTAGCTCTTCAGCATCTTCTCGGCGGAGGCCTTCTCGACGGAGCCGTCCTTGCCGATGGCGACGGTACGCTGCTCTCTCATGAAGCCCAGCTTGGACTGGGTGTTCTGCTTGTTCTCTTCCCGCTTTGCCCAGGCGGTGCGTTCCTTTTTGTACGCGCCGAAGAGCCCTGCGAACCGCATCCAGAGGGTTGGACGGCTGGCGGGAGCCTGGGGCAGGTTCTCTTCGGTTATGGGCTTGCTGTAGTTGACGGTGAGCTTCTCCGTATCGACCTGCATCTGGACGGGATCGCTGGATCCCACAGGATAGGCGAAGATATTGCCCATCTGCATCTGACGCCAGAATTCGGCGGATCCGGGCTTGATGCCGGCGGCTTCAAGGCTGGTCATCTGGTCCTCGCCCCTCTCGTTGGGCTGCATTATGAATATCTTCGGGACCCCGGCCGTGTTGGGGATCGGGTTCGACCATTCGACACCCATCTCGACGCCCAGATCCTTGAGCATATCCCTCTCGAAGTTGTTGAGCTTTTTGATCTCACCATCGGTCAGATGCTTTGCTCCGATCTCTGCCCGGCTCCTCGCCCTGGCCATTATATCCTTACCGAACTCGCTTGACATCGTTCCTCCTTGATATATTGATAAAAATGTGCACTTGATTAAAGGATCTTATAGGTCTTCGCCTTTGAATACCGGTGGCCGGTGACGACGGTGACCTCCTTCGCCATCAGGTCGTAGACGGCGGACCACAGTGTATTGCTCTTCCCCTTGGAACCGGAGGGCTGGGAGACCAGCCTGAGAGCGTCCATCATGTCCTTCCTCTCCATGCGGCCTTCCCTGTAATTGAGAAGCTCCTTGAGGACCGCGTAGCGCTCCTTTCCTCCGCCCTTCTTCCTCATGCCCTTGGAGAGGTAGAAGTTGGTCACCAGGTCCGTATCGATGACGTTGAGGACGTTGTCCACATATTCGAAGACCCGGGAGGCTCCCGAAACATCGGCTATGAAGAAGTGATAATCGTTGTTCGCTATGGGAGACTGCATGTCGTAGGACCTGAATATCTCCTCGGCCTCTTCGACGGTCTTTGCCCTGTCCAGGACCGCGCGTATCATCGACGTGGTAATGACCTTGCGCTTTCCACTGTCCTGGGCAGTGGTCGCCTTTCTCAGCTGCAGAACTCCGATGAACAGGCCCGCCTCGTTCATGCCGTCCATGTTGAAATACGGGACGGTGACCGCGGTGGTGATATCGGTCTTACCGTCGGTGAGACTGCCGGGCTTCATGTCCGAGAAGGACATGTCGGCCATGCCGATGGTCCTGAGCTCGCCGGGGGACGCCGTCCTCAGCAGGATGCCGAAGAGCGGATGCGTGAAGTCGAAATTACGGCCGACCAGCACGTGGCCCCTCTTATCCTTTGCGGTGAAAGCGGAGCAGCAGGCTCCGAAGTCCATTCTGTTCATCTCTTCGGTGACGAAGACCTTGGCCAGCAAAACCTTGAAATCGTCCACGCTGTGATGGTCTTCGGAAAGGATCCGGTCCAGCCTGTCGCCGGAAAAGTAGTCCATCGTATAGAAGCTGCCGTCGCCGAACACGTCGGTGATGGTATCCAGGCTTTTGAGAAGCCGGGGATCTTTTACGTATCTTGCCGGATTATGCATAGAGCACCTCGCTTTCATCTGCGGGATCAGGTAATGATCTTTTGTCCTATCATTTGCTCACATTTTAGAATGCTCTGTCCATCAAATGTCCAACAAAAAAGCCTGCCGGTAAAAACTATTTTGACCGGCAGGGTGATCTCAGGGATCATTAAAATATTACTGGGCCTTGAGCTCGATGAGCTTCTCCGCTTCCATTTTCTCTTCCGCGCCGTATTTTGCGGCATTGGCCTTTACGACCTTGCGGATCTCGCCCAGACCCGCGAAGGTGAAGCCGGACTTAGCCGCGACGGCGTCGATGGCCTTGACGTCGGCCGCCGTGAGCTTGGGGCGACTGTAATAGTAATAGTCCTTTCCTTCGGACACGGTGACTCCGAACACCAGACCGTCGGTGGGCAGGCTCTTGTCGGCGTAGACCGCTTCCATGACCTGGTTGATACCGGTCCTGGGCTCGCCCTTCTTGTCATAGAGGCTGAAGCCGTCGCCGACCTCGTCGGTCTCGCTGATCAGATGGTAGGCTCCTCCCTTGTCCGGGACCCAGACCGCGCTGGAATGAGAGGCAGCGCCGTTGGAACCGAAATCCTTAACAACTCCGTGGATATTGATCTCAGGGGTCCTGCGAGACCAGCCGTCGATGGCAAAGTCCAAAGACAGTCCCTTGCCGCTGTCACTGATGACGTAATACTGGGTGAAGTCCTCGGAGCCCATGGTAAAGACCATGGACATCACGTAGGAATCGCTGTCCTCCACCGGAGCCCAGCTGATCTGAGGCTTTGAGGCCTCGGTCATCTCGCTGGTGCATACCTTGACGAGCTCGTCTATGGACATGAAGGTCCCGGTCTTGTAATCCGCGCCCAGCATCCTGACGTCGGATGCGAAGGCTTCAAAGACGCCGACCTTTTCGTTTCCGGCCAGGAAATCCTTGAACACGGAGTCGTTCCTTGGGATGGTCTGGTCCTTAGAGGTATTGGACTGGGCGGGCTTGCTCTCTGCTTTGCCCTGCTGGGCGTCGTCCTTCTTCTCCTGAGAGGCTGGAGCGCTCTGCTCCTGGCTCCCCTGCTGGGCAGGCTGCGTCTGGCCCTGCTGAGAGGGCTGCGGATCCTGCTTTGCCTGCTCCTTCTTCTTGCCGCAGGCTCCTAAGGCCAGAGCAAGGACAAGGATCATGGCGATCATTATCATTCTCTTTTTGATTTTCATAGTTTTTCTCCTGTTGTATTTTATCTCTTTGATCCCGGGCCCGCTGAGGCAGGCCCTTCCCTACTGCTATTATAGGGTCTCGCGCCCCTATTGTCCATGCTCGTTATCCAATTGAAATATTACAAAAGAGCAGTCCGAAAAGGACTGCTCTTGAAAGGTCTTTTGATGTTTTTCTTTATTCCTTCTCGACGATGCCCTCGAGGATCTTCTCCTTTGAGCGGCGCTTGGGATCGATCCTGAGTTGTACCTGGTTGACGATGGCGACCAGAACGGCCTCCATGACGAAGTAGAGCACGGCGACGGCGATCAGGGCGAAGAAGGCCAGATAGGTGCGGCTCCTTACCAGGTCGCCCATCTTGGTCAGATCCATGACGGCGATGTAGCCGACGACGGAGGTCTCTTTGATCAGGGACACCACGTTGCTCTTATAGATCGGCAGGAAGTGCTGGGCCGCCTGGGGCAGCAGGATCTTGAAGAAGCTCTGGGTATCGCTGTAGCCCAGGGCGGTGGCAGCCTCGAACTGTCCCTTGTGGATCGCTCCGAAGCCCACCTTCAGCATGCCGTACATTCCACAGCCGAAGATGAACGAGAAGCCTATGATCGAGATCAGGGTGCCCGAAAGCTGGGTCTTTCCGAATATGACGAAGGAAAGGATCATCAGGAAGACGACGGTGGGGATGCCTTCGATGAGCCAGTTGATCACGCCGGTGATGCCGTTGGCGACCTTGTTTCCGTGGCGGCATGCCATGTAGGCCGCGAAGCCCAGAGCGGTGCCCAGGATGATGGACATTACGGTGATCAGCAGGGTCCTTCCCATACCTTCTGCGAAGAGCCTCCAGCGGTTGTCGCGGATGAAGGTCTTCTCGAAGGAATAGGCCATGTTCTCAAAGAAGCCCATCTCGCTCTCGTACTCGCCTTCTACGACGAAAACCAGGTCGCAGACGTAGTACCAGTCGGTGAGGACGGAATCCTCGGCGCGCTCCTCGTCGACGACGATGTTCATGCCGAAGTCGTACTTGCCGGCGATGGCGCCGACGGCGATGGCGTCGAACTCCATGGCCTGGAAGTTCCAGGTGTAACCGTACTTGGCGCAGAAGTTCATCATGAACTCCACGTCGTAGCCCTCGAACTGGCCGTTGCTCTCATAGGAGAAGGGCTCGTATCCGCCTTCGATGGCGATGATGACCTCGCCGTTCTCTCCGGTGGTCTCGGGGATGGTCTCGATCTTGCATGTATTGGGGTTCCAGTTCCTGACCCAGTAATCGTAGAGGCCGTCCAGCCAGCCGTTGGCCTTGCCTTCGGCGATGAACTCCTCCATCTGGGCGTAGAGCACGTCCTGCTTCTCGTTGTTTCCGACGATAACTGCGAACTGGCTCTCTCCGGCCTTTTCCTTAAGGCGCATCAGCTCGGGATGCTCGTATCTCTGGGCGTAGAAGCCGACCTCTTCGATCAGATAGGCGTCCAGCTTGTTGGATTCCAGAGCCAGGAGCATGTCGTTGGGCATCTTGTACTGCTCGAATTTATCGGTCTCCTCCTTGGGCCAGCCGATGGCCTGCTCGTAAAGGGTGCCGGTCTGCACGCCCAGCCTCTTGCCGTGGAGCTCGTCGATGGTGGTGATCCCGTTCTTGGGGATCATCTCCTGTTCCTGGGTCTCGCCGTCTGCAAATGCGACAGCCTGAAATGCCATAACGAGGCAAAGGATCAGCACTATGATCTTGTTAATTCTGTTCTTCATGGCTTAGTCCTCCCATCTCAGGCTGATAGCGGTGTGATTGTTGTACCACTTGGTGGAATTCTCGATGACCTCGTCCACGACGGTGGTGGTGGGCTCCTGAAGGATGGAGTTGAACAGCACGTTCTCGGAGGTGGTGATGTCGTAGTGCTCTCCGGCGTACTTGAGCTCCAGGGTCAGGATATCGCTCTTCTCGGAATAGTCGATGCTGGCGTAGATGTTGGGCTCCCCTTCGAAACCGAAGATATTGTTCACGCAGATCTCCTCCAGAGCGATCTGGATCTTTGAAGTACGGTCGTTCTCGATGAGCAGCTTCTCTGCGTAGAGCTGCAGCTCGTCGGCCAGGGCTTCGAAGTCGAAGTCTCTGTTCTCGATGCGGTAGGTAAGAGAAGTGAGGCGCTTGATGAAGCGGATGGTCTTCTCCTTCTTGGGGTTCTCGAAGATCTCCTTGGGAGTGCCCTCTTCGTAGATGTTCCCACCGTCCATGAAGAGGACCCTGTTGGATATCTTCTTGGCGAAATCCATCTCGTGGGTGACGATCATCATGGTGCGGCCGGTCTTGGCGATCATGCGGATGATGGACTGGACTTCTCCGATCATCGAGGGGTCCAGAGCGGAGGTCGGCTCATCGAAGAGGATGATCTCCGGGTCCATGGCCAGGGTCCTGGCGATGGCGATACGCTGCTGCTGTCCGCCGGAGAGCTCGTCGGGATAATTGAGAGCCTTTGCCCAGAGACCTACTTTGTCCAGGAGCTCCATGGCCTTGTCGTAGGCTTCCTGGCGGCTCCTGCCCAGCAAGGTGATCTGGGGGTTCATGATGTTCTCAAGGACGGTGAGATGGCCGAAGAGGTTGAAGCTCTGGAAGACCATGCCCATCTTTTTCCTCACCTCGTTGAGGTCGCAGCCCGGAGCGGTGATGTCCTGGCCGTCGACGATGATCTGTCCGGAGGTCGGAGTCTCCAGCTGGTTGATGCAGCGAAGGAGGGTCGACTTGCCGGTGCCTGAAGGCCCTATGACGGCGATGACGTCACCGTCGTTTATGGTAACGCTGACATCCTTCAGGGGAGTTACGTTCTCGTACTCTTTTGTCAGATTTCTGATCTCTATCATTGCTTTCTCCTCTTATAACGTAAAACAGCCCAGGGCCGCGGCCTCTGAGCTAAGGATATCAACTGTCATTTTTACCAAGCTTTCGTTAGTCTCTGCAGGCCTGACACACAAGGTCTGCGCGGCGGAGCTCCTCATATCCGCCTCAAGCTTAAAGTATTGATTTTCGAACATTTCGGGAATTATCAGCTCCTGATCGGTACCCCCGCCATGCTGCGGGAACCACGTCTTATTTCAGGTCTTGCCGCCTTGATCGAACGTGCGGCCCTGAGAGAGAAGTCCTTACTCTCCTTTGGTCAGCTGCCGGATATACCGGGCCGTCAGGCGCGTCCGTGTGTTCGGCTGGAGGCGCCATCCAAAATTTCAGCAAATTGGACTATACAGGAAAAGTGTATGGAATGCAAGGTCTATCCGGAAAATACCCGATAACTTTTTTTGCGGGGCGCTACCCTCTTCCCGGCCATGGCGGAAAACAAAAACGGATGCCCCGGGAAAGGAGCATCCGCCGATGTAAAACTGCTTGAGACTACTTAAGGAAATCCCTCGCGGCCTGAACGATGACAGCGACGCCCACGGGCAGGCAGTCCTCGTCGAAGACGTTCCTGGCGTTGTGGATGCCGTAGGCGGTCTCGGGCTTTCCGGGGGTCTGGGTGCCAAGGGAGAACTGGGCTCCCGGGCCGTAGTCGAAGAATACAGAGAAGTCCTCGGAACCCATGGAAGGCTGCTTTCCGATGACGATATGGTCCTCGCCGATGACCTTGGCAGCGGCGTCGTAGATGCACTGGGTGACGGTCTCGTCGTTATAGAGGACGGGCACTCCGTCGCTCTCCCACTCCAGGACGCCCTTGCCCCTCATGGTCGCGCAGCAGCCCTCGACGATGCGCTTGAGGGCCGCCTTCATGTCGGTGCGCAGCTGGGCGTCAAGGGTCCTCATGGTGCCCTGCATGACGACCTGGTCGGGGACGATGTTGCCCTTGGTGCCGCCGTGGATGCTTCCAACGGTGAGGACGGCGGGCTTTCTGGGATCGTTCTCGCGGGCGAGGATGGTCTCCATCTGGGTGATCAGGTAGGCCGCGATGGTGACGGGGCTCACGAAGTTTTCGGGATGGGCGCCGTGGCCTCCGACTCCGGTGACGGTGATGTTGAAGGTGTCGGCAGAGCCGCCGGAGGCTCCGTATTTGACTCCGATGGAGCCTACGGGGATGGCCGGGGATACGTGAAGTCCGATGTACATGTCGGGCCTCATGACCTCGTAGTACTTGTGGGCGGCCATCTGGGAGGCGCCTCCGCCCCCTTCCTCTGCCGGCTGGAAGATGAGCATCACGTTGCCGCAGAGCTCGTCCTTTATCTCGTTCAGTATCTTTCCGACGTAGATGAGGGTCGTGGTGTGGATGTCGTGGCCGCAGGAGTGGCACACGCCTTCGTTTTTAGAGGCGAAGGGAAGTCCGGTCTCTTCCGGCATGGGAAGAGCGTCGATGTCCTCTCTGATGCCGATGGTCTTTCCGGGCTTTCCGCCCCTGATGATGCCGATGACGCCGGTATTCATGCCGATGTCGACGGTTTCGATGCCGAACTCGGCCATCTTTTCCTTGATGAGAGCGGTGGTGTCGAACTCCCTGTTGCTGAGTTCGGGGTTCATGTGGATGGTCCTTCTGGTCCGGATCATCTCGTCTTTGTACTTTTCTGCGAGTTTGATGGTTTCCATGGGTCTTGGTTTCTGTTCCTTTTTCTTTATGGGTACGCCCTGCCCCCGGATGCGTGTCCGAAGGGCAGGATAAGGGTCATCGGTCTAGAGCATCGCGACTGCTTCGTCTACCTCGGGCATGTCGGCGATGGATTCGGCGTAATGGGCATAGGATACGGTGCCGTCCTCTTCAACGATGAAGAAAGCGGGAAGCTGCAGCTCGTCGCCCTCGTAATCGCCGTGGGTCAGGCCCATCTCCTGGATCTTTTCGCGCTTTTTCATGAACTTGGCCATGTATTCGGGGCCGTTCATCAGGCCTTCCTTGTCCTTCGCGGGAAGGATCTCCAGAGCCTTGTAGATCTCCATCTTATCGTCGGAGATGATCTCAAAGGGTATGGGTCTCTTCTCGAGATCAGCCTTGAGATGCTCCTGATCGCTCTGCATCACGACGAAGACCTGAGCGTTCTTAGCGGTGAACTTGTCGTAATCCGCCGCGATCATCGCCACGTCGAAATTGCAGCTGGTGCAGCCGATGTAGCGCAGCACCCAGAATATGGTCTTGCCCTTGAGGACGTCGTATACGTGGACCCCCTCTTTGTATGCGGTCTTGAACTCGAAATTGGGGAACTTGTCCCCTGCCTTGATCCTTGCCATGATGACCTCCTTAGTCATTCCGCGACCGGCGCCGGAGCAAAGCCGCCGCCGGACTAACTGCCGTAGACAATTATATCCTCTGCCATAAAATGCCGCAAGAAAATGATGAGGGTACGGCGAATGATTTCTCGAAGGCGGCCTCGCATCAGATCGATCAAGAAGAAGGAAAAAGTTGACTAAAAAGCCTGATGCGAATATACTTACACAGTCGGCAGGAAGCCGTCTTCGGGCAGAAGCCCTTCCCCCTTTTCATCAGTCATTTTGATCAAGGCATCACGCAGACGCCTGTTCCCTGAAGGGAGTGCGTTATTTTTGTGCGCCAATGCCGCACAAGGAGGAATAATATGCATATCCCCGAAAACTATCTCTCTCCAAGCACCTGCGCGGTGATGACCGCCGCCATGGTCCCCGTCTGGGTCAACGCCGCAAAGAAGGTAAAGACCGAGATCTCCAAGGAAAAGATGCCCCTTCTGGGCATCGGAGCCGCTTTCTCATTCATAGGCATGATGTTCAATGTGCCCCTTCCCGGAGGCACCACCGGCCACGCAGTCGGAGGGACCCTCATAGCGGTACTGCTGGGGCCCCACGCCGCCTGCCTCGCGGTCTCCATCGCCCTGCTGATACAGGCCCTCTTATTCGGAGACGGAGGTATACTCGCCTTCGGAGCCAACTGCTTCAACATGGCATTCCTGCTGCCCTATGCCGGCTATGCGGTCTACGGCCTGCTCAACAGGAAGTCATCTTCTGAAAAAGGAAGGCTCGCCGCCGCTGCCCTTGGTTCATATGCCGGGATCAACGCCGCAGCCCTGGCCGCTGCCATAGAGTTCGGGATCCAGCCCATGCTCTTTCACACCGCTGACGGACAGGCCCTCTACTGCCCCTACGGCCTGAACGTCTCCATCCCTGCAATGATGGCCGGCCATCTTACCCTGTTCGGCCTTGCCGAGGTGGTATTTACGACGGCGGTCCTGGCCTTCGTGACTAGAACGAGCCCGGACATCGTGAAGGGCAGGCCCACCGAAAGGTCCGGCCGTCCGATGCTGATACTGCTGGCCCTGCTCATCGCGGTCGTTCCCCTGGGGCTCCTTGCAGAAGGCACCGCCTGGGGCGAATGGGGGACCGACGAGATCGCCGAGGTGGTCAGCGGCGGAGAGGTCCTCGGATACACTCCTGCGGGCATGGAGAGCGGCTTTGAGCTTTCAACAATAATGCCCGACTACACCGTGGCCGGTCTTCCGGACGCCGCAGGCTATATAGTTTCCGCGGTCATCGGGACCGCCATCTGCGTCATCGCCTTCAGGCTCATATCATCGGGCATGAAGCAGAAGACCAATTATAACTAGACGTAAAACTTATTACAGTAAATTAGACTCGAATTTAAAGATCCGGCATGAACATCCCCGATTGGATGAACGAAGAGACCGAATACATCCCCCAAAGGGACCGGGAGGGCTTCATATCAAGGAGCCTCCTGTCCCTTCTGGGGACCCTCTCCCGCTTTCGAAGCAACGGAAAGGTCAGACCGGGAAAGACCGCAGCAGAGACCAGGCTCATCTGCTCTCTGCTGACGATCGTAATGGTGTCCCTGAGCAGGAACGCCTTTTTTTCATATGCGGTCCTGGCCCTGCTCCTGGCGAGGATATGCTTTCTTCCCTCGGACAGGCTCCCAGCGGTGATAAAAGGCGCCGCTGGCGCCGCGGCCTTCTCCGTCCTGATCCTTCTGCCCTCCGTATTCATGGGAAGCCCGAGGACCATGCTCACGGTATCTCTTAAGGTCTTCATCTCGGCAGGGATCCTGGGGCTGATCTCCGCCTGCGAACCCTTCAACCGGATCACCGCCTCTCTCAGGAGCCTTGGCATACCCGACCTGTTCATCTTCATCCTGGACCTCACCCTTAAATACATCGTCCTGCTGGGAGAGGCCTGCGAAGAGGCCCTGACCGCCATAAAGCTCAGGTCCGTAGGAAGGAACGCTTCCAAAGAGAAGGCCTTCTCCGGTGTCCTGGGCGCGGCCTTCCTCAAGTCCAAAAAGATGGAGGATGATCTCACGGACGCCATGGCCTGCAGAGGCTTTGAGGGGGAATACAGGCCGCCTGCCAAAAGGTCAATGACCGGATACGATATATGCGCCTTTACCTTCATCCTCGTACTGTTCGCGTTATTTCTCTTCCTCGAAAGGAGCATTTAGATGATCGAGCTCAAAGACGTCTGCTTCGCCTACAACGGCATCCCCGCCCTGCGGCACATAGACCTTAAGATAGAAAAAGGCGAGACCGTCATCCTGAGAGGAGGCAACGGGTGCGGAAAGACCACCCTGATCAAGCTCCTCAACGGCCTGATCTTCGCTGAAGAAGGCGAGTATACTTTCGATGGAAAGCCCGTAAACGCGAAGACCATGAAGGACAGCGGCTTCTCCAAGGCCTTCCACAGGCAGCTGGGCTACGTGTTCCAGGATCCCGACGCAATGCTCTTCTGCCCCAGCGTCGAAGAGGAGATCGCCTTCGGTCCCAGGCAGATGGGCCTTTCCGAGGAAGAGACCGCAAGGCGCACGGAGGATATGCTGAAGCTTCTGGGCATCGAAGAGCTGAGGGACAGAGCCCCCTATCACCTGAGCGGCGGGGAAAAGCGCAAGGTCTCCCTTGCCTGCATCCTCTCCATGGCCCCCTCCGCCCTGATCCTGGACGAACCGCTGGCCGGGCTCGATGAGGACACCCAGAACTGGCTCACCGAGTTCCTCAAGGCATTAAAAATGAGCGGCAAGACCATGGTCATCGCCACTCACAGCAGCATCCTGACGGACGCCCTCGCGGACAGGATCGTCTATATGGACAAGGACCACCGGATCGAAAGGATCGAAAAGGTCCGGGAAAAGCGCTGACCGGTACCTAAGGCAGCCCTACGCCCCTTCATTGCTCACGATCTCTTCTATAACCGAGTCCTTGAGCCTGCAGTACATCACGTCCCCTTCCATCCGGTCAACTGACAAAAATGTCAGTTCTGCTAAAACTATTTCATTCCCACCTGAGGCCGGCGCCGGCCTTTTCGGCGAGCTCATATATCCTTGCCGCGGCGACCAGATCCTGGGCAGCGACCCCGACGGTCTCAAAGATGATGATCTCGTCGTCGTTCTCGCGGCCCGCCAGCTTTCCGAGGATCACGTTCCCCAGATCTCCGGTGATGTCGTCTCTCGTGATGATGCCCTTGTCGAGGGGCTGGAGCAGGTCTCCCGATTCAGAGAGGACTGCCTCCACCGAATCGCAGTAGATCTTGGAAGCCCTGGGGAGCAGAGCCGGATCCAGTTCCTGCATGTGGTACTGGTAGGCTCCCACGCAGGACACCGTAGCGCCCTTCTTTACCTTCGTCCCGTCAAATACCGGAACGGTGGAGGGAGTCACGGTTATGATGAGATCGGCGTCTTCTATGCATTCGTCCGACGTCCTGACAGGAACGATCCTTACGCCGTAATAATCCAGCTCGTCGTTCATGCGCTCCGCGAAGGCCCTTGTCCGCTCCCAGTTGAGGTCGTATACCCTGACCTCTTCGAGCTTTCTCGCACAGACCATAGCGGTGAGCTGGGAGGCGGCCTGCCCGCCGGTGCCTATGAGAGCCCCGATGCGGCAGTTCTTTTTGGCGAGCACGTCAAAGGCCGCACCGCTGGCAGCCCCGGTCCTGAGCTGGGTCACGGTGGTGCCGTCCATAATGGCCTTCATGAGGCCTGTGGTCCCGTCGATCAGAAGCACCTGGGCCGGCGACGAGGGCAGACCCTTGTCGATATTGCCGGGGAACTGGTTTATGCATTTCAGGGACGCCAGGTCAAGATCCTCCGCGTATGCGGGCATGAAGAGAAACGCCCCGTTTCTTTTAGGCGCCTGTATCATAGTCCTCAGCGGGACCTCGCACCTGCCCGAAGATACCATGGCAAAGGCGGTCTTCACCGCATCTATGGCGTCGGGCATCTTAAAGACCCTCATGATATCGTCTCTTGATAAAAGAAGCATCGCGACCTCCTCTTCCCTCTTTACAGTTTCCATCGGCAGCGCCCCGGGCATTCCGGAGCGCCGCGTCTTCAAATATCAGTGCCTGTTCCTTCCCCAGAAAACGTTGAACCTGTCGGGGACCCACTCGGGCTTTACGTCCTTGACCGCCTCGGCAGCGGTGATCTCCTTGTCGTCGTTATCGATGTCCACGAGAACGTAGCGGTCGTTGCCCATGCCAAGCTCCTTCATGTAGCTCTGCTGCCTCATGGCGTGGCGGGACTCCATCCTCTCGATGAGATCTTTTCCGCCTCCGCCGGGAAGAGCGTAGACCAGGTCGACGCATGCGGCGTCCACCGCGAGGATGTCAAGGGAAGCCAGGATGCCCACGTCGGGAGTGACGACGGGCTCTGCCTCAACGCCGTCGCAGTCGCAGTTGACCGACATGTTGCGCATGACGTTGATGTAGCAGATCTGCTTTCCGAACTTGTCCAGAACGGCCTTGGTGACCTCGGTCATCCTTTCCATGAACTCCTCGTTGCCGATGCTCCACATGTTGTCGGAGCCCTTGATAGTATGGACCTCCTTCTTTCCGATGCGGCCGTCGGCGCAGCCTATGCCTATGTTCTTGTTGGAGCCGCCGAAGCCTCCCCTGGTGTGGCCTTTGAAGTGGGTCAGGACCAGAAGGGAATCGTAATCGGGAAGGGTCTTGCCCACGTGGGCGACGTCGAACCACTTGCCGCCGTTCACGGGAAGCTCAGCTACGCCATCGCTGTCGGTGATGTCCACCGGGCAGAAGGTCCAGCCGTTGACCTTGAGGGTCTTGATATGGTCTTCGGTGGTGTAGCGGGTGCCCTTGTAGTAGGTGTTGGTCTCGACGATGGTGGCCTCGGGGAGCCTGTCCTTGAGAAGTTCCTTTACCCAGAGCCTGGGGATGATATTGGGACCGTACATCTCGCCGGTGTGGAGCTTGACAGCGACGCGGCCTGCCAGGACCTGCCCTACTCTGTCATAGATCTTCTTAAGGCCTTCCTCAAAAAGATCGCGGGTGAAAAAAACCACGCTGCTATCTCCTGTCCTTTCTTCGAAGGGGACGTAATGCTCTCCGCCGACGCCGGGTACGGGGTTATTAACGCTCATTTGTTTTCCTCCCTGGAAAATCGCTTTTAGATATCACCTGTTCAGGCATCCGGACCTTCAGGCCCGATGCACATTTTTTACCAATACTATTATATATTAGCGTCCGTCCGATGGCAACATAAAAGACGCGCGGTGAAGCGCGTCTGTAAATGACTGCAGTGGTCTAGCTCAGCCGCTTTGCCAGCTGCTCTTCGATCTGCTGGACCCTGCGCTCTATGAGCTTGTTCACGGTCCCGATGCTGACGGAGCTGGCCTTCTCGTTCTTCTGGATCTGCATGAGATATTCCCGGATGTCCTCGGTCAGGTATCCGATGCCGCCTTCAAGGGAATCCACCTTGCTGCGGAGCTTCTCGCCTTCCTCCTCGATGGCCCTGTTCAGATCCTGAAGGTCTTTTTTGAGCTGGTTGAAGGCTTCCACGCCCTCCCTGCTGATAGGATACAACGCCATCAGATTACACCTCCCTCGAGCTCTCCGATCTTCTTGGTTATCTTCTGCTCCAGCTCGTCCGCCTTTTCGATCGCCGCGAGGATATCCTTGAGCGAATCGTTGAGATCGGCCACGGTGCGCTTGGAGTATTCGTCGTTTCCCAGATTGTCCCTGCAATCCTTGGCGGCGTCCCTCATCTTCTTGACGTCGGACATCACCGCGCTGCGGTAGATCCTCAGAGCCGTCCTTACGCTGCGGAGCGCTTCCGTATCGATCGTTTTACCTGCCATCGTTTTCCCTCCTTTTGACCATTTTCTTACCCTCTTCCAGGGTATTGCTCAGTATGTTTTTATCGAACCAGGCGGACGATTCGGGAAGATAGTTCTCCAGCTCCTCCCTGCGCTCTCCGCCTATCATGGACGCGAACAGTATGGACGCTATGTTCTCGTATGGCGTGTGCTGCTGCCAGAGCTTCGCCGCCTCGGGGTTCTCTCTGGCGATATCGTTCTGAAGCTCGGTCAGATAATCCGCGTTCCCCTGCTCTATGAAGTGGGAGATGTCGGATGAGAGAGCCTCCAGAAAGCTCCTGTCCTCGCTGATCTTCCTCCCGCCTCCCAGGATCTTCTCCTCGACGTGATAACCGTACTCGAGGACGTTGGCGTACTGGGCCTTAAGGACGGAGTCATTTCCCGCCCCGGTGGCGGAATACAGCAGGTTCTTGGCCTCCTGGGACATGCCCATCATCGTCCCCATGACGGAGACCTCGGCGCCTTTTTTGCTTTCGTCCTCCCTTGCGGCCTTGAGCTTCTCATCGATGAGCCTCATCCTGTGGATCAGTTCCTTCTCCGGGACCGATGATGAGGAAGGTCTTGCCGAAGGCCTGTCGTGGACCGCCTCCGTATGCTCCGTGACATAGGCTCCGTGCTTATCGGCATTGCCGGAAGATATGGACGATACCGAAGATGTTCCGGAAGAGCCTTCGGCCCCGGCCGCCAGCAGCTCCTCGATCCGGGCTACGATCCTGTCGATCATCCTGAAGGTGCCGGCCATGGCCTGATCGTAGAGGCCTTCCATCTTTTTGATATTGCCCGCATACTCGGAAAGATCGTCATACAGGTACCCAAGACCGTCCTCGTTGCTCCTGATCACCTGTGAAAGATGATCCCCTCTTGCCTTGATCTCCTGCGATATGGTGATGAGAGTTTTCTTGAGCTCCAGGAACTCCCTGATGCCTTCCCTGCTTATAGGATATAGGGCCATCTCATACCCCCCTTTCTCTTACCTCGCCGTCCGGGCCCACCTCCCATTCGGGATAGAGAGGGACCCCGGGAGTGATATAAGGCCTCATGCTTATGGCCTTGTGGCCGTCGGTATACATGAAGGTCCCGGCCCTGAGAAGCTCCGGATGCTGGCGGTGGCACTCGAGGACCGCAGCGTCGTCCTTGCTCATCGGGAAGACCAGCTTGTGGCTGAAGGCGCTGAGCTCCAGCCCGGTCATCTGGAAGGCGGCTGCCCTTTCGATGACGAACATGAAATGCAGCCCGAATATAGGCCCCAGCTTTACCAGCCTCTTGATATCCCCGCGGGCGTCGGATACGGAGGAGCCCTCAGGTGAAGAGCCGCGGCTGTATTCGACCATCTCGTTGTGTTCTCTCAGCAGCCTCTCCCTTTCCCCGGGGTCCGAAGCCTTTTCCATAAGGTCGAGGATATCTCCCGTGGAGGACTTGGGCCCGTCGTCTTCCTCCGGATCGTCCCACATGTCGGAAAGAAGCTCCCATGCCGTGCACATCCGCTCGTATCCCAGGACGACTACCAGGCGCTGGGAATTCCTTTTGCATTTTACGCATTTCTTGAGGGCTTCTACTCTCTCGCAGATCTCCTCCAGGTCGGTGTAAGCCATGACGCTACCAAAAACGTCCTCTCCGTAGCTCTCGAAGGCGCTCTGGCCGGGATCCGCCCAGACCTCGCAGCTGCTGCTGTACCTCTTCCAGGAATCCATCACAGCCTTTGCCACAGCCATCTGATGCATGGGATCCTGGGCGGCCAGAAGGATGTTCTCCGCGGCGAAATTCCTCAGGGTGAAACGCTCGACCCTCTCAAAGCTCATGGGAGCTCCGGCGAAAATGGGCACGTCTCCCTTGCCGAGATACATGTCCTTCTCCTTTTTGAGCATGGCCACGTTGTTCTCTTCGAAGCTCTGGGGCCTGGTGCCGTCGATCATGACCAGATCCCTGCCGAGATAAGCTCCGTCGTCGCCTGGATCGAACCGGTCCGTCTTGCGGTACTGTTTGGAGATCTTTTCCAGCAGTTCCCTGCGTTCTTTGCCCGGAATATAGAGATTTCTGTATTTTCTTATGACCGGTCCATCGTTCTCTTTGGTCCTGAAAAGGGTCTCAAAGGGCTTTATCCCGGCGATCCACTGCTGCACCCTCTCATCGTCCGAGGCTCCGGCGTCCAGGATCGCTCTTATCTCGCTGCGTTCGTTGAGCAGGGCAAAGCGGTTCCTGATCTGCAGCTTGGCCATCTCGGTGAGCCCCTGGGACCCTTCGGTGAAGGCCTGGTTGGAGAAGATGAAGTGGAAGCCGAAGCTGCGGCTCTCCCTCAGCAGGTATTCCATCTTCTCGCAGTAATCCCTGTCCGCTCCCTCGCCGGCAGTACTGTGCAGCACGTTGGACATATCCCCGAACTCGTCTATGATGACGAATATATCGGGCATGTATACATCCGCAGGGACGTCATCCATGGAGCTCCAGTTGGCCTTTGAGAACCGCACCATCCTTTCCTTGAGCTTTTCGATCAGCCTGTCCACCAGATCGTATACCAGGTCCTCCGACGAATCCAGAAGGACGCACTTCACATGGGGGAGCTTGTATTTCGCATATTCCCCGAACTCGGTCATCTTGAAATCGACGAGCCAAAGCTCCATCTCGTCGGGATGATAGCGCATCATGAGACCGGTTATGATGACGTGGAGCAGGGACGATTTTCCGGAGCCCGCGGCTCCCTCCATGAAGGCCGCGAAGTTGGTGTTGGTAAAATCGGCCTCTATTACCCTGCCGCTCTCGTCTATGGCGAAGGGCACGGAGACCTCTCCCCTCTTCCTTCTGCCCTTGCCTGTCCTCTCGAAGGCCACGTGATCCATCATCAGATTGCTCAGTTCTTTTGTCCCGGCGGACGTGGAAAGGGCCTCCCTGAACTCGTCAGAGATCTTTGCAGAGCTGCTGAGAAGGGCCGCGGGAGATCCGTCCTCCAGGATGAAGCCTCCGCCCGCCTCCCTGATCATGACCGTGCAGCCGGCTTCCTTTTTGGCGGTCTCCGGCTTTGGGGTCCTTTTAAAGGTGACCACGGTGACGCCCAGCGCCCCCGCGTTCTCCTTGAGATAGCGCAGGGCCTGATCGCCGCCGTAATAGTTCTCCTCTTCGTGTATGATAAGCAGGCGGTAAGGAAGGCTCCCGCCGCTCCTGTTGACCTCGTCGACGGTCCTGTGGCCATTGCTTTCTTCAGTATTGCGGTATTCCTCGGCCAGCTTTTTCAGCAGGTCGTCTATCTCGTTCTCATTTCCCGGGACGGGGTCCAGCACGCTGCCCAGGGGCAGCAGATCCCTGATAAGGGCGGCGGAATAACTGATCCGGTCGATCAGGGTTATCCTGAGCTGCGCTGGAGGTATCCTTTTAAGGAAATTGAGCACCAGGGCCGAGGCCTCCCCTCGCACCGCTTCCGCGTCGTCCTTATATACCACCATAAGGCGGCTGCCGCCCTCTATGCCCTCGAAATGAGGGTATTGGACGGATGAAGACGGTCTGTCGTAGGCGCCCTCAAGGCTTGCAGCGACGTCATCTTCTATGATCCGCGGGACCGAAAGCCTTCTTCTCACGCTGAAGAGCGGGACGTACCTTTCGACATCAACGGGAACGGTCTTCAGGTCTTCGCTGGTCACGACGGAATGATCATAGGCATTTTTCAGGGTCTCCGCCTGATCCTTCAGACCCTTTAGCATCCATGCGAGATCGGACTTAAGGCCCAGTCTGGATCTTTCGTACTGCTCCTCGACCTCCTGAAGCTTCTGCTTTTCCGCCGTGACGTCCCTCTTTCTGGCGGAACCCAGCTCCTTGTCCCTCATTTTCCTGACCCAGTTGTAATTGGACGCAAGGACCCAGACCATATCGGCTGCCTTGGGATCGTCGTAATCGTACTTCCCGATGGAAGAGGCCATCCTGGAAAGAGCGCTGAAATCCGGCTCCTTCGCGCCGACGCTGAGGTCCTCGATCCGAAGCTTGCAGTGCTCCTTGGCGATGGTATAGTAAAGATCCAGCTTCTTCAGAGCAGACCTGTACCTCTTTTCGATCTCTTCCCCGCCGGCGCTGAACTCGGTGTCCGCTCCGGCAATGACGGAGTTGAGGGCCTTGACCCTGGTCTGCATGTCCGTTTCAAGAGCATCCGCCTCGCGGGAAGCGTACTCGCAGAGATCCTTATAGGCTTTGTATGCTTTTTCGGTATCCATGGTCTTTGTCAAAACAGTTCTATCTTTCTTTCATGCTCAGGATTGGGATAGGCGATGTGAAGGTCGATATATGCGTAGTTTCCCTTCGCGCTTATATCCGCAAGCTCAAGGCCGGGATCCTCCTTCAGCATATCCACGACCCTCTGGCCGACCACCAGAGCGACGGCGCAGCACTGGGCGTCGCTGGAAAGGAGCTTGTAATTGTTCTCTTCAAAGAGGAATTCGGACAAGGGATTGGAATATCCGCTGTCATAGATATATTGTATCCTGTCCCTGAAGACCTCGTACCTGACATGGTAATCGATCATATCGACGTGAGGGCTCTTGTCCATGCCTCCGTCCCTCTTTTTTATCTCGTCATAGGTGAATCTGACCATTTTGTCCATGAAGGCAGGCACGGTCTGCAGCTTTTTTATCAGTGAAACGACCTCCGAATGATCCCGGCCGAACTGATCGACCAGCCTGCTGCGGTATTCACGCATCTTCCTCTCATACTCAGCTTCTGCGGCATCGGTCAACTCCTTCGACTTGGAGGCGTAATTCTTTTCGTAAAAATGACGCCATATCTTTCTCTTTACCTCATCGTACCGCTCGGCGCACTTTATCAGCTCCGGCCTAGACCTGTAGTACTTCAAAAGCTCGGGATCCCGCAATTCCGCGCCTTTCTCAGCTTCTTTCAGATAGTAAGAAACTCCGCCGTAAGGATATACCTTGCAGTATTCCGCGGTCAGTCCGGAGGTATATCTGGATGTGACGAAAGCCAGCAGATCCGGATCGGGAAGTTCCGCGATCTCCAAAGCGCTAAGCGCGCGTTCGATCCCATCCATACTGGGATATGATCCTATGTAACCTAAGAAAGGAACGCGTACGCTTGAAGGCCTCGCATCTCTTATCGCTTTATCGTACGCTGCTTCCGCCTCCGTGTATTTCTTATAGAAAGCCGCAAGCGCGGGATCTTTGATTATCTTCTCTCTGTAAAGTTCTGTGGCTTCCGTTCTGAACTCTTCGTCCTCCGCCTTAGTTTTTTCCCCGGCATACTTTCTCGCTTCCTCTTCTGCGTTCTTCAGATCCGCTTCCCTTGAAAACTCTATCGTCCGCTTCTCTTCGTCAAGCGCCATGATATGGTCGGGCTTCATCATACTATATTGATCGGGATCGACGAAATCTATTCCGACAGATTCGAGATATAATGGGATCATGATAGTCTCCTTTTGGTGCGGCAGCTGTCAAAACAGGCTTATGGCCTCGGTATGGTTCGGATTGGGATAACTGATCCTGAACTTGATCAGGCTGTAATCGCCTCCCGCGGAGATGTCCGCCATCTCGTAGACGGGATCGTTTTTCAGCCTGAGATACAGCGTCTGGCCCAGGACCAGGGCCACCGCGCAGCACTGGGCGTCGGATGTCAGCAGCTTGTAGTTGTTCTCTTCAAAGACGAAGTCGGAGAGCGGGTTGGAGTATTTGCTCTCGTAATAGAAGGTGATCCGGTCCCTGTTCACCTTGTACTCGATGGAGTATTCGATCAAGGCGACGTGGACGCCCTTGTCCATGCCGTTGTCACGCTTTTTGAACTCGTTATATGCAAAATCGACCATGCCCTTCATGGCGGCGGGAGCGGTCACCAGCTTCTTTATCAGTTCTATGACCTCGCTGCCGTCCTGCATCCTGTAGACTTCGGTCTGGGCCTGGACGGCCTTTATGGACTTGTTGTAGGCGGTCCCGGCGGCTTTGGTCAGCTCGGCCATTTTCTGATCGTAGTATTTGCGGTGTATGGTCTGATAGGCGTCGTGATTCACCTGCATATAGCGGGCGATCCCAGCCTGGACCCTGGGGTCGGACTGAAGGAATGCTCTCTCATCCGCATTATGGGTGTAGCCTTCCCTGTTTTCGATGGTCTTCTGGATCTGATAGTAAGGATAGACCTTTGCATACTCGGCGACCATGCCGCTCGCGTGCTTATTGACAGCCTTTGACAGAAGCACGTCGTCGGGGATGCTCGCCTTGCAGGCTGCCATCCTTGCCGCGTCCAGCTTCTTACCCTTCTGCTTATCAATGGCGATCGCTATCGAAAGACCTATAAAACCGGTACCGAGATCTGTGACGCCCTTATCAAGAGCCTTGCTGTACGCGTCATTCGCGGCCTTGTAGACGCTGTAGACCTGCGCATAGACCGGATCCTTCATGGCCTTGTTGTAGTAAACGTCGGAGGCCTTCTCGATCAGGCTCTTCAGTTCCTGAGAGGTCATTTGATCGGCCCAGGCCTTGGCCTGTGCCTCCGCTGCCTTGACCCTGCCGTCCCTTTCGGCGATGACAGCGGCAGCATTGCTGCTCTGAGCGGTGGTATGCTCCGGCTTCAAAAGCCTGTATTCCGCGGGATCCACGAAGGTTATCCCGACCGATCTGAGATCTGGTGATGACATATTTCCTCCGGGTATTGGCGTTACTTTAAAGCAGTATCTTCATCTGGGTGTGGGCGGGATTGGGATAGCTGACATGCAGGTCTATGGTATTGAATATCCCCGACGGCCTTATATCAGCCATCTCGAACGCGGGATCATCCCTGAGCAGACCGCACACCAGCTCTCCCAGAGCCAGAGCGATGGCGCAGCAGGCGGCATCGCTGCCGAGGGGCTTGAAATTGTTCTTTTCGAAAATGAAGGATGAGCGCGGATTGGTGTAATTGCTGTCGTAATAGTAGTCGATGCGGTCGGGCTTTACCTCATAGCGGACGTGATGGCGTATCATGTCGACCTGAACGCCCTTGTCCGCGCCCTGGTCGCGCTTTTTGATCTCGCCGTATGTATGATCTGCGATCTCACCGAGATCATTCGGAGAGCCCAAAAGCCTTTTTACCAGCGGGAGGATCTCATTGGTCAGTTCCCCGGTCTTTGAGCTGCGCCTGTAACGGGCGGAGACCAGCCTGCGCTGATATTCGCTTTCGACGTACTGTCTTTGGTCTTCCTTGTATTTTACATATATTTTCGCACCGATCTCGGCCAGCATATCGGTCTCAAGAGCCTCGAGGCGGGATATCCCGGCAGAGGCGGCAGGATCGACGGTATAAAAGCTGCTCTCATGGATATTGGAATGGGGAGTCTTCCTGAAGTGCCTTGACTTTTCCCACATATCCGCATAAGGGATCAGCCTGCAGTAGTCTGCGGTCCGTCCTTCGGCGTATCTGGGAACGACGGTCTCAAGGAGGCGGTCGTCCGGCAGGAGCCCCCCGCAGATCTCGAAAGTCTTCTTCTCATAGCGGGCCTCAGATCTTTTATTTCCGGTGATGGGCTCCAGCAGGCTTCCGATGCCCTTTGTGTACCTGTAGTGTTCTTCGATCAGGTCATCGAGTCGGGCCCTGTTTTTATTGATCCTTTCAATCACCGGCAGGTAGTCGGGATCGCAGTAGACCTTCTCAAGATAGATCTTTTCAGCCTGAACCGCTATGTTGCGGATCTCCTCCTCTGCCCTCTGGCGGGCGAGATCTATTGCCTGAGGCTCGATCCGGGCTTCATCCTTCGCCCTTTGGGACGAGGCGTCCTCGATGGCAGCGGCTTCTGCCTTCTCCTCGTCTTCCGTTATGACGCAATACGCTTCGGGATCTATGAAGTTCAGTCCGGCGTTGATGAATTCTTCCTGCAGCATTTTCGATAAATGACGGTCCCGTTTACCTTTCGGGGGACCGGATACACACAAAACGATAACTGCTTATATATTAGGGTACATTATTTTCGTTTCATCATCAACTTTAATCGAGCGGTGCGCGGTATGCGCGGCGGGAAGCCCTGCCCATCCTTTCGGTTGACACGGACATGGCAGTATAGAATGATTAAAGCATATACAGAAAACATATCCCAGTAAGGATTCTTTCTTTCAAAAGCGAAAACTGTCGCTCTGTGATCTCAAATACAAAAAGTCCTCAACTATGCTCCATTGCCAGGAGACATTCAGGAAATTATAAGCTGATAATAATCATAAATCGAGCTTCCGGGGATAACTCAATGGGGATATAAATGCAAAAAATCATGGATCGTACCCATTTTTATCGATCGATCAGATCATAAGATTGTTTTGTCATCGTAAAATGGGGATATTAGCCCCTGATACAGCAGATCTGTCCCCACCAGAAGCTGATCAACTAAGTTAGCATCGAGCTCGGCCATGTTTTAATGGGGACAAAAACTATTCCAAGCAAGATTTATCCACATTCTCTTTCGGAAAGCTCAAGAGATTTATAACAATTGACTTCCAGAGTGAGGACATAATAAAGCAAAACTGCTTTCTATACCCATTTTGTCCTTACTGCTTTCCCAAAACAAGGTTTTCAGTCTATGCAAACGTGCAAAACTCCATATCCAGAGCGGCAATTCGTGCTCCAGTTCCTGCTTAATGGCTTCCGTGAGGTGTCCCCCGAAAAGTAGAGTCGAAAATATGTAATCTATCCATGCCCGTAATATTCGAGCGGGGTCAGATAGCCGTTAGTTGCGTGCGGCCTTTCTCTAGGATAGAAGTGCCACACGTATTCATAGATATCTCGTTTAGCTTCTTCGATCGTATCGTATTTCGGCTTCAGCCACTCGGACTTCATCTTGCCCCAGAAACTTTCCATCGGGGCGTTGTCCCAGCAGTCACCTTTTCTGCTCATGCTGCAGAGCAGATCGCTTTTGCTCAACAGGATCCTGTAGGCTTTTGACGCATATGTAGATCCTCGGTCCGAATGGAGGATGCAGCCCGGAGCCCCAAGCCCTCTTGATGTCATATCTTTAAGAGCGGCGATGACCAGCTTACTGTCGTTTTTGCAGCTCATCGCAAGGCCGACAGGCATGCGTCCGAACAGGTCGATGATCCCTGCGGCATAAACGTCACCCTGCTTTGTGGCGACGACCGTAGTATCGCTTACCATCTTCTCGTTCGGCATATTTGCAGAGAAATTTCTGTCGAGCAAGTTGTCTGCTATGGCTTCATCATGGTCTGAGTCCGTTGTGCAGCGGTATTTCTTGCAGACCTTTGAGAATAGCCCGTATTCACTCATCAGGCGCTCGATCCGCTTGTGGTTTACCTTTTTCTCACGACCGATGTTAAGCTTCTTCGTGACTTTCCTCGATCCATAAGAACCGCGGGAATGACGGAATATCTCAGCGATCTCTTTTGCCAGTTCGATGTCTTCAAGCTCTTTCCTGCTTGGAGGGGATTGAAGCCTTGCAAGCCATTTGTAGTATCCGCTCTCAGACGCGTTCAATACCTTAGCCATCCTGGAAATACTGAATTCATCCCGGTTCTCGAACATGAATCTGTACTTTACTCGCGCCTTAGATCCGCCAGGAAGGCTGCTGCTTTTTTTAATATCTGTATCTCTTCTCTGAGTTCAGCATTTTCCTTCTCAAGTTCAAGTTCACGTTTGGATTTATTGTGGCCGCTTAAATTACCCTTACTAAGCCCGATCTCTCCTTGTTGAAGATAAATATCCCTCCACTTGACTACCGTCCATGGTCTGATTTCATATTTCTCAGCGATAATATGCTCCAAACCTCTGGACTCTGGCTGCGCGGCTTCTTTTGCGACCTGAATCCTGAATTCTTTTGAGTAGCGACCCATCGAGCACCTCCAGTCTACGTGTTATTATATCATGTCCACATAGACTCTACATTTTGGGGTACACATCACCGCTCGCTTTTTGTGATGCAAAAATATCTCTAACGTGCCCTGCTCTTATGACAAAAGCTGAAGGCCGCATCCCTGCCCCATTCCTACCCTTTCACATAACAAAATCGGTACACCTTTCGGTGTACCCATTTTCTTATGGCAGGGGCAGAAGGGTTCCGCATATCGGCTGGCGCCGATCTGCATCTCCTCCGCACGCTGCGCGTGCTCCGGAACGCGAAGGTCCGCCGGACCTTCGCGCCCTCACGGGTTCGAACCCTTCTTTTACTCTCAATGATAACAAAATCGGTACACCTTTCGGTGTACCGATTTTTTATGGCAGGGGCAGAAGGGTTCGAACCCTCGGCACGCGGTTTTGGAGACCGCTGCTCTACCAGCTGAGCTATGCCCCTGTATCGTGGCGCAGAAGATGGGATTCGAACCCATGCGGCCCTTGCGAACCCTAACGGTTTAGCAAACCGTCCTCTTCAGCCTCTTGAGTACTTCTGCAGCTGATGACTGTCTGTTATTTTAATGGCGGAGAGGGTGGGATTCGAACCCACGGCCCATTTCTGAGTCACTGGTTTTCAAGACCAGCTCCATAAACCGCTCGGACACCTCTCCATGCCCCGGTATCATATATTGGTGACCCATCCGAGACTCGAACTCGGGACACCTTGATTAAAAGTCAAGTGCTCTGCCACCTGAGCTAATGGGTCACAATGGCTGGGGTAGCAGGATTCGAACCTACGAATGGCGGGATCAAAACCCGCTGCCTTACCGCTTGGCTATACCCCATAAAAAGAATTGGTGAGCCCAGAGGGATTCGAACCCCCGACACGCGGCTTAGAAGGCCGCTGCTCTATCCAGCTGAGCTATGAGCCCACACCTTTCGCCGGGATAGCCGGCAATATTAAAAAAATGGAGCGGATGATGAGAATCGAACTCACGCAATCAGCTTGGAAGGCTGATGTTCTACCATTGAACTACATCCGCATGTCTGGAGCGGAAGACGAGATTCGAACTCGCGACCCTCGCCTTGGCAAGGCGATGCTCTACCCCTGAGCCACTTCCGCGTATTCACTTTGCTTTAGGTGCGTCAACGCTTTAAGATTATAGCCCTATGAGGAGCGCCTGTCAATGATTTTCGACTTCAAGTTTAAAATATTTTTTCAATATATGGCCGTATCCCGGCCGGTCCGCCGCCCTTTCCTTCCTCATCTTGTATGCACTGCATATTTGTTATATCATGGATGTAAGATCGATATCAATAAACCTGTCGTTCAAAGATCATCATAATTAGAAAGGAGCAAAACATGTACGACCTTCTTCTCATCAACGCCTGCGTCATCACGGTGAACAAGGCTCACGATGTGTTCGACAAAGGATACGTCGCGGTAAAGGGAGATCACATCGCCGCGGTAGGACCGATGGCGGAGCTCGGCGGCCAGCTTCCCCACGCAAAGCGCTGCGTGGACCTCTCAGGCCACGCCGTACTGCCCGGCCTTGTGGACGGCCACGGCCACGCCGGCCACTGCCTGACCAAGACCCTGGGCGAGCATCTCTCGGGCAACGAGACCGATTTCTGGACCATCATGGCGGAGGACGTCTATTACCGCTCCAGCGACGAGGAGTTCTGGTACGCCGAAGGCGCCCTGGCCGCGGCTGAAAGGGTCAAATTCGGAACGACCACCGCGGTCTCCATGGTGGGTAGCACTCCCAGGATCGACTGGATCGCTCCCGTGGGAGCCAACCTGGCAGGCAGCAGCTCAGTTGGCATCCGCCAGTTCTCCGGGATAGGCACCGCCAACGCCCCCTGGCCCAAGATGGCCAGATACTATAACAAAGACGGAAGCTTCACCGAAAGAGAGGTCGACCCCAACGAGGCCCTGGCCAATACCGAAGCTTCCCTCAAGGCCTATACAGGGAAATTCCCCCTGGCGACCCCAATCGTAGCCCCCGGCAACATGGGAAGAAGAAAAGGCATGGATCCCGAGACCAGCATCATCCACAACCGCAGGATGTACGAGCTGTCCAGGGAATACAACGTGCCCCTCCACACCCACGCCTACGGCGGAGACGTCCAGTTCCTCTGGGACCACACCCCCGAGGTCCTGGGACCCTGGCTCTCCCTCACCCACTCCACCGGCTACTCCGAAGAGGAGCTGGACATACTTGCTAAGACCGGCACCTACGTCTTCCACGGCCCGACCACCAACGCCCACTGGTACGGCCACTGCCCGGTGATGAAGATGCTGGACAAGGGGATCAACCTGGCGGTGATCACCGACGGTACAGCCCCCGACCGCAGCTTCGACCTTTGGAGAGACATGAAGAACGTCCAGATCATACAGCGCTATGAGTACAGGACCAGGAACCTGCTTCCCTGCGGGAAGGTGCTGGAGCTGGTCACCATCGAGCCCGCCAAGGCCCTGGGCATCGATCATCTGGTAGGGTCTCTTGAGGTCGGGAAGAAGGCCGACATCATCGCCGTGGACGTCATGCAGCCGCATCTCGCGCCCTTCGGCGTCATGCCCATCCAAAGGCTCGTATATCACGCCATGGGCCAGGACGTAGACTGGACGATCATCAACGGCAAGGTGGTCATGGAGGACCGCCGCCTGATGCTGACCGATGAGAAGGCTCTGCTCAGAAGGGCGGAAGAAGCCTTCGAAACCATGATGAAGAGGCTGAACAGGCCGGAGCTTACCGAGAATCCCAGGCTCTACGACATCCGCCAGGGACAGGCCAAATAGGCCTTGAACGCATCCCCGTCAAAGATCTTCCACATGCCCGCGCCGCTGATGGCGCGGGCTTTTCCAATGCCCTCCGCCCTGCCCTTTTGAGCCTCAAAACTCTCAGAATGATTGACACAGGCCATCCTGTTCTGTAATAATAATCATGATAACTTCTCTATTATTTCACGGTATCACGTTGCGGAAATGAGCGGGCAGGACGATCGGATCTATACCGATATAGAATTTCAGACATATCCTGAGGAAAACTGTTTCTCAGAGGACAATCCGATGCCTCCTGAGGAAGCGGAATTTCCGGAATCCTCTGTTTTTGACGAGCCTGCGGAAGACGAAGACGCGGGAGGCGGGCTTCGCCGCGCCTCATCAGCGGAAAGGCCCGCAGAAAAAGACCCTAAAGAGCCTATGCGGGGCCGGGGCAGATCCCGCCGCGGTATCATAAGAGGGGTGATGGGCTCTGCCATGCGGGCAGGAGCCGCCCTCGCCTGCATCGCGGTCATAGCAGCCGCCGCCGCTGAAAAGTTCCCTTCGGACGCCTCTAAAAGATTCCTTGAGCCTGCCGTGAGCGGGCAGGCGGGGATATCCGCTTCAAAGCTGGCGATGGTCTGGAACGGAGACCCCGAAGGGCCTCATGATTACGACATCGATCATCCCGTCGTCCTGAGCGCGGCGGACTGCGAGAACGACGGCGTCGTCCGCTTCGTCTGCCTCGGATGCGGAGCGGTCAGGACCGAGGTCACAGAAAAGACCGGCCACCGCCCTCTCCCCCCGGCCATTGAAAATGAGATCTCCCCCACCTGCACTGCCGACGGCAGCGCCCAGGAGGCCGTTTACTGCGAGGTCTGCGGCATAGAGCTGTCAAGAACAGACACCGTCATAAAGGCTCCCGGCCATACGGCTGCCGCTCCGGTAATGGAGAACGTATCCGAGGCTGCCTGCACCGAAGCGGGAAGTTATGATCAGGTCGTCTACTGTTCCGTCTGCGGTGAGGAGTTGTCAAGGGAAAAGATCGTCCATGAGGCCCTCGGCCACTCCGAAGGGCCTGAGGTCCGGGAGAACGAGGTCCCCTCTACCTGTACGGAAGAAGGCTCATACCAGCTGGCAGTCTACTGCGAAAGATGCGGATCGGAGCTGTCGAGAAAGACGGTCTCCCTTCCCCTCGCGGAGCATACTCCCGCGGAACCGGTCAGAGAGAACGTAACGCCCGCCGGCTGCGTCGATGACGGATCCTTCGACGACGTCATATACTGCAGGGAATGCGGGACCGAGCTCTCAAGGACCGCGGGGATCCTTCCCGCCGTCGGGCATCAGGAAGGCGAAGCCAGGAGAGAGAACGTAAGGCAGCCCTCCTGCACCGAAGACGGAAGCTATGAGATCGCCGTGTACTGCAGCCGCTGCAAAACGGAACTTTCCAGAGAAGGATACGCTCTCGTCGCAACAGGACACGACTACGAAGAGACCGTCGTACCGCCCGGCTGCACTGAGAAGGGCTTCACCAGGCACGTATGCAGCCGCTGCGGGGATTCCTTCGAGACGGATGAGACCGAAGCCCTCGGACACGATTTCGATCTCAGATCGGTCAGCGGTCAGCCCCTCCGCTGCAGCCGCTGCGGCGCCTACGCCATGAGCCTCAGCTACAGCGACGGGGATCAGGAGCCGGTATTCACCGCGGTGCTGAACAGCGGGCTGCTCAGCGCCATGAGAGGAGCCGGGATGAACGGGGTCCTGCATGTCGAGTCAGACTCAGGAGCCTGGATCTCGGAGGACGTTCCCGTATCCGGGACCGGATGCGCCCTGCCCGCTTACGTTTACGGTTTCACGGAAAGTGAGATCAGATGCAGGCTGGTCCTCGAGTGCTATGACACCAGCGCCGAATACCTTCTGTATTCGCCGTATATATCGATCAAAGTGACCATGGGCCCCATAAGATAGGGACGAAAGGAAAAACATGAAGACCAATGAATCCAAATCCGGACCGAAAAGAAGCATCGGGCGCGCGGCAGGCATCGCCGTCATACTTCTGATGCTCCTCGCCCTCTGCGCCCCGCAGCTGCTGGTGTTCCTCAGCCCTGCCCAGCGGGAGGCGGTCAGCCTGTTCAGCGAGACCTACTTCAAGGGCTTCCTGCCCTTAAAGACCGCGGAAGGAGGCTTCGACTTCATGAGGATAGCCGCCTTGATCTTTATGATCGCGGCGTGCTGGGCAGTGTACAGAGTGCTCTCCTGGATCATTTCAAGATTCAGCTTCAAGAGCCGCAGAGCCGAGACCATCAAAGGCCTCGCCGCCAACCTGCTCCGCTACAGCATCGTGATATTCGCGGCGGTCTTCGGGCTCAACATACTGGGAGCCGACATCATCACGGTCATAGCGGGTCTGGGCATCATGGCCCTGGTCATAGGATTCGGAGCGCAGTCCCTGATCGAAGACATCTTCGCTGGCCTGTTCATCCTGTTCGAAGGACGCTTCTATGTCGGCGACATCATCAGCATAGACAACTTCAGGGGGACGGTAAAGTCCATAGGCGTAGTCTCCACCCGCATCGCCGATCAGGGCGGGAATATCAGGATCATCAACAATTCCGACATAAGGGTCCTGACCAACCTGTCTCAGGTCCCGTCCATCGCGGTATCTATCATAAGCATAGCCTACAGCGCCGACATCCTGAAAGCCGAAGCGGCCATAGACGAGGTCTGCGCCCGGATGCCAAACCAGTATCCCGAGCTCTTTCCCAAGCCTCCCCGCTACCTGGGAGTCGAGGATCTGGGAGAATCGTCGGTCGACCTCAAGATCGCAGCTGACGTTCAGGAATCCAACATCTACAACGCCCGCAGGACTCTCAACAGGGAGCTGAAGCTGGCGATGGACGCTGCCGGCATAGAGATCCCCTTCCCCCAGGTGGTCGTCTGGCAGGGAAAAGAGTAACGGTCCCTCAGCCCGCGTGAGCATAAAAAAGCCCTCTTCCGTCCGCCGAACAGAAGAGGGCTTTTTTGGAGGCGACACCCGGATTTGAACCGGGGAGTAAGGGTTTTGCAGACCCGCGCCTTACCACTTGGCTATGTCGCCGTATTTACCGGATGTTCCGGTAAAAAAATTGGCGGGGGTAGAGGGATTCGAACCCCCGGATGGTGGAATCAGAATCCACTGCCTTACCGCTTGGCGATACCCCTGCGTCGAGAGTTATATAAAATTTGGGGTGGGTGGTGGGATTCGAACCCACGTATACTGGAGCCACAACCCAGGGTCTTAGGCCGCTTGACGACACCCACCATAATATTGGCGACCCGAACCGGGCTCGAACCGGTGACCTCCAGCGTGACAGGCTGGCATTCTAACCAACTGAACTACCGGGCCACAATTGTATTGGTAGCGGCGAGGGGAGTCGAACCCTTGACCTTCCGGGTATGAACCGGACGCTCTAGCCAACTAAGCTACGCCGCCACGCATCTGCGTCAAATCAACGCAAGTGATATATTAGCACCGAGCCCCCTGTCTGTCAAGAAGAATTCTCGCGAAAAATTCGGAATCTTGAAAGCAGCCTTTACCTGTCGGAAAGACCGATCCAGCGGGAGAGCATCGCAGCGGCTTCCGCCCTGGTCACGGGCCTTGAAGGATAGAGCCTGGTCCCTGCCCCGCGGAGGATCCCTGCGGATACCGCCCAGTCCATGGCGTCCGAAGCGTAAGGCCTTATGTCAGACGAATCGTCAAAACCCAGGGCCTCTCCCTTGTTCTCCCCTTCTATGCCTATTAATGTCCTTGTGTAATTATACAAAAGGACCGCCAACTGCTCTCTGGTGACTGGAGCGTCGGGCCTGAAGGTCCCGTCTCCGTACCCTTCGGCGATGCCGGCCTGGGTGACCCAGCCGACCGCCCTGAAGTACCAGGCTCCTGCGGGAGTATCGGTATAAGGGGCGTTGTCGAATTCGGGATCGCCCTCCTGATGGCCTCTTCTGTAGAGGATCATGGCAGCCATCGCCCTGCTCAGAGTCGTATCCGGGCTGAACATGCCCCTGTCGCCCTCCAGAAGGCCCGCCTCGGTCACTTTGACCACGTCGGCGTGATACCAGTCGTCCTCCGAAACGTCGGTGCAGGACGGGCTCTGGGCCGCGAAAACGGATCCTGCGGCGAGGATAAGGGCAAGGGCAGCGGATGCTGCGGAAAGCCTAAATGATCTTCTTCTCATCTTCTTTTGCGTCTCCCGTGACATCGGTCTGCGCCGGCTGCTTCGCGGGCGCGTTGTGATCGGCCAGGTAGCAGATCTTCCACTGGCCGCCTTCTTCCTCAAGATAGTAATACAGAGTGAGATCCTCGTCGGTGCGGATCTCCTCGTCTCCGTTCTTTACGGTATAGCAGTATTTTGCGTCTACGCTGACCAGGGACGGGGTCCAGCCGTAGGAACCGGCGATCTCCACCTCGCCCATATCGAACTCGGTGGGCGCGCTGCCAGCCTCTGCTCCCATGGCCTCAAGGTCGGAATAGATGGTCCCGGATTTCCTGATGTGCTCTTTTACGCCCTCCCAGTCGGAGTCTCCGGCCTTGAACCTGGAGAGAGCCTCGGCAAAGGCGGTGGTCTTTTCGCGAAGCTCGTCCGTCAGCTCGTACTCGGGATATTCGCCCACAAGCATGACCCCGCCGTCGATCTCCTTCATCGGGTAAAAATACGAAGGCGTGGAGCGGGAGCTGAGACTGGGGACCGCGAACATGTCGTCCGCGTGGTAGACCAGATAGTCGGGGACCTGAACGTCCACGGTGGACTGGGCAAGCTCCGAGAGCTCGGGGACAGCCAGACTGGTCTCGATGGGAGTAAGGGTCTGAAGGCTGGTGTCGCCGATGAACATGTTCCTGGGGCTTTTTACCGCGTAGTCGCAGGTCTTCGTTCCCTTGATGGAAACGACGGAGTATATGGGGAGTTTGAGCAGGCCGTAATGATCCGATACGTCCAGGGTCACCTCGGCCAGCAGGTCTTCGCCGGCGTATATCCTGTAAAGACCGTCCTCCTCTTCGTCCTTAACGTAGGTAAGATCTTTTCCTCTCACCACCGAAGCCAGGGTCTGGCCCTCATGATCCAGGGTGAGGTAGTTGGTCCTGAAGCCGGAATCGGAGAGCAGCCTGCTGCAGCTTCCCCTCCTCGCTTCCTCTGCAAGGCGGGTGCAGAAGGCGGCCATGACGTCGTCATCGTCGGAATTCTCGTAGATCCGCAGATCCGTCCAGATATCCGCCCAGACGAAAAGCACCGCGAGGATCAGGGTGATGACGGCGAAAATGTGAAAGTGTTTTCTTCTGAGCTCGCTCCGGTTCATTTCGAGGCCTCCTCTTCGGGGGCTGCCGGGGGTCCCACGATCTCGTTTACCGCCTCGTCTCCCATGATCTGCCTGACTACGGGGCCTAAAACGGTCTCGGTGCAGATATGCTTCACGAAGGGCGCCCTGTAGCTCTCAAAGGGACCCTTCAGGATTATGACAAAGCAGCCGTAGGCGCAGATGGCGGCGGCGAGAAGGATTGCGAGAAGGCACAGGGCTATGTGCCCTGCCGGACTTATATTTTTATATTTTTTAGGACCGTTATCAGATGCCATCTATTTCTTGCGGGCTACGTATCCGCCCATGTAGTTCTTGGTCTCGATGTCAAGTATGAAGGCGTCCTTGTCGAGGCTCTTGACCAGGGCTTCGTACTCCTTGAGCAGGCTCTTGTCCACGTCCGCGATGATCATGTACTTGGCGCCGGCGTACTCGGAGCTCATGGTCTCAAGGACGGTGATCGCGTAGCCTGCCTGCCTGATGGCGCTGAGCATGGCGGGATCCTGGCGGGAGGTGATCACGTGGACCGCCACGTGGCCTTTGATCAGCTTGGATGAGATCATTCCGCCGACAAAGGTGCCGGTGGCGTATCCTCCGGCGTAGGCGATGGCGGTGGCAAGGACGGGAGCGTCGCCGGTGAGGGCGTCGCGGACGATGACGTACCAGAGGAACACTTCGCAGAATCCCACCAGGGCAGCCAGCTGGTTCCTGCCTTTGACCGTCAGCATGGTCCTGAAGGTCCCAAGACTGACGTCCATGATCCTGCAGAGGAAGATCTTTATGCAGCTGAGTAAAACGGGGCCCATATTTGCTCCTTTCCTGCCCTTGGGGGCTTTTCAGTTCAGGTGATGACGTTTCAAAAGAAGCGTGGTCATGTGAAATAATATTATATCACGGTCCGGTGCATCTTACAAAGGGAACGCGGTCCAAACGCGAAATACACTTTCCAGAGCGCTAGAGTTTCTTATGAGTACGACATATGCCGTCCCTCACTATGATGCGGTTTTCTGCGGTCCGGTGATATCGACGGTGCGAATAAAAAAGAGCCCGATCAGGACTCTTTTGAATGGTGGGCTGTACAGGACTCGAACCTACGACCTCCTGCATGTGACGCAGGCGCTCTAACCAGCTGAGCTAACAGCCCGAAGCACTTGCTCATTATACTGCATGCTTTGCGCAATTACAAGTAAAATGTTTCAAGACTTAGGACTGAGCTCTCCTGCCCTGCTATCTTGCGAGCAGCGGGATCTCCGGATCCAGGCCGTCCCTGACCCTGACCACCGACCGGGCGCTGATCATGAACCCGTTGTGATTGGCCTCGTGGGTAAGAGCCGCAGCGTGAGGAGATACGATCAGGTTGTCCAGGGTGAGCAGCGGGCTGTCCGCCGAAAGAGGCTCTCTCTCGAACACGTCCAGAGCGGCGCCGGAAAGCTTTCCGTCCCTGAGAGCCTCGTAAAGGGCCTCCTCGTCTATCAGATTGCCCCTTCCGGTATTAACGATGTACGCGCCGTCCTTCATGTGGGAGATGGCGGTCCTGTCTATGATGTGGACGTTCTCGGGGGAGCCGGGCATATGCAGGGAGATGATGTCCGCGCCGGATACCGCCTCTTCGAAGCTGCAGGGCACCGCGCCGAGCCTTTCGGCCTCCTCCTTGTCCAGATACTTGTCGCAGACCAGGATGGTGCATCCGAAGGCCGAGAGGAGCTTAGCCACCCTCTTCCCTATCCTTCCGAAGCCCAGGACCGCCACGGTCTTGTCCGAGAGCTCGTGCTGGGAGAGCCTGTTCCAGCGGCCGCTCCTGGCTATCCTGTCGTGGGCGGGGAGCTGCCTCAGCATGGCAAGGATCAGGGCTAGGGCATATTCCGCCACGGCGTTGTAGTTGGAAGTGATGCCGACCTTTATCCCCAGCTCGTCTATGGTCTTAAGGTCCAGGTTGTCATAGCCTACGCCGAACCTCTGGATGAGCTTGAGGCTCTCGCAGCTTCTCAAAAGCTCTTCGTCGTATTTTTCAGTTCCCGCGATGACGGCGAAGGCGTCCTTAAGCATCTCCTTCGTCTCTTCCCGGTCCAGTCTTCTGCCCGTCCTGTTCATAACGACGTCAAAACCCTCCTTTTCAAGGAGCTCGACGGCTTCGGGGACCATCATCCCGGCGATGGTATTGGAAGGGACTGCAACTTTAAGCTTCATATTCTTCATCTCCTGTCGTTCATATCACAGCAGTATGGCCTTCATGGCCGCGTACCACACGAAGATGCCGACGGCAAGGGCCGGCAGATAGTATCTGTATTCTTTGAGCAGCCTGGCCAGATCGGTCTTGAAGTACTCGATGGTGAGGATCTGGCACATGTGCACAGGCGAGAAATAGTATCCGAAGGTGCCGGTGGCGACCACGAGGCAGGTATAGAGCATCATCTGCATCTCGGAGGCTCCGAATCCGGCCATGATCGGTATGATTATCGCCGCGGGAGTCTGGACGCTGGCGGTGGGGAAAGAGGTCAGGACCGCGATGATCACGATCATGAGCTCCGGGGGAAGCCCTGCCCTGGCGAGGCTGGTCATGGCCTCCGCGATCTCCGAGATCGAGCTGATGCAGGCCTTGAAGAAGAGCGCCGCGAAGATCACCAGCACCATCTTGTAGTTGACCTTCTTAAAGAGCAGGGAGACCAGATCCTCCTTGGGCCTGGTGTCCTCCTGGGCGTTGGCGACGATGACCGCAAGGACGATGCCTACCGGAAGCGCTATGAGCATGGAAAGGTCGAAGACCACCGTCAGAAGAAGGGACACAAGTATGGGCGAGAAATTCAGAAGGAAGTACTTCACGTGGGAAAGGTAGCTGGCCCTGTCTTCTTTGGGCATGACCACGTCCTTGATGTCCCGCATCATGGTGAAATGGCCGATGATGAAGGTCCAGATCACCACGGGGACCAGCATGAGGCAGATCCTGTTCACGTCAAGGCCGCTCAGGTTGGCAACGACGATCAGCGAGCCCGAGAGCGGATAGGAATAGTGGACCGAATGCCTGTACACCAGGTTGATGGCGGCCTTCCTCTCGGGGGAGATCCCCAGGGTATCCCCCAGCTGATCGACCAGAGGGCACGAAACGTAGGCGCCGCCGGTCACCGCCAGCAGGCCTATCAGCAGCGGGGTCAGTATGATGGTGAGCTTGGTGCTCCTCACCATGGGCTTCATGTGATCGATCATCTTCTGAAGCATCCCGGTCTTTCCCATGACGCCGCTGAGGATCCCGATGAGGATTATGGTGATGGGCAGGGTCACCGTCGACTGATCCCTGAAGAATATCCTGAAGGCGTCGGCAAAGCCCTGAAGGCCCTTGCCGTAGATCAGGATCATAAGGACCGAGCTGGCCGCCAGGGCGACCTCAGGCTTCTGCTTCAGGAATACCAGAGCCAGAAGCGCGGCGATAACGATAAGGAGCTTGACTATGACGGCGATCTCCATCTTGCCTCCGAGCCGGGAAAGGCCCCCGGCGGGCCTTCCTGCTTACTTATACGGATAGTATTTGGCAAATTTCCTGTACATGTTGAGACCGCGGATCTTTAGATAGATCCAGCGCTTTAAGGGCATGTCCGCGGGATAGTACTGGGAATCGCAGACCTTACCTTCCTTTACCAGCTGTCTGACCTGGGCCAGCTTCTTTTCGTCCTTGACATACTTGTAGACTACCCCCAGGGGCACCGCATGCCAGAAATGAGGCTCCTTGACCAGCTTCATGGGCATGTCCTTGTGATAGATGTAGTCGTCCACCACCAGCTTTGCCATGTTGGTTCCGCCTCCGGTGACCCGGTAGTGGCTCCTGCCCTGGCGGATGTTGATCTCGAACATCTTGAACTTTCCGTCCCTGTAGTCCCACTTGATGTCTCCGTCGGCGAAGCCCTCGTAACCGATCTGCTCCATCATGTGGCCGACCTTGAGCATCAGCTCCTCGTTGTAGGTGGTCAGGGTCGCGGCGTTGTTTCCGATGGCCGTGGGGGTGTGCTCCTCGAGCAGGACGTTGCCGAAGTTCATCATCTTGACCTTGTGATCGGACCCGATATACATCTGAAGATCGTAGATGGCGTCGTCCTCTCCGGGGATCATGTCCTGGATTATCATGTTGTCGTCGTAACCGTTGGCGTAGATGAGCTTCAGGGTATCGACCAGCTCTTCCTTTGAGTTGATGAAGAAGGCCTTGTGGAAGCCTTCGAACTTGTGGGCGTGGTATTTCACGCTGTCGGAGGCCTTGAGGACCACCGGATAACCGAAGTCGATATCGAACTCAAAGTTCATCTCGGGCTTGTATATGAAGGTCTTGGCGTAATCGAGGCCGAAGCGGTCGCAGAGCTTGTAAAAACTCTCTTTAAGGGTCAGTTCGTCCAGCACCTTCTTGTCGGAGTAAGGCAGGACGAAGCCCTTCTCCTTGAGATGCTCCTTGTTCTCAACTATGAGGCGCACGTAGTGGTCGGCGCAGCCCATGAGGATCAGGGTCTTTCCCCTGCCCTTGGGACCGTACTCGTCATAGAGCTCGTCCATGGTCTTTAGGAAGACCTCCGTCTCGTTGAGGCCGGGCACCTCGAGGTAATCGAGGATGTTGGTATCCTTGGTCATGGCGCCTCTTTCCCTTGCGACCATCAGGGACTTGATCCCGTATTCTTCGTGGAATGCCCTGGCCATGCTGTAGACGTTGATGTCGCTGGCAAGAAGTATGGGCATGAAATCGACTTTTTCGCTCATTTATATGTTCCCGGCCCCTGAGGGCCATCTCCTTTCCGTTCACCGGGCAGGACCTTATATACAGGCTGCCCCCACTGACTTTTAATTATAGTACAACGGGCCGATTTATGGTAGTATAAAAAGGTATCGGAACTGCCTTTCAGCAGCAGGAGCCACATAAAGAAAGGAACGATATGTCGGATCTCAGCGTTATAAAGGACAAGCTCAGGGAAGCGTCCCTGGCGGTCCTTCCCATAACCGTACTGGTCTCTGTCCTGTGCCTTTTCCTGATACCCATGGACAGCGGCCTCATGCTCGCCTTCGTCCTCGGCAGCCTTCTTTTGATAAGCGGCATGGCCCTCTTCACACTGGGGTCGGACATGTCCATGACCGAGATCGGCAACCACATCGGATCCCGGATGACCAGATCGAGGAACCTGACCCTGATACTTTCCCTGAGCCTGGTCCTGGGCGCAGCAATAACCATCGCGGAGCCGGATCTTCAGGTACTCGCTGCCAACGTCCCGGCGGTCGACACCATGACGCTGATCATCGTGGTATCTCTTGGCGTCGCGATATCCCTGATGCTGGCCATGATCAGGATACTCTTCGCCATCCCCATAGTCTGGATGCTGATCGCGCTCTACGCTCTGGTATTCGGCCTTGCGGCCTTTACCGACAAGGGCTTTCTTTCCATAGCCTTCGACTCCGGAGGCGTAACCACAGGTCCCATGACAGTCCCCTTCATCATGTCTTTGGGCATGGGCGTTTCCGCCATCAGAAGCGATGAGAACGCCAGGTCCGACGGCTTCGGCCTTGTCGCCCTCTGCTCGGTAGGGCCAATAATCGCCGTGATGATCCTGGGCTTCATCTACCCGGATACGGGGACGGCGGACGTGAGCATGACCGCGGTAAAGCTCAGCGACACCCTTCTCATCGGCAGGAGCTACATCTCGGCCTTCCCGGAGTATATGGCGGAGGTAGCAAGGGCCCTTGCCCCAATATTCGCCTTCTTCATGGTATTTCAGGTCGTGTCCCTAAGGCTCAGGAAAAAGCCCTTCCTGGGAATACTCATGGGCATCGCCTATACTTACATTGGCCTGGTCCTCTTCCTTACCGGAGTCAACGTTGGCTTCAGTCCTCTGGGCTTCGGCCTGGGAGAGAGCATCGCGAAGACCCCCTTCAGAACGGCGCTGGTGCCACTCGCTATGCTGATGGGATGGTTCATCATCAACGCGGAGCCCGCGGTCCACGTGCTCAACAAGCAGGTCGAGGAGCTCTCCGCCGGCGCCATCAGCGCCAGGGCAATGGGGACCAGCCTTTCCATCGCAGTCGCCGCGGCCAACGGCCTTGCCATGATCAGGGTCCTCACCGGGGCTCCGATCATGTGGTTCCTCATCCCGGGGTATGCCATCTCGCTGATCCTGGCCTTTTTCGTTCCCCCGACTTTCACCGCCATAGCCTTTGACTCGGGCGGAGTAGCATCGGGACCCATGACAGCGACCTTCATGCTGCCCTTCGTCATGGGAGCCTGCCAGGCGGCAGGAGGAAACGTCATGACCGACGCCTTCGGACTGGTCGCCATGGTCGCCATGACGCCTCTGATAACGGTCCAGGTCATGGGAGCGATCTCTACGGTAAGATCCGCCAAACTCACGCCCAGCCAGGAGTTCACGGCCATGGCGGACGATGCGGTCATAGAGCTTTGGGAGGCAGCCTGATGCAGCTTGATTTCGTTTTGTGCATAACGGACAGGGACAAACAGCCAAAGATGGAGAAGGTCTACGACGAGCTGGGCCTTAAGCTCAGGTTCAGCATGCTGGGAAGAGGCACCGCCAAGTCCGAGCACCTGAGCCTTCACGACCTCTCCCCCACCGAGAAGACGGTGATCGGGGCGATGATGAGCCCGGACCAGGCAAGGCAGCTGTTCAAGCTGGCCCGAAGAAAGATGTATATCGACATTCCCGGCAACGGGATAATGATGGCGATACCTGTAAAGAGCATAGGAGGCGGAAAGACCCTGGCATATCTTACCGAGAACGGCGTTGTCGCAGGAGGAGCACCGAAAATGGATTTCGATCACGAACTGATAGTGGTCATTATGAACGAAGGCTATTCCGATACGGTCATGGACGCCGCAAGGTCGGCGGGAGCCGGCGGAGGAACGGTCCTTCACGCCAAGGGGACCGGAGCCAGCATGGCGAAGACCTTCTTCGGAGTGACCCTGGCGTCGGAAAAGGACATGGTATATATAGTCGCCACCGCAAAGCAGAAGACCGCCATAATGCAGGCCATAGCAAGGCAGGCGGGCACCGCGACCCCCGCGGGAGCCTTCTGCTTCTCCCTTCCCATCTCATCTGTAGTAGGCCTGAGGATGGCCGAGGAGGAATGACATGATCCACATCACCACAGACCACCTTACCAGAGCGCTGGGCAGGGACGACTCCCCCGCCGCATACATGGATCCGGGCGAGACCGCGGTCTTCGACACCCTGGACTGCTACAGTAACGCCCTTCTTCCCGAAGGCAGCACCTTCGAAGACGTGAACAGCGACCTCAACAACCCCGCCACCGGCCCCCTCTACATCAACGGCGCCCAGCCGGGAGACATGCTTAAGATCCGCATCGACAGGATCCAGCTGGGCCCCGTCGGGATCCTGGACAGAGGAAACAATCCCGGAGCCTTCAAGGGCATGTTCGATCACCGGGTCCTCAACCGGATCAGGGTGAAGGACGGGATGTGCATCTATAAGGACAAGTTCACCATGCCGATCTCACCAATGATCGGAGTCATCGGGACCGCTCCCGCAGGCGAACCGGTGAGTACCAGGACGCCCAAGGATCACGGCGGCAACATGGACTGCACCAGAGTCGAAGAAGGCGCGACCTTATATCTGCCCGTCTCGGTCCCCGGAGGGCTACTGAGCATGGGCGACCTTCACGCCGTCATGGGCGAGGGAGAGGTCGGGAACTGCGGCGTCGAGATCGAGGGAAAGGTCACCGTCACGGTGGACGTCGAAAAGGATCTGGGGCTCACCTTCCCCATGATCGAGAACGAGACCCAGTGGATGACCATCGCCTACGGAGACGACCTGGACGAAGCCGCGAGAAAGTCCGTAGAGCAGCTGCATCTCTTCTTGGTGAAGTGCTGCGGCCTTGATCCGGACGACGCCTGCATGCTGATGGACATGGCGGCCGACATGATAGTCTGCCAGATCGTCAACCCCTGCAAGACCGTCCGCATGGAGATATCCAAGGATCTTATTGAAAAAATGCGCGTTTTATAGTATATTATTTTTAGTTATAACCCTTAATGCTATTCGGAAAGGAGGAACTGCCATGAAACTGATCATAGCCATCGTAGGCAAGAGCGATTCGCTTATGATGGGTGAAGCCCTGCGCGAAGAAGGGATCTACTTCACCAAGATAGCTACCGTGGGCGGTCTTCTGGATAAGAGAAACTACACCTTCCTCATGGCTCTTGAGGATGAAAAGGTCGAGCAGGCGCTCAAGTGCATCAGAGAGCACTGCAGCCAGAGGACAGAGATCAAGCCCATGGGCACCTTCATGGAAGGAAGCGGCCCGATGATCGGAGAGCTGGTCCACGTGACCACCGGAGGCGCCACCGTCTTCATCACCGACATCACCTACTTCGAAAAGATGTAGCCCTTCGGGCCGCCGGGCCCATAAAAGCGTTAAAAAGCGTTCCGCCTTCATGCGGAACGCTTTTTCATCATGCTTTATTATGCTTTGGTCCGGCCGCGGCGCTCTGAGCCTTGCTGCGGCCTGAAGGAACGCACTACTTTGCCAGTATCTCCACGGCCCTTTTGAGCCCGTCCTCGTCACCAACGTTGCCGGGGAATATAACATAGGGGATTCCGGGGAACCTGCTACCGGGGTCGGTCTGCCAGACAGGGATGCCGGGAAGGATCTGGCCCAGCACCAGGGCCCTCTTTACTCCCAGGGCCTTGGTCCCGATGTCTGAAGACGTGATGCCTCCCTTGGCTATGATGAACGAGGGCTCCACCGAAAGCTCCGCGACCAGCCTCTGGACGCTGTCGGAGATCCTTACCGACCTTCTGAGAGCCTCCTCCGGGGTGTCCCCATCCAGAGCGAGGAGCTTTCTCCTGGTGTAGCAGACGGCGGTCTTTCCCGCCTTCATCGCGTCTTCTTCCAGGGCGACGCAGCGCTTCACCTCGTTTTCCAGGGCCTCGTCCCCCTTAAGCACCAGATCGGAATCAAAGGCGATGGGAACCGTGTTTTCGAGAGTCAGAAGGAGCTCCAGCTGCCTGGTGGTCTTGGCCATGTGAGAGCCTACCACCACGAGACCGCCCGCCGCAACGTCCCTTGTGACCATCTCTTCCCTCGAAAGAAGAGGCCTGTCCCCGATGCCGCCCATGACCTTGACCAGATCGGCGGCGGTCCTGAACATGAACCTCTTCCCACCGGCCATGGACTCAAAGAGAGCCGCGGTGAAGACCTTTATGTCGCAGATGTCCAGAGCGTTGACGCAGACCTTTCCGAAGCCGGACACAGCGTCCAGTTTTGCCCTTATGCCTGAGATATCAAGACTTCTCAGCTCTTCGAGGCTTATGGGGACCACGTCCCCGGCCCTGAAGGCGCCCTTGGTCTTCTCTTCGATGTAGCCCGGGATGTCGGAGCGGGTATATCCGAAGCTGGGATCCCTGGCGAATTCGGTCTCTGCCGCCGGGACCAGCTCATCCCCCTGCTTCACGTAGTGGACGTTGCCAACGGTGAAGCGGCCCCCGTTCTTAAAGAAGGGACAGAGGATCTCGCCGTCGACCCGGATACCGTCCTCTCTCATGCACCGCTCAAGGACCGTGGTCTCCAGAGGATAATGGCCTCTTAAGGTCGAATCGGACCTGCTCATGATGATGTAGGGCTTTCCGCATGCCTTGGAAGCCTTCGCGATGGCCCTCGCGGCGTCCTCGTGGACCCTTCCGGTCTCAGCCGGGGTCATGCCCCTGGAATTGGTCAGCACGTAGAACAGGCTGCCGGGCTCCTCAAAGCCCTTGAGCATGCTTTCGAAGGTCCACTGAGTGTATACCGAGATGCCGTTGACCGACTGAACGCCGGTGGGATCGTCGTCCAGGACGACTATCTTGCAGGGATTTTTGGCGAGAGCCTGCCTGTAGAGGCTCTCCACCCTTTCTTCATCGGGAAGGGGGTATTTTTTCAGTACGTCGGAATAGAGCATATCCTATGACCTCAGTGCTTCTTTACGGTGACGCCGGCCAGCTTTTCGAAGTATTTTACGATGGAGCTGTGGTCCTCGTCCTGAAGGCCCGCGACCATCATGGTCTGATAGACCTGATAGAGCTCCGCCGTCATGGGAAGAGGCACGGAGTTGGCGATGGCTGTGTTCATGACGTTCTTAAGATCCTTATGATTGATGCTGATCTTGCCTCCGGCCTTGAAGTTCCTCTCGTACATCATCGGAGCCTTGGCGTCCAGGACCGCCGAGCCCGCCAGGCCTCCCCTGATGGCGCGGTAGACCTTTTCCGGGTCCGCTCCGCACTTTTCAGCGAGGACCAGAGCCTCAGAGACCGCAGCGATGTTCATGTTCACGATGATCTGGTTGGCCAGCTTGGTCACCGAACCCGAACCAGGACCTCCGATCAGGACGGCGCTGCTGCCGTAGACGTCGAATACGTATTTGAGGCTGTCGAAATCGGCCTCGGAGCCTCCGCACATGATGGCGAGGGTGCCCGCCACGGCGCCGGGTTCTCCCCCGGAGATCGTAGCGTCCACGAAGCCGACGCCCAGCTTTGCCAGCTCGTCGTGGCAGTATGCGCTCTCGTCGGGAGTGACCGAGCTGTGGTCACAGACCAGCTTTCCCGCCGTCAGGCCGGAAGCGACGCCGTTCTCCCCGAAGAGGACGTCCTTTGAGATCTTTCCGCTGGGAAGGCAGAGGAGGATAACGTCGCAGGTCTCTCCTATCTCCTTAAGGCTCGCCGCCCTGGCGCCGCAGGAGACCAGATCAGCCACCGCCCTTTCGTCCAGATCGTTGACCGCCAGGTCTATCCCCGCGGAAACGAGATGCTTTGCCATGGGGCGCCCCATGATTCCGAGTCCTATAAAGCCTGTCTTTTTCATCTGGCTGTGACCTTCCTTTCGCTGCAGATCCTTATGAATACCTTGAATATGACGTCTCCGTCCGCGCCGTCCGCCGGGAGCTTCTCGTCTCCCCGCATGCGCTCCGGATGGAACTGAAAACCGTATATCGGAAGCCTTTCGTGCTCGAAGGCTTCGGCGTTGCCCTGAGGGGATACCGCAGTGATCTTTATGCCTTCTCCGGGCTTTTCGATGGCAAAATTGTGAAAGCTGTTGACGACGGGCGTGCCTCCCCAGAGCCTTTCGATGAGAGACCCATTCTCGCAGGTGATCTCGTGGCCGCTGTTCCAGTGGGTCACGCCGCAGGTCTTCTCAAGATCGACGTTGAGGGTGCCGCCGAGGAAGCAGTTGATCTTCTGGCAGCCCTCGCAGATGCCCATCACAGGCTTTTCGGCCTTAAGAAAGGCCTTGAGCAGATCCTCGTGGAAGGTCTCCCTCCTGTTGGACATGACCCTTTTCATCTGGGAGGACACCGCCGAAACGACGGTCTCCCGCTGGGCGCCGGGAAGGATCAGTCCGTCGGCGAGCTCAGCGTAATCATCCGCGCAGCTTCCATCCAGAGGGATCAGGGGGACGCCTCCGTTGACAGTGACCGCCAGCTCGTAAGCCCTTAAGAGCATCATGCCGTGGGAATAGAACTGATCGTCCAGGCAGGAACTCCACCCTATCATTATGACCGGTCTCTTATCCATGAATGCTCCTTTCAGCGCAGAGGCGGGCAAAATGAGAAAACAGCGGGTCGGCCGGACCTTCCTCAAGGCCCCTGTCGCTTGGCACCGAAGGATCGGGCTCCTTGGTCACCGCCCTGGCTCTCATGGCCTCGGTCTCCTCCTTTGAAGCCGGAGCGGCATGGCCCGGCTCTTTGTTATCGCTGTACATGATAAGATCTGTGCCCAAAGGCTCGGGATGCCACATGACCCCAATGACTGGAAGATCTTCATGGCCAAGGCCTAGGATGCTCCCGCTCCGGTCAAAGGCCGAAGCGTAAAGGCCCTTTCCCAGGTCTTTGATACTGTCGCGGCAGCAGACGACGCCCTCAAGGCCCCTGCCCCAGAGCTCTTCGGCATATGTGCCGTCCGCTGTCATGATGCGCGTTAAGTTCTCGGGATGACCGTCGGATCCGGAGGCTCTTAAGGTCCCTCCGAAAAGAGCGTTGATCAGGCACATGCCCCTTCCGATGCCCAGCACGGGCTTCTTGGCGTCGATAAAGGCCTTGAGAAGGCAGAGCTCCCTCGCGTCCCTCGCAGGGGACACCGGATAGTCGAATGGCGTAAAGCCTGTCTTGGGATCCACCGCGGAATCATATCTTCCGGGGCTTATGAACATGACGCCGTCGGTGAGTACCAGACCGTCGGCAAGCTCCGCGTAGGCCTCATATGAGCTGGGATCCGCCGCCATCACCGGAACGGCCCCCGCCCTGGTCAGAGCAAGGGAATAGCTCCTTTTAAGATAGTAATACGGCCTTCCGTCGGAAGAAGGCCTTTCATCGGGAGAGATTAGTATGAGTGGCTTCATGATATCTCCTTTTGACGCAGCATCAGGCCTGAGCGGGCGTTCCGCTGATGATCGATCCGATATCGAAAAGGGGAGCTCCGGGGATATCCAGGACGGAAAGCCCGCAGCTCTCGATGAAGGCGCGGATCTTAGCCCCCTCGGGATGAGTGTCAAGGCCTCCGTTGAACACGACAGCGTCCCCGACCCTTCCGCAGCATCCCCCTATGAACCCGGTGTTGTAAGGCGGAAGGCTGATGCTTCCCGGCTCTATGACTAGGCACCGGATGTCGGTGCTCTTTTCAAGCGCGGAGGCGATCCCCCTGTCGGAGGTGACCGCGTGGCTGTCGTCGATGACCGCCATACTGCACTTGGTATATGCCTGCCTGACCATGACCGGTATCATCGGACCGCCGTATCGTTCGAGGATATATGCCTCTGCGGCCTTGAGCAGGACTTCATCAGTGACCTTGAGCTGGTGTATGAAGTATCTTCCCATGACCGCCGCGTTGTACGGACAGTCGGAAGGATAAACGGGACCCAGCTTTTCTTCGCTTCCCCTGAATACCGGAGCCTCAGGCCCCGCTCCGAGCCTGCAGTAAAGCAGGTCAGCATGGCAGCTGACGGGTTCCGAAGGCCCTTTTAAAGACCCGACGCAGACGGTCTCGTCCATCTTTCGCAGAAGCTCCAGGGCCCCGGGATAGGCCTGCCTTGAAACGAAGATCATTGCTTTTTACCCGGAGCTTCGGGAAGCTTTGCGCCGGATCCGTCCTCAAAAATGGTCTCGTAGTCTCCGAGGCTTGCGTCAGCCTTGAAGATGACCGTCTTTTGGGGATATTCCGCAGCGAAATACTTTTTATTGGCCCCCTTGTGGCCCACTGCGCCTGAAAATGCCTTTGAACCGGCCCTTACGGTCAGGATGTCGGTGGTCCTGAGCCTTTCCTCGATCCTGTCCCTGGCGATGGCGCCGTCCAAAAGCTGCCTGAAGGCCGGGTGGTAGGTATCCCCAAGGACGACGGAATCGTCCCCGTCGTTGATCAGGGCGCTGGCCTTGAGCCCCACCCTGATGACGTTGATTCCGGCCCCGGTGAGCCCCAGGTACATGTCCTTGGCGATGCGGAGGGTCTCGTCCTGGGAGAACGGAACATAGGAACCGTCGAGGTACATCTGAGCCAGCCTGGTGCCGCTGATGATGACCGTGGGATAGATCCTTGCTATCTGAGGCCCTATTTTAACGGTCTGAGCAACTGAATCCATGCACGCCCCGTAGGAGTCCCCGGGCAGGCCGATCATAAGCTGGATGCCCAGGGTGAACCCATATTCCTTTATAAGGCTGCAGGCTTCATAGACCTGCTCAACGGTGTGGCCCCGCTCGGAGAGCCTTAGCACCTCGGGGTCAAAGGACTGGACCCCAAGCTCGATGACGTCCGCCCCGTAGGAAGCCAGATTGTCCAGGATCCTGCGGTCGATGTAGTCGGGCCTGGTGGACATGTGGATGCTGCTGATCCTGCCCGCGTCCTTGTATTCCTTTGCGATGGCCAGATACCTGCTCTGGTCCTCGATGGGGATGCCGGTGAAGCTGCCCCCGAAAAAGGACATCTCCACCGTGCATCCTTCGCTGTTCTCAAGGGTGGACAGGTACTGCTCCGCCGTCCTTCGCACGTCCTCGGCGCTGACCGGACCGCTCCTCGCGGTGATGGCCCTCTGATTGCAGAAGACGCAGCTGTGGGGGCAGCCCAGATGAGGTATGAAGACCGGGATGATGGCGTGGCGCTTCATCTTCGGTCTAGAGCTCCATGTAGCCCTTCATGACCTTCAGGGTGTTGAGGACCCCGTCCATGTGGCTGCGCTCGTAGCCGTGGCTGGCGAAGACGCCCGCTCCGATCAGACCGTGTCTGATGTCGTGGCCGGAGGCCAGAGTCGCCTCGACGTCGCTGCCGTACCTGGGATAGATGTCGATGGCGTAATCGGCGCCCTCGTTTTCGGCAGCCTTGATCAGCTTGCCGGTGACCTCGTAGTTGTAGGGTCCCTTGCTGTCCTTGGCGCAGATGGAGACCTGCTTTTCGGTGCACTGGAGCCCGTCGCCCACGCAGCCCATGTCGATGCTGATGACCTCTTCGACTCCCTCGGGGCAGGTGGCGGAGGCGCCGTGGCCGACCTCCTCATATACGGTCACATGGCCGTAGAGGTGATGCTTCAGTTGGACGTTGTTGTCCTTGATGTACTTGCCGTAGGCCATGAGCATGCCGACGGAGAGCTTGTCGTCCAGGAAGCGGCTCTTGATGTATCCGCTCTCGGTGAGCCTGGTCCTGGGGTCAGCGCAGACAAAGTCTCCCACGTTGATGCCTAGGGCCTTTACGTCCTCCTTGGAGTGGACGTCCTCGTCCAGATAGACCTCGACGGTGTCGAAGCTGCGCTTGATGTCGCTGTATTCGAGATTGACGTGGATGGAAGGGTTGTGGAGCTGGATGGTGCCCTCGTAGACCTTGCCGCTCCTGGTGTGGACGCGGACGTTCTCTGCCTCGGCGTTGTTGGCGTTGAAGCCTCCGATGTTGGTGAGCCTGAGGGTTCCGGTGGACTTGATCTCGGCGACCATGGCGCCGAGGGTATCGCCGTGAGCGTCGAACATCACGCCGAAATCATCGTCGCTTCCGCCGAAATCGATGAAGACGCCGCCCTTCTTGGTGAGCTCAGCCTTGAATCCCAGGTCGTTGAACTGCTTTTTTACCCACTTCATGGCCTCGAGGGTGTAGCCGCTGGGGCTGTCGATGGCGAGAAGCTCGAAGGTCTTCTTTACTGCAAATTCCGCATATTCTCTGTTCATTTCTGCTCCTTTCAAAAGCGATCAGATGTATTGACAAAATATATTTTATGTTACCATGTCTGGCATAACAAGCGTTCCGCGAAAGTCCCTACTCCAGCGATATCCTGCCGATGGTCCCGGACCTGAACTCGTCCAGGACGGTCCTGGCGGTGCGCTCGTAGTCTATCCTCTTTCCGGGCAGGATGAAGCCCCTTTTGAGGGCTATCGCCTCCATGGTCAGCAGCGGGGTTTCCTCGATGCCGTCGAGCTTGTACCTGGCGGCAAGAAGCTCCGGTGCGATCTTGGACAGGACCCCTATCAGTTCCATCCCCAGGGTCGGGATATCCATGATCTCGTCCTTTATGGAGCCGCAGAAGGCCAGCTTTTTCGCGACGTTCTGGTCTTCGAATTTGGGCCAGAGTATGCCGGGAGTATCCAGAAGCATTATGTCGTCTCCCAGACTCAGCCACTGCTTTCCCCTGGTGACGCCGGGCTTGTTCCCCGTCTTCGCTCCCCTGCTTCCGGTGAGCCGGTTGATCAGCGAGGATTTCCCCACGTTGGGGATGCCCACGATCATGAGCCTGAGAGGCCTCTTGCGCTGCCTGCCCTCGTTGTTCTCGTCCCTGATCTTTCCCAGAAGGGACTTAAGAGCAGAGGCTCCCTCGCCGCTCTCCGCGTTCATGACCAGCACCCTGCTGCCCTCCGCTCTGAGCTTCTCGGCCCATTCTTTCGTCCTTTCGGGATCCGCAAGATCGGACTTATTAAGAATGATGATCCTGATCTTGTTCTTCACCAGATCGCCGATGATTGGATTCCTGCTGGACGCGGGGATGCGGGAATCGAGCAGCTCGACAGCAGCGTCGACCAGCTTCAGGTTCTCCTGTATGAGCTCCCTGGTCTTTTTCATGTGGCCCGGGAACCAGTTGATGTTAGTATAATTCTCGCTCATTTGACCTTCCGATGGTGAATGACCGCGGCAAAGGCGCCGCACCGATAGATTTTACTATATTTTTGAGCAAAACAAAAGAGCCTCCGCATAAAACGAAAGCTCTCGGGTCCATCATTACTTTTCGTTGGCCTTGATCCTTGCAGCCTTGCCGGTCCTCTCTCTCATGTAGTTCAGCTTGGCTCTTCTTACACTGCCCTTGCGGACAAGCTCGATCTTCTCAACGAGGGGAGAATGGAGGGGGAAGGTCTTCTCGACGCCGACGCCGCTGGCGATCCTTCTTACGGTGAAGCTCTCGCTGATGCCGCCGTTCTGTCTCTTAAGAACGAATCCTTCGAAAACCTGGATCCTTTCTCTGTTTCCTTCCTTGATCTTTACGTAGACCTTGACGGTGTCGCCTACGGAAAACTCAGGAATGTCCTTCTTCTCGTATTCTTCGGTGATTGATTTGATGAGATCCATTTCGTATCTTCCTTTCGATTTCATAGACGTTCTTGGAATAGTTAGCGTCCGAGACCCTGTGTCTCGTGGCTCTCCCAGCGGACCGCCCGTAATACGCAAAGGGGATATTACCACATCTGCGATGCCAATGCAAGGGAATTTTTAAGGCTTTTCCCTACTTTTTCGCCCTGGGATGGGTCCTGTCGTAGACGTCCATGATCCTGTTCCTGGTCACCGACAGATAGAGCCTGGCGGCGTTGATATCCTTAAGGCCCATGAGCTCCTGAAGGGACTTGAGATCGGCGCCGTTCTGGAGCATGTGGGTCGCGAAGGAGTTGCGCAGTATCTGGGGATTGAGCTCGGTCTCAAGGCCTGCCCTTTCTCCGTAATATTTGAGGATCTTCCAGATGCCCTGGCGGGTGATGCGCTGGCCCTGGTAATTGAGGAAGAGCGCGGTCTGGTTGCGGTCGCTTCCGGCAAGCTCTTCTCTTGCGCCGGAAAGATAGGCGGAAAGCGCCTCCAGGGCGGGACGGCCGATGGGGATCATCCTGCTGTTGCCTTCGCCGGAGCAGATGATGAAACCGATCTTAAGGTCCACGTCGCCCACGTTGGCCGCGGCCAGCTCTCCCGCTCTCATGCCCGTAGCGTACATGAGCTCAAGAAGAGCCCTGTCCCTGAGGGTCTTGGCGTCGTCTCCCTCTATGTCGAGGAGCCTGTTCACCTCTTCGATGGTGAGGTGGTCCAGGGCCTTTCTGGTCATCCTGGGGGACTTTATGCCGCTGCAGGGGTTGGAGGATACGTGTCCCTCGCTGATCAGATAACTGAAGTAGCACCTTACAGAAGACATTTTACGGTTAACCGTAGACGAGCTCCTGCCCTCTTCGGTCAGGGTCATGAGAAAAGCCGCGACGTCGGCATTGCCGGCATTCTCGACTTCTTTTCCTCTTTCGGAGCAGAATGCCTCAAATTCCTTCACGTCGCCAGTGTACGCGTTCTCGGTGGATGCGGAGGCGTTTCTCTCCGATCTAAGATATCTGCGGAATCCTTCTTCGTATCTCATCTTGCGTCCTTTCTCTCTCTGTCCAGCATGAGGACAGCCGCTATGGTCTTGGCGTCGAAGATCTCGCCGGTGCCGATCATCTCGACCAGCTTCGGGATCTCCATCTCGTAAAGCTCCAGATACTCGTCTTCGTCAAAATCCGTGCTGCCCCTGCTCTCGCAGTCGCAGCGCCAGATCTCGATCTTCTCGCTGCAGTAGCCCACGGAGCCGCAAATGCTGCACAAAGGCTCCCAGTTCACGCCCTTCCAGCCGGTCTCCTCCCGAAGCTCCCGCTCCGCGACGGACCTCCACAGGCCCTTCCTTCCGTTCTTCCCAATAAACTCCTCGGGTTCCTCTTCAGGATCGATCTTGCCCGCGGGGATCTCCCACACGATCTGGTCCACGGCCTTGCGGTACTGGCGCACCATCAGGAGCTTTCCCTCCCCGGTCACCGCGGCGATGGCGGCTGCGCCCTTGTGTTCGACTATATATCTCGACTTTTCGGCCCCGCTCCCGGTCACGACGGTGTGCTTTACCAGCGTGAATATGGGATTTTTCAGGACCGTCTCTTTTTTTATCGTCTTTTCAACAGGTATCATATCAATTACAAAATACTCCTTATGTCAACTAATATAAATTCTAAACTGATAGAGGCGGTTTGTCCATACAAAAACCTCGTCTTTGTGCTGAAAAATTTTAACTGTTCCACTTGCATTAAATTCCGCACCCTGTTATTATCTGTTTGAGGCTATCTCCCCTGTTAGCCTCTAAATCTCTAATCCCAATACCCCTTTTGAACAAAGCAAACTGCTCCCCTGCAGTTTGTTTTGTTTTTTGGATATCCGCCGTATTGCCCTGCCGAGGCTTGAGGTAGTAAAATATCGATATGAAACACGATCCCTACCTTAAAGACCACAGATACTCGGTATTCGACATCGAGACCACCGGGCTCATGCCGTCCAAGGACATGATCATCAGCGCATCCTTCTGCGATCCCAAGACCGGAAAGACCGAGCAGATCTTCACCGATTCACCGCTGCTTGAGAAGAACACGGTCAGGTGGATCCTGGACAGGCTCTCCAACCTCGACGCGGTGATCACCTACAACGGAAGGCGGTTCGACCTGCCCTTCGTCCTTTACAGGGCCAAGGTCCACAGGCTGGCCTCCGCCCTTCCCCTGTTCTGGAGCATCGACCTTTATCAATGGCTCAAGGCCTACTGGCCCGCCGCCGGGACCATGGAGAGCCTGAGCCAGAAGAGTGTGGAATACGCCCTGGGCCTTTCGGAGAGCCGCACGGACCCCATAGGAGGAGGCGACTGCATCCCCCTATACAGCAGGTTCCTTGCCATCGGAGACGAGAAGGCTAAGGACGCCATCCTGCTCCACAACGGCGACGACGTGAGGCAGCTGGCGGCGATATGCGATTCGATAAACTTCCTGCCCTGGCACCGGATCGCCTTTGAAAGGGGCTTCTCCGGGCTATACGGGGCTTCAAGGGCCATCCTGGGTCCCGCGAAGCTGGAGGCAGGCAGGATCAGCCGCAAGGGAAAGGCCACCCCGGGAAAGCTTCCCGCGAGCTTCTTCTGCGACGGATACGCCCTGGAATACGCGTCGGATACCGGAGACCTGACCCTTTCTATCTTTCCCGAAAAGAACGGAGACCTGCTCTTCGCGGATCTTGAAAGATATCCCGTGGACGTCTCTTCCTTTGCGGATCTTGCCGGGTTTCACGACGGTTTTCTAGTCCTGGCCGAAGGAAAGGAAGCCTCGTTCCGGGAATGCAACCGGCTCTCCTCCGCCCTCGTCGCCACTTTATTTTGATCTTTTTCGAAATAAGGCTTTACAAACGGCGGCGGTGAGTGTATATTATTTGAGTGCTTGAGCATGCGCCAGTAGCTCAACGGATAGAGTGCCTGACTACGAATCAGTAGGTTGTGGGTTCGAGTCCCGCCTGGCGCACCAGGCAAAAGCCCCGAAGTTTCAACGACTTCGGGGCTTTGTGTTTTATGCCGCAAAGGGATGCTGACCGGGACCATTTGGTTTTGTTTGTTTTTTCAGGTCCAAAAGCACTATAATTAAGGTAAGGCTGCATAACGCAGAATACAAGGATATAAAGAGACCATCATGAACATGAGAATAAAAGCTCTAAGCGCGGCGATCGCTTGCCTGCTGCTCGTTTTAGGCACCCTGACGGGCTGCGGCAGCGCCGCGTCACCTCAGCAGGAAACGACTGCCCAGCAGACTCCGCAGGCTCCCGCTGCGGCACAAGCGGAGACTTCCGCCGCGGCCGAAACAAATACGCCGACTGAAACAGCGGTGCCTGCTGAGAAAGAGCCCGAAACGAAGGCAGAGGCGGAGCCTGCTCCTACCTGGGAAGAGCTCTACGAGCAGGGGCAGAAGTATTTCTCAGAGGAGAATTATGAGGAAGCCATAAAAGCTTTCACCGAGGCGATCGGGCTGGATCCAGATCAGGCGCCGGTCTATGTCGGCAGGGGCGATTCCTATACTCTCAGGCAGGCGGAAGACGATGAAGACGCCAGCAGCGATCTGGATAAGGCATGGGCAGACTATGAGAAGGCGTCAGACCTTGATGAGAGCTGCACGCAGGCTTTTCTTGGCATGGCGGACATACTCATCCGGCGGGAGGCCTTTGAAGAGGCATATGATCTCCTCGGATCCGTGCCTGATGCGATCGCGGAGGATCCCGCCATCCTTGGGAAAAGGCAGGAGATCGAGAGCGGGAAATACGTGGATTCTTCCTCTCAGATAAGAAGAATGGATCAATTCGATCCAAACGGGAAACTCATATCATATACTGTTTATGAATATGATTTTCTCGGCAGAAAGACAGGATGGCGCAGATATGACTGTCAGTCGCAGGATCCCGGCCTTGAATTGTATGTCGTCGTGAGCTTTGACGAAAACGATCTTCCGGTCAGAAACGATTTTTATGAGCCCGACGGGACGCTGTCGCAGCATCAGACGATGGAATACGATGAGCGGGGACTTGAGATACGTCGTGACGTATACATGAAGGGCGAACATATGGGATATTATCTCACCTACTATGATGAAAACGGCCGGGAGACCGGATATGATACCTATGACGTGAAAAGCGGGAAAATGTTGAACTACTGGCGATATGATTACGATGAGAACGGAGATCTTCTCCAGCAGAACTGCTACAGTCCCGAAGGAAAACTCCTGACGACGAGAAAGCCCTCCGACGAATAGTTACCTCATTGCAAAGAACGAAAAGGAGGCCCCATGAAGATAGCGGTCATAACCGGTGCGTCTGCCGGCATCGGAAGAGAGCTCGTTCTCGCCGTGGACAAGGCGAAGGATCTGGACGAGATCTGGGTCATCGCAAGAAGGCGTGAAAGGCTGGAAGAACTGAAGGGCATTTGCAGGACGAAGATCCGCCCCATCCCTCTGGACCTTACCAGAAACACATCCATAGAGGAATACCGGGCCTTCCTCATCATGGAAAAGCCCGAGATCGAGCTTCTTATAAACGGCGCAGGCTTCGGCGTCTTCGGTCCATTTGAGGAAAGGAGAATAAACGACCAGCTGGACAGCCTCAGGCTCAACGTCATCGCCCTGACCGCCATGTGCTACGCGAGCCTTCCCTACATGAAAAAAGGCAGCGCCATAATCAACCTGGGATCCAACTCCGCATGGCAGCCGGTGCCCTGGCAGGCAGTCTACGGCGCGGGAAAGAGCGCGGTCCTCAATTTCTCAAGGGCCCTGGGAAGAGAGCTCAAAAAGCGCGGCGTCCACGTTATGTGCGTCTGCCCGGGCTGGATCAAGACCGAATTCCAGCAGAGAGCGGACCATGAGAAATACATGCGCTACGTAGACCGCTGGTACAGCCCCGAAGAGGTCGCGCAGCAGACCATGAAGGACCTGGAAAAGAAAAAGACCGTCTCGATCCTCGGAAGCCCGGTAAGAAGACAGGTCAGACTGGTAAAGTTCCTGCCGGCGAAGCTCGTAATGGAGATCTGGTGCCGCCAGCAGGGGATCGAATAAGGCTTAAGAGTCCGCGTCCGAGACGGCCACATCTCCAATTGCCTGCCCAAGCAGCGCAGCGGGATCGGTATCAGGCCTGATCCACGCCCTGCCCGCCTCTTCCGAAAAGATGACAGGCATCCTGTCATGGACGTAAAGGATGCTCTCGTCCGCCTCCCTGGTCAGGATCGTGAACCGCGGAAAACCGTCCTCGATCCGGTAGATCGCCGCCATCCGGCACAGCGGCCCTGCCTGAGGCTTCATGATGTGCTTTATCTTCTGCATCCCGCCATCCGTCTGCCTGCTCTCCCACTCATAGTAAAACGACGCCGGGATCACGCAGCGGTGGTGCAGAAAGCCCTCGGAGAACATTGCCCTGCCCGCCGCCGACTCGCTTCTGGCGTTGAGGACCAGCTTCTTTCCTCCGGGAAACGTATATCCCCACTTCATCGGAAAGACCCGCTCCTCCCCCTTTTTGTTCACCGCGATCACCGGGACGATGTCCCCGGGGAAGATCTCCCCTTCCGTCTTTACCGGCTGTCCCAGCTTTTCGCGCATGGAAACATAGAGCGGATGCTCCCTTGCGATCCCGCCTATGCTGGAAAGGTATTCATCATCTCTGGCGATATAGTATCTGGTGCACATAAAGGAAACGCTCTGTATCGTTATGTGGTCTGGAACTGACTTACCCCCAGACTTCCTTTCCTCTGCCCGAACCGATCTCAAAGTGGTATTTTACGATGCCCAGGTCGATCTTTGTGTAAAACCCGAGGCCGGAGACCTTGGCGGTGACCTTTTCGCCATCTCTTGAGAAATAGAATCTCTGCTGGTTCACCGCGGTCGGAGCGAGGAGCGCGGCTTCAAGGCCGTCCCTGTACCACTTCGGATCGCCTGCCTTATAATCGCTGACAGCGGAAAGGCTCTTGGATCTGTGGGGTGAGCCGGAGGTCTCGCCGTAGCCCAAAGCGATGACCAGATATCTCTTTTCGCCTTCGGAGATCTCGCCCTGAGCCTTGCTCTTTTTATACGTAAGAGCGACCCAGCATGAGTTGATCCCCAGCTCCTGGGCCTTCAGGACCACCCTCTCGCCGTAGTATCCGGCATCCTCGTCCCTGCCCCTGGAGCCCGCGACGACGAGATAGTTGCGGCATCCCTTGAACTGACCGTAGCCCGTCCTGCCGGCCTGAAAAGCCTCGGGCTCTTCGGTTATCAACTGGATATGAAGACCGCTCTCTTCGTTGCAGGCGTCGATCTCGCTTTTGAGCAGCGAGACCGCCACGCTCTCCAGAGGCTCATCCTTGAACCTTCTCACCGAATGGCGGCTCCTTATGACGTCCATCATATCCATAGAATTATCCTCCCGATAGTTTTAGTAACACCTGTATATTACGGCGGCTGCTTCCGCCCTGGTCATGCCCTTCAGGGGATTGATCCTGCCGCCGGAGCCGTCGATGACGCCCTGACAGACCAGGATCTGAACGTAGGGAAGAGCCCAGCCCGCGACGTCGGACGCGTCGGAAAAGCCCGAGATATCGGTCTTCCCGAGGCCTTCTTCAAGGGTCCTTCCGATAACGGTCATGACCTCCTGGCGGGTGATGGTGCCCTTGGGATCGAAAAACCTTTCCTCGAGCCTGCTCTTTCCCTCGATGATCCCCAGGGCGTAGGCCGTCTTTACGGCGGGAAGTGCGTAGTCCGCGATGAGGTCCAGGTCGGTGTACGGGAGCTCAGTCGCCTCGTATGCCGCGGTGTCCATCCCCAGCCAGCGGATCAGCACGGTGGCGAACTCCTGGCGGGTCATGGCGGAGTCCGGGGCGAAGACCGGCGCGTCTGCGCTCCCCCTGCCCTGGAATATCCCGTGCTTTGCCAGGTAATGAGCGTAGTCGGAGGCCCAGTGTCCCTCCATGTCGCTGAAGGATATGGGAGCGGGCGGCTCTTCGGAAGGTCCGTCAGAGGGCTCCTGGGAGGGCTGAACGCCGTCCTGAGGCTGGGAGACAGCCGGATCCTGCGCGGAAGGCTCTTCCGACGGGGGATCCAGCGGATCTTCTTCGGGCTCATCGACCCATACGCTAAGCTCCGCTCTCGTCCTGTTCCCGGCGGCATCGGAGACCTTGATCAGCACGTGATGAAGACCGGGCTCTTCCCCTGAAAGGTCAAGGACCAACCTTCCCTCCGCTCTGGCGTAGCCAAAGGTCGAGCAGGACTTGCCGTCGACGGTGACCCTGATGCCGGACCCTGCGGGATGCCCGTCCTTATTGTCCGAGATGACGGCGGATGCCACGGGGCCTTCAGCTCCGGCTTCGATCACCGGAGGAGTAAGGTCAGAAGTGAGGGAGAAGGACGCGGAGACCCCCGCGCAGGTGACCGTTACGGTCCCCTCTTCGCTGGTCACGCCCTCCGCCTTATAGGTACCGTCGGCCTCGATGACGCCCATTCCTTCGCTGACCTCCCAGACGAAGGCTTCGCTGTCCGCTATGATTGGCAGCAGGTCGAAGACAGCCCCGGCGGTGAACGTTCTTTCGTCGCCCTCCTTTACCGAGATGACGGTATCGTTCACCTGCCTGCCGTTCTCATAGATCAGGACGCTGTCAGGCGCCTGGACGACGGTGACGTAAGCGCTGCCCCTCAGGCCGTCCGCCGACGCTCTGACCCTGCCCTCTCCCTCGGCATCGGGATCGGCGGTGAAAACGTTGCCTTCAAATCCGCCTATCTTCGACGAAAAGACCGGCTCCTCCGAAAGCTCGACGGGGTTATGGCCCTCGTCGATGGCCTTGGCCTGAAATTCCATGGAAGATCCGGCAAGGATGTACTCGCCGTAGGGATATACGAAGATCTCCGAGGCCTCGGAAGGCTCTTCCTTGGGGACCGCGAACATGATGTAATTGGCGCAGCGGCGGTCCTCCGAAGGCTTGTTGATGAGGCTGTCCTCGGCATATCCGGGAAGCACGCAGTGGATCTGGGTCGAGCCTCCCCCGTCCAGATTGACCACGTCGACACAGCCCAGGTCCGCAAGGCGCTGGGCCAGATCGGTCAGGGTGAGCCCCATGGAGTGGGAAGCGTCCCTGCCGTCGGCGGTGTAGAGGATGATCTTTCCCTCTTCGGTGATGCCGATGGCGGTCCTGGGAGCCCTGCTTCCTGCCTCGACGGAGCAAAGCTCTCCGTCCTTTATGAGCCTCTCAGCCCCTCCGACCACGTGATAGACGTCCTGCCACTCAGGATCCGATGAGAACGACACCGTGACCCCGTCCCCCTCCTTCATGGCGAGCAGGATCGGGATCACCGTGAGATATTTTGTGTCCTTGTATACTGAAAGGAGCAGGTGTCCCTCGTCGAGAGCCACAGGCCCTTCGCTGTCAAAGACCGACTCGATGGTCCCCTTTATGGTCTCTCCGATCCGGGCCTCCCCCTCGTCGATGCGTATCAGCACGTTGAGGCCTTCCCCGGAAGCGTTGTTGGTATCGCCGAAGACCTTGGAATAGAGGACCAGGCCGCCTCCCCTCTCAAGATCCTTGTTGAAGGCCATGAGAGGATAGACCTGCCCCGTGACCATCTCGGTGAACTCCACGTTGAGACCCATCCTGCCTATGATCGCGCTGCCGTCCTCGAAGAAACCGATCTCTTCGAAACTGGAATGCTCGCTGGTGCAGACGGTCCCGGCCTTGACCACAGGTCCGAGGGAGGTCCCGGTAGCGAAGGTGAAGTAGTCGGCGTTGGCGCCTCCCAGGATGTTCAGGCCCCTTTCGCCCTCGATCCTCATGGCGCGGGCGTAGCTGGCCGCCCCGCAGATATCGTTTCCGAAGGCGATATCGGGAAGGATCTCCCCTCCGGGAGTGTAGACGTAGTAATTCTCCGCAAGGAAATGGCCGTTCGCATTGTCAAGATATCTGCCGGAGCTTAGGACCAGCTCTTCGCTGATCTCAAGGCTCTTGGTCCTGAGAGGCCTGAGCCGCTGTCCGCTGTCCCCTTCTGCGGCGCTGCCGTCCGCAAAGACCGGAGCAGCTGAGACCAGCATGACCGCTGCCAGAGCCCCGCACACTATCTTTTTGAATATATCTTTCATTTTCCCCTGTTCCTTTTCTCCTGTTCCCTGATCCGCGCGATGTCCTTAACGCCCCGCGGCGTCCCGCGTCATTTGTTCTTCGTCTGCAGTGCGTGATAGAAGATGTACTGCTGCATTATACCAGCAAATCCCTCGTAGCGTTCCACCGGAAAGCGGCCGCCGTAGTGCTCGTCCACCATCCTGCCGATCCAGACGTCTATGGGGAAGGCGGCGATCCTGTGGTAGGAGAAAAGGGAGACGCAGTTACCGACCTTAGGACCCACTCCCGGGACCTTCATGAGAGCCTCCAGCAGCTCCTCATCGTCCAGCTTTGCAATGGCCTCAAGGTCTATCCTGCCCTCGCTGACCATGCGGGCCGCGTCCCTCACGTAGGGGACCCGGTAGCCCAGGGAGCAATGCTTAAGATCGTCGTCAGAAGCCCCTGCAATGGCCTCGGGGACCGGGAAGGCGTGGAGCCCGGTATCCTCTATTTCATCGCCCCAGCGGCCGCACAGGGCCTCTGTGCAGGCTTTGATGGCCGGGATGTTCTTTCTCTGGGAGATTATGAAGGTGATGAGCATCTCCCAGGGATCCTGCCTCAGGATCCTGATGCCCCTGCCCTCTTCGGCAGCCTCGGTGAGGAAGGCGTCCGATGGATCCACCGACGCTCTGTATGCCGCATAGTCGGCGGAAAGATCGAAGTAATCCTTCCAGAAGCTCTCGTATTCATTTTCGGTGCACTCAAAGACCGCACCGTCCTCAAGGGCCGTCAAATACAGCAGCCTGTCCCTTGCGATGAGCTGAAAGCGGCCCTCCGCCGTCTCGTTCATGCGAAAGCACTGGCCGCTCTGTGCGATCTTTCTTAAGTTAAGGTCTTTATTGATTATCTTTATCATATCATTCTTATGTTTATCTTGCGGCAGGGATGCCGCCTGTCGTTATTCTGATCGGGCTGAAGTCTGGCCGATGAGGCTCGTAGCGCCTGCCTGCCGTCCTCCTGCCCCGAAGGCGCCGCATGCTATCGGGCAGACCGCGGAAAAGCCCTGTATCTTCGGATTTTTCTATCGGTCCGGCTCAGGTCTTTTTCATTCTATCATCTTGTTATTTGCCGGGCAATATAATAGAATAAAAGCGTATGAGCTATTTCTATCACAATCGATATTTCAGAAAGGATCCCAATGAAGACCTATAACGAAATGACCGCCGAAGAGCTCCAGCAGCAGAAGGAGCTCCTCATCAAGAGGTACAAGGAATACCAGGACATGCACCTGAACCTTTCCATGGCAAGGGGAAATCCCTCTCCCGAGCAGCTGGCTCTGACCATGCCCATGCTGGACGTGCTCAACTCCAAGACCGACTGCCACGACGGTAACATCGACGCCAGGAACTACGGCTGCCTGCTGGGACTTCCCTCCGCAAGGAAGCTCTTCGCAGACTACATGGGCGTCAAGCCCGAAGAGACCATCGTAGTCGGCAACGCCTCCCTCAACTTCATGTACGACTGCATCATGAGGGCTGAGATGGTCGGCGTCCTGGGCGGCGAGAAGCCCTGGAAGGACTGCGGAAAGATCAAGTTCATCTGCCCCGTCCCCGGCTATGACAGACACTTCACCATCTGCGAGATGCTCGGCATCGAGATGATCCCCGTCCCCCTCAGCGAGTGGGGCCCGGATATGGACATGATCAGGGAACTGGTCAAGGATCCCCAGGTCAAGGGTATGTGGTGCGTCCCCAAGTACACCAACCCGTACGGCGGATGCTACAGCGATGAGGCCATCAAGGAACTGGCAGCCCTCGAGCCCGCAGCCCCCGACTTCAGGATCTTCTGCGACAACGCTTACGCGGTCCACTACATCTACAAGGACGTTCCCGTGCTGAATCTGCTCAACGAGGCAAAGAAGGCCGGACATCCCGACATGGTATACCTCTACGGTTCCACCAGCAAGATCACCTTCGCAGGCGCAGGCGTCGGATTCTTCGCAGCCTCCGAAGCCAACATCAAGTTCATGGAAAAGCAGCTGAACACCGAGATCATCAGCTGGGACAAGATGAACCAGCTGCGCCACGTCCTCTGGTTCAAGGACGTCAACGGCATCAAGGCAGCCATGGACAAGCACGCAGCTCTGCTCAGGCCCCGCTTCGACGCAGTGCTCAACGCCCTGGACAAGCACCTCTCCGGCAAGGGAGCAGGCACCTGGGTCAAGCCCGACGGCGGCTACTTCGTGACCTTCATCGCCAACAAGGGCTGCGCGACCCGCATCAACCAGCTCTGCAAGGAATGCGGCGTGGTCATGACTCCTGCAGGAGCCACCCACCCCTACCACAAGGATCCGGACGATTCCTTCCTGAGGATCGCTCCCTCCTTCCCCAGCGTCCACGAGCTGGAGCAGGCCATCGAGATCTTCTGCATCGCAGCACAGATCGCGACCATCGAAGTCCTCGAAGCAAAGTAGTATCGCTGAACTTCATCAAGGCCCCGCGAAAGCGGGGTCTTTTTTCGTGGGTCGAGAGGTCTGGGCCTGGCGTCGGGGAAAAAGGATCACCGCCTGGAATACCTGGTGCCGCGGCCTGTGCCGTATTTGACCACTGCTCCCGATTCGAACACCATGTTGAGAGTGCGGATGGTCTTGTCCCTGGTCCATCCGAGGCTCTCCGCCAGCTCGCTGCTGGACATCATTATCTCGCTGTCCATGGCGTTCAAAAGGGTCCTTCCGTCAGATGTGAGCTTCGGCCTGCTGTCCATACAGGGAAGAACGACCTTTACTGCGTTGTCGCTTACCGTGAATTCCGGCCCGATATAGGCGCTTTTGTAGGCTTCTTTTATACGACGCACCCCGGTCCCGAACATCTCGATATAGTGGAGCCTGAAAAAGACGTTGGCGATGACTGGATTTCTGAGATTCGATATATATCCGTTCAGGTACTCCTCTTTCGTGATCCCCGCGGGCAGGCCTCCCGGAGAAGTGATCTCGATCCTGTCCGGAAACATCGCGATCCTGACATGTGAGGATATGTCCCAGGTCCTGTGGACAAGAGCATTGGCAACCGCCTCCCGGAACGCCTCTTCAGGCACCATCTCGACGGTCTTTCTCTCTATACCCTCGATCTTTTCATACTGGTAATAGCGCCGGTACAGGGATACGGCCGCGTCATACTGCTTTAATATCGATACCCCGGCGGCGGTCTCCCTGTCCAGGATCTCGTTTAAGGATGCGCCGAACCTTGCGATATCCACACCGCTGAAACTGTTCCTGTCCGAAAAAAGCGCCGCCGCAATATTGTACTTTTTATCCCCGCTGTAAAGACCGAAGGTCCGCAGGATATCTTCGTTCAGCGACCTGATCCCCAGCTTTTCCTTGAGCCTCGTCTCGAAATACTCGAAGGTAAGATCGTCGCTGCCGCAGGGAAGGTCCTCGAAATACATGTTGCTTCCTTCCAGCACGAGCCTTCTCAGTTCGAGGGGATCTGCCTCCACCGTCGCGGTATCGCTCCTTCTGTAGGCTTTGCCCTTATACATATACGGTTTGTTTCTGCCCTGCGAGACCCGAAGGGTTATGACCCCAGTCCTTCGATTGATCGACATCGTATAATCGGGCCTGGGACTTATGCTGTCGTTGATCCTGTTCTCGATATCGAGGCAGCCCGCGTCGGGATCCTTCACCCCTACGGCGTCTCCCCCATCGCTGACGCCGAAAAGTATGACGCCGTCTCCGAAATTGGCGAAGGCGCTGACAGTTTTAAGAAAAGTGTTGGAAATATCCTGTTTGAACTCTAAGTAACGGCCTTCTATCACGTCTTCACCTCCGGGTATTTATGTGATAATGATATCATCTGCGCAACGCAAATGCAACGTAAATATTTACGTTGCATTCATGTTTTAAAACTTGTGCATTTATCGCATTTTGTCATGACCCTTATCGGTATTATTTATGCTGGATATTTAATGAATCCCCTTTTATTTATTATTATTTATGCTAAAATCGAAATAAGTTAATAAATTCTTATCTAAGGAGATATCATGCCTATACCCAAACAGACGGAAAAGGTCCAGCATCAGACCGCTAAGGACATCGTTTTCGGAAGCGTCCTCGACTGGATCGTCACCGGCGTCCTCACGCCGGGAGAAAAGATCATAGATACCGATCTCGCGGCATACTTTTCGGTCAGCAGGACCCCGGTAAGAGAAGCCCTCCAGTCACTGGCGGAGCTTGAGTTGGTGGAGATCATCCCCTCCTACGGGACCAAGGTCACGACCATCAACTGGGACGACGTCAAGCAGAACTACCAGATCCTGACCGAGCTTCAGGGATTCGCCGCAAGGCTGGCAGTCCCCAACATCTCCGAAGAGGACATCGCCCAGCTGGAGCAGATCAACGCCAAGTTCGCCAAGGCAACCGCGGACAAGGACCCAAAGGAAAGGATCCGCTGCGACGAGGAGTTCCACAGGCTGATCATCCAGAGGGCCGACAACAAGTACCTCTATCAGTACCTGAACCAGCTGATGCTCAGGACCAGAAGGATCCAGTACATCTTCTTCGGCGAGACTCTGTTCAAGGGACCGTCGGTGGAGCAGCACGCCGAGATCATCGAGATGCTTAAGAAAAAGGACGTGGAAGGAACGGTAAGGGTCTCCATGGCCAACTGGCAGGCCAGCGCGGAGAAGGCCCAGGCCATCTACGAATCCATGGGAGAATAATTGATCCAAATCACTTTTGTTTTAAGGCATTTTATTGTAAAATATCGAAAGGCATATTCTGTGCCTTTCGATTTTTGTGTGTAAAAATATGCGGGCAGCGTCCCGCAGGACTCAATGTCGCTTTACGATAACAGTATAACCAACGACCGTCCGGGGCTGAGCCAGCTTGCCCTTCGCATCCCCGGCGCCCTGCTGACGGTCCTATATACGGTGCACCACTATCTGGCCCCCAACGACCTGACGAAAAGCTGGATGGAGCTTTTGTGCTGGCCTGCCATGCTGATATTCTCCTTCCTGCTGGCGGAGGGCGTGCTCAGGACCCAGGACAAATGGACCTACTATATCAGGCTCCTGCTCTTCGCCCTCGCCGCGGAGCTCCCCTACGACCTGCTGCGCTTCGGTTATTACGTCAGCACCGAAGGCCAAAACGTGCTTTTCACCATCCTGCTGTGCTACCTGGTCCTTTACGTCATAGACTACGTGAGGCTCGGGACCGACAATATGGCGGCGACCATCGCCATGGAGCTCATATGCGGAGCGGTGGGCATAAAGATCGCGGAGCTTCTGGACCTTGAGATGGGAAGGTTCGCGGTCATTTCCTGTATACTCTGCTACATCTCGGTGAGAGTCACCTACAGCGGAGCCTTCAGGCTCATGGCCATCGGACTGATGTGCATGACCTTCCAGCAGGACCAGCTGCTGCCCCTGACCATCGCGGGCCGCGCCTTTGAGGTCCCGGTCCAGGCAGCCGCCCTTCCCGCCCTTCTGCTCATCCACTTCTACAGAGGAGAGCGCGGTCCCAACACCCTCTGGGTGAGATACGCCAGCTACCTCTTCTACCCTCTTCTGATCATCATCACCCTGCTGATAAAGCGGGCCGGAGCATAAAAAGATCCCGCAGACCTGAGGCCTGCGGGATCCGTTTTTATATTGCTGTCTTATCGACGTCCGGACTTTACTCGATGGCGATGAGCTTCTTCTGCTCTACCTTGGGCTGGGCTTCCTTCTTGGGAACGAAGAGCTTGAGGACGCCGTTCTCGAACTTCGCGGTGATGTCCTGCTCGGTCAGATCCTCGCCAACGTAGAAGCTCCTGCTGCAGGTGCCGTAGAACCTTTCGCGTCTGATGTAGCGGCTGTTCTCCTCACCCTCGTTGTTCTCCTGGGTGATCTCAGCCTTAATGTTGAGGTATCCGTCCTTGAGCTCAGCGCTCAGATTGTCCTTGGTGCAGCCGGGCAGCTCGATTTCCAGCTGATAACCGTTGTCCTTCTCCTGGATATCGGTCTTCATGAGAGTTACGGGGGTCATGGACGCCTGAGTCCCTCTCCTTCCAAAGTCATCGAAGAAATCATCAAAAAGATCGTCTCTGAAAAGCGTCGGCATAAACATTGTATTTTCCTCCTTTAATATCCGGCTGAGGCTCCTGGCTTCAGCCATCCTTTATGTATGTATTCATGAGGCGGACCGCATCCGGCGGACGCTGTCCGCGTCCCTTCGGGGAGCTTTCCTTTCCGTTCCCCTCGGAACGATTATGTTATACCACCTTTGTTAGCACTCGTCAAGTGTGAGTGCTAACAATTTGTGTGAAGAATTCTTCACATTTGAGTGCGGAGAAAAATAGGCCGGAGAAGGGACGCAAGCAAGGACTGCAAAAACGAAAAAGACACCGGCCATGATGAAGTGAACCCTTTTCGTTAGACAAAAACTCTAATGAAAGGGGTTTTACCATGTCAGGGAAAAAGAAGTATTCAGAAGATTTCAAGCTCAAAGTCGTATTGGATTACATGGACGGACATAGTGGTG